>Ga0209415_10008996_pt1 | contig 17206 bp, 12 predicted proteins | sample PeaSoiSIISIP2007_FD_187696 | JGI IMG/M metagenome (GOLD analysis project Ga0209415, IMG submission 187696) | Peat soil microbial communities from Weissenstadt, Germany - SII-SIP-2007 (SPAdes) (version 2) | ecosystem: Environmental > Terrestrial > Soil > Wetlands > Peat | place: Germany... | reverse complement strand
CCGGGCCGCCGTCCAGGCGCTCGCCGACGCGGGGCTCTGGCCCGCCGGCCCGCCGGATCCGGGCGAACCCCCCGCGCGGCCGGGCTAGGCCGTCGCGGTCTCGGCGGCCGCCCACATCGCGGCCAGCGGCGGCTCGCGTCCGGTCCAGGCCTCGATCTGTGCCGCCGCCTGGTGGACCAGCATTCCGAGGCCGCCGAGGGTGGTCGCGCCCCGCGCCGCGCACGCCTCCAGCCACGCCGTCCGCCGCGGCTCGTAGATGAGGTCGACCACGACGTGGCGGTCCGACAGCGACGCCGGGTCGACCGCCGGCCGCTCGTGGGCCCACGCCGTCCCCACCATGCCGGCCGGGGTGGCATTCACCACCAGGTCCGCCGTGGCGGTCTCGTCCGGCCCGCCGAGGCGCCCGACGCTCCCGGCCAGCACGACCGCGGCCGCGGCCTGCGCGGGGCGCCGCGCCCAGACCGCGACGTCGGCGGCGCCGGCCTCGGCCAGCGCGACCACGACCGCCCGGCCCGCGCCGCCGGCGCCCAGGACGAGGCACCGCAGGCCCTCCGGATCGACCCCCACCCCGCGGGCCAGCGCGGCCACGAACCCGAGCCCGTCGGTGTTGTCGCCGGTCAGCCCGCGGCCATCGGCGATCACGCAGTTGACCGCGCCCAAGCGGCGCGCCACGGGGGTCAGCAGGTCGACGGCCTCGGCCACGGCCGCCTTGTGGGGCATCGTCACCGACAGCCCGCGCAGCGAGAGCGCCCGCACGGCGTCGAGGGCCTCGACCGCCCCGCCGGCCGGCACCCGGAAGCCGACCGACACCCAGTCGAGCCCGAGCGCGGCGAAGGCGGCGTTGTGCAGGCGGGGGGAGAGCGAGTGATCCACCGGATCGCCGATGACCGCGACGACCGGCGAGGCGGCCGACGGCCATCCGGGCGCGCCGGCCCGGCTCGGGGTGGCGGGCGAGGTCACCTGCGGTCGCCCGCGTCGATCTCGCACCCGGCCAGGGTCACTGCGCGCACGTCGGGATCCCCCTCGCGCTCCGTCGAGCGGCCGCTTCCCTCCGACCCTAATGGGGCCCGACGCCCGGCCGGGCCGCGGCGGCGGGCGGCGGGCGGGCGGTCAGAGTCCCTGGCTCTGCGCCAGCTGCTCGGCCGCCAGCTGCTCGGCGAAGGTGTCGGAGAACTGCTCGGTGCCGTCCTTGTTCACGACCTCGAAGTAGAGCCACCCCCCGGCCGGCGGGTGGGTGGCGGCGGCGAGCGCGCTCGGCGACGGTGTGGCGATGGGCGTGGGCGGGAGCCCGGTGTGCAGATAGGTGTTGTAGGGGGTGTCGAGCTTCTCGTCGGCCGGGGTCACCGGGCCGCCGTCCTGGCCGAGCGAGTACAAGACGGTCGAGTCCATCTGCAGCGGCGAGCCCTTGGCCAGCCGGTTGTAGATGACGCGGGCCACCATGCCCATGTTCTTCTCGATGTACCCCTCCTTCTCCACGATCGAGGCCACGGTGACCAGTTGGTTCGGCGTGAGGCCGAAGCGCCCGGCGGCACCGGCCACCCCGGCCGCGGCCGCCTCGTGGTCGAACCGCTCGACCATGGCGGCCAGGAGCTGCGTGGCCGTCTCGCCCGGCACGACTTCGTAGGTGCCGAGGCCGAGGAGGCCCTCCAAGTTCGTGGAACCGGCCGCCTGGTAGGCGGAGCGCACGGCGCCCGACCGGGCCGCCCGCACGAAGGCGGTGGCCGACTGCCCCGGGACGTCTCCCACCCGCACGGCCACCTCGGCCAGCGTGTAGCCCGGCCGGACGCGCACCGGGTAGACGTCGGTCCCCCCCTCGAGCACGCTGCGGACCGCGCCGAACGTCTGGTTCTGGTGGAAGTAGTAGAGCCCCGGCTCGAAGGGCGGCGTCCCGTGGATGACGAAGGACAGCCGGAAGGCGAGCGAGCTGGCGATGACGCCGTGGCCGGCCAGGTCCGAGAGCACGCTGCCCTCGGCCTCGTTCGCCCGGACCTCGACGATGACCCCGCGGCCCGGGCCCCCCAGGGGGTGCGCCTCGAGCTCGTACCAGGTGGCGACGCCGATCACGACCAGAAGGACGAACCCGGCCACCGAGTACAGGATCCGGCGGCGGGAGCGTCGCCGGCGGCGGCGTTCCTCACCGCGCGCCGCCCGGGCGCCCGGCGCGCCACCCTCCTCCCCCGAGGCGTCCCCCGGAGGCGGCTCGGCTCCCCCAACGTCGGTCGGGTCCATCGTGGTCACGGGCGACCGGCGTCCAGCCAGGCCTGCAGCAGCACCACGGCGGCCGCGCTGTCCACGCTGCGCCGGGCGTGGCGCGTGCGGAGGCCCGCCGCCCGCTGCCCGGCCGCGGCCGAGACCGTGGTGAGCCGCTCGTCGAAGGTCACGACCGCCACCGGGGCGACCGCCGCGGCCAGCTCGGCGGCTTCGGCCAGGGCGGCCACGGCCGCCGGTCCGCGACCCCCGTCGAGCGAGAGCGGGAGCCCGACCACGATGGCGCCCACCCGTTGCTCCAGCGCGATCGTGGCCAGCCGCCCTCGGTCGGCCGCCGGGTCGTCCCCCCGTTCGACGACGCAGAGGGGGAAGGCCAGCGCGCCGCCGCTGTCGCTCACCGACACGCCGATCCGCCGCTCTCCGAGATCCACCCCCATGGCCTTGCCTCGGACGGGCGCGGCGCCCGGCCGGGCCCCCGTCGCCTCGGGGCCGGTCATCCCCCGGCCAGGACGCGGCGGGCTTCGGCCAGCGCCTGGTCCAGCCGGCCCGGGTCCCGACCGCCGGCGACCGCCACCTGGGGCGAGCCACCGCCGCCGCCGCCGACCACGGCCGCCACCTGCTTCACCAGGCCGGTCGCGTCGGGGTCGCCGCCCGTCACCGCGACGATGGCCACCTTCTGCGCCTCGGGGCTGCCGCCGATGACGGCGGCCCGGACGCCCGGGTGGCGCTGGACCGCCTGGGCGAGGGCCCGCAGGTCGTCCGCCCCGCGGCCGTCGATCCGCGCCACCACCACCCCGCCCTCGGCCCGGCCGGCCAGCGTCGCCGCCTCGGCGTCGCGCGCGGCGTCGCGCAGGGCCGCCAGCTCCCGCTCGCTGGCCCGCTGCCGGTCGAGCACGCGCTGCAGCGCGTCGGGCACCTGCTCGGGCTCGGTGCGCAGCAGCGCCGCCGCCTCCTCGAGCAGCGCCTGGCGGCGCGCGCTCCGGTCCAGGGCCGCCGCACCGGTGACCGCCTCGATCCGGCGCGTGTTGGCCCCGATCGACCCCTCGGCCAGAATCGCGATGGGGCCGATCTGGCCGAGGGCGTGGACGTGGGTGCCGCCGCAGAACTCGAGCGAGTGGGGACCGGCCCGCACCACCCGGACGACGTCGCCGTACTTGTCGCCGAAGAAGGCCACCGCGCCCATCGACTCGGCCTCGGCCCGGGTGGCCTCGGTCGTCTGCACGGCGTCGTCGGTGAGCACGTCCGCGTTGGCCATCGCCGCCACCGCGTCGAGCTCCTGGCGGGCCGGTGCGCCGTGATGGCTGAAGTCGAACCGCAGGTGGTCCGGCGCGACCAGCGAGCCCTGCTGGCGGACGTGGTCCCCGAGCACGGCCCGCAGCGCCGCGTGCAGGAGGTGGGTGCCGGTGTGGTTGCGCCGCAGCCCCTCCCGGCGCAGGCCGTCGATCGTGGCCAGCGCCTCCTGGCCGCCGAAGATCTCGCCGGTCACCTTGGCCCGGTGGGCGACCAGGCCCGGCACGGCCACCACCGTGTCGAGCACCTCGGCCCGGCCGGTCTCGGTCACGATGGTGCCGGTGTCGCCCTGCTGGCCGCCACCCTCGGCGTAGAAGGGGGTCTCGGCCAGGAAGACCTCGACCGCGTCGCCGTCGCCCTCGCCGAGCACGCCGATCACCCGGGTGGCCACCGAGTAGAGGTCGGGCGAACGCCCGATGAAGTCGGTGGGGCCCTCGGTTTCGAGCAACGCCCGGTAGGCGGTCTCGTCGGCCGCCGCCGGCGAGCGCGCCGCCTCCCTGGCCCGGGCCCGCTGCTCGGCCATGGCCGCCTCGAAGGCCGGCCGGTCGACCGAGACACCCGACTCTCGCGCCAGCTCCTCGGTCAGCTCGATCGGGAACCCGTGGGTGTCGTGGAGCCGGAAGGCCACGTCGCCCGGCATCGTCGGGGTCCGGCCGGCCCGGGCCGCCTCGAGCGCGTCCTGCAAGAGGCTGAGGCCCGTCCGGAGCGTGCGGTCGAAGCCGGCCTCCTCGCGGTCGAGCGCGGACTGGATCACCGAGAGCTCGTCTCTCAGCGCGGGGTAGGCGCCGCCCAGGACGTCGGCCACCGACTCGGCCATCGCCGGGGTGACCCGCGCCTCGACGCCCAGCCGGCGCGCCGCCAGCACGGAGCGGCGGATGAGCCGCCGCAGCACGTAGCCGCGGCCGTCGTTGGACGGCTGCACCCCGTCGGCGATGAGGAAGGCGGTGCTGCGGGCGTGGTCGGCCAGCACCCGGAGCGTGACGTCGTCCTCGTCGTCGGACCCGTAGGGGCGGCCGCACAGCTCCTCGGCCCGGGCGATGATCGGACGCAGCACGCCGGTCTCCCAGATCGAGGGCACGTCCTCTAGCACCGTGAGGACGCGCTCCATCCCGGCCCCGGTGTCGATGTTGGGTCGGGGCAGCGGCTCGAGGGTGCCGTCGGCCTGCCGGTCGTACTGCATGAACACGAGGTTCCAGATCTCGACGTAGCGCTCGGGACCCCCGTCGAGGGGCCCGCCGACCTCCCCGAACTCGGCCCCCCGGTCGTAGTAGATCTCAGAGGAGGGGCCGCAGGGCCCGGTCTCCCCCATCTCCCAGAAGTTGTCCTCGCCCATGCGCACGATGCGCGCGGCCGGCAGGCCGACCGCATCCCGCCAGATCTGCGCCGCCTCGTCGTCGTCGGTGTAGACCGACGCCCACAGGCGCTCCCCGTCGAGACCGAGGTCGCCCGTCAAGAGCTCCCAGGCCCACGGGATCGCCGCCTCTTTGAAGTAGTCGCCGAAGCTGAAGTTGCCGAGCATCTCGAAGAAGCTGAGGTGGCGGGTCGTGCGGCCCACCAGCTCGATGTCGTCGTGCTTGCCGCGCACCCGCACGCACTTCTGCACCGAGGTGGCGCGTGGGTAGGGCGGCACCTCCTCCCCCAAGAAGTAGGGGATGAACTGGTTCATGCCGGCGTTGGTGAAGAGCGGCGCGCGCGGGTGGTGGGGAATCAGGCTGGCGGAGGGCACCAGCCGATGCCCGCGATCCATGAAGAACCGGGTGAAGGACGATCGAAGCTGGGTGGCGTCCACGGGGCTCCTCGAGGTGCTGCTCGGTCGAGAAAGCCTAGAAGGGGTGGCGGGGGGCCCGGGTCACGGGCCCGTCGGCCGGTGCGGCGGCGAGCGCCGAACGGTGCGCCTCACGGCCGCGGTCGGCCGCGGCGCTCCGCCAGGCGCGCCTCGATCCCGGCCTCCTCCCCGTGGCCCGAAGGCTCGTAGTAGACGTGGCCCTCGGCCCCCTCGGGCCGGTACTGCTGGTCGACCCAGCCCGAGGCCTCGTCGTGCGGGTAGCGGTACCCCTCGCCGTGGCCGATCTGGCCGGCGCTGCGGTAGCTGGCGTCGCGCAGGTGGGCCGGGACCACCACCCGGGGGCCGCCGCGCACGTCGTCGCGGGCCCGGCCGAGCGCCACCATGACGCGGTTGGATTTGGGGGCGCAGGCCAGGTGGACCACGGCCTGGGCCAGGTTGAGGGCGGCCTCGGGCAGGCCCACGAACTCGACCGCCCGGGCCGCCGCGTCGGCCACCACCAGGGCCTGGGGGTCGGCCATCCCCACGTCCTCGCTGGCCAGGATCACGAGGCGCCGGGCCAAGAAGCGCGCGTCCTCGCCCGCCTCCAGCATCTGGGCCAGCCAGTAGAGGCCGGCGTCGGGGTCCGAGCCGCGGATGCTCTTGATGAGCGCGCTGATCTGGTCGTAGTGGCTGTCGGGCCCCTGCTGCACGATCCGCCCGTCGCGCGCCGCGGCCACGTCGGCCACCGTGACGAGCGTCTTCGCCGCGGGCTGCTTGGTCGCCTTCCCCCGGGGCGTGGCCGCGGCCCGGCGCACCCGCGCCACGGCCACCGCCAGCTCCAGGGTGTTGAGCGCGACCCGGGCGTCGCCGCCCGCCACCGACACGAGCGCGTCGAGCGCGTCGTCGTCCGCGGCCGCGCCCTCGGCCGAAAGACCGCGCGCCAGGATCTGGCGCAGGTCCTCGTCCTCCAGCGGCAGGAGCCGCCAGAGCGTCGAGCGGCTCATGAGCGGGGCGTTCACCTCGAAGAAGGGGTTCTCGGTGGTGGCGCCGACGAGCACCACCAGGCCGTCTTCGACGGCCGGCAGCAGCACGTCCTGCTGGGCCTTGTTGAACCGGTGCACCTCGTCGATGAACAAGATGGTGCCTTGGCCCCGTTCGCCGAGGCGCCGGCGCGCCTCTTCGATGGCGGCCCGGACCTCCTTCACGCCCGAGGCCACCGCGGACAGCGGCACGAAGGCCTTGGCGGTGGCGCTGGCCAGCAGGCGGGCCAGCGTGGTCTTCCCCGTGCCGGGCGGCCCCCACAAGATGACCGAGCCCAGCCGGTCGGACTCGACCAGCGCGCGGAGCGGCGCCCCGGGCGCCACCAGGTGCCGCTGGCCGGCCATCTCGTCGAGCGTCCTCGGCCGCAGGCGGGCGGCGAGCGGCGCCGCCTCGGCCAGGGCGGTCTCGGCCGCCGCGCCGAAGAGGTCGCCGCTCACCTCAGCGACCTGCGGACCGGCGAAGGCTCACTCGGTGACCCTGATCCCGAGCTCGGCCAGGCTCTGGGGCGACAGCGCCTTCGGCGCCCCCGTCATGGGGTCCGAGCCGGACGCGGTCTTGGGGAAGGCGATGACCTCTCGGATGTTCTCCTCCTTGGCCAAGATGGCCACCAGCCGGTCGATCCCGATGGCGAAACCGCCGTGGGGCGGCGCCCCGAAGCGGAAGGCCGAGAGCAAGAAGCCAAAGCGCGCCGCGGCGGTCTCCTCTGAGATGCCGAGGGCGCCGAACACCTGCTGCTGGACGTCGGCCCGGTGGATCCGGATGCTGCCCGAGCCGAGCTCCCAGCCGTTCAGCACCAGGTCGTAGCTCTGGGACCGCACGGCCAGCGGGTCGCTCTGCAGCTTGTCGAGGTCGTCGGGGTGCGGCATGGTGAACGGGTGGTGCGCCGGGATGGGCGCGCCGGTGTCGTCCAGCCCCTCGAAGAGCGGGAAGTCGACCACCCACACGTAGCGCAGCGGTCCCTCGCCGACCGGCCGGGCCCCGAGCTCGACGCGGAGCGCGCCGAGGACCCGGCAGGCGAGCGGGTGCTCGTCGGCCACCACGAGGACGAGGTCGCCCGCCACCGCCCCGCTGGCCGAGACGAGGCCGGCCTGCTCGTCGGCCGAGAGGTGCCGGGCGAGCGGCGAGTCGAGGCCGACCGCGCCGTCGGTCGCGCTCACCCGGAACCAGGCCAGGCCCTTCGCCCCGAGCGCGCCGGCGCGTTCGACCAGCGCGTCGAGGCGCGAGCGCGCCAGGGCCGCGCCGCCGCCCACCACCATCGCCTTCACGCACGGAGCCGCGAGCGCGCGCACGGCGGTCGAGGCGAAGACCGGCGTCAGGTCGCGGAGCGCCATGTCGAAGCGCAGGTCGGGCTTGTCGGTGCCGTAGCGGTCGAGGGCGTCGGTCCAGGTGATCGTGTCGAAGGGCCCCGGCCGCTCGCCGCGCACCGCCTCGGTCACCTCGCGCACCGCCTCGGTCACGAAGCCGAGCACGTCGTCGCGTGAGACGAACGAGGCCTCGAGGTCGAACTGGGTGAACTCGAACTGCCGGTCGGCCCGGGGGTCCTCGTCGCGCAGGCAGCGGGCGATCTGGTAGTAGCGGTCGAGGCCCCCCACCATGAGCAACTGCTTGGCCAGCTGCGGGCTCTGGGGCAGGACGTAGAACGACCCGCGCTGGAGCCGGCTCGGCACCGCGAACTCCCTCGCCCCCTCGGGGGTGGGGGACCACAGCAGCGGTGTCTCTACCTCGCAGAACCCCTGGCGCTCCATCGAGCGCCGCAAGGCCGAGTTGACGGTCGCCCGCAGCCGCAGGTTGGCCTGCATGCGGGGTCGGCGCAGGTCGACGAAGCGGTGCCGCAGGCGGACCGGCTCGTCGGCGTCGGTCTCGTCCTCGACCGGGAAGGGCGGCGGCTGGGCCTCGGCCAGGATCTCGACGCGGCAGTCCCCGACCTCGATCTCGCCGGTCGAAAGGCGCGGGTTGACCGTGCCCTCGGGCCGGTGGCGCACCGTGCCGGTGACGGCCAGCACGTACTCGCTGCGCACGTCGACGGAACCGTCGAGCACGCACTGGACGATGCCGCTGAAGTCCCGGAGGTCGACGAACGCCAGGTGCTCGCCGTGCTCGCGTCGGCGCGCCACCCAGCCGCAGAGCGCCACCGTGCGGCCGACGTCGGCCACCCCGAGCCGCCCGCACAGGGCGTCGCGCATGGCCGTCGGGCGCGCGTCGTCTGCGCCCGCGGTCTGCGGCGCGCTCATCGGCTCTCCCCCGCCCCCTCGGCCAACGCCCCCCGCACGGCGGCCACCACCTCGTCGACCGGCACCGGGTGCTGGTCGCCGGGCGTGCGCAGCGGCTTCAACTGCACCAGGCCGGCGGCCAGCTCCTCTGGGCCGACGATGAGGGCCAGCGCCGCCCCCGAGTGGTCGGCCGCCTTCAGCTGCGCCTTCATGGACCGGCCGTCGAAGGCCCGGTCCGCCGCCAGCCCGGCACCGCGCAGGACGGCCGTGAGCCGGCGGGCCGACTCGCCGCCCGCCGCATCCACCACGAAGGCGTCCAGCGGGCGCGCCGCGACCTTGAAAGCGCCCTCGGCGTCGCAGGCGAGCAGCACCCGCTCGATCCCGATCCCGAAGCCGACGCCCGGCGTCGGCGGCCCGCCGAGGGCCGCCACCAGGCCGTCGTAGCGGCCGCCACCGCCCACGCCGTTCTGGGCCGCGTCGATCGCCGCCGAGGCGAACTCGAAGGTGGTCCGGGTGTAGTAGTCGAGGCCGCGCACGAGCCGGTGGTTCAGCACGTAGTCGATGCCGAGGGCAAAGAGGCCGTCGCGCACGCGCGCGAAGTGCGGCGCGCAGTCGCGGCAGAGGTGGTCGACCAGGTGCGGCAGCGATTCGCTCACCTGCTGGCACTCGGCCCGCTTGCAGTCGAGGATGCGCAGCGGGTTAACGTCCGCCCGCGGGCGGTGCTCGTCGCAGAGCTCGTCGCGGCGCGCCGTCAGCTCGGCCCGCAGGAGCTCGAGGTAGGCGGGGCGGCAGCGCTCGTCGCCGATGGAGTTGATCGAGAGCGTGAGCCGGCGCAGCCCGACCGCCGCGAAGAACTCGGCGGCCAGCGCGATCACCTCTGTGTCGAGGTCGGCATCGGCCGGGCCCAGGGCCTCGATGCCCACCTGGTGGTGCTGGCGGTAGCGGCCGGCCTGGGGCCGCTCGTGGCGGAAGGACGGCGCCACGTACCAGGCCTTGAACGGCAGCGCGGGGCGGTGCTGCAGGTAGGCGCGCACGACCGGCGCGGTGCCCTCGGGCCGCAGCGCCAGCATCGTGCCGTCGCGGTCGGCGAACTCGTACATCTCCTTGCCGACGACCTCGCTCTCCGCACCGATGCCGCGGCGGAAGACCGCCGCGTCCTCGATGATCGGCGTCTGGAGCAGGCCGTAGCCGGCCCGCTCGACGAGGCCGGCGAAGCACGCCACCAGGGCCTCCCAACGCGCGGACTCGGGTGGGAGCACATCGTGGGTCCCCCTCGGGGCGCGCGGCATCACCGCGCCACCGCTCACCGCGGGCTCACGGGCGCTTGCCGGGCAGCAGCCGATAGGCGTCGAAGACACCGTCGAGGTGCTTGAGCGAGCCCACCAGCGAGTGCAGATGCGTGGGGTCGGCCAGCTCCACGTCGAAGGCCATCCGGCTCACCCGGTCCGCCGTGGTCGCGGTGCGGGCGGCCACGATGTTGAGGTGGTGCTCGGAGACCACGCGGCTCACGTCGGCCAACAGACGCGAGCGGTCGAAGGCCAACACCTCGAGGGTGGCCACGAAGACCCCCTCGCCGCCGCGGTCCCACTCCACCTCGATCAGGCGCTCGTGGGCGCCGCGGGTGAGGGCCAACGCGTTGGCGCAGTCCGTCCGGTGCACCGACACGCCCCGGCCCTGGGTGACGAAGCCCATGATCTCGTCGCCCGGCACCGGCGTGCAGCACCGCGCTAGGTGCACCATCACGTCGTCGAGGCCCTCGACGTAGACGCCGGCCCCCGAGCGCCGGCCCGAGCGCAGCGAGCGGGCCCCGCGCGTGGCGGTCGTCGGCAGCTGCTCCTCCACGCCGCCCGAAAGCTCGCGGGCCAGCCGCTGGACGATCGACTGGGTGGAGACCTGATTCTCGCCGATCGCCGCGTACAGGGCCTCGGTGTCGGCCAGGTTGATCGAGTCGGCCACCTGCGCCAGGGAGACCGAGCCCAGGATCTTCTGGTGCGGGAGGCCGGCCCGGCGCAGCGCCTTCACCAGCTCCTCGCGACCGTTCTCGATGGCGTCCTCGCGGCGCTCCCGGCTGAACCACTGCCGGATCTTGTTGCGGGCCCGCGAGGAGGCCACCAGCTTCAGCCAGTCGCGCGAGGGCGCGGCCGAGGCCGACTTGGAGGTGAAGATCTCGACCGTGTCGGCGGAGCTCAACTGGGTGTCGAGCGGGACCAGGCGGCCGTTCACCCGGGCGCCGATGCAGCGGTGGCCGACCTCGGTGTGGATGGCGTAGGCGAAGTCGACGGGGGTGGAGCGCGCCGGCAGGGCGATGACCTTGCCCTTGGGCGTGAAGATGTAGACCTCGTCCTGTTCCAGGTCGAACTTCAGGGCCTGGAGGAACTCGACCGGGTCGGTCGTCTCCTGCTCCACGTCGGCCAGGCGCTGCATCCAGGCCATGTCCGCCGAGGCGTGGGCCTTGTCCTTGTAGCCCCAGTGGGCGGCGATGCCGTACTCGGCGCGCCGGTGCATCTCCTCGGTGCGCACCTGCACCTCGATCGGTTTGCCGTTCAGGCCCACCACCGTCGTGTGCAGCGACTGGTAGAGGTTGAACTTCGGCGTGTTGATGTAGTCCTTGAAGCGCCCCTGGACGGGGGGCCAGATGGCGTGGATGGCGCCGAGCGCCGCCCAGCAGTCCTTCTCGGCCGCCACGACCACGCGGATCGCCACCAGGTCGTGGATGTCGTCGAACTCGCGCCCGCGCACGACCATCTTCTCGTAGATGCTCCACAGGTGCTTCGGCCGCCCGGTCACCTCGGCCTCGATGCCGGCCGCGGCCAGGCGCTCGCGCACGGCGACGAGGACCTTGGCCAGGTCCTCCTCTCGCTGGGGGGCGCGGGCGGCCACCATCTGCTCGATCTCGGCGTAGCGCTTCGGGTGCAACGTGGCGAAGGCCAGGTCCTCCAGCTGCCACTTCACCTGCTGGACCCCGAGGCGGTGCGCCAGCGGTGCATAGACGTCGAAGGTCTCCTGCGCGGTGCGGCGCTGCTTCCAGTCGGCCATGACCGCCAGCGTCTGCATGTTGTGCAGGCGGTCCGCCAGCTTGATGAGGAGCACCCGCCAGTCGCTCGCCATCGCCACCAGCATCTTGCGGATGGTGGCGGCCTGCTGGGCCTCCTTCGAGTCGAACTGCAGCCGGTCGAGCTTGGTGACCCCGTCGACCACCCGGGCGACCACCGGGCCGAACTCCGACGCGATCGAATCGAGCGTGAGGCCCGTGTCCTCGACGGCGTCGTGCAGCAGGGCGGCGGCGACGGTCGGGGCGTCGAGGCCGAGGCCGGCCACGATCGTGGCGACGGCCACCGGGTGGGTGATGTAGGGCTCGCCGGAGCGCCGGAACTGGCCCTCGTGGGCGGCGATGGCGGTCTCGCCGGCCCGCCGGATGAGGGTCGTATCCTCGTCGGGGCGGTGGTCGGCCACCGCCCGCAGGATCGGGGTGAGAAGCTCCTCGAGCGCGCTCGACGGAGCATCGGGCGTCGGCGAAACCCGGGCCAGGGTCACCATCCCTCCACGCTACTCGACCGCCTCAGGCACGAAGCGGTCCGACCCTGGTCAGCGGCGCTTCCGGCCGCCCTTGCCGCCCCGTTTGCGCGGCGGGGGCCGGCGCGCGCCCGACGCCCCGCCCGGGCGCGGGCGGCTGGTTCCCCCACCACCGCGGGCGGCGGCTCCGTTGCCGGTCGCCTCGGGCGCGGCGGCCCGCGCCGCGCTGGTCTGGGCCCGCCCGTCGCGGGCCGCCCCCGGACGCAGCGTCCCCTGCCGCTGGACCCGCCCGGCCGACCGGGCGGTGCCGGTGGTCGCCGAGGCGCCGACCAGCAGCGCGGCCGCGCTCGGCGTGAGCAGCCCCAGCCGGTCGCCACGTGAGTCGAGGCGCTGGCGGATGGCGGCGTAGCGGCCCTCGCGCTCCTTCAGCATGGCCAGGATGGGCGACGCGATGAAGATGGAGGAGTAGGCCCCCGACAAGAGCCCTACGAACAGCGCCAGGCCGTAGTTCTGCAGGGTGGTGGCCCCGAGCAGCTCGGCGCCGATGACGAGGACGGCCAGCACCGGCAGGATGGCGACGAGCGAGGTGTTGATCGATCGGGCCAGCGTCTGGTTCATCGAGAGGTTGACCATCTCGGTGTAGGTCATGCGTCCCGACGCGCCCAGGCCCTTGGCGTTGTCCCGGACGCGGTCGAACACGACCACCGTGTCGTAGAGGGAGTACCCGAGGATGGTCAGGATGGCGATGACCGTGTCGGGAGACACCGAGAAGCCGGCCAGCGAGAACACACCGACGGTCACGGCCAGGTCGTGGAGCATGGCGATGAAGGCCGCCAGCGCCATCTTGGGCTCGAACCGGAAGCTGATGTAGATCACCACCACGATGAAGAAGGTGATGAGCGCGAGGAGGGCGCGGTTGGTCACCTGGCCGCCCCAGGTCGGTCCCACCTGATCCTGGGAGACGTTGTTGACCGAGGTGCGGCCGAGCCGGGCCAGCGCCGCCGTGACGTTGTTGTCGATGGTGCTCTGCTGGCCCGACGAGAGCGTGTTCAGGTCGTCTGAGACCTGGACGGTGCTGGACCCCAGGATCTCGACCGTCGGGTTGGAGAGGCCGGCCGCCGTCACCGCGTTCTCGGCCTGGGTCTGGCTCACGTTGGGGGCCAGCACCGTCCACGACGTGCCGCCCTTGAAGTCGATCCCGAGGTTGAGCCCACGCGTGCCGAGCGAGATCAGGCCGGCCACGATGATGATCCCCGAGAGGAGGAACCACAGGCGGCGCCGACCGACGAAGTCGAACTTCGTGTCGCCGCGGTACATGCGCATGAAGGCGCGCGGCCTCCGGCCGTTCCCTTCCGCCGCGTGGCGCATGCGCCGCCGCGCCGGCCTGCGCTCCCTCGGGTCGTCGTAGGACTCCTCGAGCTCGATCTCGTCGTCGAGCTCGGCCTCGTCGAACTGGGCCCCGTCCAGGCCGTCTCCGTTCTCCGCTTCGCTCTCGCCCTGCTCGTCGGCGCGCGTAACCTCGAGGTTGGCCAGGTTCGGGTCGAAGCGCTCCGTCGGGCTCACGCTTCGGCCCCCGTCTGCACCGCCAGGCCCCGGGAGATCCCAAAGCGGGCCGAGGAGAGCCGCTCGTTGCGACCGAGCAGCACCACGAGCGGCCGCGTGAAGAAGTAGGTCATGAAGACGTCGAGCAGGGTCGAGAGCCCGAGGAAGAAGGCGAAGCCCTTCACCTCGCCGATGGCCAGGATGAACAGCACGGCGGCGGCGGCGAAGGAGACGAGGTCGGCCGCCAGCACGGTGCGCCAGGCGCTCTGGAAGCCACGGTCCACACTGGTGCGGACGGTCCGGCCCGAGCGGGTCTCATCTTTCAATCGTTCGAAGTACACGATGTAGGAGTCGACGGTGATACCGATCGACACGATGATCCCGGTGACCCCCGCCAGGTCGAAGCTCGGCGCGATCGAGGTGTGCCCCAGGGCCGAGATGATCGACCACAAGAGCGCGCCGGTCACCGCCAGCCCCGACAGGACGACCACTCCCAGCAGGCGGTAGTAGACGATCGTGTAGAGGAGGACGAGCAGGAGGCCGGCGACCCCGGCGCCCAGCCCGGCCTTGAGCGCCGAGCTCCCGAGGGTGGGCGAGACCGTCTCGGTGGTGAGCGGGTTGAGGCGCACCGGCAGGGAGCCGAACTGCATGGCGAGGGCGAGGTTCTTGGCGTTGGCCTCGGTGAAGCTGGACCCGCTGATCTGACCCTGGCCGGCGAACGAGGTGAAGCTTGCCTGGGTCGGCTGGATGATCGGGGCGGACTGGACGATCCCGTCCAGCTCGATGGCGACCTCCTGGTGGAAGTTGGCCTGCGCCAGCTTGTCGAAGCCGGGCGAGCCCGATCCGGTCAGCGTGTAGTTGACGACCCAGTTGCCGAGCGAGTCCACCTGGGCGTTGGCCCCCTTGACCGCGTGACCGGTGAGGGGGGATACACCGAGGAGATAGCGGGCGCCGCCGCTGCCGGGGAGCCCGGGCAAGAGGACGACCTTGCCCGCCGCGTCCTTCGTGCTGGGCGTCGACGGGTAGACGGCCAGCGCGGGGTCTTCTGGGATGTTGTTGGTCGGGTTGCCCTGCGCGTTGAAGGCTCCGAGGTTGGCCGCCGTGATCTGGTACTGCGCCTGACACGAGTTGGGCAGCGCCAGGGGCTGTCCCTTGGCCTGGGCCTTGGCCTGCTTGGCCGCCGCCGGGCTGTAGGCGGGGGCCGTGCAGAGCACCGGCCGGAACAGGAGCTGCGCGGTCTGGCCGATCGTCTTCAGTACGGCCCGCCCGTTCTTCACGCCCGGGATCTGGACGACGATGTCGCCGCCCTGGGTGGACACCTGGGCACCCGACACGCCGATACCGGCCACCCGGTTGCTGAGCACGCTGACGGTCTCGGACAGGTCCGACGACGACACCTTGTGGGCGGGCCGGTAGGTGACGGAGAGTCCGCCGGCCAGATCGAGGCCGAGCTTCGGCTTCCACCGGGCGGCGAGGCTGCCGCCGAGCGAGGCGACGGCGACCACCACCACCAGCAGCAGGCTGATGACCAGGGCGCGCTGCCGTCGGGACTGCGAGCGCGACGGCGCCCTCATGCTCATGTCCCGGAGCCCTCGCCGGGCTGGCTGTCCGAGGAACCGTCGGTCCCGCCGTCGTGCTCGTTCTCGTCGTGGTCGTCCTCGTCCTCGACGTCATCGTCGTCATCGTCGTCGGCGACGGGTGGCTCGATCTTGCGGGTGATCGCCGAGCGGACCACGACCATGCGCGACGGGGTGGCGCCGAACGAAGCCAGCGAGTCGGCGCCGCCCGATTCGATGACCAGCCGGTCGTCGTGGGCCTCGACCACCTTGCCGATGATCCCGCCCGCCGTGAGGACCTCGTCGCCCACGTTGATCGACGACGTGTGCTCACGCTGGCGCCGGGCGCGCTGCTGCTGGGGGCGCAGGAACAAGAAGTACACCGCGCCGACGATGACCACGATGAAGATCAACGAGAACGGGTTCGCCGAGGTCTTCTTGGCCGCGGTGGCGGCCAACGTCGGGGCCAGGGTGAGGAGGGCGATCACCGGGCAACCCCCGCCGCGCGCGTCCGATGGCTCAGTCTCCGCACAGGAGGGACACCATACTCCAGGCCCGCTCGGCCCCGGCCGTCGTGGGCGGCCCCGGCAAGCCTCAGAACAGGGGCGCCACCTCGGGGAAGAGGCCGAGATGGGCCCAGGCCCGCTCGGTCGCGACGCGCCCGCGGGGCGTTCTTTGGATCAACCCCTGCTGGAGGAGGAACGGCTCGTAGGCGTCCTCGATGGTGTCGGGCTCCTCCCCCACGCACTGGGCGAGGGTGGTGAGGCCGACGGGCCGCCCGGCGAAGCGTCGACAGAGCGCGTCCAGGATCGCCCGGTCCAGCTTGTCCAGCCCGAGGTCGTCCACACCGAAGAGCACGAGGCCCCGGTCGGCCGCGTCGCCGTCGATCACGCCGTCCCCGCGGACCTCCACGAAGTCGCGCACCCGCCGCAGCAACCGATTGGCGATCCGTGGTGTGCCGCGCGACCGCTCGGCGATGCGCTGCGCTCCGGGGGCATCGATGTGCACCCCGAGGATGCGGGCCGACCGTTCGACGATCGCCTGCAGCTCGTCGGGGCGGTACAGGTCGAGCCGACCGACGAACCCGAACCGGTCCCGCAGCGGGCTCGACACGAGGCCGGTGCGGGTGGTGGCGCCGATCAGCGTGAAGCGCGGCAGGTCCAGTCGGATCGAGCGGGCCGTCGGCCCCTTCCCGATCAAGATGTCGAGCTTGGCGTCCTCCATCGCCGGATAGAGGACCTCTTCGACGGAGCGGTGCAGCCGGTGGATCTCGTCGATGAAGAGGACGTCCCCCTCCTGGAGGTCGGTCAAGAGGGCGGCCAGGTCGCCGGTGCGCACGAGCACCGGGCCCGAGGTCACCCGGAACCCGACGCCCAGCTCCGCCGCCACGATCCCGGCCAACGACGTCTTGCCCAGGCCCGGGGGGCCGGCGAACAGCAGGTGGTCGACGGGCTGACGCCGCTGGCGGGCCGCCTGCAGCACGATCCGCAGGTGCTCGACCAGCTGGGGCTGGCCGACGAACTCCTCGAGCGTCCGGGGGCGCAACCCCACCTCTTCGGCCTCGTCGCGCGGGAACGCGGTCACCTCCAGCGGGCTGGTGGGGAGGACGGTGGGAGCCGTCTCGTCCTCGGTGGCGAGGACCTCGCGACGCGCCCTCGGCGTCACCGGGTGGCCAGCTCCCGCAGCGCCGAACGGAGCAGCTCCTCCACGCCGAGCTCGGCCTCGGCGCCGGGCTCGCCGAGCCGCTCCAGTGCGTGGCGGATCTCCTCGGGCCCGTAGCCGAGCTCGGCCAGGGCGGCCCGGACCTCGGCGCGCGGCGAATGGGCGACGCCCGCCGGGCCGGCGTCGCCGGCATGGAGATCCGGCAGGTCGAGGCGGCTCTTCAGGTCGATCAAGAGGCGCGCCGCCGTCTTGCGGCCGATGCCCGGGACGAGGCACAAGGTGGCGAGGTCGTCTTCCAAGATGGCGGTCGACAGCGTGGCCGGCGAGAGGGCCGAGAGAATGGCGAGCGCGAGGGCCGGACCGACCCCGTGCGCGCCGAGGAGCGCGTCGAAGCAGCGCCGTTCGTCGTCGTGCAGGAA
>Ga0209415_10008995_pt1 | contig 17208 bp, 12 predicted proteins | sample PeaSoiSIISIP2007_FD_187696 | JGI IMG/M metagenome (GOLD analysis project Ga0209415, IMG submission 187696) | Peat soil microbial communities from Weissenstadt, Germany - SII-SIP-2007 (SPAdes) (version 2) | ecosystem: Environmental > Terrestrial > Soil > Wetlands > Peat | place: Germany... | reverse complement strand
CCGCATGTGGAGCGGTATCGATTGTCCAACGTGGAGGCCGACCGCATTGTGAATAGCCTGAATACGCTGGCCGGGGAAGTGGTGGGGCGGGCGCTCGGCAGCGGCGAATGAGATATACTTTTCCAATGCCGCGCTGGGCTCTGGGACTGATGGCGTGCATTTCGCTTTCCGCGCAGACGCCGCGCGATCTGTACGTGGCACATTGCGCGGGGTGCCATGGACCGTCGGGCGAAGGCAGCCGCGGACCGTCGTTGAAGGCCGCGGCGCTGCAGCACACCAACGATCCCGATTCCCTGGTGGCCTTGCTGCGCCGCGGCATCCCCGGAACCGAGATGCCCGCCATCGCCCTGGAGACGGTGGCCGATGGGCCGCTCCGCGCGCTTGCTGCTTACGTTCTCGGCCTGCGCACGAATACCAAAGAGGCCGCGTCGGGCTATCTCGACCGTGGAGCGGAACTCTTCCGCACCAAGGGAAAGTGCCTGACCTGCCATCGCGTGAACGGGGAGGGCCACACCTCGGGTCCCGACCTCAGCGACATAGGGCGGCTGCGCGACGAGGAGTGGCTGCGGCAGGCGGTGGTCGAGCCGGAAAAGGCAATCTACGACAGCTTCGCCGGGTACCGCTGGACCATCAACCTCCCCGATAACTACCTGCTGGTCGAAGTCACTACTAAGAGCGGCGATCGCATTAGCGGGAGCCGTCTGAATGAAGATGCCTTCTCGATTCAGCTTCGCGATTCGGAAGACCGCATCCGGTCGTTCCTCAAAAGCGAAGTCTCCGAAGTCCGAAGGCAGTGGGGCAAGTCGCCCATGCCGCCGTATCGCGATGTCTTCTCTTCGAGTGAGTTGGAGGATCTGGTGGCGTACTTAGTCAGTCTGCGAGGACTGCGATGAACTTGCGCGCGGTGCTGCTCGCCGCCGTGGCGTCTGTGACGTTGACTCAGGTACCCCCTGAGCGCATCCGCAACGCCGATGGCGAGCCGGGCAACTGGCTGACTTATTCGCGAACTTACAGCGGGCACCGCTACACGCCGCTGACCGAGATCACGGCCGCGAACGTGGGACAGTTGCGGGCCGCTTGGACCTATCAGATCCAGCAGCCGGGCAAATTCTCTACCTCGCCGATCGCGATCGATGGCATCCTCTACATCACCGAGCCGGGCGGCGAAGTGGTAGCGATCGACGGGCGCACGGGCCGTCCCGTTTGGCGTTACGGACGCCGGCCGCCGCAGGACCTTCACGCCTGCTGCGGCGCCACCAATCGGGGAATGGCGGTGCTCGGCGACCTGCTGTTCGTCGGCACGCTGGATGCGCACCTGCTGGCCATCGATCTGGCGACCGGCAAGCTTCGCTGGGACGCGGTGGTGGCCGACTACCGCACGGGGCACGCGGTGACGGTGGCCCCACTGGCGTTCGGGGATCGGGTGATCGTGGGAATCGCCGGAGGCGAATACGGAATTCGCGGCTTCCTGGACGCGTACGATGCCAAGACCGGACGCCGCTTGTGGCGCTTCTGGGCAGTGCCGGGCCCCGGAGAAGCGGGGCACGAATCGTGGTCGGGCGATAGCTGGAAGACCGGCGGCGCATCGACGTGGATCACGGGCTCGTACGATCCCGCGCTTCACACGATTTACTGGGGAACCGGCAATCCGGGGCCGGATTACAACGGCGATGCGCGCAAGGGCGACAACCTGTACACCTGCTCGCTGGTTGCCTTGGACGAAGACACCGGGAAGCTGCGCTGGCACTTTCAATTCACGCCGCACGACGTGAACGATTGGGACTCCGCGCACGTGCCGATGCTGGTGGATGACGGCGATCGAAAGCTGGTGGTGGTGGCGAACCGCAACGGCTTCTACTACGTGCTCGACCGCGCCACCGGCGAATTCCTCCGCGCCGCGCAATTCGGCAAGCAGACGTGGGCTTCGGGGCTCGACGAAAGAGGCCGCCCCATCCGCCTGCCGGACATGGAGCCGACCGCGAGCGGCAAAATGGTTTACCCGGGTTTCCATGGCGTAACCAACTGGTTCAGCCCGAGTTTCAGCCCGCTCACTGGCCTGGTGTACGTGGCCACGCGCGAAGAGCCGGCGGTCTTCCGGAAGCAGAAGGAGCCGTACACGCCGGGCCAATGGTTCAGCGGTGGAAACCCGCAAGGCGTGGCGAAGATCGAGCCGACCGGCTCCATACGCGCGCTGGAGCACACCACCGGAAAGCTGGTCTGGGAGTTTCCGCTGAAGTCTCCGCCATGGGCGGGCCTCATGGCGACCGCCGGCGGGGTGGTGTTCGGCGGCTCGAGCGAGGGCATGTTCTTCGCGCTGGATGCGGCCAGCGGAAAACCGCTTTGGCACTACGGCACGGGCGGACCGATCTTTGCGAATCCGGTGAGTTTTCTGGTGAATGGGCGGCAGTATGTGGCGATCGCGGCGGGTACCGCGCTGTTCGCGTTTGCGCTGCCGGAGGCGGGGGAGTAGGGGGCTCCGATGGGAGCGCTAGGGCCGCGGATAAACGGCGTCTCATATCCCTGGGCGGCTTCATGTCACTACTGTGTCACAAACGGTCGGCGGTGGCGCAGCCACTGCCGGGGCTTTCGCGACGCGCGAAGAAGGGTCGAGACGAGTCTCGACCCGGCAGGCACGAGTGCCTGCGCCACGGGCCGTCAGTTTGTCTTGCCCGCGCGGGTCCCCTGGACCCGCTCGTTGTGCCAAGCAGGAGTTTCTCCTGGCAACCGACAGGTCTATCTTGCCGGCATAGGAGCCGCAAGACCGTCCATCAGTCCAAAGCCGCGGATCGCCAGGGCGCTCTGCCAGGCATTAGCCAGCGCCTGGATGTAATCGGCTTCTAACTGGAAGAGCGTCCGCTGCGAGATCAGCACCTGGGCGTAAGCGCCCGCCATATTCTGGTAATTCGCCTGGTAGAGTTTGTAAGCCTGTTCGGCGCGCGGCAGCATCCCGGTCTTGTATTGCCGAATACTTACGCGGGCGGCGTCGTAATCGCGGAACAGACTGGCCAGGCCGCGCTCCAGTTGCAGTCTCAAGCGGGCCACCTCCTGTTTCGCGCTCTCCACTTCGTCCTTCGCCGCGGCGATCGAGCCCTGATTGCGATTGAAGATCGGCAATTGTACGCCAACCTGGGCGCCGGCCTGCACTCCGGTGACGCTCCCCGGACGGGCCAGCGGTTCGTAGCTCTGAACCACAATGCCGGTGACCTGCAGATCCGGAATGGGCGCTTTCCGCGCACTCACCAGAGAGGCTTCGGCGCGCTCGACGGCTTGCTGGGCGAACTTGATCTGGGGACCATGGCTCAGAGTAGCGGCTACAGACTCTTCGTAGTTGAGGTCCGGGACAGAGTCGAGGTCGCCTTGCAAACGAGCCGGCGGGAGATCCGGCTTGCCGGCGACGGCCGCCAGCATTCTCCAGGAGGCGAGTAAGGACTGGCGGGCAACCCGCAGGTTCATCGCGGCCTGTTGCTCCTCTACCTCGGCTTGCAGTATGTCGGGACGATCGGCATGGCCGATGTTACTAAGTTGACGGGAAGTCTCGGCCGCATCCGCGGCCAGCCTGGCCAGGCTCTCCCTTACCTCCACGAGTCTCTGGGCCGCGAGGACCTGGTAGAAGTAAGACCGCACGTTATTCAGGATGCGCACGCGCTGGGCTTGCGCGCTGGTCTCGACCTCACTCACTTCCAGCTCCGCCACACGGCGCGCGGCGTGGAGTTTGCCTCCCAGCACGATGGTCTGGCTGATGAAGCCGCCCTGTTTGCCGCCTCCTATGTAGCCGCCGCGGATTTCATCCCCGTAGTAGCCCACGGTGGGATTGGGATACAGACCCGCCTGCCTGGCCAGGCCCGCCGCCGCGCGCTGGTTGGCCTGCGCCTGGGCCAATGTCGGGTTGCTCGCGACCGCCATTTGCTCCAGGTCTTCCAGGCGGAGCCAGCTCCCGGCGGCCGGAGTCACTGCGGCCGCGGCTTGCGGCAGCACCCGAACATCGTACAGGGTGAAATCGCCATCGTAGACTTTCGCGGCGATCTGGTCTCCCGCTTTCACGCGGCTCAGCACCTCTTCCTTGTCGACCGCGTATCCCATGGTCATCGAGCCCATCCAGCCTTCGATAGGTTCATTGGCGACGGTGATGCGTTTGGTGCCGGTGTTGACTTCGACCACCTTGCCGCGGAAGTCGTACGCTTTCTTTCCGGCAGGTTGCGCGTGAAGTGACATCATCAGACCAAGCGCCCAAAGCGCGAATTTACTGTTCATACAAGCCGCCGCTCCTGCTGTTGGGTTTTGAGGTCCATGATTTTCTGGTAGGGACCGGGAGGCAGGACCCGCACCAGGGTCATCATGCCGCCCGCATACCCACTCCAGCCCGCCGGCAGGCCGTAGGTCTCGGGCTTGTCGACCTGCTTGTCCACGGCCATCATGGGGCCTTCCATGTAAGCGTCCTGTGGATAAAGCGGCACTTTGCCGGCTTCGATGCCCGGCCCGACCCGCGTCATAGGACCTACGTTGGGGGCCATCTGGTTCATCATGTGGTGAGGAAGATGGCAGTGGAACATCCACTCACCGGGGCGGTCGGCGACAAACTCGATGTCGCGGGCCTGGGCGACTCCGACCAAGACGGTGTTACCCCGATGCCAGAGTGACACGGGCTGCCGCGCGCCTTCCCGTCCGGTTTCCCAGAAGGTGAAGCCGTGGAGGTGGATGGGGTGGTGGTCCATGCCCAGGTTGATGATGCGGATGCGGACGCGCTCCCCCTGCCGGATGATCAGGGGTGTCGCCGCCGGACCGGCCTTGCCGTTGAACGTCAGCCAGTTGAACTCCATGTTCATGCTGTTGGGGACGGTGCTGTTGGGAAGCACGAAATACTCCTGCAAGGCGATCAGGTAGTCTTGGTCGACCGGAGGAGTATAAGGTGTTTTAGGGTGAATGATGAAGCCGCCCAGCATCCCGACCATCTCCTGCATGGCCATGTGCGAGTGATAGAAGAAGGTGCCGTGCTGGTGGAGCGGGAACTCGTAGACGAACCGTTCGCCCGGCATGATCGGCTTTTGTCCGATGCCGGGGACGCCATCCATCTCGTAGGGAAGTTCGAGTCCGTGCCAGTGAATGCCGGTAGGCTCGGGCAGGTGGTTTTCGAAGATAATGCGGACGCGGTCGCCTTCCTGGGCTTGAATCGTGGGTCCAGGGGCGCTGCCGTTGAAGCCCCAGAGATCGAAGGTACGGCCCGGAATGACAATTTGTTTGACGGGCTCGGCAGTGAGTTGAAAGACTTTGACGCCGTTGTCGAGGGTGAAAGGCAGGTCGGCGATGTCGGGGGTCAAGACGGGCACGGAGGGACGGGCGGGCTGAGATCTGGCGAGGCGGGAGAAGGCTGTTGCGCCGGCGCCGAGTGTCAGTACGGACTTGAAAAAGGTTCTTCTAGGATTCATGGGTAATCTCCTTTCGCTCTTACTTGGGGACACACTTCGAGGTTGGCAGGCGAAACCGCCTGCCCCACCAAGGCAAAGCTAGATGCGGAGAATCGAGATCGAGGAGCGAACGGGGTTACCCGGCGGCCAGCCGTTGTCGGACTGCGGAGGAGGTACCAAGTCCGTCACGGGCGCGGATCTTGCCACTACCACGGCCTCCGGGGAAACTGTGCCCGTGACACTCACGTTGGCGACCGCCGCCTCAGGGCCGGCAAACTCGGGATGCTGATGGGGGCAGCCGTGGTCTTGCGGTGAAGGATGGTGATGATGGCAACCGTTGGTGGGAATCTGCGGAGGTTGGCAGGCGGCGATCGCGCAGGCGCCGTAGCACCAGGCGTTGGCGAGCAACGCAGCCACGGCAATCAGCACGAATGCACGAGACCAGCCGGAGAGCATCCCTGATCTCAACCTAACAGATGATTCCTGCCGGCGCAAGTTCAAGAAACTGCCAAACGATCCGATGAGAAATAAGAGTTACAGAGCGGATGATATTAAAAGTTACTCTCGTGATTCTGGCCGTGTTACCGGGCAGCCTCTTTGCGCAGGCCGTCACCGAACTGAGCCCATTGGAGTATCACCCCTCACGGCGGGAGGCATCGAACCGCAGGCCGGTGAGCTTCGCGCAGCGCATTCCGGCGCCGCTCTCGTACCGCTTGGGAAGCGTCAGCCAGGCGGAGATCGACGCGGTTGCGCGCGATCCGCACTTGCCGCTCATGGGCATCGAACGCACGATTGACCGTCGGACGACGCCGCGCGGACAGTGGGTGACTCTGGATGACGGCAGCACCGTCTGGAGACTGGCGATCCAATCCGAAGGAGCAGCCGGCGTGAGGGTGGAGTTCTCCGATTTCCACGTGGGCGCGGGAGAGGTGTGGCTCTACAGCGAGGATCACAGCCAGGTCTTCGGGCCGTACAGCGGCACAGGCATCGACGACTCCGGAGAGTTCTGGAGTCACACGGTGTTCGCCGATACCGCGGTTTTGGAGTACCAGCCGGATAGCCCCGGCAGCAGCGTTCCGTTCAACATCTCGAAGATACTCCACGGACTGCCGGTGGAGGGGACGATGGCAGCGGGAAGCTGCGAGCTGGATGTGAGCTGCAATGCGGACTGGAGCGCGGTGGCCAGCGGCGTCGGCCTGTATTTCTTTCAAAAAGGCGGCGCCGGGTATGCCTGCACCGGCTCGCTGGTGAACAATACCAACCAGGACTCGAAGCCGTACTTTCTCACCGCGAACCATTGCGTGCCGGATGCACCGACGGCCAAGACGGTGGACGTTTTCTGGAACTACCAGACGGCCACCTGCAATGGAAAGGCTCCGTCGCTGGCGGGTCTGCCCCAGACCGTGGGTGCGACCTACCTTGCCAGTGCGGCGATAGGCAGCGGCGACTTCAGTCTCATCCTCCTGACGCCGCTGCCTAATATCAATCTGACCTTTTACGGGTGGAATGGAAGTGCCACGGCCTTGCCGGTGGGCGGTACCACCACGGGGATTCACCACCCGCAGGCCGATTACAAGCGGATCGCGTTGGGCGTTCGCAGCACGGATGTGACGGCGCAGATCGGTTCCGAAACCGCGCCCGCCAGCCTGTATTACAACGTTCAGGAGACGTCGGGGCGGATCGAGCCGGGCTCGTCCGGGTCGCCGCTGTTCACGGCCGACAAGTTAGTGGTGGGTACGCTCACTTACGGGCCGCCGGGCGACGCCTGCTCGATCTCGCCGTTTTATGCGGGATACGCCCGGTTCTCGGCGGCACTTCCGGCGCTGGCATCGTATCTGAGCCCGCCCGCCGCGGGGACGCCGCCCGCGGCCGCCGCGACGGTCACTGCGGCGCCAACGTCCATCCGGACGAGTTGGAGCATCGGCAGCTCCGCCCCCGCGGCGCAGAACGTCCAACTGAGTACGACATCCAGCGCGGCGGTCACATTGTCGGTAAAAGCCAGCCAACCGTGGATCCAACTCCCGGCGAGCAGCGTGACAGTGAGTCAGGCGAAGCCCGCCACGCTCCCGGTCACGTTCAGCACCGAGACGTTTACCGCGGCAGGCGCCAATACCGGCTCCATCACGCTCACCGGCACGGGGATCAACCAGTCGATTGCCGTGGAAGTGGATGTGACAGCAGCGGTGACAGCGGTCAACGGAGGCGCGGCTACGGTGATCCCGCTGTTCCTGGACGGCTCCGGAATGGCCACCACCTTTACCCTGGTCAATCCCTATGCGACCGCAACTTTGGCCTCGATTTCTTTCGTGGCGGCCAATGGCACTGCGGTGGCCGTGCCGCTGGGACCAACGCAAACTGCCTCATGGCAGAATGTGACAATTCCGGCCTTCGGAACCGCGACGGTCGCGACCGCCGGGAGTTCCTCGCCGCAGATGCAAGGACTGGCCGTGATTCAAAGCGCCGACCCGGCGAAGCGGGTACAGGGGTGGGCGCAAATCAACTCCGACGCAATTGCGGCCGCGCTCCTGACCGCGCCGGTGTTCGTGGTGCCGTTTGACGCCACGGCCGCGGCTTCCACCACGCTCTACCTCTTCAACCCCGCGGCCACCGGCACGTTGAACCTGACCCTGTCTATCTACGACACCACCGGAACCCTCGTCGGAAACGGGACCATCGCCATTCCGGCGCAGCAGGAAGGGTCGATTCCGATGACCAAAACCGCGTCCGTGTTTGGAGGCAGGAAAGGGATCCTGAAAGTAGATGGAAGCGGTTCCGTATCGGCGATGGGAATTCGGACCGCAGCCGACGGACGGCTGAGCAGCGTTATACCGGAGTTACTAACGTCACAGTAGGTTAGTGTGGTCCCTTAGCCGACCTCTTTTTCTTTTTCCGCGGAGACTCAGCCAGTTGTTCGAGTGAATGAATCGCCCGGCCGAGCTGTTGCACCACCAGGCGGAGCTCCGAAATCGTCTTGGGAAGGTCCATAACGGTCCTCTCCTCTCCCACGCACAAGATGGCACAATCCTGCCCTCGCGGCAGCATTACCTATCTGACAGGAGGATCGGGAAGCAGCGAGGTCCCAGTCACTCCTCAATGTCGCTTAAGAATTCGGCAAATTCCGAATTAGAAAGCGAATTAGAAACGTATGAAAGAATACTATAATAGTAAACGACTCCCGTCAAGTGTGAAATCGGTAATTTTACCTGTGGTAAAAGACCACAGTAACTAGCGCGGCTCGTGGCAGAAGGAGCAGTCCAGGCCGGCCTTCTTCACACGATGGCATTCCATGCAGCCGCCCATCGAGAGATCGACCTCGCGGTACAGGCGGTCGCGCTCGGCCACCGGTCCGTGACATTCCTGGCAGGTGTTGCCTTTCTCCAGGTGAGTGCGGTGACTGAAGGAGACGAACGAGGGAATCTCGTAAACCCGCACCCACGGGATCGGACGGCCGGACTTGTCGGCCTGCGCCAGTTTCTGAATGGCGGGGCTATCAGGCTTGATCGCCGAGTGGCACTGCATGCAGGTCGCAGGCTTGGCGATGGTCATGGTCTCACCGGGATCGGGATTGGGATGACACATCTTGCACTGCAGCTTCATGGTTCCGGCGTGGACCTTGTGGCTGAACGGAATGGGCTGGACGGGGGCCGTATCGTCAGCTAAACAGTCGGGCTGCGCCGCGGCCGCCCAGATCAGCGCCGCGCCCGCCAACATCAGCCCGCGCGCGGCGATCATACGTTGCGCTTCTTCATCTCGCCGGCAAGATACTCGGACGCCCGCATGGAAAGCGCCAGGATGGTCATGGTGGGATTCTGCCAGCCGCAGGTGACGAACGCGGAGCCATCCACCACGAACAGGTTCTTGATGTCGTGGCTTTGGTTGTACTTGTTCAGCACGCTGGTCTTGGGGTTGTCGCCCATGCGGCAGGTGCCCACTTCGTGGATGCTATAGCCCGGCGGGTAGAAGCGGTCGGTCTTGGAAATGATGTCCCAGCCGGCGGCGTGGAACAGCTCCTCGATGGTGTTGGCCGCGTCCTTGGCCATGTTCAGCTCGTTGTCGCCGTCCTTCACTTCGATGTGCAGCACGGGGATGCCCCAGGCGTCGGACACGTTCTTGTTGATGCGCGCGTGATTCTCGAAGCGCGCCGGCCGTTCGCCGAAGATGCTGCCGGAGACGCACGACCCGGCGTAGTGATCCAGCTTCTTTTGCAGCTCCTCGCCGTAGTCGGCAAACATGTTGGGGCTGGCGCTTCCGCCGCTCGAGATCAGGACACAATAGCCCTTGATGAAGTTGCGCTTGTCTTCCTTCTTGAGATTGCGGAAGCGGGGAATGAATGCACTGCCGCCCATGAGCCCCTGCGGCCGCTGGCCGTCGCGCGCTTCGGGAACCGAGGAGACCACCGAGATGCCGTAGATCTGGTCGTGCAGATAGTGGCCGAGCACGCCGCTGGAGTTGGCGATGCCGGAGTTCAGCAGCAGGCGCGTGCTCTCCAGAGTGCCGGCCGCCAGAACCACCACGCGCGCCTTCACGTGGCGTTCGCGCCGCGAATGGCGGTCCACAAAATACGCCCCGTTGACGAGGCCGGTGTCCTTGCTGGTCGAGATCTCGCGCACGATGGCGTTGGAAACCATCTCGAGTTTGCCGGTGGCCATGGCGTCCGGCAGAAGCAGGTTCACCGAGCTGGCGAGCCCGTTTTGACCGGTGGACGACCGCATCTTCGAGAATTTCATGCCGCGCTGTTTGCCCAGCTCGGCCAGCCGCTTGATGGTTTCGCTGTCGGAGCCGTAGTTGGTCTCGATGAAGTTGCCGTCCGGGAACTCGGGCCATCCCTCCTTGCGGCCGGCGACGCGGAAGATCTCCTCCACACGCGAATAGTAGGGGTCGAGGTCCGCGAGACTGATGGGCCAGTTCAGCCCGTTGCCTTCCAGATCGCCCGCCTTGAATTCAAAATCGCTCAGGCGGAAGGACTGCCGCGCCCAGAAGAGCGACCGGCCTCCCACGAGGCGCACGCGCACCCAGTTGTAGGGATTGGCGGGATCGTGGGTGTAGGGGACTTCGTTTTCGTCCACCCACTGGTTGGCGTTGAACTCGTTGGCCTGGAAGACGTGCGGCAGGCGTCCCGGCTGGCCGAAGCCGCGGTAGGGGAGCTCATAGACCGCCTTGTTGACGCGGTTGTGCTCGAAGTCGGGCTCGGGTCCGGCGTTGAGCATCAGGCAGGACACGCCCTGCTTCGTGAGGATGTTGGCCGCCATGCCGCCCGAGTGGCCGGAGCCTACGATGAGAACGTCGTATTCTTTCGCGGTCATAGATTCAGCCCTTTGTAGATCGGCTCAGCCTTTATAAATTGGATCGATGGGGTTCAGGTAAGCGCCGCCGCCGCCGAAGCCTCCGCGGCGGCCGGAATTGGCGCCGGCCTCGGCCCATTCGCGCGAGTTCTGCGTAGCGGTGCGGATATCGCGATGCGCTTCGCTGACGAAATGGACGGTGGAGTCCTTGGGCGCATCGTAGACCCAGGGCACCGGCGCGAGCAGTGGGCGGAGGACGGCATCGGCTTCGGTGGAGCTCAACTCCGCGAATGCCTTGTTGTGCTGTTTTTTGGCGTGGGCATTCAGGGCGTCGAGACCGGAGCGGTACAGCTTTTGGCGCTCGGCGGGCGAGGCGCCGATCAGGAAGTCGAGAAACTCCGGCGCGCCGCACTCGACGGCTCCAGGATTGCCGCGCAGGGGCGGCATGAGCACCTCGCTCAGTTTGCGCAGCGCCGAGAACTGTTGCGGCGTGAAGAAGCGTTGCGTGGGATCTCCGGCGAGGTCGGCGGGGGTCAGCTCGAACTTGGGAATGTTGGCCTGTCCGCGACCGCCGCGTCCGCCGGGCGGTTGTGCGGAGGGAGTTTGCGGATTGGCGGGCGGCTGTTGTGATAAGAGCGCGGGGGCCGCGGGCAGCGCGGCGAGTGCTTTGAAGAAACGGCGGCGTTTCATGTTGGAGAAATCATATCATGAGCCATACAGGCGAAGGCCGGGCACGTCGCGGAAATCGGCGCGGTTCAGCGTCCACAGCGGCGCCTCGCGCACGATGGCACAAGCGGCGATCGCCAGATCGACTTCGCGGCGGCGCGGGCGCCCTACGGCGCGATAGAGATCGGCACTGAGGAGGGCCCAGAACGATCACTTGTGCTTCCCGGATTTCGACAGGCGTCCGCAGGATCGGCGCGCCCGGCGAATCTCCTGCAACTCATCTTCGACTTCGCGCTCTTCGGGGCCGAAGGGAATGGCCGACTTCGCAGGGAAGAGCGCTTCCTGCGCGGCCAGTTTGGTCCTCTATGAGTGGTTGCGCGGACCGCGCCTCGACGAGGGACACCTCGGTGCTGATCGATGGCCTGACCGGCCTGAAGCGGTCCGGACCGGCGATCCGCGGCTCGCTCGCGGAGGGTGAGCGGCTTCTGTTGCCCGCGGCTGGGGGCGGGCGGGTATCAGCGGCACCAGGGTGTCGAAAACCTTCAGCATTCGCAGGCGCTCGCTCTCGCTCAGGCGGCCGATCCGGCTATGGTAGTCCGCCACGGCCTCGCGGACGACCTGGCTTTTCGGCTTGGCCAGGCGCTCGGCGGCATCGTCGATTCGGTGAACGGTTTCCGCGTCCAAAGTGAAGGTGACTTTGCGGAGTGCCATATCGATACCATACCACTGCCATATATGCTGCCAGGAAACCACTCCCTCACGGTCGTGGCTCCGAATCGGAGCCGCGCGCGTCAGCAAGCGGTTCGCAATGAGTGACCAATTACCGGACGGGTGGGAGATGCTGCTCGGCCAGAAGCGCGTTCAACGCGTCGCGAATCTGCCCGAGCTTTTCGGCCAGCTCGCGATAAACAGCTTCTTGCTGGTCGGTGGGCGGATAGTCGCCCATGTTGACCAGGCGTTCAAGCACGGCGATCTGGTTGTTGAGGCGGATCGGATAGTTCAGCGTGTCGCGAGGGCTGCGGTTGCGCACCTGGTAGAGGGATTCCTCGATATCGCTCAGCTTTTTCGCGAGCGCTTCGCCGGCCACGAGCTTGCGGTCGCGAATCTGGGCGTTGATCTCGCGGATCCGGATGACCATCTGGTGGGCCTGGCTCTCGGCGTCGCGGATCTTGATCGCTAACTGAAACTGGCGCTGGAGATCGGCGTCCGAGACACCGGGGACCCGCGGATCGCGGCGCACCACCAGCGGACGCGTCTCGCTCTGCCCATCGGCAGTGAGGCGCACCTGGTACGTTCCCGGAGGCGCCGCGGGGCCCTCGTTCGCGCTGGCGTAACGGAGAACGATTCCCGGAAATGTGACCGGACCGGCGTACGCCAGGTTCCACGTGATGCGGTTGGTTCCGGCGCGGCACGTGGTTGGCCGGCACGGGAAGGTGCGCGCGACCTGGCCATCGGGCGCCAGAATCTCGACGGAGCCGCGGGTGGGCGCCTGCGCGAGAAGGAAATCGATCGACGCCGCGCGCAGTCCGCGGACGGCCGGCTGCGGCGTGAAGAGATGCATGGGGGAGCGCGAGATCCCCGGCGTCCATTCGCGCAGCATCTCGATATCGTCGAGCACCCAGAACGATCGGCCGTGAGTGGCGATGACCAGGTCGTTCTCTTTGACCATGAGATCGACCACCGGAGTATCCGGCAGGTTGAGCGAGAGCGAACGCCATTGCGCGCCGTTGTCGAAGGACACGTACACGCCGTGCTCCGTGCCGGCGTACAGCAGGCCGGCGAGCGCGGGATCTTCGCGGACCACGTGCACGAAATCGTTGGCGGGGATGCCGGTGGTAATGGCCGTCCACGTCTTGCCGTAATCGCCGGTGCGGAAAGCCAGCGGACGCAGATCGTCAAGTTCATATCGCTTGGCCGCGACGTATGCGGCGCCGGGCCGATGGACCGAAGCCTCCACCATGCTGACGCGGCTGAACTCGGGCAGATCGGGAGGCGTGATCTTGGTCCAGTTTTTCCCGCCGTCGCGAGTCAGGTAGACCAGACCGTCATCCGAGCCGCTCCAGATGGTGTTCGGATCGCGGCGCGAGGGGGCCACGGAGTAGATGGTGGCGTAGATCTCCGGGCCGTTCTGGTCCTTGGTGATGGGGCCGCCCGAATCGCCGAGCGTCTCCGGAGCCGCGCGGGTGAGGTCGGGGCTGATGCGCTGCCAGCTCTGCCCCTCGTTGGTGCTCTTCCATAGATGCTGCGACGATGCATAGAGCACCTGTGGATCGAGCGGCGATAGTACGATGGGGAAGACCCACTGCCAGCGCTCGCGCAGCGATTGCGCGGGCATGCCGGAAAAGAAAAGCGGATCGACGGTGATGTCGCGGGTCTCGCCGGAGGCGCGGTCGAAGCGGGTCATCAGGCCGGCCTGCGTGCCGGAGAAAAAGATGTTGGGGTTGGAGGGGCTGGGCGCGATGTACGCGGCCTCGCCGCCCGCGACCGAATAGACCACTTCGCGCCGCGCGCCTTCCGACTCCTGCGCACCGAGGCCGGCGGAGCCGATCACGCAGGCGGTGCCATCGTCCTGCTGCGCGCCGCAGACGTGGTAGGGAATGTCAGTGGTAGCGGCCACGTGATAGAACTGCGCGGTGGGATACTCCTGGCGAGTCCAGGTGTGGCCGCCGTTGAGCGAGACGCTGCCGCCGCCATCGTCCGCCTCCGCCATGCGCTGGGGATTGTCAGGCGCGATCCAAAGATCGTGATGGTCGGAGTGGGGAGTTTGCAGAGTGCGGAAAGTCTTGCCGCCATCGGTGGACCGGAAGAACTCCACGTTGAGGACGTAGACGGTGTCGCGGTCGCGGGGGTCGGCATAGGTGCGCGTGTAGTAGAAGGCGCGCTGCCGGAGGGCGCGGTCTTCGTTGACGCGCACCCAGGTGGCACCGGCGTCATCCGAACGAAATACCCCGCCATCGTCGGCTTCGATGGTGGCGTAGATGCGGCGCGAATCGGCCCCCGAGACGCTAACGCAGATCTTGCCGAGCACGCCCTGCGGCAACCCGGGATTGCGCGTGATGTCTTTCCAGGTGTCGCCGCCATCGGTGGATTGGAACAGTCCGCTGAGCGGTCCGCCGCTCGAGAGCAGCCAGGGCTTGCGGTAGACATCCCAGATGGAGGCGTAGAGCACGTCGGGATTGTGGGGGTCGAGCGCGAGGTCGATGGCGCCGGCCTGATTGCCGCGATCGAGCACGCGCTGCCAGGTGCGTCCGCCGTCCTTCGTTCGATAGACGCCGCGCTCTTCGCTCGGTCCGTAGGGATGGCCCAGCGCGGCCACCCAGACGACGTCGGGATTGCGCGGGTGGATGCGGATGCGCGCGATGGTCTCGGTATTCTCAAGCCCGATATGCTGCCACGTTTTTCCGGCGTCGGTGGATTTGTACAGGCCGTCGCCCAGCAGGATGCTGGCGCGCAATTCGGTCTCACCCATCCCGAGGTACACGATGTCGGGATTGGATTCCGCCACGGCCACCGCTCCCACCGACGAAGAGCGGATCTGGCCATCGGTCACGGGCGCCCAGGAGGTGCCGGCGTCGGTGGTCTTCCAAAGTCCGCCGCCGGTGGCGCCGAAGTAGTATTCGTTGGGCCGCTGGGCGCTGCCGGCGATGGCGATGGAGCGGCCTCCGCGATTGGGCCCGATGTTGCGCCAGTGGAGCGCGGCGAAATCCTGGGCGTGGGCGCCGAGGACCAGGCAGCAGGCAAGGGCGGCGATTCTCATGCGCGGCTACCGGATGAAGCGACGGCTGCGGCCCTCATCTGCAAGCTCGTCGGCGGGCAGCGTCTTGATCGGCTCGGGGGACATGCGACTACCGATCATACCTCTTCGGCATCACTGTCGATCGGGCCGCCGGTTCAGCGCGGCGGAAAGCTTCCAATCGACGCGGTCGAGCCGGACCAGTCCATGCGCTCCTTGCGGGGTCAGGTAGTGCAGCATCGTCCCATCGGCCCACACCTTCGACGCGGCCTGGATGGTCCGGTCCTGAAGCGCGATCAGGTAGGCCGCCGGGTCTTTGGGCGCGGGGTCTTTTGCGGCTGGCGGGACCGGCTCCGGCTTCAACTGCCCGGTGACGGACCCGATCAACTGCGCGGCGGCGGTGGCCTGCGCAGCCGCGGCCAGCGCGGTTTCGAAATCGCCCGCGAAGTCCGCCTTGCGGAGGATGCTGAGCGTGGCGTTCTGAATCGCCTGCAACTGCGCCACGGTGGGATTCACGGGCTGAATCTCGCCGGGCGCGGGAGGACCCGCGAAGCGGTAGTTTTGCATCAGCCAGTCATCGTGGGGCTCACGCGATTGGGCGAGGCACGTTGCGGCCGCAAACAGGAACACGGAGGCGTACCAGATCTTTCGGGACATGACTCATCGCTCCTTTACCCAAGATACATCACGCGTGCGCATCCGCCAGGTAGCGCTGCCAGCGCCAGCGACACGATGAAGGTTCGCTTCACAACACCCAAACGTACGGACGGCCGAAGGGTGCGATCGGCACGAGGACGAAATCGCGGCCGAGCAGGCTTTGTTCAGCCGGCCGGCTCCGCGCTATAACTATTGGACCGCCCACGTGCCGACTGCCTGCCAGCCAGTGTTGTTCCCGCCCGCGAGGTCGCGGCCCGCAGCGTAGACGATGTGGTTCCCCTTGAACTCCGGCTGCATTGTGAGATTCAGCGTCAGCGTCATGGCGCCAGCGGGAGACGAGGCCGAACTGCCGACCGCGTTCACCGCGCATTGGCTATTTTGAATCGTGGCCGCCTGACCGTTCAGGAGCATCGAGCCGGCATAGGGCCCTTGCGAGTCTCCGGCGTCGTCGATCAGGATCAGGGTATTCATAGGTGGCACGTAGGCCAGATAACAGGCGTTGCGGCCGTCCACGGAATTGTTAATCAGCACGTTGACCACGCCCAGGTCACTCGCACCGTTGCTGTCAGCGATGGTGACCGTAAAAGGCTGCGCCGCTCAGGATGACCCCGTTACCAAGATCGTACCCCCGGGTGGTGTGGACGCGGGCACCTGCCAGGTTGCCAGCGCCTGCCAGCCGGAATTACCGCCGCCCAGATCGCGCGCGGCCAGGTAGGCGACCCGGTTTCCCGCGAAACCCGGCTGGAACGTGATGTCGACCGTCAGGGTAAAGTCCGTACCACTGCCGGCGGCGGACGTCAGGGTCACCGCGCACTGGCTGTTTCTGATGGTATTGCTCTCTCCCGCATTGCCCAGCGTGAAGGAGCCGGCGAACGGCCCGCCGGAATCGCCGCCGTCATCCACAAGCTGGAGCGTGTTCGACTGGACGGAGTAGGCGAGATAACAGGCATTGCGGCCGTCGAGGGAGTTATTAATGAGCACGTCCAGGACATCGAGATTCTCGTAGGCCACGGGGTGAGAGAACCTGAAGGTGAACACTTGGGTGCTGCCCGCGCCGGCATTCGGGGTCACAGAGACAGCGACGGGCGGCGCGGAATTGGGCGCGGCGCGCACAATGCTGTTGCCGCCGGGCACGGTCAACCATAGGGCGCCATCGGAGCCTGTGGCGAGGCTCGGCAGGCCGATGCCGAGGTCAACAACGGGCTCCGGGTAAACCGTGACAACACCAGCCGTCGTAATGCGTCCGAGGCCGCCGTTCCCGGCGAACCACAAGGCCCCGTCCGGACCGTTCGTGATGCTGGCTGGCCCGAAGTTAGCCGGAAGCGGATACTCGGTCATAGTCCCGGAGGTGGTGATGCGCCCGATTTTGTTGGTGAACCCTTCGGTGAACCATAGGGCGCCATCGGGCCCTGTGACGATCCCGAGGACGGCGGCCGGTTGTCCGGGAACCGACGCGACCGGGAAATTC
>Ga0209415_10008994_pt1 | contig 17208 bp, 15 predicted proteins | sample PeaSoiSIISIP2007_FD_187696 | JGI IMG/M metagenome (GOLD analysis project Ga0209415, IMG submission 187696) | Peat soil microbial communities from Weissenstadt, Germany - SII-SIP-2007 (SPAdes) (version 2) | ecosystem: Environmental > Terrestrial > Soil > Wetlands > Peat | place: Germany... | reverse complement strand
TCGAAGGCCAGCTCGGTCGCGCCGGCGTCCTCGGCGTTCTGGATCAGCTCGAAGATGAAGTGGGTGCGCTCGCTGTAGAGCTGCCCGAGCAGGTCCAGCACGGCCGTGTCCCAGCCGTAGCGGGCGATGTTCTCCTGGCGGATCTTCTGGTAGTCGGCGGGCACTGGTTCATTGTGCCCGCTTGCTCTTCATCGTGGATCACTTCTGACCCGCCAGAGGTTTGCGGAGCTTTCGGTGAAGTGAAGAACTTTGCGGCTTTCCCTGAGTCGTCCGGGCTAGAGTCGCTAACTTTGGGTAGGGAGCCCGCACGGCGACATCGTCTCTCGTCCCGGGGTGACGGAGGTCGCCATGTTGGTGCCCTGTGGGAGGAATAATGGCCGTATTCGCCTCACCAGCAACGCTGGCACTCCTGTCGATGGAGTCCGAAGAGCTAGCGGTAGTCCGATGAGTCGGCCATTCGCGTGGGGGGACTCGTCGATGGCCACTCAGCGTGACGACCGCCACCGTCCCTTGCCGTCCGCCCAGTGCTCGCTGTGCGGTATCGCCCTCCCGACCGGCCTGCTGGTCCCGGACGGCGGCCAGGCCTGCGCCGACATCCGCTGGTACTGCAAGGACGCCAAGTCGTGCACCGAACGGTGGACGGCTAACCTGCCCCGGCACCCGCACATCGCGCCGACCTCGGTCAGCCTGGCCCCCCCGACGGTCCCCGCTCCCATCCGCGAGGGGCCCGCGGGCGCCGGGGCCCGCAGGGCCGGGCCCGATCCGGTGCCAGCGGAATTGCTGGGCAGCTCGACCGAGGAGGCGTGGTCCATCGACCCTTCCTGAGGACGGGCCGACGGGGTCTAGCGGGATACCAGGCTGCGCAGGGCCTTGCCGATCGGCCTGCGCTGAAAGCGCAGCCAGCGCATGCTGGTGATGTCCAGGATGGCCCAGTTACCGCCTTCCGCGCCGTCGCAGTCCAGGCCGGTCACGTCGATCGGGCCGTAGCCGAGATCGACCTGGCGCTGGTAGCTCAGGTGCAGGTGACCGTGCATCAGCCAGCGCGGCCGCACCGCCAGCACGACCTCGCCGAGCAGGGCGCGGTGCGCGTCGCTGCGCCGCAGGTCCGCCGGCGACCACCAGGATGGCGGGGGCGGAAACACGTGCTTGATCCCGGCCGGGCATTCGTGCGTGACCATCACGTCGGCGGGCCCGGCCGCGATGACCGACCCGGCCTGCGCCCGGGTGATCTCCTCCTCAGGCCACCAGTCGGCGCCCGCCGTCCGCCCGGCGCGGTCGAGGCTGACCGCGCCACCGAGCGCGAGCCAGTCCCGGCCGTGCCAGCGCCACCGGTGCCCGCGGGGCAGATGCCAGATCCGGTCGGTGACCTGCGCCCGCCCGTCCGGCCCGGGCGGGAACCGGGCCAGCTGGGTGAAGTCCTCGTGGTTCCCGTCCACGAACCACAGCACCGCGTCGGCGGCTGCGAGCGCCGCGTCGAGCCGGGACAGGTACTCCCGGCCGCGGGCTCCGGGCCAGATGCCGAAGTCGCCCAGCTGCACGATGACCCGGGGCCCGTCCGCCGGCAACTGCGCGCAGATCTTGCGCACCGCCCGGGTCGCCCACGCGGTGTTCCCGTGCCAGTCGCCTGCGACACCGATGCGCCCGGGTACCCGTTCCATGTGTCAGCAGCGTAGGCGAGAAACCACGGTTCGTTCGGCCGGAAAGAGCCCAGTGCCGCCTACGGCGGGAGAAGACGCGTGGGCTTTGACAGATGTCCATCCGTTCGTTTAGCGTCGTTTGTCCCGCGTAAACGTTGATGGGGAGCGGCGCATGCTGCGGATGCCGGCGGTCTCGCGCCTGGCCTGGCCGGGCCCGTCCGGCGGGACGGGCGAGGGCGGGCGGCGCTCGCCGGTGGAGATCGTGGCCACCATGGGAACGTACCTGACCCGGACCCATGCCGCCGAGGTCTCGGGGCTCCGCGCCGGGCCGTTCGGGCGGTGGGCCGATGGCGTCACCGCGATGCGCGCCGACTGCGTGGCCTTCGCGGGTCACTGGCGGGCGCACAACGAGAGGGTCCTGCGGGCTCCGGGGCCGCTGTGGGTCGTGCTGGGCGACTCGACCGCGCAGGGACTCGGTGCGCCCAGCCCGGACGGCGGGTACGTCGGCCAGGTCCTCGACGTGCTGCGGCACCGGACCGGCCGGCCGTGGCAGGTGCTCAACCTGTCCGCGTCCGGTTCGCTCATCCGCGACGTGCTGAACCACCAGCTGCCGCTGCTGCCGGCCTCGGCGGAGCTGGTGACCTGCGGAATCGGCTTCAACGACATCTTGTACACCGGGCCTGGGAAGCTGTTTGCCGACCTGCGCGCGCTGCTCGCGGCCGTTCCCGATAACACCGTCGTGCTCGACCTGCCGGTTCCGGCCGGATACGCGGGCCTGCTCGGCCGGGCCAGCCGGCCCTATGTGGCGCGGATCAACCGGACCCTGCACGAGGCGGCCGCCGCCCGGGGCCTGCCGGTGGCCGAGGTGTCCACCCACTTCCAGCCGCCGTGGACCGGGAAGTTCGCGTCCGACTGCTTCCACCCCAGCCAGGACGGCTACCGCGACTGGACCCGGGCCCTGCTGGCCGTCCTCTGACCAGGCCGACGGAGGCAGCGATGGCGCAGGAGATCGACCGGGAACGGGTTCGCCGGCTCATGGAGCAGGGCGCCCAGATCGTCGACGTGCTGCCGGCCCGGGAGTACGGCGAGAACCATCTGCCCGGAGCGATCAACCTGCCGCTGCGCCGGATCGAGGCCGAGGCCGGAAGCGTGCTCGATCGGACCCGGGCGATCGTCGTGTACTGCTGGGATTCGGCTTGAGACCTCAGCCCACGAGCCGCGTGCCGGCTCGAGACTCTCGGGTTCACCGACGTGTACGACTACCGGATGGGCAAGCAGGACTGGATGGGAGCGGGCCTGCCTACCGAGGGAACCGACACGGAGCGCCCGCGCCTGGCCGATGTGGTGCGGCGGGACGTACCTACCTGCTCCCTCGGTGAGCGGCTGGGCGACGTCCGTGACCGGGCCATCGCCGCCGGATGGGACGCATGCGTGGTCGTGAGCCAGGACCGGGTGGTACTCGGGCTGCTCCGGGCCAGAGAACTCCGAGCCGATCCCGATCTCCTCGTCGAGCGGGTCATGCGTCCGGGACCCAGCACGTACCGGCCGTTCGTGAGCGTGGCGGAGATGCGTCGCACGATGATCGACCGCAACCTGGAGAGCTCACCGGTCACGACCTCGGACGGCAAGCTCGTGGGGCTCGTCCGCCGGCCGGACGTCGGCATCCAGTAGGCCACCGGCCATATCCGCGGGCTCCGGTCAGCTTGAGGATCCGTACGGGATGGGGACGTTGATGACCTGGATCTTGACCCAGGCGGTGCCGCCAGGGAGGTGCCGCCAGACGGTGAGAGTGCCGCCGCGGGCGGCCAGGGCGTCCGCGGCTCCGCCAGGGCCGGGGGCGAGCGTGGCCGTGCCCGGAGGCAGCGGTGGCAGCGGCAGCCAGGCGGATCCCGCGCCGGTGGTGATCTGGCCGCGGTTTGAGCTGGTGATGATCGCGGCCGTGGCGCCGGGCCCGAACGACGCCGAGGTCAGGGCGCCGTCGTGGAGCGGCAGTGGCGGCGACAGGGTCCAATGGCCGCCATCGGCGGACCAGGCGGCGAGCAGGCTGGCACCAGGCCCGGTACCCGCCTGCAGCAGCGCCGTCATGCCCTGGGCGGTCCGGATCAGCCTGCTGACCGTGATGTCCTGCCTGATCAGGGCGGCGGGTATGGCAGGCCCGGCGGCCTGCCAGGTTCCGTTCCCGGCCGCGAAGATGCCGGCGATGCCGGGGCGGGTGCAGGTGCCGGCGAGTACCGGGATACCGGAGGGGGTGAAGGCGGCGGCGGTGAGGGACTGCAGCCCGCAGCCCCGGCCGGCCGGGGTGCCGGCCAGGGCCTGCTGGCTGGCCAGTGTGGTCCAGGTGGTGGAGCCGGGTGCGGCCTCTTCGGCGGGGCCGCCGTCCAGCAGCGCGAGCATCTCGCCGCTGCCGGGCTTGACGGCCAGGGCGTCCGGGGCGCTGGCCAGCGGGGCGTCCAGCGGGTTGAGGGAGGACCAGGCCTGTCCGCCGTCGCTGGTTTGGATCAGCGGCGAGTAGGTGAGGTCCTGGCTGGGCCGGAACCCGGTGACCAGCGCCTGCCCGCCGCTGGCCAGGACCAGCCCGCCGTTGTCCGCCGTGCCGGGCGGGGTGACCAGTTTCCAGCGGGTGCTCCCGGCCGGGCGGATGAACAGCTGCCAGAAGTTGTTGTCCTGGGCGGCGGATCCGCCCATCGCCACGGCGGCCCAGGTACCCGCGGCGGTGTCCAGCGAGGTGTTCAGCGACGGTGAGGGCGGCGCCGCCTGTGTCGCCGGCGCTGAGGTGGCCGGCGCGCCCGCGCACCCGGCGGCGAGCGTGACGGCTGGGAGCAGCACCGCGGCGGCGGCCAGGCGGCGGCCTGGCCTGTTCATGGCCGCCCCAGCAGCTGGCGGGCGGCGTCGGTCAGCTCGGCGGCGAACGAGGACTGGGTGGCGGCCGTGCCCGGGCCGGGGTCGAAGTCCATTTCCTGCCGGAGGCGGCCGCGGGAGTCGATGACATAGGCGACCTCGCTGTGCGCGATCATCGACCCGGCGGGCGCGATTTCGGCGGCGATGCCGTAGCCGTGCCACACCTGGGCGAGCTGGGCGGGGTTGCCGGTCAGGTACAGCCAGTTCGGGACGCCGTCCAGGCCTTCCTGCCGGTCGAAGGCCTGGGTGTAGCCGAGCTGGTAGTCGACGGGGTTGGCCACGATGGCCACCAGCTCGACGCGGCGGGAATCCGCACCGAGCAGCTGCCCGGCCTGGCGGAACTCCTGTGCCTCCAGCGGGCAGTCCGTGGTGCAGACCGGGTCGAGGAAGGTCAGCAGCACCACCTTGCCGTGCAGACTGGCCAGCGTGATATCCCGGCCATGCTGGTCGGTGAGGCTGAACGGCGGGGCGGGGGAGTCCAGCGAGGTGCTGGAGCCGTCGATGGCCTGCGCCAGGATGGTGTCGGCGACCGGGCTGGCCTGGGCGGCGGCCATCGGCGCCGCGCCCAGGATGATGACGCCGATCGCGCCGACCGAAGCGACGGAGCCGATGCTGGCCGAGGCCAGCGTCCGCGGCGCGGCGGCGATCCGGAGCCGGTCCCGCCAGCTGGCCGCGGCCGCCGGGCTGCTGGCCGGTTCTGCCGCCTCGGCGGGAGCCCGGGCCACGGCGAGGTATCCGGCGGCGGCCAGCAGCACCATCGGGATCATGCTGTTGGGGTCGGTGCCCAGGCCGCCGAGGAACCCGAGGTCCTCGATCAGCACCCAGTCCGCCAGGCACAGCACGGTGAACCCGATCAGGACCGGGCGGATCAGCCGCGGTCGGCCGGACAGGAATGCGGCGCCGGTGACGGCGAGCGCGGCCACCACGAACAGGTTCACCGCGAACCCGTGCGCCTCGTCGAAGGTGGTGAACGCGTTGATCCAGGCGGCCAGGAACCCGGGCTGCGGCGTCTGGGCCATCGTGTTGGTCATTCCGGCCAGCGTGCCGGGCTGGCCGTGCGAGATGCCCTGCCAGAACCCCCGCCCCGGCCAGGCCTGCAGGACCGCCATGCCGATCAGGAACGTGCCCGGGCCGGCCGTCATCAGCCGGCCCAGCCACCGACTGCGCCAGGCCCGCTCGGGCAGCGCGATCAGCGCGCCGGCCACCGCGTAGATCAGCACCGCGCCGGGCGCGCCGAACAGCCAGGTTAGGCCGGGGGCGAAGATGCCGCCGAAGGACTCGCCGAATACCCACACCACCAGGCCCCAGCCGACGCTGACCAGCCCCGCCAGCCGGGACAGCGGCCCGCGGACCGCGACGATCAGCCAGATGCCGATGCCGACCTGGATCCACACCGCCGAGGCGCCGGCCTGCATCGGGTGGTAGGACCAGGTGGTGCCGCCGATGTTCACCAGGTGCTGCACCCAGCCCGGCGAGCTGGCCGCGGTCGGCTCGATGACCTGTGACGGGAGCCCGATCGCCATCTTCGGCTGGGCCTGCAAGATCCCGTCGAAGACCCATATCAGGCCGAACCCGATGCGCAGCAGCCGCCGCCAGGCCGGCTCGGCAACGGTCGCCGCCGTCGCCTCCGGCGCCGTAGGGGCCCCGGCCGCAGCGGCGGCGGGCAGTCCGGCCCGGATGGTGATCCAGGCCAGGCCCAGCAGGCCGATGATGAGCAGCGCGATCAGCCCCTGGTGCACCAGCGCGGCCTTGAACGCCGCGACCACAGCCGGGTCGCTGACGTTGAGTCCGGAGTTCATCCCGGGCATGACATGGCCTCCTTTACCGGCTCGCCGGCCGCCTCAGCCAGGCCGGACCCCGGCCCGAGCCGACGGCCGCGGCCCGGCCGGCGGGGAACGCCGAACCGGCGCAGCCTGATGCTGCTGGCCACCACGAACGCCGACGAGGCCGCCATCGCCGCGCCGGCGATCAGCGGGTTGAGGAACCCGGCGGCCGCCAGCGGGATCGCGGCGATGTTGTAGCCGAACGCCCAGGCCAGGTTGCGCCGGATGGTGGCCAGGGTGGCGCGGGCCAGCCGGATCGCGTCCGGGATGACGCCCAGGTCGTCCCGGAGCAGGATCAGGTCCGCGGCGCTGATCGCCACGTCGGTGCCCGTCCCGAGCGCCAGGCCCAGGTCGGCAGCGGCCAGCGCGGGCCCGTCGTTGACCCCGTCCCCGGCCATGGCCACCCGGCGGCCCCGAGCCTGCAGGCCTTCGATCACCGCCACCTTGTCACCTGGCAGCGCTCCGGCGATCACCTCGTCGACGCCGATCTCGGCCGCCACCGCCTCGGCGGCGGCCTGGCTGTCCCCGGTCAGCAGCACGGTGCGCAGGCTCAGGCCACGTAGGGCGGCGATGGCCGGCGCGGCGGAGGGCTTGACCGTGTCGGCGACCGCGACCGCGCCGCGGGCCTGGCCGTCCCACCCGGCCAGCACCACCGTGCGGCCCGCCCGCTCCCATGCGGCGCACCGCCCGGCCAGGACCTCCGGGATCGTGATTCCGCGGTCACCGAACAGCCTGTCCCGCCCGGCGATCACCTCCCGCCCGTCGATGATCCCGCGGGCGCCCAGGCCCGGCAGCGCCTGGAAACCGTCGGCGCGCGGCAGGTCCCCCAGCTCGGCGCGCGCCGCCGCCGCGACCGCCGCGGCGACCGGATGCCCGGAGGCGTCCTCGACCCCGCCGAGACGGCGCATCAGCTCCTGGCGGCTGGTGCCGGGCGCGGGCTGCACCCCGGCCACCGTCATCTCCCCGGTGGTCAGCGTGCCGGTCTTGTCCAGCACGATCGTGTCGACCGACCGGGAGGCCTCCAGCGCCTGGTAGCCCTTGATGAAGATGCCCAGCTGCGCGCCCCGCCCGCACGCCACCACCAGCGCGGCCGGGGTCGCCAGGCCCAGCGCGCACGGGCAGGCGATGATCAGCACGGCCAGCGCGGCGCTGACCGCCGGCTCCGCCGGGCTGCCCGCGGCCAGCCATCCGGCCAGGGTCAGTGCCGCCGCGGCCAGCACCACGGGGACGAAGACGCCGCAGATCCGGTCGGCTAGCCGCTGAATGCGCGACTTGTCCGCCTGCGCGTGCTCGACCAGGGCGATCAGGTGCGCCAGCTGGGTGTCCCGGCCGGTGTGGACGGCGCGGACGATCAGCCGGCCGCTGACCACGGCCGTACCGGCGGTGACGGCGCTGCCGACGGTGACCTCGGCCGGCACCGACTCCCCGGTCATCACGCTGGTGTCCACCGCGGACTCGCCGAACTCCACCACCCCGTCGGCGGCGATCACCTCCCCCGGCCGGACCACCACCCGGTCGCCGGGCCGCAGCTGCCCGGCCGGGACCCGCCGCTCGGTCCCGTCGCCGGACAGCACGCTGGCCTCCCGCGCCCCGGCCGCGGCCAGCTGGCGCATCGCCTCGCCGGCATCACGCCGCGCCCGGGCCTCAAACCACCGGCCGGCCAGCAGGAACGTGGTCACCGACGCGGCGACCTCCAGGTAGATCCCGCCGCCGGAGGCGTGCAGCAGCAACTGCCAGGCGCTGACCCGGGGCTGCCCGCGGTCCAGCACGAACATCGCGTACACCGACCAGCCGCACGCCGCCGCGATGCCCAGCGACACCAGCGTGTCCATCGACGCCGCGCCGTGCCGGGCGTTCTTGATCGCCGCGGCGTGAAACGGCCACGCCGCCCACACCGCCACCGGCACGGCCAGCGCCACCAGGACCCACTGCCAGCCCGGGAACCTCGACCACGGGAACAGCGACAGCAGCACCGACAGGTCGCTGAGCGGGACGAAGAACACCAGCGCGACGATCAGCCGCCGCCGCAGGTCAGCCACCCGGGCCGCATCGGTATCCGCCCCTGCCGCTTCAGGGAGCGCGGCGGCGCCCGCAGGCGGCCGCGCCAGGTCCGCGCCGTACCCGGCCTGCTCGACCGCCTCGATCAGCCGCGCCACCGGGACCGACACCGGCGCGGTGACGGTAGCCCTCCCGGTCGCGACATTCACCGCCGCCGTGACATCGTCCAGGGCGCTGAGCTTCTTTTCCACCCGCGCGGCACACGCCGCGCACGTCATCCCGCTGACCGAGAGCTCAACCTCTTGCCATCCCGGCGATGACGTCATGCCGGTGAGCGCAGCCGACATCCAGCCCTGCCTTCCAGCCGAACCGCCCGACCCGCTGATCGCGGCGAATACCACTGCAGCAGGAAATCTACACCGCGCAGAAAAAGCCAGCAATGAAAGGGCTGCACCTTAACCCGAGCGTGACTTCAGCCAGCTGACCGGCCAGGACCCGCAATACCCAGGCCGGGTAAATCGCAGCCCAACGGAATACCCGGCCCGGGTACGCCGAATACCCGGACAGGGTAGCTAAATACCCCGGCCCGGTTTACCGAATACGCCGATCAGCCGCCGCCATATCAATTAGCTGATCTTGCGGCAACCGCCGCCGCCGAATTAGCCTTTTACCGTCATGCGCAGCCACCCATCTCCCGGGCCGGGCCGGCGGACGGCTATCCGCGGCCGGCGGCCGGCGGCCGCGCGCCAGGGACAGGCGCGCCAGGAGCAGGCATCCCCGGCCCATCCGGCCCCGGAGGCGCGGACGTGAGCGCCCCGGCCTGGCTCGCGGGCGGCTTCGCGGCCCTGATGATCATGATCGCCGTCTGCTGCGCGACCCGCCTGGCCGTCTCCCGGCTGCGGGGCAAGAACACCGAACACGACGCCGACGCGCTGCACATCCTGATGGGCATGGCCATGGCCGCAATGCTCGAGCCCCGGCTCACCCCCGTGCCCGTCACCGCCTGGCGTGCGGTATTCGCGGCCGCGGCCGCGTGGTTCGCCTGGCAGGCCATCCGCCCCGGCCGCCGCGCCGGGGGCCACCCGGCGGCCCACGCCGTCGAATGCGCCGCCATGGTCTACATGCTGCTGCCCGTCGGCTCCTGGCCCTCCAGCCAGGGTCCAGGGATGGCGATGCCCGGCATGAGCCAGGGCACCACCATGGGCAACCCCGCGCTCACCCTGGTGCTGGCGCTTTTTATGCTCGGCTACGTGCTGTGGGCCATCGACCGGCTCGCCCACCTCTCCCGGACCCCGGCTCCCGCCACCGCCTACCCGCACCCCGCGGGCAGGCCGGTGCTCGCCCCCCGGCTCGCCGTCGGCTCCACCATCGCCATGGCCGTCACCATGGGGTACATGCTCATCACGATGCTCTAGCCGACCGGCACCGACTAGGCGCCCGCCGCGTCCAGGCTTACGTGCGCGTGTACTCCTGGATGGCCCAGGTGTTCCCGTCGGGATCATCGAAGAAGCAGAAGCGTGAGCCGGGCGTGCCTTCGGGCCCCATCTGCTGCACCTCGCTGATGCCCACGCCCCGCCCGGCGAGTTCGCCGCGGATCGCGTCGAGGTCCTGGACGACCAGCTGGACTCCCTTGACCGAGCCGGGCTCGCCCAGCGGCAGGCCCTCGGCGATCACCACCGAACAGGCCGAGCCGGGCGGCGTCATCTGCACCACCCGCATGCCCGGGTTCGGTCTGACGTCGTGGTCGAGGCCGAAGCCGACCTGCCGGGTGTAGAAGTCCTTCGCGGCATCGATATCGCGGACCGGAATGGGAACGACTTCGAGCCTCATGTCCATGACGCACCCCTTATCCTCATCCTCCGAACCCCCCGCAATCTTCCATGATGACGGGCCGGCCGTGACCAGGCGCGTCCCGGCCGGCCGATGAGCAGGCCGGCCCGTCCCGAAATGACTGGAAGGCCGATCCGCCCGCGGGTTACACTCCCGCCATGGCCCGGATGGCATGCCTGCTCCTCGTGACGCCGCACTGACACGATCGGTCAGTGCGGCAGGCCCCTCACGCGTGAGGGGCCTTTTCATATCCCCGAACGACAACGGAGCAGGAGAGCCAGATGGACGAGGGGACGCCGCGGTTCAGGTACGGCGCGCGGCTGGCGAACGAGATCGAGCTGCGCTGGCAGGATCGCTGGGAACGCGAGGGGACGTTCCATTCGCCGAACCCGGCCGGCCCGCTCTCGGACGGCGCCCTGTCGGCCGGGTTTGACCGCATGGCCGGGCGGCCCAAGTTCTACCTCCTGGACTTCTTCCCCTATCCCAGCGGCATCGGGCTGCACGTCGGTCATCCGCTGGGGTATATCGGCACCGACGTGTTCGGCCGCTACCTGCGCATGACCGGGCATCACGTGCTGCACCCCTTCGGGTTCGACACCTTCGGGCTGCCCGCGGAGCAGTACGCGATCGACACCGGCCAGCATCCGGCCGTCACCGTGCAGCACAACGCGGACGTCATGCGCCGGCAACTGCGGCGCCTGGGCCTGGGGCACGACCGCCGCCGCGAAATCCTGACCAGCGACCCGTCCTTCTACCGCTGGACACAGTGGATCTTCCTGCAGATCTTCAACAGCTGGTACGACCCGGACCGGGGCCGGGCCCGGCCGGTCGGGGAACTGGTGGCCGAGTTCGCCGCGGGGCGGCGCCCCGTCCCGGGCGGGCGGGCCTGGGCCAGCCTGTCCGCCGGGGAGCAGAGCGACGTCGTCGACGGTCACCGGCTGGCCTACCTGGCCGAGGAGGTCGTCAACTGGTGCCCGGGGCTGGGCACCGTGCTGGCCGACGAGGAGGTGACCGACGAGGGCCGCAGCGCGGTGGGCAACTATCCCGTCTACCGCCGGCCGCTGCGGCAGTGGCTGCTGCGCATCACCGCCTACGCCGAGCGGCTGCTAGCGGGCCTGGACGACCTGGACTGGCCGGAGCGCATCAAGCGCCTGCAGCGGAACTGGATCGGCCCGAGCGGGGGGCCGTACCGGCTCCGGGACTGGCTGTTCTCGCGGCAGCGGTACTGGGGCGAGCCGTTTCCCATCGTGTACGACGAGGCCGACCTGCCCCGGCCGATCGCGCTGCCCGAGGAGATGCTGCCCGTCACGCTGCCGGACATGGCCGACTTCCGGCCGGTGCCGCAGGACGACGCCAGCGACCCGGTGCCCGCCCTGGCCCGGGCCGCCGGGTGGGCGCACGTCACGCTGGACCTGGGCGACGGTCCGAAGCGCTACCGGCGCGAGCTGAGCGTCATGCCCCAGTGGGCGGGCTCGTCCTGGTACTACCTGCGCTACCTGGACCCGTTCAACGAGACGGCGCTGGTCGGCCCGGACATCGAGCGCTACTGGATGCGGGCGCGCGGTGTCGACCTGTACGTCGGCGGCGTCGAGCACGCCGTGCTGCACCTGCTGTACGCGAGGTTCTGGCATCAGGTGCTGTACGACATCGGCGTTGCGAGTACCACCGAACCGTTCGGCAAACTGTTCAACCAGGGCTACATCCTGGCCGACGCGTTCACCGACGCCCGCGGCCAGTACGTGCCCGCGGCCGGCGTGACCCGCGAGCCGGACGGACCCGACGGCTGGTCCTACCGCGGGCAGCCGGTCACCCGGCGGGCCGGGAAGATGGGCAAGAGCCTGAAGAACGGCATCAGCCCGGACGAGATCTGCGAAATCTACGGCGCCGACACGCTGCGCCTGTACGAGATGGCCATGGGACCGCTGGACGGCGACCGCTCCTGGCGCACCGACGACATCGTGGGCATGCAGCGGTTCCTGCAGCGGCTGTGGCGCCTGTTCGTCGACGAGACGACGGGGGAGACGCTGCCGACCGGGTCAGATCCGGCCTCCGAGGCGGTGCTGGACCCGGAATTCACGCGGCTGCTGCACCAGACGATCATCACGGTCCGGGAGGACTACGCCGCGCTGCGGTTCAACACCGCGATCGCGCGGATCATCCGGCTGACCGCGCACGCCTCCCGCCTGACCCCTGTACCACGCGCGCTGGCCGAACCGCTGGTGCTGATGGTGGCTCCGCTGGCGCCGCATGTCGCCGAGGAGCTGTGGCAGCGGCTGGGGCACCCCGGGTCGCTGGCCTGCGAGCCGTTCCCTGCAGGCGATCCGGCGCTGGCCGCCGAGGCCACCGTGACCCTGCCGGTCCAGGTCAACGGCAAGCGGCGGTTCACCATCGAGGTGCCCGCCGCGGCCGGCCAGGCCGAGATCGCCGAACTGCTGGCCCGCCACCCCGGGTTCCCGGGCCGCGACGTCGCCCGCCTGGTCATCGTCCCCGGCAAGATCGTCAACGTCGTCCTGCGCTAGAGACCGGGCCTACTGCCATCGCGGCGGTTGCGCCCGCGGGTCGCGGGGTTAGTTTTCTCCCATGGCCGGACATGAGGTGGTTGTTGAGGTCGGGAACCGGTCGGTACGGGTCACCAATCCGGGCCGGGTGTACTTCCCAGCCCGCGGGGAGACCAAGCTCGACCTGGTCCGCTATTACCTGTCGGTCGGCGATGGCATCGTGCGCGCGCTGCGTGAGCGGCCGTGCATGATGCACCGGTTCCCGTCCGGGGTAACCGGGGAGAAGGTGCACCAGAAGCGGGTTCCACCCGGCGCGCCGCCGTGGCTGGAGACGGTGCGGGTGCACTTCCCCCGCTACGGGCGGCACGCCGACGAATTGTGCGTGACCGAACTGGCCGCCGTGGTGTGGGCGGTGCAGATGTCCACCGTGGAGTTCCATCCGTGGAACTCCCGGCGGGCCGACACCGAACGGCCCGATGAGTGGCGCATCGACCTGGATCCGGGACCGCGCTGCGAGTTCGGCACCGTACGCCGGGTCGCCCCCATCGTGCAGGAGATACTCGGCGAGCTCGGGGCCACCGGCTGGCCGAAGACATCGGGTGGCCATGGTCTGCACATCTACGTCCGGATCGAGCCGCGGTGGGGTTTTGCCGAGGTGCGGCGGGCCGCGCTCGCCTTCGCCCGCGAGGTGGAGCGCCGCGCCCCCGACCTCGTCACGACCACCTGGTGGCGCAAGGACCGCGACCCCGCGATGCTGTTCGTCGACTATAACCAGAACGCCCGCGACCACACGATCGCCAGCGCCTACTCGGTGCGCGGCGTGCCGGAGGCGACCGTGTCCACGCCCATCACGTGGGACGAGATCGAAGAGGTCGACCCGCGCCAGTTCACCATCGCCACCGTGCCCGCCCGCTTCGCCGAGCTCGGCGACCTGCACCAGGGCATAGATAACTCCGCCTATTCGCTGGACACCCTCCTGCAATGGGCAGAACGCGACCGGCTCGACTAGCTCAGCGTGGCTCGATGCATCGCCCGGTGATCCGGGTCGGCGTGATGCGTACGTACACATCGCGGGCGCCAGTGGCCCAGGGCTGGATGTGCGTCCGGTCCTGCAGGTTCTTGACCTGGCGCTCATCGGTGACCATGTGCGCGCGGCCTTGCACCAGGACGCTCCAGCCTTCGTGGAGTGCCTCGTTGAGGTGGTCGGCTTGGAAGCTGACCTGGGCATCGGCGTACAGCGCCAGGAGCGTGTCCGGTGCCGTGCGGAAAATGATGACCTTCGCCGTCATGGCGAAGTTGACCGGCAGCATCACGATCCCGTCGGCGGAGCTGAACCCGACGCGGCCGATGCCGCCCGGTTCCAGCAGGTCGAAGCACTCATCCGGGCTGAGCTTCCGCAGGGCGTGCTGGCGCGCGGTGGGCCCGGGTCCGGCAGATAGCGCGTCCCGGCCGCTCGCTGACCCCTTGACGGTTGTCATGGATATTCACCTCCGCCGTTGGCGGGCTGTTGTGTCTTCAGCCTCGTCCTTGCGCACCAGGGGTCGCTGCGGCCCGACGTCCCGCCCGGCCGGGACGTTTGGCCCCGGCGGCACCGGCCCGGCGGCACCGGCCCGGCGGCACCGGCCCGGCGGCTCCCTCGGCCGGATGCTTGGATGGACACATGACAACCCAGCCGCAGACGCCGCGCGTGGTCAGCGCCAGCCGCGAGATCGCAGCCGAGCCTGGGCCGATCTTCGAGCTGATTGCCGATCCGGCTGCCCAGCCACGCTGGGACGGCAACGACAACCTGGCCGCGGCACCTGCCGGGCAGCGCGTCCGCCGGGCGGGTGATGTGTTCACCATGACCCTGACCCGGGGCGCCATCCGGGAGAATCATGTGGTCGAGTTCGAAGAGGGCCGCCGCATTGCCTGGCGGCCCGCCGAGCCGGGGCAGCGGCCGCCCGGGCACCTGTGGCGATGGGAGCTTGAGCCGGCCGGCGCGTCACGTACGCGGGTCACCTGCACCTACGACTGGACCCAGCTGGCCGATGAGAAACGCCTGCCGCGGGCCCGGGCCACCACGGCCGAACGCCTCCTGGCCTCGCTTGACCGGCTCGCCGCCCTGGCCGAAGGATCCTGACCACCCCGGCCCGGAAGCGGCTCAGCGGCTGACGTCGGGCTCGCTCACGTAACGCCGGTAGGCCTCCTCCAGTTCGGGCGAGCCCGGCGGCTCCATGTAGTCATGGACCGTCCCGAGCTGGAACTGGCAGAAGTCCAGCGCTTCCTGCTCCCCGGCGCACAGCCTCCGGTGGCGGGGTTGCGTCGCGACGTTGCGGGCGACGTCCGCGTGGCCCAGGGCCTCGTGCACGGCGCGGCGGATCGCGATGTTCAGCGCGCGCATCTGGCCATCGCTGATGAAGCCTTCCTCGCTGCCCGGGTTATCCGGGTCGAAGGCCCAGCAGCCGTGGAACGTCTGCAACGCGTTACGGACCGCCTGCGCCACGATCCAGGTCCGGAACCGCCCGTAGTCGTCGGCGCACTCGATGAGGGCCAGCAAATCGGCGGTTGTCATGGGCGCGCTCGCTTCTCCAGGTGAGGAGCCCCGGCCTGCCGCCGTGCCCTTCCGCAGCTTGGCGAGGCACCCCGCCGGCCGGGGATAGGGGATCCGGCGGGGTGCCTCGGGCGCATTCCCGGTGCTGCCCATAACACCGGAGGTAGCCAGTCAGAATAATGAGCGATGGACCTGAACTTCACCTGAAAGCTACCCGCAGGTAATAAGCCTATTTGCTGTAGAAAACCTGACTATTCGCTGAAGCAGCCCACTTAGAGCGCCTCACGGCGCCTGAGGACATAAGCGCACCCGCACGCGGGCCACCGCCCGGCCCAGGACGGGATGGCTGGCCGAGACGGTGACGGTCCCCGCCAGCCCGGGCCGCGACCGTATCCAGATCGCGCCGGCCCCGCCGGCCGCCGCGAAGTCGAACGGGTTGTCGCCGACCAGCACGGCCGGGCCTGTGACGTCCAGTACCAGCTGCCCGGTGACGAACGGCCGTGGCGCGCCGTACCGGTCCACCGCCCGGAACGCCAGCCGGGTCGCGTCCACCCCGTCGCCCTCGATCTCGGCGTGGTCGAACGCCAGCGCCAGCCGGTCGAGGGACGGATCCGACGCCAGCGACCGCGACACGACCAGGTCCGATCCCAGGTACCCGTCGATCCGCAGGTCCGGCCGCGACGACCCGTCCACCCCGCGGAAGTCGACGAACGACGGCGGGTACGCCAGGCTCCCGTAGTCCGCGGTATCGGGCCGCGCCGTGCAGAAGTGTGCCCCGCCCACGTACACCTCGAGCCGGTCGGTGTTGGCGCAGATCATCGCGGCCGGCAGGCTCGTCACCGGAGACACCGAGCCGAAGTCCCAGTAGAACGCGGGCGCGATGACCGGCTTGACCCGCGGGTCGACCTGCGCCTGGTAGATGGCCGCGCCGGGCTTGGCCACCCGGAACAGGTCCACCACCCCGGTGTACTTCACGCCGCGGTAGATGTTGCCGCCGCTGCCGGACGGGTAGTCGAACCCGGACCAGGCCAGCACGCCGCAGTACCGGTCGTCGGCGGCGGCGATGGCGTGCACCCGCGCGTGGGCGGTCGCCTGGCCCTGCTGGACCGCCTGGGGGTCCGTGCGCCGGTAGAAGCGGGCCGGCCCGGACAGGGTGCCGACGGCCTCGGTGACCAGGTACGGCCGGCCGACCCCGTCCACCGGGGGCTCCAGGGACGGCTGCTTGGCGCCCGCCGCGCCGGTCACCGAGGAGTAGTCGTTCTCGGCGAACACGTCCTGCTCGTACTCCGTGGTCAGGCGCATCCCGGCCATCGCGCCGGCCGTCGGCCGCGAGTCGTCCAGGGCGTGGGCCAGCTCGTTCGTGCTGGTGTAGAACGGGACGTTGTTCGGGGTCTCGTTGAGCCGCGCGCCCCAGATCACGATCGACGGGTGGTTGCGGTCCCGGACGATCATCTGCCCGATGTCGCGGGAGGCCAGCCCCAGCCACGAGGCGTCCCCGAGGTAACCCCATCCGGGCGCCTCTTCCCAGGCCAGCAGCCCGAGCTCGTCGCACGCGTCGAAGAACGCCTCCGACTGCGGGTAATGCGAGCAGCGCACCATCGTGCAGTTCAGCTCCCGCCGGATGATCTCGGCGTCCCTGGCCTGCACCCGGGCGGGCATCGCGCCCCCGGCGAACGGGAAGAACTGATGCCGGTTGACCCCGAGCAGCTTCACCCGGCGGCCGTTCAGGTAGAACCCGTCCAGCGCGAACCTGGCCTCGCGGAACCCGATCCGCACCCGGTACTCATGCCGCGGGCGGCCGCCGGCCAGCAGCCGGGCCACCACGTGGTACAGCTTCGGCCGGCCGGTGTCCCACAAGGTGACGTCGTCCAGCCCGGACAGCGTCACGGTCACCGTCGCCCGGCCCGGCCCGGTGATCTGCACCGGCACCCGGCCGTCCGCCACCACGCGGTCATCGTCCCGCAGCTCGACCGCGACCTCCGCGGCCTCCGCGG
>Ga0209415_10008993_pt1 | contig 17209 bp, 17 predicted proteins | sample PeaSoiSIISIP2007_FD_187696 | JGI IMG/M metagenome (GOLD analysis project Ga0209415, IMG submission 187696) | Peat soil microbial communities from Weissenstadt, Germany - SII-SIP-2007 (SPAdes) (version 2) | ecosystem: Environmental > Terrestrial > Soil > Wetlands > Peat | place: Germany... | reverse complement strand
TCACGATTGAAGCGATTCAGAAATCGGTTGCCGAGCAGTTTGGATTGAGGTTGGTGGAGATCAAGGCAAAAAATAACTCGCGCGCCATCGTCTATCCCCGGCAAATCGCGATGTACCTGGCCAAGCATCTGACTGAGGCGTCCTTGCCTGAAATTGGACGACAGTTTGGTGGCAAGCACCATACCACCGTATTGCACTCGGTCGAGAAAATCGACGGCGTCCGCAAGACCGACAAGGACTTGAACCGGTTGCTGAATAAATTGACCGAGCAGCTGGGGGGGTGAATCGGCGAGTTGGGCTGGATCCAACTTTTCTCTGTTTCTTGCTGTTACTGCTGGTTTTCTAGGTTTTTGTTTTGATATAAGGGAAGTATTGAAAGTAGCGCCACGCGGCGGGGGACTCAGGTTATGCCGGTAGAAGCCATAGCATCAGTGGCGGGAACCACCACCATGGAAATTACGGTCAGCAAGTTCGAGCTCTTGCGCGAGCTCACGGCGACCCAGGGCGTGGTCGAGCGTAAGACCACCATCCCAATCCTGTCGAACTATTTATTTGAGGCTGCCGGCGACAAGCTTTCGCTCACCGCTACAGATCTTGATCTCAGTCTGCGTACGTCGTGCGTGGCCAAGGTTAAAAAAGAAGGCGCCTGTACCATTCCCGCGCGCAAGCTGCATGACTATGTGAAACTGCTGCCCGATGCGGACATCACAATCAAGCTGCTGGAAAATCATTGGGTCAGCATCCGCTGCGGCCGGTCGAACACAAAAATGGTTGGCATGGCGCGGTCGAACTTTCCCAGTTTGCCGACGTTCCCAACCGCAAGCGTCGTTAAAATCCCCGCGCAGGTTCTGCGGTCGATGATTGCCAAAACCGGCTTTGCCATTGCCAGTGAAGAATCCCGCTACACGCTGAATGGGGCATTGATGGTGCTGAAGCCGGAATCGATCACCATGGTCGCTACCGACGGGCACCGGTTAGCGCACATCGAACGCAGCGGCGGGAAATTTGAAGGCGTCTCCGGCGAGATGAAGACTCTCGTTCCCAAGAAAGCCATGGACGAGTTGAAGTCATTGCTGGATTCAACCGATGCCGAGGAAATCGAATTCGCGAAGGACGAATCCACGTTATTCTTCCGCATCGGCCAGAGGCTTCTGACCTCGCGCCAACTCACCGGCCAGTTCCCCAACTTCGAAGCCGTATTGCCGAAGGACAATAACAAGAGCATCACTGTCCACGGGGAAGAACTCTCGGCGGCAATTTCTCGCGTGGCCCAGTTTGCCGACGAGCGCTCACGAGCCGTGAAGATGCGCCTGGAAAAAGGCGAACTGAAACTCTCGGCCTCCTCCACCGAAACCGGCGAGTCGGAAGACTCGATCGAAATCGACTACAACGGGGATATGATCCAGATCGGCTTCAACGCGCAATATCTTCTGGATTTCCTCAAGGCCGCCGGCAGCGGAGACGTGAAGCTGGAATTCAAAGATTCTCAGTCGGCTGGACAGATGCGCCCCGCCGAAGGCGAGGAATACAAGTATCGCTACATCGTGATGCCAATGAGGATCTGACGATGGAGGATGGGCATCCTTGCCCGCCCCACGAGGCTGCGTACGCTTGACGCCGGCGGTGATCCGCCGTAAAGTTGCCGCCATCCGTTCTTAGGAGGGAACCCTTCATGCTCAGCGGATTCAAGCAATTCATTCTTCGTGGCAATGTAATCGATATGGCAGTCGGCGTCGTAATTGGAGCGGCCTTCGGCGGCGTGGTCACTGCCCTCACCAAGGACCTGCTGACGCCACTGATCGCGGCCCTGGTTGGCAAGCCGGATTTTTCATCGATCAGCTTCACCGTCGGCAGCACCGTGTTTCCCGTTGGCGATTTCATTAACACGGTAGTCTCGTTCTTGCTAATCGCGGCAGCCGTTTACTTCTTTGTGGTGACGCCAATCAATGCTCTGGTCACTCGTATGCGCAAAGCGCCCGCGGCCGCCGATCCGACCACCAAGAAGTGTCCCGAGTGCCTGAGCGAGATCCCGATCGATGCAAGACGCTGTGCGCATTGCGCCCAGCCCGTGGGCGTCGGCATAGCGGCGTAAAATGTTCGTATGGGTATCCGCGGTTTTCGACACTCCAGCATATTTCTGTTGATGGTCCTGGCTGGGGTGCTTCATGCGCAGTCGACAACTTCGTCATCTTCATCCAAGCCCAGGTCTGAACCGTCCCATTTATCAGCACCAGATCCGGGTTCCATCGCCAACGGCCTCTACCATAACTCGTTTTTCGGATTCGACTACAAACTCCATTTCGGATGGGTGGAGCGCACCACCGAAATGAGAGAAGACTCGAGCGCCGATTCGAGCGACCCCCCAAAATCGATCCTGCTGTTGGCCGCGTTCGAACATCCTCCCGAAGTAGCTGGCGACTCGGTGAATTCCGCAGTCGTCGTTGCAGCCGAAGCCGTATCTTCCTACCCAGGGCTGCAAAATGCGGAACAGTATTTCGGTCCGGTCACCGAGCTAACGAAGTCCAAGGGCTTTACTGTTGTGAACGAGCCCTACGAATTCCGCGTAGGAACGGCACAGCTGGTTCGCGGGGACTTCAGCAAACCGCTCGGCAGCCTGACCATGCACCAAAGCACGCTGGTGATAATCGAGAAGGGTTTTGTGGTCTCGTTTACGTTTATTGCGGGGAGCGAAGACGAAGTGGACCAGTTGATAGAAGGCCTAAGCTTTGGCAGGAAAGAAACGCCTGCTGCCCACAAGTGAGCACGAAAGCGACCTTGATTTGCCCCCGGGATACTACTCCTCGAAAGCCGTCCCTAAATGACACAAGAATCACGGTTTACCGGCTGGATTCCGGGGCCAGGAGCGGACTCGACTGTGGTATAATTTCTTATAAATCCTGTTGCCCTAAGTGTTAATAATTTCAGTCATTTGACCTCATTCTAGGGCACAGGAAATGCGCGCCTGCCAGAGCTCAAATCTGGCATATCCACCGGAGCTGAATGGCAACAAAAGAAATCGATACCACGGCCATCGTCGACACCAAAAATAGGACTGGTGGACCAAACCCCATCAACGGCAACGGCGATTACACAGCCGATTCCATCAAAGTGTTGGGCGGCATGGAAGCCGTCCGCAAACGTCCTGCCATGTACATCGGTTCGACCGGTGAAATCGGACTTCATCATCTGGTCTATGAAGTCGTGGACAATTCCGTGGACGAGGCGCTCGCCGGGTACGCCGACAAGATCGAAGTCGCGATTCACCTCGACAACTCCATCACGGTCGTGGATAACGGCCGCGGCATTCCCGTAGATTCGATGGACATCGACGGCGAGAAAGTTCCCGCCGCGCAAGTGGTGATGACCACGCTGCACGCTGGCGGCAAGTTCGACGCATCCTCCTACAAAGTTTCCGGCGGATTGCATGGCGTAGGCGTTTCCTGCGTGAATGCGCTGAGCGAAGAACTTGATCTGGAAATTTGGCGCGATGGTTTTACCTGGGAACAGACCTATTCCAAAGGCGAGCCTACCAGCAAGCTGAAAAAAGCGGGCGCGACCAAGAAGCGCGGAACCAAAGTTCACTTCTTGCCCGACAAGAGCATCCTCACCGTAACCGAATACAATTTCGATACGCTGGCACAGCGCCTGCGTGAACTCGCGTTCCTGAATAAGGGACTGCTGATCACGCTCACCGATGAGCGCACCACGGACCCGAAAACGGGCGAGCCCAAGACCGCCGAATTCAAATACAACGGCGGCATCGCGGAATTCATCAAGCACCTCAATCGCGGCAAACAGACACTGCACGACAAGCCGATCTACATGGAAGCCACGCGCGACGGCGTCGAGATGGAGATTGGGCTGCAGTACAACGACGCCTACTCCGAAACCGTCTTCAGTTTTGCCAACAACATCAACACGGTGGATGGAGGCACGCATCTCTCCGGCTTTCGTACTTCTTTGACCCGTACCATCAATTACGCGGGACAGCAGATGGGTCTGTTTAAAGACGTAAAAGAAAACCTCACGGGTGATGACGTTCGCGAGGGCCTGGTTGCGGTGATCAGCGTTAAGCTGCCGCAACCGCAGTTTGAAGGCCAGACCAAGGGCAAACTGAACTCCGACATTGCGGGCGTTGTGCAGGCATTCGTCAACGAACGCCTGGGCGCGTACCTCGAGCAAAACCCGACCGTTGGACGAAAGATTATTAATAAAGCGATTGACGCTGCCCGCGCGCGCGAGGCCGCGAGAAAAGCTCGAGACTTGACCCGCCGCAAGGGCGCACTCGACGGTGGTGGACTGCCCGGCAAACTGGCAGACTGCTCAGAGAAACAGCCGGAGCGTTGCGAGTTGTTTCTGGTCGAAGGCGAATCAGCAGGTGGCACCGCAAAACAGGGGCGCGACCGGCGCTTCCAAGCCATTCTGCCATTGAAGGGCAAAATCCTTAACGTCGAAAAAGCCCGCTACGACAAGATGCTGGCGCACGAAGAAATCCGCGCCATGATCACGGCGTTGGGTACCGGTATCTCGAAGGAGGATTTCGACGCCAGCAAGCTGCGTTACGGCAAAATCATCCTGATGACTGATGCCGATGTCGACGGAAGCCATATTCGCACCCTGCTGCTGACGTTCTTCTTCCGCCACATGCAGGAGTTGATCAAGCGCGGCAATGTGTTCATCGCGCAGCCGCCGTTGTACTCGATCAAGAAAGGCAAGTCTCAGCAATACATCAAGGACGATCGCGAGTATGTGAAAGTGCTGGTCAAGCGCGCGTCGGAAGGTCTGGTGGTTCGTTATGGCGAAGGCGCCGCCAAGCTCGAAGGCACGAATCTGTCGCGCTTCATGAATGTCCTCGACGAGTATCTCAAGCTGTTCGACAAAGTCGACAAGCGTTTGCGCGATGAACGCGTGACCGACCTTCTGCCCAAGCTCGATCTCTCCAAGAGAGTCGATTTCGAAGGCGACAAGAAAACCGCGCCCAAGAAAATCGAGAAACTGGAAAAAGAGCTGAAGAAGCTGCAAAAAGAGCGCAGCTTCAAGGAAGTCGAAAGCCGTTTCGAGGAAGAGCACAATCTGTGGGAAGTTCGCTACCTTAACTCGCAGGGCGCGGAACACCTGATCAACTGGGAGCTGGCTTCCACCGCCGAGTACCGCCAACTGCTGTCGAAATTCAAGCAGATCGAACCGTACATGGAGCCGCCGTTTGTAGTCGAGACTGTCGCCAAAGGTTCGTCGGCAAATACCAATGCTGAAGAATCAAATGACGCCGAAGCCGAAGACGGCGACAAGGCACAGAAGAAAGCCGCACAAGAAGCGGCCGCAAAACCTGCCGCAAAGAAAAAGCCCGAACCTCAGCTGGTCGAAAAGTCTACGGCGCGCGATCTCTTCGACTACGTTCTGGCGGAGGGCCGCAAGGATTACATCGTGCAGCGATACAAAGGCTTGGGCGAAATGACCGCGCCGCAATTGTGGGAAACCACTATGGATCCGGAGCGGCGCACCCTACTGTCCGTGAAGCTTGAAGACATCGCCGAATGCGAAACCATCTTCACCACGCTGATGGGCGAGGACGTTGAAGCCCGCCGCAAGTTCATCGAAGACAACGCGTTGGACGTAAAGAATTTAGATATTTAGTTTCGCCCTTGACCCAGAACGGGAAGCGAAGAAGACACACGCGTCGCGGCTGGCCCGTCCGACCTTCCGCTTGGCGGAGTGTTCCAATTGATTCAGCGGTAGGCTTCGCCGCGATGACGGACGCGGCGAATCTCGATGGTGTCGGGATCGGGGCAGACGAAGAAAAGCCGGTAGTCGCCAATGCGCAGCCGAAGTTCTTCTCTTCCTTGGAGAGCTTTTACATCGCCCGCACCCGATTCCGCAAAGCGATGCAACGCGGAGAGAATATGCATGGCGGTGGGCTTGCTGAGGCTGCGGATATCGCTTCGGGCTGGATCGGTCCAAACAATCCGCTTCACTTCGGTTCTTCGAACTTGAAGTTGTTGATTTCTTCCTGCGTGATTCCAAGTTCAGCCAGCACCTGCTCGTGTGGAATGCCCTTGTTACGCTTCGACCATTCGCGCGCTTCCGCGAGCGCTTTTTCCTCTTCCGCCGTAACTGGTTCATCATCAGTGGGAGCGTTCGCGAGGGCGCGGGCAAATGGATCGAGCATGGCTTCGAGCAGCCCGACGACGGCGGAGAGTTGCGTCGGCGGAAGCCGCTCGATCAGCTCGTGGGCCTGCTGTTTCTCGGTCGTGGAACCGTGCGCCATGAGAAAGAGTGTAGCGAAATCCAACGCGCCGCGCCACGAAATCTGTGTATTATAATGAACATGAGTATCGAGGGACTCCTATGAAACTCAAGCTCCGGGCCGTGGGGACATCCACCGGTCTGGTCCTGCCAAAGGAAATGCTGGTTCGGCTACGGGCAAAGAAGGACGACACACTGTTCGCCATCGAAACGCCCGCCGGATATTTGCTCACTCCCTACGATCCGGAGGTTGGGAAGCAACTCGACCTCGGTAGGGGATTCATGAGTAAGTATCGCAGCGTTTTTCGCGCACTGGCGAAGTGAAGAAGCCGGTTTGGTTGGACCAGCGTGCCCTCGTGATGCTGAACGCCGAGAGCCTCGCTGAACACGGTGGACTGTGGGGTTTGCGCGACGAAGCAGCACTGCAGTCAGCGCTGGCACGCCCCAGGAACGTCCACGCCTACGAGCCCGGTGCAGACGCAGCGCGTTTGGCAGCGGCCTACGGATTCGGAATCGTTCGTAGCCATCCCTTCAGCGACGGAAACAAACGAGCCGGGTTTCTCGCCGCTGGGCTCTTTCTCGAATTGAACGGATTTGATCTCGAAGTCGACGAAGCCGACGCCGTCAAAACAATCCTGGATTTAGCCGCCGGGAATCTGAGCGAAGAAGCTTTGGCGGAATGGATCCGCGCGAGAATGAAACGTCGGAAATGATTCTGACGGAGCCCCAAATCTACCCCTCTCGCCGCTGCGACCCGTGCCAGATCGTGCTGATGACAACCCGCTGGCCGTCTACGCGGTACAAGACGATATAAGGAGTGCCTCCGATCACCAGCTCTCGGATCCCCGGCTCCGCCCCGACGCGGCCCAGATAAGGTTGATTTCTTAGAGCTTCGAGCATGGCAACAATCCTCAGGGCGAGCCGTTCCGCCGCTTCGGGCTTGTCCCGCGCCACGTAAGCGCGAATTTCCCGCAGCCGGGTCCGGGCCAGCGCAGACCAAACGATTTCTACTGGCACAGCGTCTCGTCATCATGTTGCTTACCGCAGGCGCACTTTGGAACCGGCAGCTCGTGCTCAGTTCCCCATGACAACAGCCACGCTTTCATGTCCTCGTTCTTGATGTAGTGTCCAGATTTGACCTGGCGATCCGACTGACGAACCTCGGCCAGCATTCTTTCCTGATCAGAGACGTAGACCTCGACCGCGTCCGCGATCAGAAAATTAGAACTGCGTCCCGAGGCCTTCGCCAGCCGCGCCAGCCGTTTCTTGGTCTCTGGTTTCAACCGTATGCTAAGCGTTGCGCTGCGTGTGTTTGCCATGAACACATTTTACCACGATGAGGAGCCGATCTTGGACGGATCCAGGAAATAAAGCGCGCTTTCCGAAGTAAAATGCCAAGTAACCAGTCAGCGGGTTCTATGCGAATTGCCCTTGCCACCTCCAAAGACTGGCCCGATCTCACGCCCGACGATCAAGCCCTCCTGCAACCGCTCGCGGAGCGCGGCTTCAAAGCGGAATCCGCCGTGTGGAGCGATCCGAACTACCCCTGGCAAGATTGTGACGTGATAGTGCTTCGCTCCTGCTGGGACTATCACCTGCGCAGCGAAGAGTTTCTGCGCTGGATCGCATCTCTCGAATCAACCGGCTGCAACCTTTGGAATCCGCCGGCGGTAATTCGTTGGAACACCGATAAATCCTACCTCCGCTCGCTGGACAATCGGGGCATTCCCATAGTCCCGACCTTGTGGCGTGAGCCTGGAGAGACGCAGACTCTAACCGCCGCCTTGCGCGAGGCAGGTTGGGACAAAGCGGTGGTCAAACCCAGAATCTCCGCCACGGCACACCGCACCCAACTGGTGGACGCGAAGAACGCTGAATCAGAGCAAGCCTTGTTCGAGGAACTCATGGCCGGCCCCGGTGTTATGGTCCAGAAATTCATGGACAACATCGTCACCGATGGCGAGTGGTCTCTCATGTTCTTCGGCGGGCAGTTCAGTCACGCCGTCGTCAAGACGCCGACGCCGGGAGACTTTCGCGTGCAGAGCGACTTCGGAGGTCGGTCTCTCGCCGCCGATCCGCCCGCACCGGTGCTCGCATGCGCGAAGCGGGCGGTGCAAGCGGTACCGCTTACGCTGTACGCGCGAGTCGATGGAATTGTCGACCGAGTCGACAGCCAGGACCAGTTTCGCATCATGGAACTCGAATTGATCGAGCCCGCTCTGTTCTTGACCTCCCATCCCGCCGCCGCGGATCGGTTCGCGGACGCCATCGTAGCCGCCGTTGCTGGTTCCGGAATCCGTAGCTCAAGACCCGCCTTGCGCTCGTAATCGAGGCTCGCGGTTACCTGCATTACCTCCGTACTCTCTCTCCCGCACCTGATTCGCGCCCCGCAAGTTTTCTCGAACCCTGCGTTCTCTGCATAGCACCGGGAAAAACGCCTCTCCCTGACCGGGGCAGAAAAAGGCGAACAATGAAAAAGATTGTGTTGATCGTATTCTGCCTGTGCTCCATGGCCTGGGGACAGGATAAGGCTAACGGCGAGAATGCTCTCGCGCTGACCATTTACAACCAGAATTTCTTCGTGGCACGCGAACGGTTCCCCATGGAATTGTTAGCGGGCGTGAACCGCGTCAACTACGCTGGAGTCGCGGCGCATCTCGAACCCGATTCAGTGATTCTGCGCGATCCTGCTGGACGCGCCCTGCAAGTCCTTGAGCAAAATTACCGCAACGATCCCATCTCACAAGAGCTTCTGCTCTCGTTTTATGAAGGCAAGACGATCGACTTCATCACCGGCCGCAACCTCGACAAAGACGTGATCGTCCGGGGAAAGATCGTGCGCAGCGGATATGTCCCCAGCAACTACTATGCGCAAAACTACCAGCAGCCCGTTTCCACGCAACCGATTATCGAAGTGGACGGCATACTGCGTTTCGGAATGCCGGGCCAACCTTTATTTCCCGCGTTATCCGCCGATTCCATACTGAAGCCCACGTTGACTTGGCTGCTGCAAACCAATCAGCCCGGCAAATTCGATGCCGAGGTTTCCTATGTCAGCGGCGGCATGAACTGGCAAGCGGACTACAACCTGGTGGTTTCCGATAAGTCGACCAGCAAGTTCGATTTGCTCGACCTGGTAGGCTGGGTCACCATGCGTAATCAGAGCGGGAAGACGTTTGAGAACGCCAACATCAAATTGCTGGCCGGGGATGTGAATAAAATTCAAGAAGGTACCGTGGCAGGCAGAGTCTATGCAGCCGAGCCCATGGCAATGCCGGTCGATGCCATGGCACCTGTCGTTCGTGAGAAGTCCTTCGATGAATTCCATCTCTATACCCTCGAGCGTTCCACCACTCTGCGCGACCAGGAAACCAAGCAGGTAGAGTTTGTGCGCGCCACCGGCATTCAGGCGCAGCGCCTCTACATCTACGACGGAGCCAAGGTAGAGCAGTACGGATATCGCAACCCCGAGCAGGTGCGTCAAGATCCCGGCTACGGCACCCAGTCGAACCCCAAAGTGTGGGTGATGGAAGAGTTCAAGAACGCGGAAGTCAGCCACCTCGGCATCCCGCTGCCTAAGGGCAAATTACGCTTCTACCGTCGGGATACGGATGGGCACCTGGAATTCGTCGGCGAAAACCAGATCGATCACACGCCGAAAGATGAGACCATCCGCGCGTACACCGGGAATGCGTTTGACGTGGTCGGCGAACGCAAGCGTACCAGTTTCCATGTTGATTCCAGCCACAACTGGATGGAAGAGACTTTTGAGATTCGAGTCCGTAATCACAAGAAGGAGCCGGTAAATGTTCGAGTCGTCGAGCATTTGTATCGCTGGACGAACTGGACGTTGACCGAGCAGTCGCAACCATCCCGAAAGATGGATGCTCAGACGGCGGAGTTTCCCGTCACCATCCAACCAGACGGCCAACAGGTAGTGACTTACACAGTGCACTATTCGTGGTAGGGATGCGGAATCTCGGAGTGATGAATGTCTTTGGTTTGGTATCTGACGTTAGGATACGCCCGATCAAACGCCAGCCACGTCAGCGCGACAACCACAAAGACCAGCACGCTGCCTTCCGGCCCGACCGAGCCGCCCGTGAGCCATGGCGAGCCGTGGAAGGATGAGCGCATCAGGTGCCCGGTGACCATCCCGCCGCTGTCGGGCACGGAGTACAGATAGCTTTCGCCCCAATCCCACGAAGCGTGAAAGCCGACGGCGAACCACAGGTTTCCCGTGCGGCGAAGAGTCAGGCAGAAAAAAAGTCCGATGACCGCAACCGCGATCAAACCCATCCAGGTTTCCCCGGGATTGCCGAAATGCAAGGCTGCGAACAAAGTCGAAAGCAACAGCGCAGCGGGCCAGAAACCGATGCCTTGGGTTAGGGTGAATTGCGTATAGCCACGCAGCAGGAATTCTTCAAACAAACCGACGATGACAAAAAACCCGCCCCAGAAAGCCGCAAATTTCAGGATGCGCCCGCCGTGCAGTGCGAGCCCGCCGAGAGAAAAATCGCCAAGGCCGCCTATGGCAAGCACCAGAACCGTAATGGCCACGATGCCCCAGAACATGCCCACCCAGAACGCTTTTCCAAAGGCATTTCGCCATGGCAGGCCGTAGTCGCCGAGAGAACGCTTCTCAATCGACCCCATCACCAATGCGGGCAGAAAGGCCGATGCGAGAAACTCCAACTCCCCAATCAAGTCCTGCCAAATCCCGCGCACTCCGTGCGGTTGCACATAGGGCACCAGGGTGCGAAGCAAAACGAGGAACACCCGCCACATTCCAACGTAAAGCAGAAAACGCCATCCGGCTCGCAACCCCTCGGGACCGACAAAGATTGTATGAGCCGGCTCGAGCAATGGCAGCTGCAGTGGATCGATCAGTGTGGGGTCGGGCTGTCCGAGCTGCGTTTCCAAGGGGACTCCATCTGCAGTCGGCGAGCCCTCTTTTACTTCGTCCATGGCGGAAGCTTCCCCAATTGTCCCCGGACATGGTAAAACACTCGCCGTCCCTTCATGAGTAAATTTCTGACGCGCGAACGATTCGGCCAGCCCCAGGTTCTAGCCGGACTTCTTCTGTTGGCATTTCTGGCACAGTGCGGCTGGCTTCTGTTCCGAGGCACCGAGCCTATGGAAGTGGACTCCTCGCAGCTCTTCCGGGTGATCGAAGGACTGCAACAGTGGAGCGGGCAATCGGTTGCTGGAACGCCCTCGATCGAGCGCATGGAGGCCGGCACTCCAACGCCGCCCGAAATCGAGCACAACGAAGGCTACGACCCCAATCATTCACCGCTGTGGTATCTGTTAGCCTCGGCTCCTCTGCTGGGCTGGACGGGCACCGCAGAGGCCGGATCTTTCCATTACTGGGGATGGCTGGCACGAGCGCCCTATCTAATCTTTGGAGTGCTCCTGGGCGCATCCCTGTGGTACGTGGCGCGCAGACTCTACGGAAACGCTGGCGGCTACATTGCCCTGACGTTGTACTGCTTCTCACCCGTAATTCTCCGCAGCAGCACGTTATATTCCGCACCGCCGGAGCTAGGTGCAGCATGGGGCGCGTTCGGAGCCATCTTCACCGCGATTGCAGTGGCCCACACTTTGTATGCTCCGCGTGAAGTTGTCGTCTGGAACTGGCGGCGCATCCTGTTGCTGGGACTCTCTCTGGCGCTAGCCATCGGCTTTCAGTTTTCGTTGGTCATTCTGATTCCCATCGCGCTTGGGTTCATGCTGTATCTGGCACCGACTCGCCGGCGAGCAGCCTCTGTCATCTGGGCGGCGGCGTGCGGAGTAGCATTCCTCCTCTTGTTTGCTTCGTACCTTTTCCGTCCCGGCGTATTTTGGCGGGGCGTCCGCCACGCCAGTTTTCTCGGAATCACCTGGCAGGCGTTTCTTATGCCCGGAACCTATCTGCGGATTCCCAGGCAAATCGGGCAAAGCGGCCCAGCGCTGTTGCTGGCGATCCCAGCGACCTTGATTGCGTACTTCGCCTGGCGTCGCCCAAGATATTTCGGCAATACCGCGCCCCTGATGATCGCGGCATTATTCCTTCTTTTGGGCCTGGGTACGCCGCACTATCCTGGATTTGGATTTCAACTCATGGCAGTGCCGTTTTTGTTTGTGTTTGTTGCTGGAATTACCGCCGATCTGCTGGAGACGCGGCATCGCGAACTGGTAAAAGCTTGCGTCTGGGGACTGCTACTGGCAAACGCATTCTGGAATTTGGCGGAACTGGCGCGGGTGGGAAGGCCGTTTTTGAGCCGTTGAGTTCTTAAAGAAAGCTTTACCGTGAATTTTTCGACGATGACCATCTGCCCGGGAAAGCCGCTGGCGCTAGCCAAACAAACCAGTGTCGCGCGCCAAAAGTTCACTCTGTCATCCTGAGCATCGCGAAGGATCTATGCACTTGTGCTTGCAACCCACGCCTTACGCGCTGCATAGAACGATCGAGCTTCCTTGAAAGGGTGCGGCTTCAGCCGCACCGCAACGTCTCCGGCAAACACGGGCTTCCGGAGAAACCTCGACCCGCGCTCATTGATTCAACGTGAGTTTAACTTTTTGCCGGAACAAAACGCGATCGTACACATTGTTGTTATTCAGGCGCACATAATACACGAGGCATGGTTGCCGATAGTCGCGAAGTTCAAGTCCGGCGAGTTCGGATCGATCAAGGAAAAGTAAGCGTAGAGCCAGCTCCCTTTGGGATCATTTTTGCTGAGCTCTTTCAAGGTGACGACCAACGTGGGCTTCGTCCAGTTGACCAGATCCGTCGACGTCGTAAGGTACAAGCCCGGGGGACCTAATTCGTTGTCCCAATAATCCCACAGCGTGGCAACGACCAAATTCGCCGACTGATAAACATTGATCGCGTTCACAGCAAAGATATAGGGAACCGGCGTATAGATATGCTCTTTGGGATGTGAAACCGGACCGAGATAGGGATCGACGAACGTCAAGGAGAAATCCGTGCCGTTCCAGCCGCGCCATGAGGAAGGATCGAAAATGTTCGTGGTGCGAATCGGCGCGCCTCCACCACGTACGATACAACGATGCGGTCCTTTGTTCCCGGAACAATTCGGAGGCCAGGTCCAATCCGTGGCTATGGCGTAATACCAGCCATTGAAATTCACGACGTTGGTGTCCACGCTGTAACCCATGGGACCTCCGTCGATCTGATACTTATAAGGAATTCCGGCTAGAAAATTCGCAGGTGCCTTGAACGATTCGAAGTGGTAGCCACCATCCTTGGAAAGGTGATAGGTGTCGGAGTCATATTCGCACTCGCCGTAATTCTGGGTATGGCACTCGCCCTTGTGGGCCCACCCGTGATATTCCGTGTGGGATAGAGCGGCGATCGTTTTGCCATCAAGTGTGTAGAAAGAATCGAGCCAGACCTGATCGTTGAAGTCCGCCGGATTTGGATCATTCGCCGAATGGAACGCCGCGTGGCAACTGTGCTTGAGCGTCTCAAGAGTCGGGCCAAGGCTCTGGAACATGTCGGAACTCGCCGACACGAAATGGATCGTGCCGGTATAATCGCGAAACGCTCGTGCCATTGCGTCCGGAATATCGTTTTGTGTACAGGAGTCCTGCGGCGTTTTGAAAACCGCGGTGCGGGAGCCTTCGAGTTTGCCTGTGATGGTTGGAGTCGTCGAGGCTGACTGGTCATCTGCTTCGAGGATGCTCTGTGCCTGCGAAACTGCAATCAGGGCCAAGCCACACAGAAGGGCAAGCGTGAGTCTCATCGTAATATTCACCGTTTCTACCTACTGAACCCTGCGCCCGGCGAATCCACTCGGATTTCATGTAACACTAAGCCACGGGTCGCGGGCAACGGAATTATTCCGCGCCAGGAGTCGGTTTGCAGGAACTTCGTAATTCCAGCCGGCATGCGGACATTGCCTCCGGATGGCGGATTGACGCACGACTTAAGTTAGCCCTTATTTGGCGTGCCCCAACGGGACAGAGTGCAGGTTTTCAGCTACTTAGGGCTGAGAGGCATTCCTTCATCCAGCACGAAAGTAATTCTCTTTAGGCACGCAACTTCCCACACTCAGCTATGTTCTAATATTTAACGGGGAGTGCGCCATGCCTCGAAAATTGGAGTATGATTTCTCCGTGCAACGGTCGAATCGAGCTACCGGAGCGGGTTTTGCTTTAGCTCCATTCGCGGTCGTGCTGCTTGGGTTCCTTCTGACGTCCACCGCCGGTGCCCAGGTCAACGGCATGCCTGCGTCGGTCACATCGCCCGGATTCGGCGGTCGCCAAGTCAACGGAGTCGCGCCCAGCGTTACCTCCCTCGGACCGCGCGGATACACGCCGGCCGTTCCTACATGCTGCTTCAGAGGCACGACCACATCAAACCCGAATCCAAACCCGAACTTTCATCACCGTCGTCACAACGGGTCGCTCCCGTGGGGCGGAGCGTACGCGGTGCCATATTACGGGTACTACGATTCCGGTGACGACGTAGCCGAAAACCCGCCGGACGAACAGTACAACGGCGGACCCACGGTATTTGACCGGCGCGGTCCAGGGACAGCGCCTGCTCCACATTCCGCCCCGTATCCGACCCGAGCGCGCAACGACAACCCGCAGCCCGACCCGGCGTCCGACCTGGCTGCACAGCCGGAAGTCGCTCCGGCTTCGGATCAGCCTCAGACCGTGCTCGTGTTCAAAGACGGTCACCAAGTGGAAGTTGCGAACTATGCAATTGTCGGGAGCACGCTATACGACTTGACCGGCGGACGTCGCCAGAAGATCGCTCTCGCCGATCTGGATCTAAGTGCCACGGCGAAGCAGAATGACGACCGCGGCATCGACTTCCAGGTCCCTGGTGCCGCTGAAGCGAACTAAGATATGCCCAGGCGGCTGATCATCGCGGCGATTTCGGCGCTGCTGGGCGCGGTAGTTTTCGCACCGATCTCGATGGCGCAGATGCGCGGCTCCGGCTTCGGGCGCGGTGTTAACGTTTCATTTAACGGGCGACCGCATTCCCACTCATTCGGCCCCAGCGCGATTTTCCTTGGCGATCCGTTTTACGCCGACTATCCGGTCGCGCCGTTAACCATCCCACCCCAGTATGTACTCGTGCAGCCGACGCCTGCGATCGATACGACACCAGAAGTAAAATCCGAACCGTTGATGATTGAACTCCAGGGCAATCGGTATGTGCGCTACGGAGGAAAGCAGCAGCTTGCGGAACGCGGCGCCAATTCGCCTCCCGACTACGTCGCAGCTGACGCCAAGTCACCGTCGCTGCAGCAAGCCCAACCGGAACTCCCGCCGACGGTGCTGATCTTTCGCGACGGTCATCGCGAACAAGTGCCCGGATACGCGATCGTCGGTGCGACTCTCTACGCGAACGGAGATTACTGGCAGAGCGGCCACTGGACGAAAAACATCGAACTCTCCGCACTGAACATCCCCGCGACGGTGCAGGCGAATCATGACAACGGAGTGAAATTTCTGCTGCCCTCCGCTCCGAATGAAGTCATCACCCGGCCTTAAGTTTTGTGTCCCCCCGGACCTGAAGCAGCAACCGTCGCAGCCCTCGAAAACACGTCCGCTATGATATAATTTCAATTATCCGATTACCCACTAAGCTCCTGTAAATGCAACCGCTTACCGGACTCCCGGAGCGATAAGTTTTGGTGTGACTTCTGAGAACTGACAACTGAGAACCGAGAACTGAAGCTAAAATGCCCGACGACGAGAATCCCGAACTACCGTTAACCCCTCCGCCCCCGGGCGAAGGCGGCAACCCCGGCGCGCTAAACATTCAACCCGTCAATATCGAAGAAGAGATGCGCCGGTCGTACCTCGACTATTCGATGTCCGTCATAATTGGGCGCGCCCTGCCCGACGTGCGCGACGGATTGAAGCCCGTGCATCGCCGCATTCTTTACACCATGCAGCAGATGGGTCTTGCGCCCAATCGCTCCACCCGCAAGTGTGCCAGAATCGTTGGCGAGGTCATGGGCAAATACCATCCACACGGCAACCTCGCGGTCTACGACGCGTTAGTGCGGCTGGCGCAACCGTTCGCGATGCGTTATCCGCTAGTGGATGGACAAGGCAACTTCGGCTCCGTCGACGGAGACCCGCCCGCTGCTGATCGGTACACCGAAGCGCGGCTCACCCGCGTAGCTTCCGCTCTGCTCGAAGACCTGGATAAAGAGACCGTAGACTTCCGTCCCAACTACGACGGCAACGAAATCGAGCCCGACGTTTTACCGACGCGTATCCCGAACCTATTGGTGAACGGCTCCGACGGAATCGCAGTGGGCATGGCAACGAAAATTCCGCCGCACAACCTGACCGAAATTGTCGATGCCACCATCACACTGGTGAACAATCCCCACACGCAGCTAGCCGAGATTCTGCAAATCGTAAAAGGCCCCGACTTCCCCACCGCCGGAATCATCCACGGCAAGGGTGGAATCCTCGAAGCCTACAAACACGGCCGCGGCCGCTTCATGATGCGCGCCAAAGCCGCCATCGAAACCTTCAACAAAGACCGCCAGGCAATCATCGTCACCGAAATTCCGTACCAGGTGAACAAAGCCCGCCTGATCGAGCGCATGGCCCAGCTCGTAAACGACAAGATCATCGACGACATAAGCGATATCCGCGATGAAAGCGATCGCGACGGCATGCGCATCGTGGTCGAACTCAAGCGCGGCGGCGAACCGCAAATCGTGCTTAACCAGCTGTTCAAGCACACCTCGATGCAGGAAGGTTTTTCCATGATTTTCCTGGCCGTGGTAAACGGCCAGCCAAAAGAACTCGGCCTGATCCAGGCCATTCAACTTTTTATCGATCATCGAGTGGATGTCGTTCGCCGGCGTACTGCGTTCTTGCTGAACAAAGCTAAAGACCGCGAGCACATCCTCGAAGGCTATCTCACCGCGCTCGATCACCTCGACAACGTGATCACCATCATTCGCGCCAGCGCCAACCG
>Ga0209415_10008992_pt1 | contig 17211 bp, 14 predicted proteins | sample PeaSoiSIISIP2007_FD_187696 | JGI IMG/M metagenome (GOLD analysis project Ga0209415, IMG submission 187696) | Peat soil microbial communities from Weissenstadt, Germany - SII-SIP-2007 (SPAdes) (version 2) | ecosystem: Environmental > Terrestrial > Soil > Wetlands > Peat | place: Germany... | reverse complement strand
GTTGATGCCATCAAGCGTAGTGTCGTGGATCAGGTTGTCGTGGATGTGAATGTCGAACTGGTCCGGCGTGTGATAGAACTGAATGCCGCGCCCGCCGATCACGTTGTGAATATCATTCCAGCCGATGTCGATGTGGTCATCCGTCTGCGAGAAGTAAAACCCGTGGTAGACCTTGGACATCGTGGCAACGGACCCGGCCTGCGTGAGCACGTTGCCATAGAGCTGATAGGCCAGGCTGCTTCCGTCGGAATAGGCTTCAAGGCAGGCCGCCGTCCCCGTCCCCTGCGGGCAGGCAAGGATATTGGCGATGACGCGGAAGTTGGGCTGCTCCAGTCCCAACGCCTCTCCGCCGGTGCCATTGGTAGTGATGTTCAGGCCGGCGATCACCCAAAAGGGTCCAGGGCCCGATATTGCGGGCGTCCGCAGGCCATACGTCTGACCGGTGTTGATGGCGGGGGTAGCGCCGGGGTAGGCCACAATCGCCTTAGGCTTGCCGGACGAGCCCGCCGACAGAATGCAGTTCCCCGCGCTGTACTGGGTGCAACTGTCGGGCTCAGTGAGCGTCTGAATGTAGGCGATATCGCCGGCCGCAATCGACGTGATGGCGTGCTGGATGGTTTTCCAGCAGCTTCCAAAAGCACCCGAGTTGCTGTCACTGCCGCCGGAAGAAACACAGCGGATATTGCCCGCGCGCACCGTGAACACCGAGGGATCAGTGGCGCTGCCGTTGACCGTTACCAGGGGAACAGTGGAGGGTTGCCCATTCACCGTCACAACAAATTGGCCGCTGGCACAACTGGCTCCAAGCTGCACTACAATTTTCTGGTACCAGAGCCAGCTCGTGCCCCACGACACCACCCGCAGGCAGTTCGCGCCGTTCAGAGTGACCGAAGAGGTTCCCTGGGCCGCTCCAAAATGGTTTCCGTAGATCGTCAGGTACGCGCCGGCGAATCCGCTGACGCTCTCGCCTCCAGAATTAGGCCCGCTCGTAAGGTCGGTAAAGAAAACTGAAGGGGCTTGAGCCTGCGCAAAGGGACCGACGGCGACGAGAACCATCAATAAAACGAACAGAAATTTCAGACTACCCACGCCGCTCCTCCTGCATAGTCGGTGCTCTCGGCAGCTCTATGTGGACTGTTATTTCACCTGGACCGAAAGATTCGTCGGAGGCGCGGGACGAGCTACCGCCCCGGACGGATATTCGTATGCCCCCACATCATAGGAAGCTCCTTGGGGCCGGGTGATACCATCATGGTCCCGCGTCAACCCGCTAATCGTCACTCCGGCATCGATAGCCGGGCTGCCCGTCAGCAAGTGGAAATCCGGTGTGCTGGTGGATACAAAATTGGGGTTGCTGGTCAGGTTGCCGGTGGTTTGGGAAGGCGCTCCGCTGGACGATCCAAACCAGAGGTTATTACTGCCGCTGATTTGCGATACTCCATTGCCAGAGGAACTCTGTAAGTATGACCCCTCGTTGGTGAGAAATTGGACGATGTTATTGCGCGCGCTTATCGTCACCGCAGAGTTGCTTCCATCCTTGTTGATTGCACCATGAGACCCTGAGCCGCCCGCGCCTCCGGAGCCGCAGTCGTACATGGTGTTGTTGTAGATCTGGATGACGCCTGAACCGTATGCGCCACTATCCACGCTGTCCGGCGAGTAAATGCAGGCATAGTTCGACGAGCCGTCCGATGGGTCGGGTCCGCTCCCAACGTGGTAGATCACATTGTTGTACGCCTCGACCGTCCCCTTGGAGGGATCGACCGTCGCAAAGTTGATACCATCGCAGCGCACGTTGTAAATCAGGTTGTCGTGAACGTGCAGATCGAACTGCTGGCTGCCTCCGGTGGAGTGGAAAAGAATGCCACGGCACCCCTGAACATCGTGGATTGAGTTCCATCCCACGTCATTGTGGTTTCCGTCGGTCGTGAAGTAGACGGCGTGATACTGCTTCGTGGAGCCGGAGAAGCCCGCGTTGTGAATATGGTTGCCGTAGAAGAAATTGTTGGCTCCGCCCTCGGCACAGGCATCGGGGGTCGTCCCGTTGGGACAAGTGAATTCGTTGCCCACCACGCGGAACGTGTCCAGGCTCTCCATGCCGGAGATGTTGCCGGTGAGAAAGAGTCCGGCAAACACCCAGTAGCTGGTGCCGTTGTTGCGGATGCCATAACTTGCGCCGCTGGAACTCCCGGCGGTAACCGTTGCCCCTGGGTAGGCCACCAGAGCCATGGGGAGCGACCAAGATGACCCGCCTGCGCGCAGCAGGATTGACGCGCTCCAGCCCTGGCCATCATCCACGGTAGCCCCCACCCCGTTCTGAGCGTAGATAATGTCGCCCGCGTTGATCTCCGGATTTCCCCCACCGCCTTCCATCGCAAACTTCAGCGTCTTCCAGCAACCGCCGGAGAAGGTACCGGGATTGGAGTCGCTGCCGGAGGTGGAGACGCAACGGATATTCCCGGAGCGCACCGTGAACGGAACCGCATTCGAGGTACCCGACGAGGTGGTGACGACCAAATTGCCGCTGGCGCAGCTCGGTCCCAGTTGCACAACCATCTTCTGATACCAGAGCCAGGGCGCCGCCCACGACACTACCCGCAGGCAGTTCGCGCCGTTCAGAGTGACCGAGGAGGTTCCCTGAGTCACGCCGAAACTGTTGCCGTAAATGGTCACGTACGCACCGGCGGATCCGCTGACGCTCTCACCACCAGAATTAGGCCCGCTCGTAAGATCGGTGTAGAAGATTGACGGGGCTTGGGCGTTAGCGAACTGACCGGCCGCGACGAGAACAATCAATAAGATAAACAAAGATTTCAGACTACCCACGTTGCTCCTCCTGCATTTCGTGCTTGCGTTCATTGGCACCAGGGTCTCTAAACCGCGAACAGCCACATTGTGCCACCTGCAATCGGCGGCAAAAAGTTACCGTGGACCGTGAAAACAGTCCTTCCTTTAGACATGGACGATTCTCCTTGTGGACATGTCCCACCGGGTGGCCATCCCGGAAGAACGTAGCTGCGGTTCGGCAATTGCCGTGCGCCTGCGCAAGGTTCTGCACCGGATCGGGCTTCGCTGGCTTCCATGCAGGAGTGTCCAAGCAGCAAATTGTGCAGGTACACTTCCACAAAACACACTCGCCAAGCTGCTGATCTGGCGGGCGTAGGCTCGCGCAATCAGGTGTTGCCCGAGTAAAGTTTGCCATCAAAGCACCTCGATTTACTCGCCGGCGTCTGGATACGAAGCCGAGCCCGGCCGGCTCAGTTCAGTGCGCGGTAAGCTTTCCAGAGGGCTACGTAGCGAAAAGCGAGGCTCGAAAAGCGCCCAGAGCGGCCCACCACCGAACCCTCCCACAGGTTCACGCGCGGAATGAGCAGGGCATCCGTATCCTCCAGCCATGCCCCCGGGCGATTGATGAAGGCGAGCCTGTAGCCGGCATCGGCGACCAGAGCACGGACCTCCGGGGAATAATCTCCGTTGGGGTAAGCAAACAGCGTGCAAGGCTTGCCTACCTTAGCTTCTACCATGCGCTTGGAGTCGCTGATCTCCCGCTTTGCCTTCTCGAGGGGGATGCGCGGCAGGAGTTCGTGGGAGTAGGTGTGAGACCCGAAAGAAACCGCTCCCTGCGCCAGCTCCAGGACATTGTTCCAGGTCATTGTTGCGTCGATGGCAGCCGACTCTGAAGTGGAACCCGCCGCGCCCAGCAGCTCCTGCATGCGAACCATGACCTGCGTACGATCCTGCGACGGAAGCATCTTCAGCAGATCAACCGACGTCTCCGCGGTTTCTTGTCCACTCGGTGTTGGCACCCCGGCGAGGTGCTGGCGCGCCTCGGCACACAGCTCAGACAATCTCGCCCCCATCCCGCGCTGGGTGGCCGCACGCCACAGTGCCATGACGCGCTCGGGCCAGAAGGGCGACTCCATACCGACGAGAGACGGGCAGATAAAAATGGTCAGCGGCACGGCATGCCGGGCAGCGATCGGAGCGGCATGGACGAAGTTGTCCTGCCACCCGTCATCGAAGGTCAGCGCCACGCTGACCCGGTTGCTGGCTGGTTTGGGACGCGGATTGGCGTCCGCGAGGCTGATAGAGACAAACCGCCGGCGTACGCAGGCCACCAAATCGTTGAACGTATCGCGCTTTAACAGCATCCCCTGAGGAGAGTCAGTGGCCGCGAACTCAGCATCGCTGAGGACCCGGTGAAAAGTGAGGACCACGACGGCGCCGCGGCGAGCGAGCCGCCACTCCGCCCAGCGCAGCAGGCCGGAAAGAGCCAGGAAGCGCATCCATGCGGCGCGTGCGATTCGCCGCAGCCTTTGCCTGTAACTGGAGACCTGGCTCATGTTGTCGATCAGATCGCGCGGAACCCCCGGCGATGGAATTCCCTCATTTCCGCAGAAGTCGGGAACGTGAAGTAGCTGCCATTGGCATTGTCCAGCTTCATCGCGACCTGGGTCTGGCTCTCGATCTGGTGCAGCACCTGGGCCATGCAGTTCGCGCCGTGGCGCTTGGAGCGGCGGATCAACTCGTGGAGCGACTCTCCCGGCTGGATCGGCAATTCCGCCTGCAGCAGCGCGGCGCCTTCGTCCACCTTGGGCACCATGTAGTGGACGGTAACCCCAACTTTATTCTCGCCGTGGTACATCTGCCAGAAGGTCGGCATCATGCCTTTGTATCTGGGCAGCGGAGCATGGTGGATGTTGACGCAGCCCAGCGGCGTCAGCGTCAGCAGCGGCTGCTTGAGGATGTATGGACACGCCACCGACACCAGCAGGTCGGGCGCGCGGCGCTCAATCCCCTTCATGTACTCGGGCTCGTTGGGATTGGCCACCGACACATAACGGACCGAATAAGCCCGGCAGAGTTGCTGCAAAGAATAATAGGAACCCTGGTGGGGACGGCGTGGCAGCCATCCTAGAACGCGCCCAACCGCCGCACGGGCGGCCACGCGCACAAATCCGATGGCGCCGTACAGGCACATGAGCTCCCGAACCAGTTTCCATCGCGAGCGCTTGCCCATGGTCCGGCAGCACGACACTTGGAGAATCTCGAACTCCGAGGCATGCTTGCTGAAGAACTCCTCGAAGAACGGAAGAATGTAAAGAGGGTCATCCTGGGTCAAGAATTCGATTTTCATGGCTGATTTCGTACCGTCTCCCAAACGGTGTATTTACGCCCGCGAAACACCTCGAAGATGCTGCACAACGCCGCGATATTGACAGTGCAGAAATACAACGGTATGCCCAGCAGCTTCATGTGGCGGTGCACGGGCACGACTCTGGACAACACCGCCAGCATGTAGAAGAGAATCTGTAAAGCGAACAGTCCCAGATATGGTTCCCGAGTGGCCAGCACGGCGTTGCTCAGGAATAGCAGGATCAGGAAGAACGAGACCAACCAGCGCAGCACTTTGTGGGAAATTAGTTGCAAGGCTACCCAAGGATACTTCCACGGGTTGAGCAGGCCGGCAACGCTGAGCAGCCCCCGCATCCCGCGGGTTACCACCCGAACCCGCATCTTGAACTCTTCCGCGGTCGATTTAGTGGTCTCCTCGAAGGCCAGAGCGCGGTCTTCAAAAACCACGCGATGGCCTCTCCGGATGACCCAGAGAGGCTGCACCAGGTCGCTGATCACGTCCTCGGGAAGCTCGGTATAGAGATCCTTGCGGACCGAATAGATACAGCCGCAGCAGCCGCTAATGGTTCCGATCCGCGATTGGAACTTTTTGATCAGGTTTTCATAGTTCCAAAAGGCGATGGTGCCGAGACCGGTGGGCGAAGCCTGTTCGGGATCGAAGTACTGATAGCGGCCGCTCACCGCGCCCACGGATGGATCGTGGTAATTCGACGCCAGATAGCGAAGTGCCTGCGGATGATAAGTGGTGGTGGCGTCAGAAAAGACCAGGATCTCGCCTTGCGCCACTCCGACGCCCTGATTCTGGGCGTGGGTCTTCCCCTTTCGTTCTGGCATCCGCAAGAGGCGAACTCGCGGGTCAGGGCAAGCGGAGACGATCGCGTCGGTCGAGTCGGTGGATGCATCCGAAAGGACGACAATTTCCAGTTTGTCCGCGGGATAATCGAGGGCGAGTGTCTGCTCGATTTTGCGGCCGATGCCGGCTTCCTCATTGCGGGCAGCGATCAGGACCGATATCGTGGGCTCGTAGCCTGGTCCGGCGGGTTTGCGCCGGGAGAACATTGCCAGGAGGGCCAGCAGCGCAGGATAGCCGACATACACGTAGAACAGGCTTCCCAAGCTGAGCCAGAACAGAACCGCCGCGAGCGAAAGTGCGCTATCTGCCATTCAGAAGCCCCTCATAGATCCCCATCAACTGGTCGATCATGGCCGTGGCCGAGAATCTCTCGGCAACCGCTTCTTGCGCCGCCTTGCCCATCTGGCGAGCCAGCTTCGGATCGCGCAGCAGCAACTGGAGTCTTTCCGCCATCGCAGCCACATCCTCGTTCTCGACCAGAAAACCGCTGCGGCCATCCTCCAGAGCTTCCGCATTGCCCCCTACGCGGGTCGCCACGCTGGGCAGACCACAGGCCATGGCCTCGATCAGCGCGTTGGAAAAACCCTCGCTGCGCGAAGGTAGGCAGAAGACGTCACACAGCTTGAGAATCGAGAACACCGCTTCCGAAGGACCGAGAAACCGAACGTTTTCGCCGACACCCTGCGAGCGGACCAGCTCCTGCAGTTCCCGGAAGTACTCGGGTTCGGAACTATCGCCAATCACCAGAAAAAGTGCACGCGGGAAGTCCTGGCAGACCCTGGCCGCGGCCCGCACGTAAACATCAACGCCTTTCACTCTGCGGACATGGCCCACCGTCGCAATGACATGTGAAGCATTCTCCAGTTGCAGCACCTTGCGGAGTTCGTCCGTGCCTGCGGCCGCTGCGATCCGGTCAAGCTCAATACCGTTGTAGAGAGTCTGGACTTTGCTAGGCGGCAATCCGTCCGCTTCGAGGCAGAATGTGCGCACCTGTTCCGATACCGTGAGCACCAGATCGAACATGGTCCTGAGGGCGCGGTAGGCCAGCGCATGCTTCGGGCGGCGCAGAATCCCCATGTCGCGCCGGCTGGAGACCAGACGGACACCGCTGCTCGATTTGGCCACCATCCCGCCCCAGAGGTCTGCGGTCTCAAAAAATGTGTGCACAATGTGGATGTTGTCCGAGCGGATCAGATGGCGAATCTGCCGGGCTACTCCGAGCGCATTCCAGTCATAAGTCCGCCGCAGCGGAAAAACATGGACCGGACAAGGCAAGTTTCCAAAAATTCCACTGCGATCGATCTTAAACGTCACGAGCGAGCAGTGAAACCTGTCCTTGGGGAGCAGCCGGATCATGTTCAGCAGGCAGCGCTCCGCTCCGCCGGTTTCGCAGAGCTGGTCAATGATAAAGAGGAGGTTGATCCGCTGGCTGACGCCGCGCTTCACCGGCGCTGGCGTAAGTCCATTGAATTTCATTATCATAGAGTTCGGCAAGAACTCCCTCCGGTTCATCGACGGCGAAGCGCTCACGCGTTCATTTCGCAACCGAATTGCCAAAGCACGCTCGGTAGATCGGATAAATGTTGTGTTTTCATCGAATTATCTTCGTATTCTCGGAAAGGGCTCCCGACCGTAGCCGGAAGTGCAAAGTTTTTCACTGCGCAAGGTAGGTTTCGTTCCGCGACAGAGGGCGATTCCTCCCGAGCAGGCGCTAGGGTCCAAGCTGTTGAAAACACGCCACTCGATAGGAGCCGCAGCAATCGGGATTGGGCGGCCCGGCGCCTCCACCGTAGCGATTGGCGAAAAAGTTGCAGCCAGGTAATCGAGGACAGGCGAATGGATTCGCTCGGCGGGTCAAAAGAGCTGCATGTGCTGATGATGACGGACAGCTTCTTACCGCATGCCGGCGGCTCCCGCGTCTACTATCACAATATCTATAGCCGCTTTGCTCCCGACCAGGTGACCGTCCTCACGAAAAAAGTTTCGGGCTGGCGGGAGTTCGATGCACGCGAGTGCCGCCCTGATTACCGGATCGTTCGCCGCTTCCGCCCGCTGCCGGATCACCATTTTCGGCAGATTCCCAGAGCGGTACTGCCGCTGGGTTCCGCACTCCATATTTTATTGACCCAATCGGTGGACCTGATCCATGCCGGGGACCTGTTTCCTCAAGGCATCTTCGCCGAAATGTTCTGGCGTTACGGCAGAATTCCGTACCTCGCCTACTCTCACGGTGAGGACATGACGCTTACGGAAGGGCGCCGGTTTCAACCCCGCCTGCGAAACCGTGTTTATCGCGGCGCCGCGGCTGTAATCGCTAACTCCAATTTCGCCCGTATGCGTCTGCTCGACATCGGGATCCCGCAGGAGCGGATTCACAAGATCACACCCGGCGTCGATCTGACGCGTTTCTTTCCCCGCGCGCGCCGCCCCGAGTTGGTGTCCCGTTTCTCGCTCCAGGATCAACTGGTGCTGGTCACGGTAGCGCGCCTGGTTGCCCGCAAAGGGCATGACACGGTCATCCGCAGCCTGCCGCATTTGGCGAAAGACTTCCCCAATCTCAAATATTTGATCGTGGGCGGAGGTCCAGATCGCGAAGCGCTCGAGCAACTGGCCAGGGAGCTCAAGGTTGCAGAGCGGGTTGTATTCACCGGATACGTGCCCGAGACGGACTTGGCGGATTTTTATGCGCTGGGGGACGTAATGGTAATGCCCAACCGCCAGGAGTCGAACGGTGATTTGGAGGGCTTCGGCATGGCTTTCGTCGAGGCTAACGCCGTCGGCAGGCCGGTGGTGGGTGGACGTTCCGGCGGGGCAGAAGAGGCCGTTGCCGAAGGAGTAAGCGGCCTGCTGCTGGAAGACCCGCGCTGCGTGGAAGAGTTGGTGTCGGTGTTACGGTTATTGCTGAGCAATCACGACTTGCGCCAGCGGATGGGAATCGCCGGGGCGCAGCGGGCAAAACAAGAATTTGGATGGCAGAGCCGGGCGGAGCGCATCCGCCAAGTCTCGCGTGAGATCGTCAACCGTACGCGCCACGGCGCCGTTGCCAGCGCCAGGTAACCGTTTTGGCTACGGTCGATCGCAAGAAGGCGAGGATATACTGGGATATGTTGAAGGAATTGCGGGTTGACATGGCACGCTATCGTGCCATGGGACATAGAGGCCTCGAAATTGCCGGCCACCCCGCGGTGTGGTCGCTTATCTGCTACCGTTTCGGACACTGGATCTACAAGGAAGGCGCCCCGGTCCCGATCCGTTGGCTCGGTAAGATCATTTACCCGTTCATCTACAAGTTCCTTGAGGCGTTCATGCAGATGCGCCTTGACCCCAGCGCTGAGATCGGGGCGGGGCTATATATCAGCCATTCCGGCGGCATCCATATTCATCCTGACGTCGTAATCGGCACGAACTGCAATCTGACCCACAACGTGACTATCGGCACATCCGCCATGGGACGTCCGGGAGTGCCGCGGATCGGGGATGATGTGTACATTGGTACTGGCGCCACCCTTATTGGGGATATCAAGGTCGGGAACGGCGCCAAAATCGCCGCCAACACGCTGGTCATGAACAATGTTCCCGCAGGAGCGACCGTGATGGGTGTTCCGGGGCGTGTCATGATGATTTCTCAGCCGAATGGAGTGGCCAACCAGCCTGCGATGGCCGTTGAAGGAAGGTAACCGCGACGATGCCCGAGAGTTCGCCGCAGGATGAAGCACAACAGATTCGGGAGGCAGTCCGGCAGGCAGCCGCCGCGGGCGACCGCCGCACGCTGGTCCGCATGGCCTGCCGAATGGCTAAGCTGACGGCTCGTCCAAGCGATTATGCCTTCGCCGCCGCACGGTTGCGCGAGCTGCAAGCGGACGGAGCACGTGCCGGCCTCCTTAAACCCCTCAGGACGTATGTCGTACGCTCGGCGACCGTCGAGCCATTTCTGCCCCAGTTGATGGTCCAGGCTGTCGCTGCCGGATTGTGGCTGGATATAGGCGTCGGAGGCTACGGCAGCTTCATCGACGATCTGATGAACGCCGACGGGGCTCTGCACGCTTTTCAGCCGGATCTGGTGCTGTTCCTGGTGGAACTCGAGGATCTGGCCGGCGGCCTTTCCCAGGTGTGTGCTCGCGCCAGCGCGGAGGAAGTCGCGGCGGAAGTGGAGCACGCGGTGCGCGGCATTGAAAACATGCTCCAGGGGTTCCGCCAGCACAGCTCCGCGCGCCTGCTGGTGCAGGGCTTGGTGCTGCCGGACCAGCCTGTACTAGGCGAAGTCGCGGACAGCAACCTGGCCGCCAGCGAAGCGCAGGCTGTCCGCCAGGTCAACCAGGCCATGGCGGAGATGTGCCGGAAGTTCGGCAACGCCGTGTACTTCGACCAGGATCACCTCGCAGCCCGTTGGGGACGGGCGGCCTGGCGCGATCAACGTATGTTCTTCGCCAGCCGGCTTGCGGTCTCGCCCAGGTTTTTTGTCGACTACTGCCGCGGCTTGGCGAGAAGTATGCGCTCTCTCTACTTTCCTTCCAGGAAGGTGCTGTGCACCGACCTGGATGGCACGTTGTGGGGCGGCATCGTGGGAGAAGACGGGCCCGAGGGTATAGCCACCGGCGCGACCTTCCCCGGTTCTTGCTATTACCAGTATCAGAAGTACCTGAAAGCCCTGGCCGCGCGTGGCGTTCTGCTGGCGATTGCCTCCAAGAACAATGAGAGTGACGTGAGGGAGGCATTTCGTTTGCGATCTCAGGATCTCGCGCTTACGCTGGACAATTTCGTGGCGGCGAAGATTAGCTGGAACGACAAGGCAATCGCCTTGCGCGAGTTGGCCGCGGAACTGTCGCTGGGACTGGACTCGTTCGTGTTCGTAGACGACAACCCGGGGGAGTGCGAAGCCATCCGCCAACAGCTCCCCGAGGTCCTGGTCGTGGAAGTGCCCAAGGATCAGCCGTGGACCCTGGCGGACAGGATCGCCAGCCTTGGCGCCTTCGATACCCTGAGCATCACCCAGGAGGATTACCAGCGCACTGAAGAGTACCGGGCCATGGCCGAGCGGTCCGATCTGGAGGCAGCGGCCGGCTCGCGCGAGGATTTCCTGGCGTCTCTTAGCATCGTCTGTACAGTAATTGATGGCTTGGATGCGCCGCTGAACCGGACCGTGCAACTCATCGGAAAGACCAACCAGTTCAACCTGACCACGCGCCGCCACTCCGCGGCCGACGTGCAACGCTTCGCCGGCGGGGCGGGCGGGCAAGCGCTGGCGCTGCGCGTACGAGATCGCTTTGGAGATTCCGGGGTGGTCGGAGTGGCGCTGTGCTTCACCCAACAGGGGCGCTGCTACATCGATACTTTCCTGCTTTCCTGCCGCGTGATAGGCCGCGGTGTGGAGTCGGCGCTGCTTTGGCATGTGGCCCGGCAGGCACAACGAGATGGCGCGTCCCATCTGGTTGGCGAATTCATCCCAACGGCCAAGAACAAACCCTGCGCGGATTTTTATCACGCGCATGGGTTCCGCCGTGTGGTCGCGGCGCCCGACGGAGCACAAACCTCAGCGTCGGTTTTTTACGAGTTCGATCTCAGCCAAGGGCTGCCCCCGAAGCCCTGGTGGATCACCCTCGAGGAGGAAACCAAGAAGCATGAGTGCGCAGCTGGTACCTGAAATTCTGCGGAACGTCCTCGCGGACGTATTCGACATTCCGCCCGATCGTATAACGCCGGAGCTTGCCGTGGGCAGCATCGAAAAGTGGGATTCGTTTGGCCATTTGCAGGCGATCCTTGCCCTGGAAGCGGAGTATGGCGTGCAGTTCGATCCCCAGCGGATCCCACAACTGACCACCGTGGCGCTCCTCCAGGCGGAGCTGCAAGGCAAGGGAATCCTGGGGTGAGCAATACCGGTGGCGCGCTAACACCGTGCTGATATGAAATTTCGACATTTGGGAGTTGCGGTTGCAAAGCTCGAGGGGACCCTGCAAAGCTATACTCAGCTCTTCGGGTACAAGCTGATCTCCGGCCCTTTCGACGACCCCATCCAAAAAGTTTCGGTCTGTTTTCTGGGCAGCGGGGACCCGGCCGACGCGGTGGTTGAACTGATCGCGCCGCTTACGGAGGACTCGCCGGTAAAAGGAGTGCTGGCGCGGGGCGGCGGCGCCTACCACATGTGCTTTGAGACCCCCAGGCTTGATGAGGCGCTCACCGAGGTCCTGGCCAAGGGATGCTTGCTGGTGAGCAAGCCGGTCCCGGCGGTCGCTTTCGGCGGAAGGCGGATCGCCTGGATCTACACCCCCACGCGCCAGCTCATTGAGCTGTTGGAACAGGAAGTTCGCTAATTGTTTCTTCGAGGTCGTGCGCCGGACGAGGCTCCGGAAGTTGGTGCGCCTGTTCGTTGGCAAGGGTTTGTCCGCGCATGGCACACCCCAGAAGAATCCAGGTGTAGCCGTTGACCTGCAGGTAGAGCCACCGGTCGCCAAACAAGTTAACGACAATAACCACCAGGGCCAGAGCGGCAAACCCGAAACCAAGTGACTCGAGGAACGGGTCCTCCGTGGAACGGAACAGCGTCCAGCCGGTCGCGAAGAACCGCCACAACAACAGAAGAATGAGGAACAATCCAGGGAATCCGGTCTCGACCAGAACCTTCAGATAGTAGTTATGGGTGTCCTTGAAATCACCGACTCGCCCCATGAACTCGTAGGTATCGAAGCCAGTGCCCAGGAGGGGATTGCTCTTGATCAAATTGAGCGCGTCTTCCCACAGCTCCAGTCGCTCTCCCGCGGAGCCGTCCACGGTTCCTGACTTCTCATCATAGGTCATGTTGATGCGCTCCTGTACGGACTTCGGCACCAACGCCTGCCAGCCCACGGCGAGCAGAACCACCACCAAGAGAAGTTTGCGGTCCTTGAACAGGCCATAGAGAAACAGCAGCAGGAGGGTCGCGAGGTAGGCTCCGCGCGAAAACGAAAACAGGATGCAATAGGTATTGCAGGCCAGGACTCCCCAAATAACGATCCTGACATTGCGGGGCAGCCCCTTGCAAAAGGCCAGCGCTAACAACACTGCAGATATTTCGACTTCAAAGGCCCCCAGACCGTTCTCCCCGGCATAGCCGAGCACACCAGAGTCGCGAACGGAGTAGGAGAAATGTGAGAAATCGCGGCCCGCTACCGACCTGTAAAACGATTGGGCCACATACAGAGACGATACACACATGATGCCGAGCAGGATCTTGATCTGCTTGGCCTCCCGGATGGCCATGACTACCACAAAAAACATCAACGGCATGAGCATGTAGTTCTTCCATGCCTGGAGCCGCACATCATCGGCGGAGATGGGCCACGCGCAATCCAGGAAAAACACGCCGCGCCACAAAGAGGCATAGTAGAAAAGGCCGAAAAGGATGAGCAACCGGTTGAGCCGGCTTGGGACGAAGGACCATCCTTTGATAAGGCAGCCGATGATCGCCGACAACAGCAGGAGGTCCACCACCTTGCTGCCAAAGGGGAAATCGTGCAGCTTATACCGCGTGGTCTGCAGCGGCACCAGCAACGCCATGAAATAGACGCTGATGGCTGGCCGCAGGAGCCCCAGAAGACAGGCGGCGATGGCGACGCCATAGAGCGCCGGGGCTGCCAACCCAGTATGAAGTTCTAAGCCCATCGGGTCCACTTCACAGAATTACGACCTCATGCTGGCCCGCAGAGTCCTCATCCGAAGATAGGCTCCTCTAGGCAGGTAGCTGAGGATCAAATCGCGAATTGCCGCCACGTTTCGCCAGTTGTACTCAAGGCTTGCGCGCAGTGTCTCGCGGCACTCCGCGATCCGCCCTTCGTTCAGGCAGAAGCGGCCACGGTCCCGGCAACACGTGGCCAGGACCTTCCGAACGAACTGCTGATGTTCGGGCTCAAGCCCGGGAATCAGTAGGACCTTCTGATAAAACTTCAGGCCGTATAGGGATCGAAGATCCTCACTTCCCGTCAAGCTGCCTGCCCGCTGGCGCCGCATGACGAGGGGTTTGGAGATGAGTTTAACCTTCCAAGCATGACAAATGCGCGACCACAGCTCCACGTCCTCGTGGGAGCGCATCGATTCGTCAAAAAGCCCGACCTGCTCGATGCAGGTACGCCGCACGACGGCGCTGGACGGGATGATGAAGCCACTGCGAATGATGCGATCGAATACATAACCGCTGCCAGCCAGAGGCCGGCTTTGCAGAAACGAGGGAACAACTTGCCCGTCGTCGTAAACCACCCGCAGGTCGGAGTAAACCAGGCCGACTTCAGGGTCCTCACTAAAGGCCGGAACCTGCTCGGCCAGCTTTTCCGGGAACCAGGCATCATCGGCGTCAAGAAAGGCGATATAAGGTGAGGCCGAGGCCCGGATACCGCGGTTGCGTGCTGCCGGAAGGCCACGGTTTTCTTGTCGAATGCAGCGGATTCTGGAGCCATAGCGAGCCACCACGGCGCTGGTCTCATCGCTAGACCCGTCGTCTACCACGATGATTTCGAGGTCTTTGAAGGTTTGCGCAAATACGCTCTCCAGAGCTTCGGGGAGACAATGCCCGCAGTTGTAGCTAGGGATCACGACCGAGACGCTTGGCATCACTTTTCTCCAGCGGAATTCGCCATTACAGCCTTGCCACGTGTCGAGCGCCGATCCGCCAGGACCCTGCGGACGCGCGTTCCTATCCGGCCGAAGCAAACCAGGAACAACTTGGCCCAGGCTTGCAGCATGGCGGGATCTTGCCGAATGCCGCAGAGGTACCTCTCCCGAGCCAGCGGCAGCTCTCCGGCGCGATAGTTCTGATCGGCCACTGCCACCCATACGCGAGCGCGAACCCAATCTTTCTCGCGGGAATTGAGGGCATTACGGGCAAGGGATTCTTCGAACTGCTCTCTTGTCATACCTGATTGTGAGCCCCTGCCATGTTTAGAAGAGATGCTGCGAGCGTAGATGTCGGCAGCAGCCCGTAAGCATGCCTTCGCCAGCTTGGGATATCCCAGACATTCAGCTTCCCGCTTGATGATCCACGGCATCCTGGTGTCGTCCGATACGCAGGCCTCTGCCTTATGATTCACCAGCAGGTTGCTCATGCTCAGATCGTGTCTGCGATAGGACACCATGGGGTCTGCCATGTACGCGACATCAGATTCAAGAGCAAATCTGCACCATAGATACCAATCTCCACCCCACGGCATGTCTAACGGAAAAGGATTCTTCCGGTACAAATGAGCACGCACCATTGCCGACGGGGCAGCAATGGGGTTGTACTTCAACAACTTGACCAAAAACGTGCGTCCATCGAAGATCGCGTCCTGATCTCCATGCCGAGAGTACACCAACACTCCCGCTTCCCGTTCATCGACCAGATCGACCGCCGCGCAGAACACGTAACCAACTTCAGGGTGCTTCTCCATGAGCTCGACATACCGCTCGAGAACGTACTCTTTGCGCAAGCGATCGTCAGCCGAAATGAGCCATATGTACTTCCCACGCGCTCGAGTGATGCCCTCGTTGTAGTTGCGGAGATGCCCCAGATTAACTTCATTCCTTATATGTTTGACGCGGGGATCGCCAAACGATCGCGCCACTTCCGGCGTCCGATCGGGCGACTGATCATCCATGATCAACACTTCAAAATCGCGATAGGTCTGCGCCAGGATGGAGTTAACACAATCGGCAAGCAGGTGGCCCAGCTTGTAACAGGGGACGATAAAGGTGACCTTAGGATCGTCCATCATACCCGTCCCCCCATCTGATCACGCCCCCTCGCAGGATTGCGGACTTCCCTATGCTCGAGAAGCAGAGTGCGGCCGCGCCAAAGCTACCGTTGCCTTCTGTAACCACTGGCCCAAGCCCGTCGGAGAAGCGGCGATAAGAGCTTTCAGTTTCTGTCTCCAGGAGCGGCGGTTGTACGGCACAACTTGCAGCAACTGGCGGGCTCTCTCCAGTTGTCCCGCCGCGAACGCCGCTTCGGCAGCTTCGCCGCTGCGAAGGATAATCTGCTCGTGGATCGCATGCTCATGCTGTGAAGCCGCAGGGTTGTGGGCGAGGACATACCTGAGGATCTCGATTTCTCCGACCAGAGTCCGGAATATATCGCCCGAGAAGTTGCCCGCATGTTTTCGGATGCCGACGACCGGCGTGGAAACCACGGCCACAGGAGGACGAGAGACGCACCGTAAATGGAATTCCAAATCGACGGAAGGTGTGCGGCCTAACGGTTCCCGCCAGCGCCCTGCCGTTTCGAAAAAACTCCTCTTCATCATCAGCGTGGATGGGAAGATAGGCTGATGACATAACAAGGACTCGAACATGGACACGTCGACCACAAACGATCCCAGGCCGACCTCGCGGCGCGGCAGGTTCCAGTACCCCGGCGGCGAAGTGTCGAACTTGGTGGCCGCCGACCATTCACCGTCGACAATGGTTTTGAAATTCGTGAACCCGTATTCCGCCTCCGGCACACGCTCGAACAGGAGGACTTGTTGACGGAGTTTGTCCGGATGCCAAACGTCATCGCTGTCGCAGAATGCGACCCACGGGGCGGAGGAAGCGGATACCCCGACATTCCGCGCCCGGCACTCCCCGGAGTTCTCAATGCACAAGTACTTGACCGCCGTTCCAAACCGCCGGACTGCGGCCTCGGTATCATCGCGCGATCCATCATCTACCACGATGACTTCAGCCGGCTTATGCGACTGCACTAATATCGATTGCAGCGCGTGGACGATCAGGTCCGCCCGGTTGTACGTCGGCACGATGACGGCCACTTCAAGATTCATAGTCGCAATTTCCCTTGGCAGGCCCAGCGCCTGCAGAATCTCTACTCCACGCTTTCACGAAGAGCACGCGTGCGCCGGCGCACGCGCATGCCCAATCCGCCCAATCCCAGGAGAAAGCATTTTGCCCAGACGCCCAGCATGGATGGGTCGTGCCGCAGGCCATGCAAGTACGAGCGCAAGGCGGCGCCCAAGTCGTTTCTCCAGAAGAGCTGGTCGCCCAGACAGGCATGGACGCGTGCGCGAATCAAACGTTGCTCCCGCGGGCTGGCTGCCAATCGGCGCACAGATTCTTCAACTTCCTTTTCCGTCATGCGAGAACTGCTGCCCTCGTATCTGCGCACGTCCATGTTGCGAGCATACTCATAGGCGATCATGTGACGGCACCGCTTCACGATCGCCGCTGAGCCGGCCTCTTCCGCTTTTTGCTTGACCCGCCACTGCAGGGCCAGGTCATCATTGGTG
>Ga0209415_10008991_pt1 | contig 17212 bp, 10 predicted proteins | sample PeaSoiSIISIP2007_FD_187696 | JGI IMG/M metagenome (GOLD analysis project Ga0209415, IMG submission 187696) | Peat soil microbial communities from Weissenstadt, Germany - SII-SIP-2007 (SPAdes) (version 2) | ecosystem: Environmental > Terrestrial > Soil > Wetlands > Peat | place: Germany... | reverse complement strand
ACGGCTCGCCGAGCCAGTACCCCAGTTCCGCCGTCAGACGATGAACATCCTTGTTGATAGAGATTCCCATGCCTCCAATCGCTTCCTCCCGAGTTGCCATCGCGAAGAATGTAGTCGGACTTTGACGGCTGACCATTTCCAGGAATGCCTCTGCGCTGACGTATGTATAAGGATGTGGAAACGCATCGCGCAGGTTGAGCCAGATGTTGCGATTGTTCGCGTACTTCACCAGCGCGTCAGCGTCAGCACTGTTCCACGAACGGATCCCTCCAAATGAAGTCGGAATCAGCATTGGTTTCTTGATCATGCGATTCGACGCCTGCTGCGTCGCGGCGCAGTTGACTGAACCGAGAGCCGAAGTCCGCAGGCGTTCAAGACCGCGGCCAGGCTGTCTAGCGACGGATTGCCGGACTTGGACAGCATTCGATACAGGCTCTCCCGGTTCAAGTGCGCGGTACGCGATACCGACTTGATGCCGCCGCGCGCGTCGGCAACATCGCGAAGCGCCAGCAGGAACACGCGCGGGTTCTCGTCCTCCAAACATGCGTTCAGATAATTGGCCGCGTCCTCAGGGTTCTTGAGAGATTCGAAGAGGCTCTTCCGGTAAGATACCGTCCTACTGTTGGGCTTTGTCATCCAAGGATCATAGTAGCGTATAAGCTACAGAGCGTCGGCGCAACTCTGGTTGGCAAACTCGACCAGACTCGTCGTACGCTGTACCCTATAAGCATGAGCCGCGAACAACTTCGATCCAGTTCTCTTCGTCATGTCCCACGCGGGCCTGGACTGCCGTCGAAGCGCGTTCCGGCCGTGTCGCTTGCTTCTGTAGCTGCGCACGCGCTTGCGACCTTCGGGTCCGCCGAGAAAGCAAACCATTGGATGAACCGGCGAAATCCGTTATTCAATGGGAAGACGCCTTCGCAGGTGGTCAAAGTCGACCCCATCAAAGTCGAGGCAGAATTGGTTCGGATCGACCACGGCGTTTACATGTGACCACTTATCGGGTGGTGCGGCGCCAGTTCGCCGGGCTCTCGGGAGAAGGCGCACGGATGTACGGAGGACGGTGCAATCCTCCCGGCATTCCGGCCATCTATACTTCGCAGAGCATAGCGCTAGCGGTCTTGGAGATCCTGGTGCATATCGATAAGTCAGAGGTACCCGACGACTATGTCGTCATGGCGATTCGTTTCGCCGGGCGTCGCGCAGGCCGCTCAGATCTGACCGGAGCGAATCAGTTCACGCAAGATCGCTTCAAGGCGTCGTTCTACCGGTGGCCTGTTCTCAGGGTGGCCTCCGTGATCGTGCCGCGAGAATTCAATTTCGTCGCGTTGCCGGACGCTCCTGGATTTGCCGCCACGATCGAGTGGATGGAACCTCTCAGCTTCGATCGTCGACTGTTTGCCTCGCAATGAACCGCCGGGCTACTCGTGGCAGATACCGCGCTTGCTCGACCGGATGAACTCGACCAGATGCAATGTGTGTTCATCCGGAACCTCGGTTTCAATTCGTCGCAGCGCATCCTCCAGTTTCAATCCCGACCGGTACAGCAGCTTGTAGGCCGTCTTCAACCTGGCGACTTCCGACGCTTTGAACCCGGCTCGCCGCAGCCCCACCAGATTCAGACCTTTTGCAGCCACGTTGAAATCTGAGTACAGGAAATACGGCGGCACGTCGCTGTTCACGCGCGTATTCCCGCCGATCATCGCCAGCCGTCCGATTTTCGAATATTGATGCACCACCACGCCGCCCGAAATAAACGCCTGATCTTCCAACTCCGCGTAGCCCGCCACCAGCGCGCAGCTCGCGATCACCGTGCGGTTTCCGATCTTGCAGTTGTGCGCGATGTGACCGGAGGTCATGATGTAATTCTCGTCGCCAATCACGGTTTCCGATTCGGGCGCCGTGCCGCGCGAGATCGTGTAGTGCTCGCGAATCTTGTTGCCGTTGCCGATTTTAAGATAACTGCGGTCGCCGGGGAAATTCTTGTCGAGCGGATCGGTGCCGAGCACCGTGCCCGCGGAAATTTCGTTGCGCTCCCCGAGCGTGGTCCAGCGCTTGACGTAAACGTAAGGCTCCAGACGGCAGCCCGCGCCGATTACGACGTCCTGCTCGATCACCACGTATTCGCCGATAGCCGCGCCTTCGCCGATGACGGCATCGGGATGCACGCGAGCCGTCGGCGCAATTTCAGGCATCTACGCGGCGCGCTCGAACAGCCCCGCCGCGCCCTGCCCGCCGCCGATGCACATGGTCACCACGCCGTAGCGAGCCTTGCGGCGCGCCATTTCATTGGCGATGGTGCCGACCATGCGCGATCCGGTCATGCCGAACGGGTGCCCGATGGCGATGGATCCGCCGTTGACGTTCAGAATTTCCTGCGGAATCCCCAGGCGGTCGCGGCAATACACCACTTGCACCGCGAAGGCTTCGTTGAGCTCCCACAGGTCGATGTCGCTCATCTTCAGGCCCTGCCGCTTCAGCAGCTTCGGGATCGCGAACACCGGGCCGATACCCATCTCGTCCGGCTCGCATCCGGCCACCGCGAAGCCGCGGAAGATCAATTTATAAGGGATGCCGAGCTGGTCGGCGCGTTCGCGCGACATCAGCAGCGTGGCCGAAGCACCGTCTGAAAGCTGCGATGCGTTGCCCGCCGTCACCGATCCCTCGCCGCTCTTCGGATCGAAGTACGGCTTCAACCCGAGCAAGCCTTCAAGCGTGGTATCGGGGCGATTACACTCATCGCGATCGCAGCAGACTTCTTCCTCGCCGATCTTCTCGCCGGTTTTCTTGTCGAGCACGGCTTTGGTGGTTTGCATCGGCACGATTTCGCCGTGGAAAAAACCTTCCTGCTGCGCGCGCGCGGTGCGTTTCTGGCTTTCGAGCGAATACTCGTCCTGCGCCTGCCGGCTCACCTTGTAACGCTTGGCCACCACTTCGGCAGTGTCGCCCATGACCATGTAGATGCCGGGCTTGTGATCCAGCACCCACGGATTCGCATCCTTGTTGCGCTGGATCAGCGAAATGCTTTCGAGGCCGCCGCCGATGGCTGCGTCGGCGCCTTCATTGATGATTTCGTGCGCCGCAACGGTGATCGCCTGCAGACCGGAGGAGCAGAACCGGTTGATGGTAGTGGCGGCGACGGTCACGGGCAGTCCGGATCGAACTGCGGCGACGCGAGCGACGTTATGTCCCTGCGGTCCCTGCGGTTCGGCACAGCCAAGAATGACGTCCTCGACTTCGGCCGGATCGAGCTTGGGCGCTTTCTTCAAAACCTCGCGGATGCAATGGGCAGCCATCTCATCGGGCCGGGTCATATTGAAAGATCCGCGGAAGGATTTGGCAAGGCCAGTCCGCGCACTGGCAACAACTACGGCTTCTCTCATAGGGATAAACTTTAGGATACCTCAATGGAGGATCCGGCCATGCAGCTACGCCGGTAAAGTGAGCATCGAAACTATTGTCTCGGACCTCGGATTTGAGCCCGAGTGGCCGGGGCCGCCCCGCTTGAGAAATCAGCTAGGGATTGGCAACCCAGCTCATCACTAAGTTATACGCGTCCACGCTGCCGAGCCCGCTCGCGAAGTTCCAGGTTGCGCCCGCGCCGTAGGCGGGCGTGAAGGAACTGCTGGAGACGGAGAGAGCGCCGCCCCACGTGGTTTCAAACACACGGCCGCCGCGACCGTAGTCGACGGTCCCGAGAAAACCGTAGCAGTTCTCAGGGCCGCTACAGTCCACATCGATATCGCCCTGCGTGATGCTATGGAACACGTTCAGCGTGCTCACGGCCAAGGCGTAGTACACATAATTCGGATTGCCCTGCGCGCCGCCAGCCTTCTGATTTACCAGAGCTTGAATACCGGCCATGACCGGCGTTGCCACAGAGGTGCCGCCGATTCCGGACCAGTTGCTGGGCGCACCTGTGCATGGCGTTCCGCCATTATCGATGTCGGAAAAGCAAAGGATGGAGTAACGTCCCCAGACGGCTCCGTCCGAAGCGAACATGGAAACGTCGGGGAGGTCGCGCACTCCGTCGTTGGGGATGCCGGAGACTCCGCTCTGCCACACGGGCTTGGCATATCCTTTGCAGGTGCCGTTTGAAACGCCAAAGGTTGAGGGCGCCCCAGTGGCGCAGTTGCTGGGACCTCCGCTGGCCGCGCCCACCACGACGAATCCATCTTGAAGGGCGATGTTGCTGTTGCAAAAACCGTTTGCGCCGTAGGGTGTCGAGTAGCCCATATAGCCGACGACCAGACTGCCAGCGCACGAATCGTTCCATGGAATTTCAGGGATGTAGGATACGGCCGAGCCGTAGGCCGCCGTGTTAGTCCGGTTCCAATATGTGTTCGTGGTACCGTTTAGCACGTCGGAGAAGTCGGTCCCGCCCACGGCGACATTGTACGGAGTGGAAGCGTTGCCGCTGACGCCGATGCCGTGCGTCGCGCTCCCTTGTCCCGCATCGCAACTGGCTGCGCCCTCGTCTCCCGCCGCAACGAAAACGGAAATGCCTTCAGCCACGGCCTGCTGATAAATCGCATTAATGGACGCGTTCGACGCGACGCCGCTTTCGGCCTCGCAGGTGCCGTAGCTGATGCTCATGATCGACGGCGGGCTGCTGCTGTTTACGACGTTCTGAATCGCGGTAAGCAGTCCGGAGGTAACCACCGTATCGGCGCAGGAGGCGACGACGATGGCGGCGCCCGGGGCGGCGGCGGTCGCCCATTCCGCGTCCAGGATCGCTTCGATATCGTCTCCGTTAACCCCCGGCGATGTGCAGTTATTGGCTCCGCTCGCAAGAGCAGGATGCATTGTGGTTAGCGACCCCGACGTGTATTGCGAAAGTCCGAACGCGCTGCGGAAGGTGGTCCAGTCGCGCGAGCTATACAGATTGGTGTCTTCAATCACCACGATCGTCTGTCCAGTGCCGGTGATTCCTTGGTTAAACAGAGGATTGAAGTCATAGATCGTCGCCAGGTCGGCAGGAGCCACAGCCTGAAACGTCTGGCGGCCGAGAGTGTAGGTATACTTCGGACGGCTCATTTTACGAGGCCGGAAGTCGTGCATCGAAACGACGCCTGCCACCGCCGGCGCCAAAGCCTGCGGAATTTGCGGATCGCTAATATTGGCGATGTGACGGACGCCTTCTACATTCAGATTGTGAATGGAGGTGTGAAACGCCCGCCGCACTTGGCCGGCATCGCCAGAAAAATCGATCATCATGCCACTCGGGTAGACGGAGTTGACCACAAACCCGTGCGAATCCAGCCAACCGTTGATGGCCTGAATGTCGGATTCCGCAAGGCCGTAGTTCTTGCCGAACTCGCTCGCGGTAAGCCATTTGTGGAAGTTGGGCGATTTGGGATTGTGAAGGTCGGCTATGAGCTGCTCTACCGCCTGTCCCTGTTGCGGGGAGCGCTTTAGCTGAAGCATCATGTGCTCCATGCGAAAGTCGTCGGAAACCGTGCCTAAATCGTTTTCCGCGTTGGCCTCGGACCGCGTGTTCCCCTTCAGCGTAACCAGTTTATTCTCATCCACCTTTTCATGAATCAGCGCCTCAGCACGGCCTTCGGTTGGTTGAGACATCAATATACCGAAACTGCCGAGCAGCAGCAGAATCACAGATGAAAAAATAGCAAATGACCGCCGGATTTGAACCATGAGCCTCTCTAATGATGCTGCACCAGGCAGCTCTTGAGCAAGGGGGACGAGGATACGCTATGCAAGACGATCAAACCGCACTGGAAGAGTACCGGAAAAACAGCGGACGGAACGTCGTATTTTCTCGAATAAACGGAACGGGAGTTGCCGGCCGCCGCGTCTCAACTAATGTCCCTTTCGAATGAGGCGGATGCGCTCATCAGGTAACATAGCCCTAGAGAATTCATGCATTCAAGCCAAAGCAAATCCTTATTTCGGGTCGCGGCGCTGGCGGTGTTCACACTCGCGGCCGTCGTCGGACAGACTCAGGACACTAGCGGGAACGGTCTGCTCAAAGGGAGTTTCCGGTTTCGGCATGTCGCCGTCCAAAATGTCGATGAGTTCTCCAGTCCGAGCCAGATCACCGCATCGTACGGCACAATCACGTTCGATGGCGCCGGGAATTACACGATCACGGGAACTATCGTGGATAACACGGTTTCGAGCGGCGCAGCTCAGCCTTTGAGCGTGAAAGGAACGTACGCGATCGGATCCAACGGAGCGGGCTACCTCGCGAATCCGCTTTATCCCACGGATTACAACGACTACGTTTACGGCGCCGTGTCGCAGGGCGTTTACACCGGGAGCTCCACTGAAGCGTTCGGCAACGGCGGTATTTTAAACGACATTTTTATCGCGATTCCCGTTGGAACCGTGCCCACGAACGCGAGTTTCATCTCGCCCTATCAGACCGGTTTATTGGATTTCACGGGCGCGGGCAGCGACGCGATCAAGAATGCGCTGTTTGAACTGAGTCCCAATGGCCAGGGCGGATTCGGCGTCATCACCTTGAACGGGCAGGCGGCCAACCAGAGCGCCAACAGCCTGACGCAGAGGGTCTCCGGCGCGACATATAACTTCAACACGGATGGAAGCGCGACGCTGACGATTCCATTGCCGACGGGGGTGAACTCGACGAACGCGCTGTTCACCGGATCCAAGACGATCTTCGAGTCCACCGACGGCAAATTCATCCTCGGATGGACTGCGGGCGGCTACGACATCTTTTTTGGCGTAGAGGCGCTGACGATTGCCGCGACGAACAGCATCAGCCAGGGACTGTATTTCACCGCTGCCTTGGAGGATTCGCCGTTGGTCGGCTTTGGAACGGACTCGTATTACGGCGGAATCCTCAGTACCGGCGATAGCAGTGGGGACGCAATTATCCACGAACGCGTGAATATACCCGCGCTGTTGTCTTTCGACTTCGGCACCGACGATCAGATCGGCCTGAACGCCGATGGAACCACGGGCGTCGACGTCAATGGCTATGAGTACATCTTCGGTGATGGAGGGCTCGCGTTTGTCGCCATCGGAACGTCGGGGAATTTTTCGCTCCTGGTGGGGTTGCATGCCGCGACTTTCACCGGAACGGGTGTATTTCTTAACCCGATCGAAATCATGAATTCGGCCAGCTTCCAGCCAATTACCGCGAGTCTCGCGCCGGGAGAACTGATCGCGCTGTTCGGTACCGGTCTATCCCCGGTGTCGATGTCCATGCAGGGTGGGCAGGCATTCCCCACGACCCTGGGCGGTGTCTCCGTGTCCATCGACAACATCCCTTGTCCCATTTACTACGTGAGTGCGACGCAACTGTCGGTGATTGTGCCATACGAGGTTGCTTCGAACCAGACTGGCCTGGCGAACATTCAGGTGACCAACAACGGGGTGCCATCGAATGTGGTGCAGATGTACCTCACTGATTCGGCGCCGGGCGCGTTCTCGCAAAGTGCAAACGGGCTGGGGTATGCGGCCGCTCGGCATGCCGCTACGGGTGTGGAGATTACTCCGGGCAATCCAGCGCAACCAGGCGAGTACATTTCCCTGTACCTGACCGGACTGGGCACAGTTTCGCCGACCATCAAGGATGGCGCCCTGGGGTCATCGAATCCTTTCAGCGTGTCGGACCTGTATAATTCCGGCAATCTGGCGGTTTTCTTTAACGACTATGGCTCCGCGGGATCAACCGGCAACCCCGGTGCCATTCAGTTCGCAGGTCTTGTGCCTGGACTTGCCGGACTGTACCAGATCAACGTTCAGGTACCGGCCAGCGGACTCGCGTCGGGAGACAACGTCTATGTCGAGTTCGTGACCGATGCGGCCGATGTGAACCAGATCCAGATTCCATACGGATCTTCATCAGCGAGTAGTTCGGTCGCCACGGTGCGTCCGCTCGCGAACGCCTCGCGCGTACACGCCGCGCGATCCAGGGCGAGGAAGCTGGCGCCTCGCAGGGCGAGAGGTATTCCCGAATCGGGCTCTGGATCTTAACGAATCGAGTCCGCCTCCCGCGGCGGTCGTTTTTCAGACTGCGCACACCCCCGCAAGTGTCAGAACGCGAGACGCAACGCGAACTGAATCTGCCGCGCGTTCGCGGTTGCGGACGTAATTTTCCCGAACGTGGCGCTGGTAAAGGTCACGTTGGGATTGTCGAAGTTCGGATGATTGAAAATGTTGAAAATCTCGGCGCGGAATTGCAGGAAGCGCTGTTCTTTACCCAGTCCGAATTTTTTCAACATCGCGTAATCCAGGTCGGTGACGCCCGGCCCGATGATGACATCGCGTCCCGAGGTGCCATAGCGGCCGACGAAATTGTCGCTGAAACAGGAGACGTTGAACCATTCATTCACCGTGTGAGTGAAGTTGTTCGGATTGCAGGAAACGTCGGGCCGCGTGCCGGTCTGCGTCCCGGAAAGCTGGAGACCAACCGAAGGATCGATCGGGATTCCGGTTTGAATCGTGAAAATCCCATTCATCTGCCATCCGCCGAGCAGCAGGTTGACGAACGTGGGAGTGTTCGCGCCGTAGGCTTGCCCATGGCCGTATGGAATATCCCAGATATAGTTGCTCACCCAGCGATGGCGGGTGTCAAACGAAGACAGACCGCGCTCCAGCGCCAAATCGTGGACATCGACGGCAGTACTTGAAAAGGAGCTCGAATCGTCGATGGACTTCGAGAAGGTGTAGGCACTCATGAAAGACAGGCCTTTGGAAAATCGCTTTTCGAAGCTGATCTGCAGAGAATTATAGTTCGAGTTTGCGCCGGGCGAATACACCGTAACCGAGCCGAACGTCGGATAGGGCCGCAACGATTGCGTAAAGGCTGCGGTGGTCGGTGGAGCGTTGTCGTCGTAGGTCATCATCAGGTCCGTCCCTTTCGATCCGACATAGCCGATCGTGACTCCGAGTGAGGACGACAGCTGCTGCTGAATGTTGAAGTTCCACTGCATGATGTAGGGATTGCGATACGGATTTTCGACAAGATAGGCGCCAGGAATGGGAGCGGTTCCGACGCCGCTCCACGGGCTCGCCAGCGCGATGTTGGGAATCCCGGTAGTGCTCTGCTGAAAGGTTTGTTGCGTCACAAACGGCGCGCTTCCATTGATTGCCGCCGTCATGTTGAGAACCTCGACGTCCCAAAAGAATCCGTAGCCGCCGCGAAACACGGTTTTCGGCCCAAAGGGAGTATACGCAAAGCCGATTCGCGGTGCGAACTGGTCCTTCTTGACGTCGTAAATATTCTGCTTTTGCGGCGTCGCCAGCAGGAGGCCGCCCGGCAGGGCCGGATCGAAATTGCTCAGGTGGTTATATTTGTCGATGGCCGGAGAATCATATTCCCAGCGCAAACCGAGGTTCAGAGTCAGGTCTTTCCGCACGCGATAGTCGTCCTGCGCGAACAAGTCGACCGCATAGGTGCGAAGTTCCTCCGTCCAAATCGCCTTCTGCCCTCCGAAAACGACGCCGATCGTGGACGTGTACGGGTAGCCCAGCAGCGTATCGGCGATCGCGTTACCGGTGTTGGTCACGGGATTCACCACGCCGCTGGCCGTTGTGGTCACGGCGGCTGTGTAGTACGGATTGAAGGCGATCGAGCCGCGGGTGCTCGCGTCGATCAGACCGTTGAGCTGGAACCGGCGAATGTCCGCTCCGAATTTCATCGTATGCTGTCCCTTTGTCCAGGAAAAGGACTCGGTCGGTTCCAGGGTGTTGTCCCACCGGCGCTGCGGCTCATTCGTGGGATTGCCAAGACCGCTATAGCCGACGAAGGTGAATGACGGTAGCCCGAAACCTACGGCGGCGGGCGAACTGCCGGAGATGCCCAGCTGGCTTGTGTAGTCCTGGATGTGGCCCGGAGGGGCGGTGAGTTGATTGGACCCGAGCCGGTTGTACGCCATTCTGATCTCATTGACCTTGTTGGCGCCCATCAGGCGGGTATAACCAAGCGTTCCTTGCGTAAAATCATTGAAGGTCGGGTAGAGGTACCCGGTGCCCCCACCTTCAATCAAGCTGCCGCTAGTGCCGAGCAGGGGGTTATGCGTATGGGTCACACGAATAAAAATACTATTGTTATCGTCCAAGCGATGATCGACGCGCCCGGTATACTGATTGGCGTCATTGCTGGTGGTGGGATCCGACGTGAATGTGCCCGCACTGGCCGTCAATCCGCCGTTCGGATTCGGGAATAAGTTGATCACGTTGGAGCCCACATGCGAAATATCCGTCAGCGGAATCATGTTGCCGCCGAAGGGACTCCGAACCAGCGTGCCGTTGGCTGTGTGAAGCGAGGAAGGGTCGTAAATGGTCGCGGGAAGAGATGAAAAATCCCCGGACTTCATGGCCGCGGTGGGCACGGTCGCAATCAGTGGACTCGCCTGGCGGATGCGATTACCTTCGTAGTTTGCGAAAAAGAAAGTCTTGTTCCTCTTGATGGGGCCGCCGAGAGAGGCGCCAAACTGATTCCGCTTGTAAGCGGGAATGGGACCCGGGACCGCGAAAAAGTTCTTGGCGTCAAGATCGGCGTTGCGCAGGTATTCGTACAGCACGCCGTGAAACTCGTTGGTGCCAGCCTTGGTCGCGACGTTCACCTGCCCGCCGGGACTGCGTCCGAACTCCGCCGAATAGGTGCTGGTTTGCACTTTGAATTCCTGGATCGCCTCGGTTGAGATGTCCACTGTGAAGTAATTGACCACCAGATCGTTGTTGTCCGATCCGTCGATCAGAAAATTGTTCGACTGCGCTCGATTTCCATTCACCGACATCGCGCTCGAAGCCGAGGCGGTGGTCGCGGTGCCCTTCGTGGTCCCCGGGTTTACGCCGGGAACCATGAGGCTCAATTGATTGAAATCGCGCCCGTTCAGAGGCAGCTCGGTGACGGTCTTATTGTCCACGACGCCGCCGAGGGTGGACGAGTCTGTGCTCACCACCGGCGCCGTTCCCTGCACTGCTACCGTTTCGGTAAGTTGTCCGATCTGGAGCGCAAGGTCGACGCGCAACGTGTCTTCGACGCGGAGATCGACGCCGCTTTGCTGAGTCTTCTTGAAGCCGGCCAACTCCGCCTCCACTCGGTAGAGGCCCACCGGCAATTGTGCGAAGGAATACTCGCCTGCCGAATTCGTCAGTTCAGTGCGGACCAGACCCGTGGTGACTTGGGTCACGCTCACTTTCGCACCGCGGACGATAGCGCCGGATGTATCCGTCACAGTACCGAGGATGGTCCCGAGGACCGTCTGAGCATTAGCGATCGCACCCGATAGCGCGACCACAAGAGCAACGACCAGCATGCGAGATCGACAGAGCATTGGATCCCCCTTTCAACGACACGCTCACATAAGGTGCACAATTATCTGCATCTTCTCGAACGGTGTCAATGCCCAGCGCAATACTTTGTTGGTGGGGTCCTCGTAGCGATTTTGTGGCTGCTTTTGCCGGTCAGACGTGATAAGATCCGGCCTATGAAACCCCGCGTTCTCCTCGCCACGATGTTCGCTGCCGGTCTTGTCGTCCCCTCCGCTCGCGCGGACGAAGGAACCCAGCGCGCCATTCAATTGCCTGACATCCTGGCCTGGAAACGAATCCAGACGCCGGTCGTTTCCGGCGACGGCCAGTGGTTAGCTTACAAGCTGACGCCCGGCGAAGGTAATTCCGAAGTCGTGATCCGCAATCTGAAGGACGGCAAGGAGCAGCGCTTCCCGATCGGCGAGCTGCCGCGCGCCGACGGAAACGGCGGAGGCCGCGGAGGCGGCCCAGTCGCGCCGCGCGATCTGGCCATTTCCGAGGACTCGAAATGGGCCGCGTTTCTGGTGTATCCCTCCGCGAAAGACGCCCGAGCGCTCACCAGACAACGAAGGCCGGTGCAGAGCAAGCTGATTCTGGTGGACCTGGCGACGGGAGAAAAGAAGGAGTTCGATAAGATTCGCCGCTTCGCATTTTCGGGTGAGCGGTCCACTGCAATCGCGATGCATCGCTATCCGCCGCCGGCGACGCCCGCAGGAGTTGGGGGAGCGGCGCCCACAGCGGGAGCACCGCAAGGGCGAGGTCAAAACGCCAACAGTGAGGAACGCGTGCAGGGATCGGACCTGATCGTCCTGGATCTCGCCAGCGCGGTGGAGATGAACCAGGGCAACGTCGCCGATTTTTCCTTCGACAAGAAAGGCAACTGGTTGGCTTGGATTATCGACGCGCAGGATAAAGAAGGCAATGGCGTCGCCGTGCGCAACATGGCCACGGGCGCGGTGACCCCGCTCGATAGCGCCAAGGCGAATTACAAAGGATTGACCTGGACCGAAAAAGGCGATGCGCTCGCGACCCTGCGTGGCGTCGAAGATAAAGCGTGGGAGGACAAGCTTTACACGCTGGTGGCGTTCCGCGATTTCTCCGCGTCCACGCCGCAGAAAATCGTGTTCGATCCCACCAAGGATTCCTCGTTCCCGGCAGGCATGACGCTCAGCCCCAATCGTAATCCGTTCTGGATGCAGGATCTTTCCGCGGTCGCTTTCGGCATTCATGAGATGCGCGCCAAATCGAAGGAGGAAGCGGGCGACGACGCCACCGAGGGCCGCGCTCGCGGCAACAACCGCAACGCCGATGAGCCGGATAAACCGGACATGACCATTTGGAACTGGAAGGACAGGCGCTTGCCTCCCATGCAGCAGGTGGAAGAAAATCGCGATCAGAATTTCAGCTTCCTGTGTCTGTATCTTCCCGCCGAAAAGAAATTCCTCCGCCTGGCCGACGACAACGTTCGCCAGGTGGCACTTACCGCGGAATCGGCCTACGGCGTCGGCACCGACGTTCGCGACTATGAGCGTGAAGGCAACCTCGACGGGAGGCGCTACGAAGATGTCTACGCTGTTAATCTCGTCACCGGGGAGCGTAAGCTCGCGCTGAAGAAAGCCCGCTGGGTGCAGGCCACCTCGCCCGACGGATCGCACATCCTTTACTACGAAGACGCGGCGTTCTATACGTTCGACATGCGAACCGGCCAGTCTTACAACATCACCAAACAGATCCCGTCGGTGTTCTACAACGCCGAGGACGATCACAACGTAGTGAAGCCGCCGGAGCGGCCCATCGGGTGGTCGAAGGATTCGAGCTCGGTTCTTCTGTCCGACGGCTGGGACGTCTGGCAGGCTCCCGTGCACGGCGGCGCCGGCGTCAATCTTACCGTCAACGGCAAGAAGGACAAAATCCGCTATCGCGTGCACTATCGTCTCGACACGGAAGAAAGAGGAATCGACCTCTCGCAGCCGGTTTACCTCGGCGCGTACGGCGAATGGACCAAGAAGGGCGGCATCGGCGTCGTCGATCCGGGCAAGCCCGGCATCCGCATGCTGCGTTGGGATGACGCGCATTATCAGACGATGGAAAAAGCCAAACACGCCGACGTCTATCTCTACACGCGTGAAACCACGCAGGATTTTCCCAACTTCTATGTGGCCAACGCGAAGCTGGAAAACGGCCAGCGGGTCACCGACGCCAATCCGCAGCAGAAAAATTTCCTGTGGTCGAAAGGTGTGAAGGTTGTCGAATACACCAGCGACAAGGGCGACAAGCTGCAAGGCTCGCTGTATCTGCCGGCCAATTACGAGCCGGGCAAGAGCTACCCGGCCATCGTCTACATTTATGAGAAACTTTCTCAGGAAACCAACCACTACGCTACGCCGACCTTCAACGGATTCAACACCGCGTTTTATACCAGCAATGGATACGCGGTGCTGACGCCCGATATCGTTTACAAAGTGGACGATCCGGGAATGTCGGCGGTGTGGTGCGTGCTTCCGGCGCTGAAGGCGGCCGTCGCCACCGGAATTGTCGACGCCAAGCGCGTCGGCCTGCACGGAGGCTCCTGGGGAGGCTACCAGACTGCGTTCCTAATCACGCAGACCAACGCATTCCACGCGGCATTCGCGCGCGCGCCTCTCACGGACATGATCGCGATGTATAACGCGATCTATTGGAATACCGGATCCGCCAATCAGCCGATTTTCGAGAGCAGCCAGGGCCGCTTTACGTCCGGTCCTTGGGACGACTTGGAAGCGTACCAGCGCAATTCGCCTGTCTATCACGCCAAGAACGTCAATACGCCGTTCGTGATGATGCACAACGATAAGGACGGCGCCGTCGACTTCACGCAGGGCATCGAGTATTTCAACACGCTGCGCCGGCTCGGCAAACAGGTGGCGATGCTTTCCTACAAGGGAGAAAACCACAGCCTCCGGAAGCCGGAAAACATGAAGGACTACACGGTCCGCATGAAGGAATTCTTCGATTACGAATTGCTGGACCGCCAGCCGCCCAAGTGGTGGACCGACGGCGTCCCGGTGCTCAAGCTGAAGGACGAGCTCGACGATCGCTTGAAGCAGATGAATAAGGCGTCACATTCGACTACCGGATCGGACCAGCAGGAAAAATGAGGGCGGAGTTTCAAAGCAACAAAGGCAGGACGAAATTCGGACTCACTCGGATCCGGCTACGAGGACAAGGTTGCTCTGACTATCGTCGATGAGCCTTCTGAATACCTCAGCGTACACGTCGACCTCGCCAAGGATGGGCATGTGAGCGGTCTTTGCGAAGTGACCGCTGCCTGTGAATCTGGTTGACCTGACCGATAATCTGTACGAGTTCGATGGAGAGTGGAACTCGGAGCGCAACATCAGAGTGAGACTCAACTGATGCCGATGCTAAGGCCGAGGCCACCCAACCCAGGCCCGGTCAGTAAGACGCCAGCGGCACACGATAGATCATGGGAACCAGCCATCGAGTCAATCGCACACGCGATAATCAAACTATGACACCTCTTCATCGGCCGCGGAAACTGGCTGCCGCCGCTCTGCTCTGCGCCGTCGCTCTGGCCCAGGCCCCTCGCCCCGGCGAAAGCAGCATTGAACTCGAGGCGTCTCTCTTCGTTCAGCTTCCGGGAGGCAAAAGCATGCCGGGGCCATCCAGCTGGTCTGGATTCCGGAGCCGCTCGAAAAATATTGTCTCGGGAAAACCCACGAGCAATGCGCCTCCATGGATTTTTGCATTCGCACCACGACCAAGAACGTCTCCGCGTGCCGGAACCTGGCCGTGGATCTGGCGCACTTGCCCTCCTATCCTCCGGACATGCGTCCGAGGCGCATGCTCAGCGTCGCGCTCTATCTTGCCCGAATGAAAGGCTGGCAAGAACTACAAGACTACGTCGCGCGCGCACCCAAGGACCGGCTCGAACATTTCTCCCCGCTGGCGCGAATCAAGGCCAAAGTCACATTCATCCGAACACCCGAAGACGACGATTTTCGAGTGCTCGAAATCCTGTCCGTCCCCAAACTCTGAAGATGTTTGGAGTGTTTGAAATCCGTCGACCCGCGTTTCTGAAGTCGCGGGCGTCCTTCGCTCAGTTTTTCGGGGAAAGGATTACCGTCGGTGTAACCGTTTTGACGTTTTTAAGTGTCCGGCCAGCTCTCATCACGAACACTACGCGGCGGACATTCGCGATGTCATCGAGTGGATTGCCATCGGTAGCGATGATGTCGGCCTGCATCCCCGTTGCGATGCTGCCGATCTGGTCCTGCATTCCCAGCGCCTCTGCACCCATTGATTGAGCAGAAATCAGCGCCGCCATCGGCGTCATCCCTGAGTCATGAACGCGGTAGATGAACTCCTCAGAGTTACGGCCGTGAGTACCGGCTACAGCGTCTGTCCCGAAAATAATCTTCACGTGCTTGGCAATGGCTCGCCGCAACGAATCGGCTCCAGGCGCGAGTCCTTTTTCAAGGAACATGAATCCTTCTTCGTTGTAGTTGCCAATGCCGAAATAGTGTTCTTTGTTCTCCAGATAATTGTGAATCAGGATGCCGTTGTTGGAATCGAAGTAGGTGCCGTGCTGAACCATTAAGTCGAGAACTTCGTCGCTGAGACGGTTTCCGTGTTCGACCGAGGTGCATCCCGCAAGAACCGCCATCTTGGCTCCTTCCGGACCCTGCGCGTGCACAATCGTTCGTTTTCCCAGAGCCCTTGCCTCGCCGCATGCGGCCTCCACCTGATCCATCGTCATGGTCGGACCGCCTCCTTCGCGGATGCTCTTCGTGTCAAAAAGCTTGATGAAGTCCGCACCGTCCGCAGCGAATTTCCGCACTCTCGCTCGAATCTCGTCAGGCGTTCCGCTATGGATCGCACCGAGCGAAGTCAGAATCCGCGGCGCCGGCAGTGGGCCGGAGTTCACGAAATCCCGCAGATCTTTATCGACTGCGGCACCCGGGCTCTGAACCGTCGTGAAGCCGGCCATTAGTGTCGCGTACGCGTTCTCCATCAAGTACAGGGTAGTCTGTTCGAGTGTCTCGCTCTTACTTGCCTGTGCGCGCCCGGTCTCGCGGTCGAAATGCGAGGCGATATGGCTGTGCCCCTCGATCCATCCAGGCATCACCGTCAGGCTGGAGAGGTCGTAAGTGGCATTTTTAATTGACGGATCGATCTTAACAATTTTCGATCCTTCAATCACAATCGTCGTGTTGTGGGTAACGCCACCCTTGCCGTCCAGCAGCGTACCCGCGCGGATCGTGATTTGCGATTGCGCAACAAGTAAGCCGGAACACGCAGCGGCAGCCGATAACAGACTACTTAATCGATTCATGCAAGCCCCCTAATATGTTTTGAGATCAAAAACCTAAACCCCTAGTATCGGCTTCGGGGCCCGCAGTCGCCGTCCGACTTCCCTTTACGGCCATCAAGTATATAGAAGGAAATGGAACCTTACAAGCATGTTCTTGTTTGCGGAACAAAGACACCGCTTGACCCGCCTCCACCTCAAGGTTGTGGGGCTGCCGGTGAGTTCTCTTTACCTGAGTTCGTCCTCCCGGCGCTCCCCGTTCTTCGATCCGGCAACAGGAGTCAAACGACCGCACAGGAGTTATGTCCGGCATCCTCTCGAGTACAAGCGAAAACGGTTGTCCGAATCGTTCAAACATGATATGCATAGTGAACGCAATCATGACTACACAGATACGAATCTCCGGCATCCGGTCGATCGGCCAGGTAGTTCGTATTCGCAAGCCTTTACCGTTGTGAGTGAGGCGTGTCTTGAGCAGCTCGAAACCACCGGAACCCTGCAAGCTACTGATTGGCACACACGGCAGCGGTCGTAGTTCGAAGCATTTGAAAGGAGACAAACGTGGCTAAGCGAGATCGAAGAAGATTCCTGCAGAGCATTGCGGCCGCGCCGCTCGGCGTCGCTTGCGCGGAGTCTGCGCAGGCGCAGGAG
>Ga0209415_10008990_pt1 | contig 17214 bp, 21 predicted proteins | sample PeaSoiSIISIP2007_FD_187696 | JGI IMG/M metagenome (GOLD analysis project Ga0209415, IMG submission 187696) | Peat soil microbial communities from Weissenstadt, Germany - SII-SIP-2007 (SPAdes) (version 2) | ecosystem: Environmental > Terrestrial > Soil > Wetlands > Peat | place: Germany... | reverse complement strand
ATCTCGAGCTCGAGCCACGAGCCGCGGCTCGGCATGAGGTTCGCCGTGAAGACCTGCTTCGTCGCGTCCTTCGGCTCCATGAGGTAGGCGCCGGGCGACCGGACGAGCTGCGTGACGATCACGCGCTCGGTGCCGTTGATGATGAACGTGCCGACGTCGGTCATCATCGGGAAGTCGCCCATGAACACCGTCTGCTCACGGATCTCGCCCGTGTCCTTGTTCACGAAGCGGACGGTCATCGAGAGAGGAGCCTGGTAGGTCAGGTCCTTCTCACGGCACTCCTTGATGGTGAACTGGGGCTCCCCGAACTGGTACTCGCCGAACTCGACGGCGAGGGTGCCGGTGTAGTCCTCGATCGGCGAGATGTCGTCGATCGTCTCGCGGAGGCCCTCGTCCAGGAACCACTGGAACGAGGCCTTCTGGATGTCGATGAGGTTCGGGAGGTCGAGGACGTGCTCGATCTTGGAAAAGGATTTACGCGCGCGGGGCGAAGCGACCGTGGTGGTCAAAGAAGAAGCCTCCCTTGGGGACGTGCGAGCTCAGGCGGATTTAGGCGTGCGAGGGTGCGGACGAGCGGAACGTCGGCGCAACCCGCCAGGGTACCGGAAAAGACCCCTTTACCGCAAGCGTGGCCGAACGGCCGCCGCCGGAATGCGGGCCTCAATGTAGCGCTGGACCCGGCCCAGCGCAAGCCGAGCCGGGCCCTGGCCGTTGTCCCGCAGCTAGGAGGTCGTCGTGGCCGCGGTCGTGGTCGTGGCGGTGGACGTCGTGTGGCCGTGGCCCTGGATCGGGCCGGGGCACGTGCCGTTCACCGCGAGGACGTCGTTCTCGTGCTTGCCGCGGGCGAGCGCCGAGTGGGCGCTGACCCGGACGAGGACGTAGTGGCCGTTCCAGACCTTGTGGCAGATCAGGACCTTCCCATGCTTGCCCGAGGTCGTCGTGGTCACGGCGGTCGTGCCGGTCGTCGACCCCGTTTGATGGTGGTTCCCGTGGCCGGGCGGGGGCTTCGCGATCGCCATCGAGGCGAGAACGCCTGCGGCGGCGAAGAGCGTCAGGAGGGAGATCTTCAGCTTCATACAGGCTGAGATGCCGCCGGGCCCCGAACCTTGCGGAGCCCGGCGGCGAGGATCGTCCCGCTACTTCAGCTCGACAGTGGCGCCGGCCTCTTCCAGCTGGCCCTTGATCGAGTCGGCCTCGTCCTGGGCGATGCCCTCCTTGACCGGCTTCGGCGCCGAGTCGACGAGGTCCTTGGCCTCCTTGAGGCCGAGCCCGGTGACCGCGCGCACGACCTTGATCACCTGGATCTTCTGCTGGCCCGCACCGGTGAGGACGACGTCGAACGACGTCTTCTCCTCGGCCTCGGCCGGAGCCGCAGCGCCGGCGGCGGCGACCGCGACCGGAGCGGCGGCGGTGATGCCCCACTCGTCCTCGATCTTCTTCTTCAGCTCGACGAGCTCGAGAACGGACATCTTCCCGAGGCTCTCGAAAATGCTGTCTACTCCAGCCATCTAGTTCTCCTCTTCCGTGACGGTTTCATCGGCGGCGACCGCTGTGGCGGTCGCCTGTGTGACTTCGCCGGCCGTCTCGCCGCCCAGCTGCTCGATACGGGCGTCGATGAGGCCGTACAGGTTCTGCATCGGGGCCGTGACAAGGCCCAGCATCGCGGTCAGCGGCGCGATGATCGCGGCCAGGACCTGGCCGCGCAGGATGTCGACCGGCGGCAGCGCCGCGAGGGTCTCGACCTCCTCGGCCGAGAGCACCCGGCCCTGCATGACGCCGCCGCGGATCGCCATGACCCGCGACTCGCGAGCCATGTCGGCGAGCGCCTTCGCCGCGGCGAGCATGTCGCCCTCCGCCTCGAGGAACGCGATCGCCGTCGGGCCGTCCAGCAGCGTCAGGAGCGCGTCCGCGCCTGCCGCCTCGGCCGCCCGCCGCGTCAGCGTGTTCTTGACCACCGAGAACCGCGCGCCGCTCTCGAGCAGCCGGGTCCGCAGGGTGTCGATCTGCGGCATCGTCAGGCCGCGGTAATCGGCGATGAGCACCGTGTCGGCCGCCTTCAGGCGCCCGGTGAGCTCCTCGACGATCTGCTCCTTCTGCTCCTTCTTCACGTCATTTCCTCCGGAAATGACCAGGCCCGCACGGAGGCGGGCCAAGGCGAAAGAGCAAGCTCTCTCCAGGCCCCACCTCGACTGGACTTCTGCCCGCAGGCTGCCAGTGGTCTTCGGCGGTCGCTGGTCGGTTAGGCCGTAACTGTAGCTTCCTCGAGCTCCTCGGTGATCCCGCGGGTCTTGGCCGGGTCGACGTGGATGCCGGGGCCCATCGTGCTCGCGAGCGTGATCTGCCGGATGTAGCGGCCCTTCGCCGCCGCCGGCTTCGCCCGGACGATCTCGTCCAGCACCGCGGCGTAGTTCTCGACGAGCGCACGCTCGTCGAAGCTCTTCTTGCCGATCGAGAGGTGGACGCAGGCGCCGCGGTCGGTGCGGTACTCGAGCTTGCCCGCCTTCGCCTCCCGCACGGCCTTGCCGATGTCGAACGTGACCGTGCCCGTCTTCGGGTTCGGCATGAGCCCGCGCGGGCCGAGGATCCGGCCGAGCTTGCCCACGTTCCCCATCTGGTCGGGCGTCGCGACGGCGACGTCGAAGTCGGTGAAGCCCTCCTCGACGCGCTTCGCGAGGTCGGCCGAGCCGACGACGTCCGCTCCGGCCTCCTCCGCCTCACGCGCCTTGTCGCCCTCGGCGAAGACGGCCACCCGGACGTCCTTGCCGGTGCCGTTCGGGAGCATGAGCGTCCCGCGCAGCTGCTCGTCCGCGTGGCGGACGTTCAGGCCGAGCCGGAAGTGCACCTCGACCGTCTCGTCGAACTTCGCCCCGGGCGCCTCCTTCAGCATCCGGACCGCCTCGACGGGCGTGTAGACGCGCTCGCGGTCGATCTGCCCGCGCGCCTCGATGTACCGCTTCCCGTGCTGTGCCACTAGAGGTCCACCTCCACGCCCATCGAGCGGGCGGTGCCCGCGATGATCTTCGCGGCCTGGTCGACGTCCCGCGCGTTCAGGTCGACGAGCTTCGTCTCCGCGATCTGTCTGACCTGAGCGCGGCTGAGGCGCCCGACCTTCTCGCGGTTCGGCTCCGCCGAGCCCTTCTCGATCCGCAGGGCCTCCTTGATGAGGACGGCCGCCGGCGGGGTCTTGGTGATGAACGTGAACGAGCGGTCCTCGTACACGGTGATCTCCACCGGCGTGATCCGGCCGTTCTGGTCGGCCGTCTGCGCGTTGAACGCCTTGCAGAACTCCATGATGTTGACCCCGTGCTGGCCGAGCGCCGGGCCGACCGGCGGCGCCGGGTTGGCCTGCCCGCCGGGGATCTGCAGCTTGATGAGGGTCAGAACCTTCTTTGCCATATCAGTCCAGTTTCTTGACGTTGTCGAATCCGACCTCGACCGGCACCTGCCGCTCGAAGATGTTCACCATCACCTGAAGCTTCTGCCCGTCGGCGTTCACGTCCGTGATCTCGCCGTCGAAGTCCGCCAGCGGCCCGGAGGTGATCTTCACCGACTCCCCGAGCTGGAACTCGACCTGCGCCCGTGCGGTCGCGGCGGTTCCCGCGCCCGTGTGCAGGATCCGGTCGACCTCCGGCTGCGACAGCGGCACCGGCTTCGCGCCGGCGCCGACGAACCCGGTCACCCCGGGGGTGTTCTTCACGACCGTCCAGGCGTCGTCGTCGAGGTCCATGTTCACCAGCACGTAGCCGGGGAGCACGCGCTTCTCCGTCTGCACCTTCTGGCCGTCCTTCGTCTCGATGACCTGCTCGGTCGGGACGACGACGCGACGGAAGCGGGGGCGCTGCCCCATCGACTCGATCCGGTGCTCGAGATTGGCTTTCACCTTGTTCTCGTGCCCGGAGTAAGTGTTGATCACATACCAGCGAAACATCTCGGCCTCATTCTCCTATCGCAGCAGCACGTGCTGGACGACGTACTTCCACAGCTCGTCGTTCAGCCAGAGGTAGAAGCCGACGATCAGGCATGCGACCATGACGACGGCTGTGCCGCTCACGACGGCGTGCTGGTTCGGCCATTCGACCTTCTTCAGCTCCGCCCAGGCCTCCTGGACGAAGTGCAGAGGGCCGGAGCGCGGCTCGTGGCGCTCCTCGGCGCGCGGCTGCCTGCGTGCCGGCTCGTCGCCGCCGTCGGCCGTCGGCCGCCCCGAGGGGCGCACGGGCGGGCCGCCGGCGAGAGCCGGCTGCGTCTGGGTCCGGCGGGCACGCCGCTGCTGACGGGTCTGGCGGGCCATTCGAGGTCAGCGGGTCTCCCTGTGCGCCGTGTGGCGCCCGCACCAGCGGCAGTACTTCTTGAACTCGACCCGGTCGGGTGAGTTCCGCTTCGACTTCTGCGTCTGGTAGTTGCGGCGCTTGCACTCGGTGCAGGCGAGCGTTATCGCGACTCGTACTCCGGTTGCCATGTGTGTCCCTAACCTGGTTGTGAACGCGTTGAAATAGCGCCGGGTGGGCTCGAACCACCGACCTCTGCATTATGAGTGCAGCGCTCTAACCAGCTGAGCTACGGCGCCCCGCGCGCGGCCCGGAGTGTAGCGGAAGTCCCGCAACCGTAAAGGCTCGCCGCCCGCTCCGGGCCCGCTGCGCCCCTCCGGCCCGGGATAGTGTCGGCGCACGATGCGCGTCTTCGTGACGGGCGGCCCGGGCTTCATCCGCGACCACGTCGTCCGCGTCCTCCGCGCGCGCGGCGCCGAGATCGGCGACGAGTACGTCGACGTCCTCGACGCCGCCGGCCTCGAGCGGGCGATGCGGGGCTGCGACGCCGTCGTCCACGTCGCAGCGCTGTACAGCTACGACCCCGCCGACGAGGCCGCTCTCGCGCGCGTCAACATAGAAGGGACCCGGACCGTGCTCGCGGCCGCGGCCGCCGCCGGCGTCCGCCGCGTCGTCCACACGAGCACGGCCGGGACGTGCGGGCCGGTGGCCGGCCGCGCCGCGACCGAGGAGGACGGGGCGCCCGGCTGGGAGCTCGCCGTCCCGTACAAGCGGACGAAGCTCGAGGCGGAGAAGCTCGCGCTCGCGGCCGGCGCGGTCGTCGTCAACCCGACGACGCCGGTCGGCGACGGCGACCGGCGGCCGACGCCGACGGGCGCGATGATCGCCGGCGTCGCGCGCGGGCGGTTTCGCGGCTACGTCGGGACGACCGGCCTCAACGTCGTCGACGTGCGCGACGTCGCCCTCGGCCACGCCCTCGCGCTCGAGCGCGGGCGTACCGGGGAGCGGTATCTCCTCGGCGGCACGGACATGTGGCTCGGGGATCTGTTCGCCACGATCGCGCGCCTCGCCGGGCGGCCGCGGCCGCGGCTGCGCGTGCCGTACGCCGCCGCTCGCGCGGCTGCCGCAGTCGGGCTCGTGAACCGGAACGAGGTCGCGCTCGCGCGCCTGCCGATGTTCTTCAGCTGCGCGAAGGCGGAGGAGGAGCTCGGCTACCGGCCGGGCCTGGTCGAGCCGGCGCTCGCCCGCGCCGTCGCCGACGCGCTCGGACGGAGCCCCGGCTAAAGGCCTGATGTGAAATTAGGCCGGGCCGGATGACGCCCCAGGCGCGGCGCCGGATCGCCACGTGCGGCCCCGGCCCGTAGCGCTGCTACGTGCCGTGTCCGCCCGCGTCGCCCGGCTTGGCCTGGAGCGCCCCCGACGGCGGCCGAATTTCCCATCAACCCTCTAGCGCGTCAGGCTGACGTTCGTGATCGCGGTGCCGCCGCCGTTCGGCAGCGTGATCGTCGCGGTCGCGGTGAACGTCTTCGCGGCGAAGTGCCCGGCGACCGTGAACGACAGGCCCGGCGCGCACGCGAGATTCTTCCCGGACGCGGTGAGCGTGCCGCCCTTGTACACGTACGTCGCGGCGAAGTCGCCGAACGCGGCGTTGCTGCCGGCGATGGAGAAGCCGGCCGCGTTCCAGTGGTTCGGGCCGGTTCCCTTCGGCAGCGTGAACGTCTGCGGCGCCGGCGGCGCGCATCCGAACGTGTTGCCGCTGATCGTCGCCGTCCAACCGAGCGTCGTCGCGGTTGCGGCGACGGTCAGCGTGAGCGTCCCGTTCGTGTTGAAGCGCGTGTTGTTCCACGTGCCGTTCCACGTGCCCGCGAGCAGCGCGGGCGTGAATCCCACCGGCACGGGCTTGTGCTTCGGCTTCGGCTTCTTCCTCGCTCCCGCGGGCGCCGCCACGAGCACCGCCGCGAGGAGCAACAGGAGGACGACGAGGACGGGACGGAGCCGGCGCATCCGAGCGCCGATTATCCGCCGCCCGGGACGCCGGGGTCAACCGGCGGCGAGCACCGGACGACGGTGACGGCGCCGGAGAGCTCGCCGTCGCCGGCGGCGTGGGGAACGAGCACGGTCGAGCCGCGCTCGAGGTCGACCGCACCGCCCTCGGTGTCGAGCCGCCCGGATCCCGACGTGGCGACGAGCACCGCATACCCGCGCTCGACCGGCGGGCGCTCCTCGCCGCGGAGCCACTCGGCCCGGAAGAACCCCCTCGAATCGGGCGCGAGCTCGTCGCCGCACCATGCCGCGAGCTCGTCCTCGCCGACGCCGCTCCGGCGTACGCACCCGAGCGCGACGTCGGGGTCGAGCCCCATGCAGGCCTGCTCCCGCGCAAGCGCATAGCGGGACCACTCGAGCAGCACGCCGAGGTCGGACGGCTCCTGCACCTCGAGGATGAGGATTCCCTCGCCGATCGCGTGCGGCGTCCCGGCGGGGACGTAGATCCAGTCGCCGGCCGCGACCGGCAGCTCGTGCATCGCGGCGAGCATCGCATCCGCGTCCTCGTGCTCGGCCCAGCCGGCGAGCGTGTCGCGCCCGACGTCGGCGCGAAAGCCGACGTGGACGCGCGCGCCGCCATCGGCGGCGAGGACGAGCCACGCCTCCGACTTGCCGTACGCGGAGCCGAGGTGCTCGCGCGCGAACGTGCGGTCGGGGTGCGCGTGGACGGGCAGCCGCTCGCCGGCGTCGAGCAGCTTCACGAGCAGCGCCGGATCGGCGCCGAAGCGGGCCACGTGCTCCGGGCCGAGGAACTCCGCCGGGTCGGCCGCGATCGCATCCCGGAGGAGGCGGCCGTCCGGCAGCACCGTCAGCCCGTGGTCGCCGCCGCCGAACCGCGCGGTCGTCGAGGCGAGCCAGTCCTCGGGCGAGCGGTCCCCGCCCGCCGCCAGTCCCCGGAAGGCGGCGATACGGGCACCGCCCCGGTAGAACTGCGGCGGCTGGTTCGGCGGGAGCGGGATCGGCTTCACGCGCGCAGTATCGGCGTTCTAGAGTCAGTCCCGACGACACGAACGGGAGGAAGCGCAATGTCCGTACTGATCGAGGGCGGCCGGATCATCACCGGGAGCGACGACTACGTCGCCGACGTCTACATCGAGGACGAGACGATCACGACCATCGGCGAGTCGCTCGACGTCGACGCGGACCGGGTCATCGACGCGCGCGGAAAGTACGTGCTCCCGGGCTGCATCGACCCGCACACGCACTTCGACATGCCGTTCGGCGGAACGATCACCGCCGACGACTTCCAGTCCGGGCAGACGTCGTGCGCGTTCGGCGGCACGACCTGCCACATCGACTTCGCGAACCAGGTCAGGGGTCACTCGTTCGCCGAGGGCATCGAGACGTGGCACGCGAAGGCGAACGGCAAGGCCGTCATCGACTACGGCTTCCACATCATCGTCATCGACCTCGAGGAGGGCGGGTCGCTCGAGGAGCTCGCGACGCTTCCCGACCTGGGCGTGACCTCGTACAAGCTCCTCCTGGCGTACAAGAACGTCCTCATGGTCGACGACGAGACGCTCTTCAGGGTCATGCAGCTCGCGAAGCAGACCGGCGCCCTCGTGATGATCCACGGCGAGAACGGCGACGCGATCGACATCCTCGTCAAGCAGGCGATCGCCGACGGGAACCTCGCGCCGCGCTGGCACGCGAAGACGCGGCCGCCGCAGCTCGAGGGCGAGGCGACGAATCGCGCCATCCAGCTGGCGCACGTCGCCGGCTGCCCCCTGTACGTCGTCCACGTGACGTGCAAGGAGGCGGTCGACCCGATCGCCCGCGCACGGGCGCAGGGCTGGCCGGTCTGGGGCGAGACCTGCACGCAGTACTTCTTCATCGACGAGACGTACCTCGACAAGCCCAACTTCGAGGGCGCGAAGGCCGTCTTCTCGCCTCCCGTCCGCGACAAGTCGAACCAGCCGGTCCTGTGGGACGCCGTTCGCACCGACCAGCTGTCGGCCATCTCGACCGACCACTGCTCCTTCCGGATGAGCGACCAGAAGACGCTCGGCAAGGACAACTTCGCGCTCATCCCGAACGGCGCGCCCGGCGTCGAGGACCGGCTGCTCATGATTCACCACTTCGGCGTCAACGAGGGGCGGATCTCGCTCAACCGGATGGTCGAGCTGCTGTCGACGAACGCGGCGAAGCTCTTCGGCCTCTATCCGCGCAAGGGCACGATCGCGCCGGGCACCGACGCCGACATCGTGATCTTCGACCCGGAGAAGGAGCACACGATCTCGGCGAAGACGCACCACACGAAGGCCGACTACAACCTCTACGAGGGGACGACGGTCGTCGGCGCGCCGGAGATCGTCCTGCTGCGCGGCAACGTGCTCGTCGAGAACGGCGAGCTCGTCGCCGAGCCCGGCATCGGTCAGTTCGTGAGCAGGGCCCGCTTCGGCGAGGAGCTCAGGAAAGCGGCGCCTCGGTGACGATCCGGTCGAGCGGCACGTCGTGCGGCTCGACCGGCAGTCCCTCCGGCACGAGCGCCCACGCGTAGGCGAGGCCGATCTTCAGCGCGGCGGGCCGGCCGGCGAGGAAGCGGTCGTAGAAGCCGCCGCCCAGACCGAGGCGGTTGTTCGCGCGGTCGAACCCGACGACGGGGACGACGATCACGTCGAACCGCTCCGTGGGAATGGGCTGGTCGCGGCCGAGCCCGGGCCGCGAGACGACTATCTGCGGCCACTCCGCCTGCACGACGGACACGATCGGGCCGGTGTCGACCTCTCCCCATCCCGCCACGGAGGAGTAGACGTGCATCGTCCGCACGGCGGGCCAGTCGACGCCGGCGAGGACCTGCGCCGCGATCGCGCGGCTCGCAGCCTCGACTTGGGCGGCCGACAGTTCCCGTCGGCGGCGCACGAGCTCCGCTCGCAGCTCCGGCTTCGTCCTCACGCGCAGAACTCGTCCACGAGCTCGGCGAAGACGGCGACCGCGCGCTCGAGCTGGTCGAGGTCGGCCCACTCGACGAGCTCGTGCAGCCCGCCGCCGCCCGGCCCGAAGACGACGCTCGGCACCCCGGCCGCGGCGAAGAGCGCCGCATCCGTCCAGAACGGCAGGCCGGCGAGCCGCGTGCCGGCCGCCCGCAGGAGCGCCTGGACGACAGGCTCGTCGGCCGCGGTCTCGAGCGGCTCGCGAACGAGCTCGACGCGGACGCCGCCGCTCTCCGGCAGCAGCCGGCGCAGCTCCTGCTCCGCGTCCGCCGCTGTTTCGCCCGGCAGCGTGCGCCGCTCGACCGCCAGCCGGCACCGGTCGGGATAGGTCGACCACTCGCCGCCGCCCTCGATCGTCGACGCGTGCACGGATGCGTGACCGAGGAGCGGATGCGCGCGACCGCTGCGCAGCGCGCCGTCGAGCTCGCCGACGCCCGCGATCGCGGGGGCCATGGCGACGATCGCGTCCTCGCCGAGGTCCGGGCGCGAGCCGTGCGCGGCGCGCCCGGCCGTCTCGGCCTCGAGCCAGATGAATCCGCGGTGCGCGATGCCGATGTCGAGGTCGGTCGGCTCGGCGACGACGGCCGCGTCCGCAACCACGGTCCCCGCGAGGGCCTCGCTGCCGATCGAGAAGAGCTCCTCGTCGACGACCGCGGCGACCAGGACGTCGCCCGCGGGGCGCGTGCGCGCGGCGTGGGCGCCGGCGAGCATGATCGCGGCGAGCCCGGTCTTCATGTCGCACGCGCCGCGTCCGTACAGGCGGCGGCCCTCGACCCGCGGCTGGAGCGGCTCGCTCATCCCGGCGTAGCCGACGGTGTCCATGTGGCCGTTCAGGAGGAGGGTCCGGCCGCCGCCGCGACCGCACGCGCGACCGACGACGTTGGGCCGCCCCGGGGCGGCCTCCTCGACCCGGACCTCGAGCGCTGCCCGCTCGAGCCACCCGGCGACGAACGCCGCGATCTCGCCCTCTCCCACCCCGCCGGCGCCGTACCCGGGGTTGACCGAGTCGATCGCGACGAGATCCGCCAGCAGGCGGGCGGAATCCCCGTTGCTAGCCACGGGCGCCGCCGCCTCGGTAGTTCGCCGCGCGGGGGTCAGTGACTCCAACGATGGCACTTGCAGGCGTGGAGCGGAGAGTCAAAGTGCGGTAGGTTCGTGGTCTGTTGGTCAGGGACCGGAGGTACCAGATGGCGACAACGCTATCCCCGACACGCAGGCCGCGTCGCGCTGCCGGTGGGGCTTGGGTGGCCGCCGGAAAACTCTCTAGGAGGAAACGATGAAGAGGCGCAATCTTGCCCTCGTGACGCTGCTGCTGGTGATCGCGGCCATCACGCTCGTGTTCGCCGGCGCCAGCTCGGGGCGCACGAAGGCATCGACGCCGTTCAAGGTGGCCTGGATCTACGTCGGGCCGCACAACGACGGCGGCTGGTCGCAGGCGCACGACAACGGCCGGCTGTACGTGCAGAAGATGCTCGGCAGCAAGGTCCAGACGACCTACAAGGAGAACATCGCCGTCGGGTCGCAGTTCAACCAGACCGTCGCGAGCCTCGCGGCGCAGGGCTATCAGATGATCTTCGCGACCTCGTACGGCTACATCACGCCGGCGATCGCGGCGAAGTATCCGACCATCAAGTTCGAGCAGGCGACCGGGACGCTGGTCTCGAAGAACGTCTCCGAGTACTTCGGCCGCGCCGAGGACACCATCTTCCTCTCCGGCATGGCCGCGGGGTACGCGAGCCAGACCGGCAAGCTCGGCGACGTCCTCGCGTTCCCGATCCCCGAGGTGATCCGGCACGCGAACGCGTTCACGCTCGGCGCGCAGTACGCGCATCCGGGCGCGACCGTCCGGGTCGTGTGGACGCACTCCTGGTTCAATCCGGCCGCAGAGAAGAAGGCGGCTCAGGGTCTCGTCGCTGCAGGCGTGGACGTTCTCGGTCAGAACGTCGACTCGCCCGCGACCGGCCAGTACGCCGAGTCGCAGAGCCTCCCGTGGGTGGGTTACGACAGCGACGCGTCCAAGTTCGCGCCCAAGTCGTGGCTGACCGGATCGGTCTACAACTGGGGCCTCTACTACCTGAAGCGCGTCAAGGAAGCGATGGCCGGCACGTGGAAGCCGGGCTTCTACTACGGCACGATCAACGACGGCTTCACGAAGCTCGCTCCGTACGGGCCGGGCGTCACCGCAGCCGACAAGGCGAAGATCGCCGCGGTCGAGAAGAAGATGGAGAACGGGACCTTCTACGAGTTCCAGGGTCCGCTCTACGACCAGAGCGGCAAGCTGCGCGTCGCCAAGGGCGTGAAGATGCAGGTGCTCACCGGCGGCACGAACAGCCTCTATGGCATGAACTGGCTCGTGAAGGGCGTCATCGGGAGCCCGAAGGGCTAACGCACGTGGGAGGGGGCGCCCATGGGCGGCGCCCCCTCCCGTTGCCTCCGAGTGGGATGAGAGACGAGCGTGCGGATCAGCGTTGAGCAGAGGCTGCGGCGGCCGCGCTGGCTCATCGTCGCCGTCCCCATCGGCTCCGTCGTCTTCGCCTTCCTCGTCGCCGCGCTCGTGCTGCTCGCGACGGGCCACAACCCGGTCTCGACGTACCACCAGCTGTTCGACGCGGCCTTCCTCCAGCAGGGGTCGCTCGACCAGACGCTGATCGTCGCAACGCCGCTGGCGTTCATGGGTCTCGCGGCGGCGGCGGCGTTCCGCATGAAGCTGTACAACATCGGCGCCGAAGGCCAGATGTACCTCGGCGGGATCTTCGGCGCTGCCGCCGGCCTCTACCTCGGCGGCCGCGGCGGCCCGTCGCCGTTCGTCATCGCCGCCATGGTCGTCGCCGGCTGCTTCGGCGGCTTCCTGTGGGCGCTGATCCCGGGCATCCTGCGCGCCTTCTTCAAGACGAACGAGATCCTCACCTCGCTCCTCCTCAACTACGTGGCGGGGCTGCTCCTCACGTACCTCATCTTCGAGAGCGAGTCGTACTGGCGGCAGACGAAGGGCTTCAACGCGAGCGTGTTCCCGACCGGGAAGCCGCTGCCGCACTCGGCGATCTGGCCCGGCTGGACCCTCCACGTGCAGGGCGGGACGACGATCCCGCTCGGCGCGTTCTTCGCCGTGCTCACGGCGATCGTGCTCTGGGTGCTGTACAAGCGCACGCGTTTCGGCTTCGAGGCGCAGGTCCTGGGTGACTCGCCGCGCGCCGCCCGCTATGCGGGCGTTCGCATGCGGCGAAAGATCGTCGCCGTCATGGGGATCTCCGGCGCGATCGCGGGCCTCGGCGGCGTCAGCCAGATCGGCGACTTCAGCCATGCGCTCGACGGTGACCCCAACGGCATCCAGAAGATCGGCTACGGGTACACCGGCATCGTCGTCGCGGCCCTCGGCCGCTACAACCCGTTCGCGGTCGTCGTCATCGCGTTCCTGCTCGGCGGGCTCGAGAACGCCGGCAACACCCTGCAGGGCCCGAGCTTCCCCGCCGGTCTCGTCGGCGTGATCCAGGGGATCATCCTCTTCTCCGCGCTCGGCGGCGAGCTGCTGACACGCCACCGCGTGCGCATCACGCGCACTAGGAAGCAGTTGCCCGCCGCACCGGCGCGCGCACCGGAGCCCGCGTCGTGAACAACGCGCTCCTCGTCGTCCTCGTCGCGTCCGGCGTCGCCTACGGGACGCCGCTCCTCTTCGCCGCGCTCGGCGAGCTGCTCGCGGAGCGCTCGGGCGTCCTCAACCTCGGCGTCGAGGGGATGATGCTCGTCGGCGCCGTGATGGGCTTCTGGACGGTGCAGCGCGTGCACGCGAACACGGGCCTGACGCTCGCGCTCGCCGTCCTCGTCGCCGCGCTCGCGGGGACGACCATGGCCGCGATCCACGCGTTCCTCGTCATCACGCTGCGCGCGAACCAGATCGTCTCCGGCCTCGCGCTCACGATCTTCGCGGGCGCCGCCGGCCTCTCGTCGTATCTCGGCAACGATCTGAACGTCGCCGACCAGCCGGCGTCGCACAGCTTCCACGCGCTGCTTCCGAGCGGCATGCAGAGCCTCCCGGTCGTGGGCCCGATCCTCTTCGCCCAGAACATCCTCGTCTACGTCTCGTGGCTCTGCGTGATCGCGGTCGGCCTGTACCTGTCGCGGTCGCGGCCCGGGCTGAACGTCCGCGCGGTCGGCGAGTCGCCGGCGGCGGCCGACACTATGGGGATCAACGTCACGGCATACCGGTACGCGCATACGCTCGCGGGCGGCGCCTTCGCCGGCGTCGCGGGTGCGACCATCACGCTCGCGATCACGCCGCAGTGGGTGAACGGGATCACCGGCGGGGCGGGCTGGATCGCGATCGCGCTCGTCATCTTCGCGTTCTGGCGGCCCGAGCTCTGCCTCGTCGGGGCGTACTTCTTCGGCGCGCTGCAGGCGCTCGCGCCGCAGCTCCAGGCGCGCAACATCAACCTCGGTCCTACCGTGCTGTGGACGAACTCGCTCCCGTACGTCATGACGGTGCTCGTCCTCGTCGTCGTCTCGTCCGGCACCGCGCGCCGCCGTCTCGGCGCGCCGTCGGCGCTCGGCACCGCCTACGTCCGCGAGGAGCACTGATGGCCGCCACAGCCGCCGTCTCGATGCGCGGGATCACGAAGCGGTTCCCCGGCGTGGTCGCGAACGACCGCGTCGACTTCGAGGCGACCGCCGGCGAGGTGCACGCACTCCTCGGCGAGAACGGCGCCGGCAAGACCACGCTCTCGCACGTCCTCACCGGGCTCTACCACCCGGACGAGGGCGAGATCGACCTGTTCGGCGAACGGGTCGCCTTCGCCTCGCCGCGCGACGCGATCGACGCGGGCGTGTGCATGGTGCACCAGCAGTTCCGCCTCGTCGAGCGGTTCACCGTCGCCGAGAACCTCGTGCTCGGCGACCGCCGCGGCGCGGGACGCCGGTTCCGCATCGACCCGCGCGCGGTGGCGAGCCAGGTGCACGAGCTCGGCGAGCGCTACCACCTGCCGGTGGACGCGAACGCGCACGTGTGGCAGCTCTCGGTCGGCGAGCAGCAGCGCGTGGAGATCCTCAACGCGCTCTACCAGGACGCGCGCGTGCTCATCCTCGACGAGCCGACCGCGGTGCTCACGCCGGAGGAGGCCGACACGCTCTTCGCGACGCTGCGGGAGATCGCCGGCGAGGGGCGGACGGTCATCTTCATCTCGCACAAGCTGCACGAAGTGCTCGCCGTGTCCGACCGCGTGACCGTCCTGCGAGCGGGCAAGTGGATCGCGACGGTGCCGACGGCCGGTGCGACGCCGCAGTCACTCGCGGCGTTGATGATCGGCCACGACGTCGAGTCGGCGCACCGGACGCCGCACGAGCTCGACGGCGGAGACGTGCTCGAGGTGCAGGACCTGTGGGCGGACGGCGACCGCGGCGCCGCCGCCGTCAAGGGCGTCTCGTTGACGCTCAAGGCGGGCGAGGTGGTCGCCGTCGCGGGCGTCGCCGGCAACGGCCAGCGCGAGCTCGCGGACGCGATCGCCGGCGTCCGTCCGAGCACGAGGGGATCGATCCGTGTCGCCGGCCGGCCGCTGAAGCGCGGCGACGTGCGCGCTGCGTTCGACGCCGGCATCCGCTACGTCCCCCAGGACCGGCTCGGCACCGGCGTCTCCCCCAGCCTCTCGATCGCGATGAACCTCGAGCTGCGCTCGTACCGGGAGAGCTCGCTCGGCCCGTTCCTCCGGCTCCGGCGCATGCGCACGCGCGCGGACAAGGCGATCAAGGACTTCGACATCAGGGCGCCCGGTCCCGAGGCGCCGGCCGCGAACCTCTCGGGCGGCAACCTGCAGAAGGTCGTCATCGCGCGCGAGTTCGCCGGCGAGATGAAGGTGCTCATCGCCGCGTCGCCGACCCGCGGCCTCGACGTCTCCGCGGTGGCGACCGTGCACTCGTACCTCCTCGAGGCCGCGGCGAAGGGAACCGCCGTGCTGCTTCTGAGCGAGGACCTCGACGAGATCCTCGCGCTCAACGACCGCATCGTCGTCATGTACGAGGGCCACCTCTCCGAGGTCGTCGACCGCGAGAGCATCGAGGAGATCGGCCTCCGCATGGCCGGCGAGACGCCTCCCGCGTCCGCGCCGGCAGCTGCCGGGGCCTAGCCGTGCGGCTGTACTGGCGTCCCGGGACCGCGTCGATGGCGCCGCACGCCGCGCTCGCGGAGATCGGCGTCGCGTACGAGCTCGTCGAGATCGACCGCGAAACGGCGCAGACGGACGCGACGTACCGGTCGCTCAACCCGCTCGGCGTCGTCCCGACGCTCGTCGACGGCGACACCGTCGTCAGCGAGTCGGCCGCGATCCTGCTGTATCTGGCCGACCGCTATCCGGAGGCGCGCCTCGCGCCGGAGGAGCGGGCGCAGCTCTACCGCTGGCTCGTCTTCATGACGAACACGATGCAGACGACGATGCTCAGGCTCTTCTACCCGGAGCGCTACGGCGACGGCAGCGTCGCCGAGGTCGCGACCGCCGAGGCGGGGCAGCTCTTCGACCTGATGGACAACGAGCTCGAGGGGCGCGAGTGGCTCGTCGGCGACCACCGCACGGCGGCCGACCTCTTCCTGTTCATGCTGACGCGGTGGGGGCGCCGGCTCGAGCCGGCCGCGTGGGACCGGCCGCGGCTGCGCGCCCACTTCCTGCGCACGCTCGCGCTGCCCGGCGTGCGGCGCATGGTCGCGGAGCAGGGGCTCGACCTCCCCGACTGGGCTGCCTGAAGCTCCCGCTCCGGCGGAGCTAGTCTGGATCGGGGTGTTCAGTTGATCGAGGTCTCGTGCGAAGCGTGCGGCTGGATCGCGCTCACCAACCAGCCGGTGCACGCGGTCTGGGCCGAGCACGAGGCCGGCTGCCCGGCCGTCGGCGGCGCCGTTCGGCACATCCCCGATCTGCCGCCGCTCCCGCAGCTCCTGCCCGTGATCAACGTGTGCAAGCACCGGCTCGTGCGGCGCCAGATCGCCGTCACCCCGGCCGGCGTGAAGCGGTACGCGGTCGTGTGCGAGCTCTGCGGCCGGCATGTCGACGCCGGCTGAGCGACGCGTCGGCTTACTTGACGGGCGTTGGGCAGGCGACGCCGGAGCCGCTCTTGAGGATGAGGCAGCTCTGCGCGATCACTTTGGTGTCCGTGCGGTCGCGGACGAGGCTGAGGACGTCGCTTGCGACCTGGGCGAGGTAGCGCTGCCCGTCGGTGCCGACGTCGATCTGCACGACGAGGCCGATCGCGAGGTCGTTCGCAAGTCGGCTGGTCATGAGGTCGGCGAGGTGCGGGGTGAAGCGGCCGTGCGTCGTCTCGTACGCCAGCTCGCCTTTGCCGATGAGGTTCATCGCGTCGATCGTCTGCGCCGCTTTCGTGCTCGAGCTCGCACCGGCTGACGTCTTCTTCTTCAGGATCGCAGGCAGGGCGATGAAGAGCACCGCCGCGATGAGCAGCATCGGGAGGTAGCGGCGGAAGTTCGGAGGCACGCAGACGACACTACAGCGTCGGCCGAGCTACGGCCCTCGCCGACGCGCCTACAGGTCGCCGAGCGCCCGGCCGAGGGCGGACAACGTGCTCTGGGAGCATCGATCGCATGTGACGACGACGTTGGCCCGATGCAGAGGCTGCTCACGCCCGCCCCTGAGGTCGCGCCCGGGGCGGAGCAACCCCGCCAAGACCATGGCGTGCACCGAGGCCGAGGCCGAATAGACCGACGAAAAGGACCGACTCGAGCCCGAGCCGCAGCCGCCGACCACGAGAAGAACGGCGAGGAGCATCGCGACCGATGTCGAGCGCATGCGGCGATTCTGCCACCCGCTCGTCGGCACGAGATATCCCGAAGTCAAGTGAGGTGACAGACGCTGCGTCGAGCCCATTGACGGTCGCGCAGCCGGCCCCAGACTCGGCTGCGCGACCGCACGACTACGCCACGATCGTCGTCCCGCCCTCGCCGCGCAGCGCCCGCTCGACGCTGTCCGGGTCGGTGATGATCGCCG
>Ga0209415_10008989_pt1 | contig 17215 bp, 17 predicted proteins | sample PeaSoiSIISIP2007_FD_187696 | JGI IMG/M metagenome (GOLD analysis project Ga0209415, IMG submission 187696) | Peat soil microbial communities from Weissenstadt, Germany - SII-SIP-2007 (SPAdes) (version 2) | ecosystem: Environmental > Terrestrial > Soil > Wetlands > Peat | place: Germany... | reverse complement strand
TTCCAGTTCCTGCCGATAAATTCAAGACCCCACTTTATGATTTCATCCTGTGACAGTTCGGGAGGATTGCCTTCGTGTGTTTCTGGCCATGCCCTAGCATATTCGATTCCGCCAATCATCCGAGCCATCCGCCGCAAATTAGGATCTGTGTACCAAAGGCGTTTTAGTTGACGATGAAACACTTTTCGGATCTGGTGTTTTTCGGTCCGAGCGACCTCTGATCCCTGAGTGTGCAGCGAACCCTCGTACAGCAGATAAAACTCCACTAGATTCTCGCTTTCAACCGGACCCGCAGAGCCGACTTCTATGTACTCTCGGGAAAGTTCTGAGCGAGGATAGTCTAATGGAATGACAGCATATAAAGCAGGGCTATTGCTGGAAGTTAATTTTTGACACTGCTCCATTTGAGCAGTTAATATACAAAGCGTAAGCTAAAGTCAAGCGGCTCAGTCACTTAAGATTGTAGATGACGCACCCTAAGTCTTTTTAGGTGTTGCAAGTATATTGATGCCTGTCCAACCCCATCCACCTCAACCGCTTGCCGCCAACCAACTATAGCTTTAAGGTGGTTTTCCGAGTTTTCCGAGTTTTCCACAGTGTTCCGGTAAAACCGCTCTTATGTTCCGACTGGAACACTTAACACAATGTTCCAGCGGGAACATTAAGCCACTCTCAAACTGCTCCTCACGGGCACGGCCCATCGGTGACTCCCGTTACCAGCAAATTCTGGGCTGATCCCTCAAGTGTTCCCTCGCCCCGCCGATGAAGCCTGAAGTTGAAGTCCTGAACTCGAAGTCCTGAAGTTGAAGTAAAGACCCGCATCTCGCCTCGGAGGCCTAAAAAAATGTCCCGTCTGTCAGCCGCGTCACTGCAGCGTCGCGCATTTTCAGTCCTGACCTTAACAATTTTCTTATCCCTGCTTTCCTTCGACCTTCCCGCCAGAGCACAACCCCCGACCGATCCACCGAAACCTCCGCTCACGCAACCGCCGTTCATTCAAGCCAATGACCGCATCACCAGCTTCATTGATGACGATCAACGAGTGACACTTCGCGGCAACGTGCATCCCCTGGCTCTCGCCCAGTACGATGCTGGTGCAGTCGCGCCCGACTTCCCCATGGAGCACATGCTTCTCACGTTGCTGCCCGACTCGACGCAGCAGGACGTCCTGAATCAGTTATTGGACGCGGAGCACAACCCCGAGTCTCCTTACTACCATCAGTGGCTCACGCCCGAGCAGTATGGCGACCGCTTCGGCGTCTCCGACTCCGACACCGCTCAGGTCGTGAACTGGCTACAAGGGCATGGGATGGAAGTGGAAGAGGTCACGGCCGGCCGGCGCCCCATCATTTTCAGCGGGACCGCGGCCCAGGTCCACGCAGCTTTCCACACTTCGATTCATACCTACAAGATTGGCGATGAAGTCCACCACGCCAACGTGAGGGATCCTGAAATTCCCGCGGCTCTGGTTCAGGTGGTAGGAGGCGTGGTCTCGCTGCACGACTTTCACAGCGAGCCCATGCATGGCCTGGTCCGGAAGCCAAACCCCGATTTCAGCAGCGGCGGCGCGTACTACCTGGCCCCGGCAGACTTCGCCACCATCTACGACCTCAATCCGCTGTACCAATCGTCAATCAACGGCAACAGCCAGTCCGTAGCCATCGTTGCCCGCTCCAACATCAACCTCGCGGACGCGCGCCAGTTCAGAACATTCTTTGGCTTGCCGGCCAACGATCCCCAGATCATCGTCAACGGAACCGACCCCGGCATTTGGAATGCCAATGAAGAAACCGAGGCGGACCTCGACGTGGAATGGTCCGGCGCGGTGGCGAGGAGTGCCACCATTAAGTTTGTGGTGTCGAAATCCACGAATTCCAGCGACGGTGTGGATCTCTCGGCGCAATACATCGTCAACCACAACCTCACGCCCGTCATGAGCACGAGCTTTGGCCTGTGCGAAGCGGCGCTCGGTTCTTCCGGCAATAGCTTTCTCAACAGCCTGTGGCAGCAAGCGGCAGCGGAAGGCATCACCGTCTTCGTTTCCTCGGGAGACAGCGGCGCCGCCGACTGCGATTCCGCCTCGGCTTCGACGGCCACGCATGGCCGCGGCGTCAACGGCCTGTGCTCCACGCCTTACAGCGTTTGTGTCGGCGGCACCGAGTTCAACGACCTGTCCAAGCCCGCTCTCTATTGGTCGCCATCGAACTCTTCAGGAACGCAGGCATCAGCTTTAAGCTACATTCCAGAAGTAGTCTGGAACGCAAGCGGTCCGGGCTATGGGCTATGGGCGAGCGGCGGCGGTGCGAGCATCGTGTATGCAAAGCCTTCCTGGCAAGCCGGCACGGGCGTTCCGACGGATGGAAAGCGCGACGTCCCAGACGTTGCCCTCACTTCCGCCGGTCACGACGGCTACCTCATCTATCAGAATGGCGAACTCTATGTGGTCGGAGGCACCTCGGCGGCCTCTCCGTCGTTTGCCGGCATCATGGCGCTGGTGGTCCAGAACACTGCGGCGCGGCACGGGAACGCGAACGTTGCGTTTTATTCTTTGGCCAGCAAGCAAAGGGCGGGTGGAGCATCCGTTTTTCATGACATCACCACCGGCAACAACAGCGTTCCGGGACAAACCGGCTTCAACGCTACAGTGGGATACGATCAAGCCACGGGACTCGGCTCGATCGACGCCTCTGTCCTAGTCAATCACTGGGGCGATGCGACAACGACGCCAGCATTTCACGCGGCTGCTTCCGCGACTTCGATTTCGGTCACCGGCGGGTCGAACAACAGTGTCACGCTGAATGTCACGATCAGCGGAGGCTTCAGCGCGGCCGTGGCCTTCTCGGTAACCGGATTGCCCAGTGGAGTCTCCGCCGCTTTCACCCACGCGATTCTGCCTGCGCCTGGATCGGGCAGCAGCGTGCTCAAGATCGCAGCGACCAGTGCCGCCAAGGCTGGCACCTATTCGGCCACGGTGTCGGCCACCAGTGGCGCAACGAAACAGCAAATGCCGCTTTCGGTCATCGTTGTGCGTTAGTGCTACCGTTTGCGCTGACGCCCTCGGATACTCATGTGGTACAATAGTATCGCATCACAGTAGTATCGGCGATCATGATCGCGAGTTTCCGGGACAAGGAAACGGAACGTCTGTGGCAGTCGGGTAAGAACCGACGGCTTCCCGCCGACTTGCAGCGAAGGGCGTTCAAGAAACTTGCCATTTTGAATGCCGCTGTGGCGCTAGACAACTTGAAGGTACCTCCCAGGAATCAGCTGGAAGCGTTTCGCGGGAGCCGTGCCGGGCAGCACGGCGTCCGAGTCAACAGCCAGTATCGGATGTGTTTCGTGTGGCAGGGCGGAAATGCCTTTGAAGTAAAAATCGTGGACTATCACTGAGTACCTGGAGCAACTATGTCGAAGACGAGAAGGATCTTCGCGGTCCATCCGGGAGAAATTCTCAAATCCGAGTTCATGGAACCGATGGGCTTGAGCGCGTATGCGCTGGCGAAGGCCCTCAGCTTTCCCGGCATCTACGAGGTGGTGCGCGGAGACCGAGCCATCAGCGCCGACACTGCCATTCGCCTGGGAAAGTATTTTGGTCTGCCGGCGCAGTTCTGGCTGAACCTTCAGAACGACTACGACCTGAGAATTGCCGAAGGCAGTGGAATCGGCAGAGGGATCAAGCCCCGCAACGTCAACTGTCGCCCTGAGCTTACCAGCGCGCGCTAGGATCGGCGGCGCCTTCCAGAAGACGCAAGAGGTGAACATCGAGTCAGGACGCTACCCAGTCACCGGCTGTGGTTGACGCATCTCGTTTGACGCGCTTATCATTTTCGTTTGGCCCGAACCCTAAGCACGGCTCCGGGGGAGCCGGCGCAGGATTATAGAAGTGAACTTATGGATAAGAAGAAGTTAGAAGCATTCAAGAAGCGGCTGGAGACGCGGCAGCAGGATCTGCGGCGCACGGTGTCGCGCACGCAGGCCGACGGCCGCTCTGCCGACGAAGACACGGCGCAGGACATCGCCGACCGCGCCGCGAGTTCCTACACCAAAGAATTTCTGTTCAGCCAGAGCAACAACGAGCGGCAACTGCTGCAGATGGTCGAGAAAGCGCTGGCGCGCATCCGCGAAGGCAGCTTTGGCGAGTGCATCCACTGCGGCAAAGAAATCAACGCCAAGCGCCTGGAGGCTGTGCCCTGGACGCGGCATTGCATCGAGTGCCAGGAGAAACTCGAGCAGGGTTTGCTGGAGGAGGCTCCGCGGTAGAGCCGGTGGCGGCGCAAGCTAAACAAAGGAAGCGAGCCAAACGCGCGATTATTGTATCGCAAAGAACGCGACACTTCGCGCGGCTCGCCCAGATCCTTCACTGCGCAAAGAACGCTTGTTCAGGATGACAATCAAAGGCACCGCTTTGACGGTGCAGTTTTCCGGCTGATAAACTAGTGGTTTGTCCCACCTTAAACAGTGAGTCATATACTGAGACTCAGGACATCGACTCAAGAGACTGAGATTGGAAGGTAGTCGTGCGCGCAGAAACCCGCCATCAACTTAAACAGGATGCGTTCAGCAGAGTCACCATTGGAGCCGCCGAGAAGACGGCTCACTGGAGCGTCGAGCACAGGAACACGCTCGCGGTCGCAGTCGTCGCCGTGTTGGTGATCGCTGGTGCGGTGGCGGGCGGATGGTACTACCTGAGTGCGCAGGATGAGAAGGCGAGCTTCGATTTAGCGCGGGCGGTGCGGACCCTCGATACGCCGCTGCGCCCCGCCGGAACACCCGAGCAGCCGGATTTTCCAAGCTTCCCCTCGGCGAAGGAGCGCTCCGACACGGCGAGGAAACAATTCCAGACGATCGTGGACAAATATCCGCACACCCGCACGGCGGATATGGCTCGCTACTTTTTGGGAGTGACTTCTGCGACCGCGGGCGACAATAAGGCCGCTGAAAGCAACCTCAAGGCGGTGGTTTCGAGCGGCAGCAAAGAGCTGGCCTCGGTGGCGAAGCTCGCGCTGGCGGCTCTCTACGGCAACACCACCCGCACCAAGGATGCCGTGGCCCTCTGCCAGGAATTGATCAGCCAGCCTACGGCTTCAGTAAGCAAGGCGACGGCGCAGTTGCAACTGGCGGAACTTTACCAGACCAGCAACCAGCCGCTTGACGCCAAGCGACTATACGAGCAAATCAAGAAAGACAATCCCGGTCCGCAAGCGGTGCAGATCGCGACCGAGAAACTGGCTGAACTGAAGTAGGACGTAGATCGGAGTGGCGGTTTCAGGCCGCAGTGTCTCATTCCAGCGCCATCGACCTCCTCATTGAGACTCCCTGATTGCCGCGCCAGCAGAAATCAAGAAAACAGTGTGAAAGTGCCTGGCGGGCCAACGGCGCCGCAGAGCAGTAAGGGATCCTTCGACTGCGGCTGAGCTTCGCTTTTGCGAAGCATAGCCTCCGCTCAGGATGACAGGAGTAGTTTCCGATCCTCAACTGTCTGCTTACTTTCGTAAGGCCAATCCAGACTTTTGCGGTGAGTTGCGGCTCGGGCTCAGGGAGAATTGATGGAGGTGCAGACTCGTCCCTGAGTGAGGGCTCATGAAGAAGTCTCGGCAGCGGTGTGGATGGTTCGTGGTGTGCTTTGTGGCAGGGTTCGTGGTCTCTGCCTTGGGGCAGCAGGCGGATTCCGGGCAGAGCCTGGGAGACGTGGCGCGCAAGCTCCGCAAGGACACCACCGAAGAAGTCAAGATGACGGATGCGGACACAAAGAAACTGTTCGAGTCCGTGGACAGGATCTTTGCGTTTGCGGCCGAGGACACGGGCATGCCCAAGCATGCGGCGGTGAAGCGAAGGCTGGTGAGCAAGGCCGACGTGGAGAAGTACGCAGCCGGGCAAATGGCGAAAGAAGAGTTTACAAAAAGGTTTGCCAAACAAGAGCTGAGCATGAAGAAGCTGGGCTTCCTGCCGCGGGATTTCAATCTCAAGGAATTTCTGGTGAAGTCAACCGGTCAGGAGATTGCTGCTTATTACGACGACGAGACGAAGACGATCTCGATGCTGAACTGGGTGCCTCCCGACCGCCAGGAACCGATTCTGGCGCACGAACTGACGCATGCCTTGCAAGACCAGAACTACGATCTGGCGAAGTGGATGAAGGCCGGGAGCAAAGCGGAGAGCGGCAGCGCCACCGGCGATAGCGCGATCGCCCGCAAGGCCGTGGTGGAAGGTCAGGCCATGGTGGTGTACGTGGATTACCTGCTCAAGCCTGCGGGGCGCAGTTTGGAAGACACTCCGGGGCTCCTCTACCAGATGGAAGAGCCGGCAGTGAAAGCGGTGATCGATTCCCAGCTTATGCACGATGCGCCGATGATCTTGCGCGAGTCGGGAACTTTTGCCTATAACCAAGGCTTGATCTTTGAAGGCGAGTTGCTGCACGCGGGCGGGAAGAAGATGGCGTTTGCGGGGGCATTCGCCCGTCCGCCGCGGAACTCGCACGAAGTGTTGCAGCCGGAGACCTACATTCAGGGCGAGAAGCTCGCGCCGGTGCGCATCCCGGACATGCAGGAAGTACTGGGCAGCCAGTATGACGTGTATGACTCGGGCGGAATTGGCGAGCTGGATGTGCGCGCGCTATTGAAGCAGTATGGCGAACGGAAAAGTGCGGATGACGTTGCTGCGGCGTGGCAAGGTGGGACGTTTGTGGCCTTCCGGCGGAAGGACAAGGCGGCCGAAGCGTCGGTCAGCACGGGAGACCTGGCACTGCTTTACGTCTCGCGGTGGAAGACGCCACAGGCGGCCGAACGGTTTGCGCGCTTCTACGCGGGAGCGGTGTCGCAGCGCTATCACAGCGCGACGGCGCAGGATGTGCAGGCTTGCTCGGGGGCGAGTTGTCCAGTTTCAGTCGCACAGATTACGACCGAGGAGGGCCCGGTGATTGTGGAACATTGGGACGATAACCTTGTGATCGTGTCGGAAAGCTTCGATGACGCGACGGCGGCCAAGCTGCGCATGGCCCTGAAGGATGAACAAGGCGAGACGCACGCGGAGAATCTTCCGCAGGAAGAGATTGGGCTGCGGCTGTTCGAGATTCCAGAGTTTCAGGCGTTTGCGAAGGGGATTGGGGAGCGGGTAGCGGAGGCGATGAGTCGAGAGGCTGGGCGCTAGCCTGGCGTCTTTGAAATTGTGCGTCGAAATTCCGCGTGGCTGGCGCTTAGAGTTCACTTATCAGTGATTGTTCAACCGCGAGCCGGCGGCAGGTGGGCCCAATGATTTGTTCAAGAAAGTTTGACTCCATGAACTGGAAGCCGTAGCGAAAAGCGCTCCGTTGCCGAACTATTGCATAAATTTTAACGGGGCCGAACGGAAGTGTGAAGGTCAACTCCACAACCTCGCCCAGGGGAACTTCAAGCCTGAGCATGACTGAAATTCCGCTTTCGCTGATGTCCACGGTGTGCCCCTTCTGCATCCCGCAGGTCTTGGAATCGACACTGATATCGACCTCAATCTTGGAGCGAGGATGGCGACGCGGGTCGACTATGCCTCGAACGCGGCCAGCTGCGGGTTGATTCTGAGCATCCAATTTCAATTCTCTCCGACCAGGCCGTCTGAGTCAGTTGCGAGGTTGGGACGGCGGAGCTTGGCCTGCATACTCCCCATCGGCACAAAGGTTAGGGACCATTAGGCGCGGTCCTTCTCCAACCTGTCCCATTCCACTTTTCCTTCTGGTTGAGTAGGATGATTGTCCAGGTTGCAATTCGACCCTGGGAAATATATGGCTAACTTTACACTACGCGTTAATGGTAACGAGAAAAAAGTAAGCGTCTCGCCGGAGACTCCGCTGCTCTGGGTATTGCGAGACACGCTGGAACTCACCGGAACGAAATTTGGTTGTGGCGCCGGACTCTGCGGGGCCTGCACGGTGCACGTGGAGGGGTCGGCGATTCGGTCGTGTTCCACGCCCGTTTCGGACGTTGCCGGGAAGAGCATAACGACCATCGAAGGGCTGGGAGCCAGCGGGCTACACGTGCTGCAGCGGGCGTGGATTGCCGAGGAAGTTCCGCAATGCGGCTACTGCCAGACGGGGCAGATCATGACGGCAGCGGCGCTGCTGGCGAAGACGCCGAATCCGAGCGATGAGCAGATCACGCAGGCGATGAACGGCAACCTTTGCCGCTGCGGGACGTATGAACGGATTCGCAAGGCGATTCATCGTGCGGCGGGTGCCGGAGGTGCGCGATGAGCCCATTAAGCCGGCGCGAATTCGTTGCGGCTGGAGTGGCGGCCGGAGCAGGGCTGGTGGTGGGGTTCTACCTGCCGCACGCTGGGCGCCAGAGCAAAGGGGTTTTTTCGCCGAATGCTTACCTTCGGATCACGCCGGACAACAAGGTCACCATCGTGGTAGCGCGCTCGGAGATGGGGCAGGGAGTGCGCACGGCGTTGCCCATGATTTTGGCGGAGGAACTGGAAGCGGACTGGAAGCAGATTGAGATTGAGCAGGCGGGAGCGAGCACGCTCTATGGGGATCAGGGAACGGGCGGCAGCGCTAGCGTAAAGACGACGTGGGATCCGATGCGGAAAGCGGGAGCGGCGGCGCGGGAGATGCTGATTTCGGCGGCCGCGCTGACGTGGGGCGTGCAGCGATCGAGTTGCGTGGCGCAGGAGGGCAGCGTTGTGCACAGTGCTTCCAAGCGGCGGCTCAGCTACGGAGAGCTGGTGGAGAAGGCCGCCACGCTGCCGATCCCGACGGATGTGCCGCTGAAGCAGAACAAGGATTACAAGATCGTGGGGCAGCGCCTGGCGCGCGTGGACACGCCGGCGAAGGTGAAAGGCGAAGCCGTGTTTGGCATCGACTTCCGGATGCCGGGAATGAAATACGCGGTGTTGTCGCGGTGTCCGACGATCGGTGGAAAGGCTTTGAGCTTCGACGATAAGGAGTCGAAAAAGATTGCCGGCGTCAGTTACGTGGGAAAAATCAGCGATGCGGCAGTGGCGGTAGTGGCCGATAGTGTCTGGGGCGCGATGGAGGGACGCCGGGTGCTGAACGTTAGTTGGGATGCGGGCCCGAATAAAGACTTGAACACCGCCGCGGTGACGGAATCGTTGAAGCAGGCGGCATCGAAGAAGGGAGCGAGTTTGTATTCTACCGGCGACGTTTCGAAAGTGACCGGGCGGCGGATTTCCGCCGAGTATCAACTTCCCTTCATGGCGCATGCACCGATGGAACCGGGGAACTGCGCTGCGAACTTTCAGGGAACGTCGTGTGAGTTGTGGGCTCCGACCCAGGTGCCGCAGGATTGCCGCGACCAGGTGGCGAAGGCGCTGGGATTGGATCCTGACCAGGTAAAAGTGAACGTCACGTTGATGGGCGGAGGCTTTGGCCGGCGGTTGGAGTACGACTACGCGGTGGAAGCGGCGTTGGTGTCGAAGGCGGCGAGCAGCCCGGTGAAAGTGATTTGGACTCGGGAAGATGACATGAGGTTCTCGACGTACCGTCCGGCGAGCCTGCATCAGTTGAGCGCTGTACTGGATGGCGAGGGATGGCCGGTGGCGTTTACCCATCGGATCGTTGCGCCCTCGATTAGCGGGCAGAAGGGGCAGCCGGGACCGAACGGTGTCGATCCTGATCTGCCGGACGAAGCGGCGTTCGTGTACGCGCTACCGAATGTTTCGCTGGAGTATGTGCCCGCAGAGACAGCGGTGCCGTTGGGCTGGATGCGGTCGGTGTATGCGCTGCAGACAGGGTTCGCGAGTGAGAGCTTCATCAATGAGCTGGCTGCCGCGGCGGGGAAAGATCTGCTGGAGTACCGGCTGCACATGCTGGGGAAGGATCAGAATATCCAGTACTTCGACACGACGTGGCGCACGGCACGAATGCGCGGCGTGCTGCAACTGGCGGCCGACAAGGCGGGATGGAAGAACACCTTGCCGGCAGGGCGCTTTCGCGGGATCGCTTGTTTCGGATGCTTTTCTTCTTACATGGCCGAGGTGGTAGAGATCAGCATGGAGAATGAAGCGCCTCGCGTGCATCGCGTGGTAGCGGCGGTGGATTGCGGACAAGTCGTGAATCCCAGCATTCTGGAGCAGCAGATTCAGGGCGGGATCGTTTACGCTCTGACGAATGCGCTGCGCGCGAAGATCACCATCGAGAAAGGGCGCGTGGTGCAGGGAAATTTCGATGATTACTCTCCGCTGCGGATGGAGGAGACACCGGTTGTCGAGGTGTATGCGGTGCCCAGTACGGAAGCGCCGACCGGGATTGGAGAACCCTCCGTGCCGCCTCTGGCGCCGGCTCTGTGCAGTGCGATTTATGCGGCGACGAAGAAGAGGATTCGAGCGCTGCCGATTCTGAGTTAGGGACAGCATGCAATGTCTGCGAATCATGCGCTGCGCCACGCTGCTGGCTTCTCTGGGCAGTCTGAGTCTGTTGCCGGCGCAGACCGCTGCGCCCCAGCCTTCAATCCAGCCCGTATCTTTATCTACCGTTCCTGCAGCGCGGCTAGCGCACCTGCGGCGCGGCATCAACGCCAGCGGATGGTTCGCGCAGGTTTATGACAAGCACGGCTACACCAGGGAACATTTTCAGGACTGGACCACGGCGGAAGACATCGCTCTGATTCGATCGATGGGTTTCGATCACGTGCGGTTGAGCGTGGATCCGCAACCGATGATGGTGAGCCACCGGCCTAACGAGATTCCAGCGGATTCTCTGGAATATCTGGACGCCGCGGTCAAGATGATTCTCGATCAAGGGCTGGCCGTGGTGATCGATCTGCATCCGGACAGCGAATTCAAAGCACGGCTGGCGAAGGACGACAGCTTTGTGCAGGAGTTCGCCGACTTCTGGCGGGCGCTGGCTCGGCACTATTCGACATGGGATGGTGAACGGGTATTTTTTGAGATCCTGAACGAGCCGGAGATGTCCGACCGTTACCGCTGGTACGGAGTGCAGGCGAAGCTGGCAACGGCGATTCGCGAAGGCGCTCCGCATCACACCATGATCGCAGCCGGAGCGCGCTGGTCGGACGATGACGATCTGGTCTTCATCGACCCTCTGCGCGATCCCAACGTAATTTACAACTTCCATTTCTACGAGCCGCACATCTTCACCCACCAGGGTGCGACCTGGAGCGTATATTTCTGGCACTGGGTGAAGGGCTTGCACTATCCGTCGTCGCCAGAATCAGCCGCAAAAGTGGCGGCGGGTGTGCCCGACGCGGTGGACCGGCTGGCAGTGATCCGCTATGGAGAAGATCACTGGGACGCGGCTCGCATTGATGCCGAGATTACGCAAGTCGCGGAATGGGTGCGGCAGCGCGGAGTTCCGGTGGTTTGCAACGAGTTCGGTGTCTACCGCGAATATGCCGACCCGCAGGATCGTGAAGCATGGATTCACGACGTGCGCACGGCGCTGGAGCGGCACGGCATGGGTTGGACCATGTGGGATTATTCGGGCAGCTTCGGAGTGGTTACGAAAAAGGATGGGCGGAACGTGCCGGATGAAGTCACGCTGCGGGCGCTGGGGCTGAATCGGCCGGCGGGCAAGTAATTGTGCCTGCAGAACTGGTGCGACACGCGATCGGGAAACATGACTACAGAAATATGACTACGGAGCGGCCGCGGGCACGGGCTGGCCTACCGCCATTTTGAAGATTTTGATGTTGTTGCCGAACGATTCGAAACGCAGACCGCGAAATTCCGCGAAGTGCTTTCGCAAATCTTCGGGAAGATCTATTTCCCATCCCGCCTGCAAAACCCACACCGTATCCACGGGCTTGAGATTGTAGGCTTGCACAAATCGGTGCCAGTCCTCGGGGAAATTATCTGCCCAAAGCATCCATGCGGTTTTATAGTCGGTGGAAACGATTTGGTGGCCGTCGCAGTGAAATTGTTCGAAGTTGGCGGGAGCAACGTCGAAGGAAATGGGACGCTGCCGGCACAGGTAGTGACCAAGAATAAGGTCACTCTGGTAGTCGGTGAAGATCAGACTGGAGGAATCGACATTGTGCCTCACGAACTCCATGGCAGCCGCCATGTTGGTCTGGCTCTGATCGGCACGATCCATCCGCGGCGGCCGCGGCTTGCCGAAGGCGATGCAGGCCACCATGACGAGGGCTGCGATCGTAAGCCCGCGATCCCATCTGCCAGAGGCGAAACACGCGATTGCCACACTAACGCCCGCCATCCCCGGGATAATCAGGAATGCAAGCTGGCGCGTGCCCCCGTAGGGATAGACGTGAGCCAGGCTGGCGGCACTGGCAATTGCAAACGGAAGCGCGAGCAGCAATCCCAACCGGCGCGAAGAAACGCTACCGCCTGGGAAGCGCTTCCCAAGCAACAGCAAAGCGACTCCCACGAGGAACACGATCCCCATTCCATCGCCCACGGCAAGCTGCCCGAAGAAATACTGAAAGACTCCAAAGCTATGGCCCACTAAGAACGTCACGGGATTGTCGTGCGCGCGATTGAAATAAGATCGCTGCAGATAAAATTCGCTCATCCAGCCTTGCAGCGCCGTTCTCGATGCGCCTGCGCCCAGCTTCGAAAGGTGGGTCTTGTACAAGATCACAGCGAGCGCCAGCGCGCCGAGTTGTCCGATGGTCCAGGCTGTTACCACCCTTGCGGGCGGGCGCTCTGTGAAGATTCTGAACAGGGCATAAATGCCGAGTGCGGCGGCGAACATGAACGCCGAGTAGTGAAACAGCATGGCCAGGTAGAGACAAAGGGAAAAAGCCACCATCCGGCTGATAGAGTTCCGCGCGAAAGCTTCGTCCAGGAAATACAGAGCGCTGGCCAGGAATACCAGCAGGAGAGCGTACTGCCGCACCTCCGCCGAGAGGATAACGATGGGCGGAAGGAACGTTACAAGGAGAACTCCGATCAAGCCGGCGAGGTTGCCCGCAGCTTTGCTCAACCATTTGTAAAACATCCAACAAAAAGCCGTACCCGCAAGCACCGAAGGTAGGCGCAACCAGAGTTCCGAGGTGCCGAGCGCACGCCAGTAATAAAGCAAAAAGATGAGCAGCGGAGGATGGGCGGCGGTGAGACTCGCGGCGTAGGCATGAGCCAGTGAGGTCTGATTGCCCAGGCGGAAATGCAGCGCTTCATCAGGATTGAGGAAGATCCCATGGGCTGTCCAAAGACGGGCGAGGAGTCCGAGGAGAGTTACGAAAAGCGCAGCCAGGTCGGCGCGACTTTGGAGCCACTCAGTTTCTTTTTCCCGTGAGGTCGCCATAATGCGTCCAGACATAATACCCATAGGGGAATCGGAAAGTGAGGAGTTGACCACATCTTGACACTCCTTTCTTCGACCCTTTATCCTTAAACCTTGCTCCCAGCGGTACTTGCGCCTTCTTGGCGTGCTTCCGCGGGCCTGGGGCGGTAACTGGACGGTGCGCGGAGGTTTTCCGATGTTCTTCGAGATCAAAGATTTAGAACTTCATCCGGTAGAGTTTGCGGAGAAGTTTGAACCGGGTATGATCGACTTGGGAGCGGAATATCGTCAGCGCACCCCGATTGAGAGCAGCGGGCGGGCGGATCTGGTCGAGGAGCATCACGGCAAGCACAAGATAATACAGGACATACGCATTCAGGGCCGTCTGGCAACCAGCCTGGAATTGAGTTGCGCGCGGTGTCTGGAACCGCTTACCCAGGATGTGAAGCGCGAGTTTGACCTGCTGTACCGTCCTCAAGGCGCGGATGCGGGACGGGATGAGATGTCGGTGACCGACGCGGAAGCCGAGATCAGCTATTATGAGGGCGAAGGAATTCTGCTTGACGATGTGGTGCGCGAGCAAGTGCTGCTGGCTGTTCCGTTAAAAGTGACGTGCCGCGAAGATTGCAAGGGGTTGTGCCCGCACTGCGGCACGAACCTGAACCAGGAACAGTGCTCATGCGCTGTGGAGCAGGAAGAGCCGCGGTGGGCGGCGTTGAAGGAAATCCGCGGCAAGCTGGCGCATTAGGAACGGCAAGCCGGGACATTCGAGAGATTGATTCATGCGAGGCCGAAGGCCTCTGCGAGAGGAATTTACAGACCATGCCGAATCCGAAACGAAGACATTCTCAGAAGCGCACGTCGACCCGGCGGGCGCATGATGCCCTGAAGAGCCACTCGCTCTCGGAGTGTCCGAACTGCCACGAGAAGAAGATGCCGCATCGCGCTTGCGCCAAGTGCGGCTACTACAAGGGCCGCGAAGTTCTCGACGTTGAGGAAGCCAGCTAACTCCCTACCACAATGCCTAGCGTGATCGCGCTGGATGCGATGGGTTCGGACCGGGCGCCCAAGCCTGAGATCGAAGGCGCAATCCATGCCGCTCGCAGTTATGGAGTGCGCGTGCTGCTGGTGGGTCCGGAAGCCACGATCAAAGCGGAGTTGGAACGTCACCCGTCGGCAGCGCGGCTGCCTCTCGAGATCGTCCACGCCAGCGAAGTCATCACCATGGAAGATAAAGCGGTGCAGGCGGTGCGCGCCAAGCGTGACTCTTCCATGCGCGTAGGACTGCGGCTGGTGCGCGAGGGACGCGCGGCAGGCTTCGTCACGGCCGGCAATACCGGGGCCGCGATGGCTACGGCCAAGATGGTGCTCGGAGCCTTGCACGGCGTGGACCGTCCGGCGTTGGCGGCGGTTTTCCCTACGGCTCCGGGGACGGCGGCGATCCTGCTGGACGTCGGCGCGAACGTGGATTGCAAGCCGCATAATCTCGAACAGTTTGCGGTGATGGGTGAGATTTATTTTCGGTCGATATTTGGTGACCCCAGGTTCGGCCAGTCGGCAGTTGGGCGCTCAGGTTTCTCTGCCGGCAGATCTCCGCGCGTGGGACTGCTCTCGATTGGCGAAGAAGAGACCAAGGGCAACGTGCTGACGCGCGAGTCGTTCCAGTTGTTGAAACGGCTGCCCTTGAACTTTGTGGGCAATGTGGAGGGCCGCGACCTGTTTAATGGCCACGTCGATGTGATCGTCGCTGATGGGTTCGTGGGCAATGTGGCCCTCAAGATTTCCGAGGGTGTAGCGAATCTGGTGCGCACGGTTCTGAAAGAATCGCTGAAGGCAACGATTACCAGCCAGGTCGGCTATATGCTCTCCCGCAGCGCATTTTCTGATTTTAAGAAGCGTATCGACCACACCGAATACGGCGGCGCGCCCCTGTTAGGGTTGAAAGGCGTGTGCATTATCACGCACGGTTCTTCGAACGCGAACGCCATCAAGAATGCGGTGCGCGTGGCCGCGGAGTTTGCCGAGCGGCGCATCAATGAGTCGATTGAGCAAGGACTTGCCGCGCTTCGTCCCGCACGGATTGAAGTGGAAGCCGCTCCAGTTCGCTAGTTCCCGCAAGATTAAAATGATGACCGATTCACCAGACATATCCAGCGCCGCCACATCTAAGAGTGCATTCATCTTCCCCGGCCAGGGATCGCAGGCCGTGGGCATGGGCAAGGATCTCGCCGAGAAGTATCCCACCGCGCGGCAAACGTTTGAAGAAGCCGACGAAGCCTTGGGCTACAAATTGTCACAACTTTGCTTCGACGGCCCGGAAGAACAGTTGCGCTTGACCGAGATCACGCAGCCGGCGATTCTCACCGTGTCGATTGCGGCGTTGAGAGTTTTGGAAGGCCGCATCCCCAAGCCGGGCTTTGTGGCCGGCCACAGCCTGGGTGAATATTCGGCGCACGTCGCCTCGGGCACCCTGACCTTTGCCGATGCTGTGCGGACCGTGCGCAATCGCGGGAAATATATGCAGGAGGCCGTCCCGGTGGGAGTGGGCGCCATGGCGGCAATCCTGGGCATGGAACTAGAGAAGGTTGCCGCGGTCTGCAAAGACGCCGCGCAGGGTGAGGTTTGCTCGCCTGCCAACATTAATTCGCCGGAGCAGATTGTGATCTCGGGAAACACCGCGGCAGTTGAGCGCGGAGCGAAGCTCGCCGACGAGCGTGGTGCCAAACGCGCGAAATTGCTCGCCGTGAGTGCGCCGTTCCACTGTTCGCTGATGAAGCCCGCGCAAGACCGTCTGGAAGCGGACTTGAACGCGCTGAAGATGCAGCGGCCGGTGTATCCCGTGGTTTGCAATGTTGAAGCGTCTTTGGTCAATGATGAACTGCGGGCGCGAACAACCCTCGTCAAACAAGTCACGGGCGCGGTGAAGTGGGAGCAGAGCATGCGCCTGCTAATCGCCGAGGGCGTCCAGACTTTCGTGGAAATTGGCCCGGGAAAGGTTCTGTGCGGGCTGATGCGGCAGATTGACCGGTCGAAGACCTGTTTGAACGTTGGAGACGAGGCTTCACTGGCCAAAGTGCTGGAGCATTTCGGAAGTTGAGTTTTAGTGAAATTCCAGATCGCAGGGCGGCGTGCTGATCGTCTTATCCGTTTTGTCCACGTACAACTGGGCGTGTTGGGCGCGATCGTTCACGATCAGGTCGATGACCACACCGCTTCCGCCACCCGGGCAGTTGCTGGCGCCGTAAATCTGATAGCTCTTAACGACGCCCCACTCACCGCCCGGTCCCCAATCTTGCCAGAACTCGTTGAACGGATACTGCGCGTGATTCTGCGGATGCTGCTTCCAGGCGGGATCGGCAAAGTAAATGCCGTAGGCTGTTTCAAAGTCCTTCTTTTGCAGCGAAAAGAAGAATTTATTGGTGACGCGTTTCTCGGGCCAGAAGCGATTAAACCAGCCAAGCACAACCAAAATCAGAATCAGAACGATTGCCGAAATAATCCGGGTTCTTTGCTTCCGCTCTTTTTCGGGATGGTACTCTTTGGCGTCCAGTAGCGTCATCACTCTCTAGAATACCGGACGCCTCCGACAAGTCAAAGGTTCCAAGACTTGGCGTACTCGGCGGTAGACGCCTTACAAGGTGCGCTTGAACAGCGGAATCGCGATCCCGAGGGTAACCGCCGCGAAGATTGTCAGGTACAGCATGTCGCCCCAGACCGCCGACAGTGTTGTCTCTTTGAGCAGGAGACACTTGAAACCGTCGACGGCGTAAGTGAAGGGATCGACCCTGGCGATCACTCGCAACCACGGTGGAAATGCTTGAATGGGATAGATTGCGCCGCTGGGAAAGAACAGCAGCGTATTCAAAATGCCGAACATGGCCCGCGGCACCAGCGGGTCTTCGATGCGCACCATCAGCAGAAACATCATGGTGTTGAACCCCAGCGAAGTGAGGATGATCATCACCAGCAGCCCCAGCATGGTGATTGGATTGAAAATCGTGCTCACACCTGCCATCAGCGAGC
>Ga0209415_10008988_pt1 | contig 17218 bp, 16 predicted proteins | sample PeaSoiSIISIP2007_FD_187696 | JGI IMG/M metagenome (GOLD analysis project Ga0209415, IMG submission 187696) | Peat soil microbial communities from Weissenstadt, Germany - SII-SIP-2007 (SPAdes) (version 2) | ecosystem: Environmental > Terrestrial > Soil > Wetlands > Peat | place: Germany... | reverse complement strand
CAGGACCATTAGGAACTGGTCCAACCGGTCCAACAGGCTATGGTTCTACCGGAACAGTTCTAAGTGTTGGATTGACAGGGGCTACTCTCCTAGGAAATACCGGCACCAGTATTGTTATTCCGTTTTCATATGTCGCACAAGATACCTTACATGGTTTTAGCACAAGCACATTCAGATATACGCCTACTGTTGCCGGCACATATCATTTTTCCGTTATCGCTGAAGTTGCCGGATCAGTTAATATCCCCGGCGCCACAACATTTGCACTGATCTATAAAAATGGATCATCGGTTGCCCAAGGTACGGTGGTAACGACTACCGCATCCGGTGAAACCAGTGCCGTGGATGCTTTAGTGCAAATGAATGGAACCACAGATTATGTGCAATTTTATGTATATTCTACTGTACAGACACCCACATTGGAAGGAGGTCAGCCACCAATTTATACGTATGCATTTGGCTATTTAATCGCTGGGACTGTTATTGGGCCCACTGGTCCGACCGGTTTCAATGGAACAATAGGTGGAACTGGTCCAACTGGCCCTACTGGTTTTACAGGCAATACTGGCCCTGCCGGCTCTGCGACTAATACGGGTGCTACAGGCCCAACCGGTTTTAGTGGTTCCATAGGCTACACTGGCCCAACAGGTTCCACGGGTTCTGTAGGTGCCGCAGGATCTACAGGACCAATTGGACCAACTGGTTCCTTCCCCACAACTGCGGTCACAATAAAAGATACGCCAGGTGTTTTGCTTACGTTAGACTCGACAACATCCGAACCGCAAATTGAGTTTCAAGAAAATGGTACGATTGTTTGGGTCGCCGGGGTAGGAGCCGGCGAAGGAACAAATAATTTCAATATCTACTCGCAAGGTATACCTGGCATTGCCGCCAGTTGGAATTATACAACCGGCCAATTGACCTTAAATTCATCTACGAGTAAACCAAACATTTCGTTTCAAACAAGTTGGTATGCCGGGATAGGGGCTGGTGATGGATCAAATAATTTCAATATTTATTCTGCAGGGGGTCCCGGGATTGTTGCCAGTTTTAATCCGACAACCGGCGTTGCGACTTTTCCTTATACGGTTTTACCGGCAGGACCTACCGGTCCCCAAGGAATTCAAGGAATACAAGGGCCAGCGGGGCCAGGTGTAGCAGATACCTCTTCTAAATCTGCCAATGGATATCTGAAAAACGGTACAACCGGTGTCATCATTCAGTGGGGCTCCGTTGCTTCGGTTTCCATCACGAACCCAGGATCAGTAATATTTCCTACTGCGTTTCCTTCTGCATGTGCATCAGTTACATTTGGACCGACAAGTTCACAAGCATCTACATGCTATGCGACTTCTGTCGGCACCAGCGGGTTTACGTTGAACAGTAATACGGCAACATCAGAGACATTTTATTGGATGGCGATAGGATATTAACGCTAGCTTAAGATCCGTCTGCCATTCTGCATCAAACGGAGGACCCCATGTTCACAATCATTTTGATCGTCGTAGCTTTGGTGGCTGGTTTTGCCGCTGGCGCTTTGGAAAGTTCCCGCATTGATGCATGGATCAAGACCTGGTCCGCAGCCCGCGCTCTCAAGGCAGCGAAAGCGGTTGTCGACGCCGAAGTCGCTCGAGTAACGGCCTTGGAGAATGCCAGGGCTAAGATCGTGGCCAGTAAGACGGCGCCGGCGGTCGCCGCGACGGGCCCTACAGGTTCGTAATGCGTTGGGATCCGGACGCGAAGTATTGGCACCGGCTGTGGAGCGTGCGGATTTCACTTCTCGGCGCCGCATTATCAGGTTTATGGGCGGCCGTTCCGGCTTTCCAATATCTGGTAAAGCCAATTCCGTTCATTTGCATTAGCGTCGGGATCTCCCTTGCCGTAGTGGCCGCCCGCCTGCTTGATCAGCCCTCAATCCCGAAGACGGGGGATCCGAATGCCTGATTGGTTCACGAAACGCAATGCCGGCCGCGGTGCCGCTTGGTTAACCATAGCCACAATTTTGGCCGCCGGTTTCGAAGGATTCCTGGTTCACCCATACGTCGATCGCGTCGGCACCGGATACCCGATCACATGGTGTTACGGTGAAACCAAAGCCGACGGGCCGGTTCCGAAGATGACCGCGACCTTCACGGAGGCTTACTGTAAAGAGGAGCTTGCCAAGAAGCTCGCAACGGTGTATGCTCCGGCGATTGAAAAGTGCATCCATGTAACCATGCCACCGCACAGGAAGGCTGCCATTGTCGACGCCGCATATAACCTGGGACCAGCTGCTGTCTGCAAGGGAGCGATTGCTCGAAATCTCAACGTTGGTAATATCGCCGCGGGATGCAAAGCTTTGCTTGGATATAATCACGCTAATGGACGAGTACTGGCAGGACTCACTCGCCGGCGACAAGCCGAATACAAACTCTGCATGAGGAACGACTGATGCTTGGGCAATTATCGGTGCTTACCGCGGGACTTTGGGGTGTATTTTGGCCAGAATTGACGGGCGCCGGCGTTGTGGTGTTATTCCTGGCATTGGCGTATTTCAGTCCATTGGGCAAGCGCTATTTCGTCGAAGCCGCGGTCGTCGTAGCGATCGGCATGGGCGTCTATTCGTATGGGATCCACCAGGCTGACGCCCGATGCCGCGCACAGAACATTGCAGCCACCAAGGTGATCAACAAGGTGGTCCATAAGGCCATTGCCCATACTCGAACGAAGAAAGCCATTGCAGCTCCGGATCCGTGGGATAGTAAGGAGAACTAATATGAAATGGCTACTTATTGGTTTTCTTTTTCTTCTCTTATCTGGTTGTGAATTGGATAATTTAACGCCAGTTCAGCGCAACACATTATGTTCTGTGCTTATTGGACCAATTTCTTATAACACTTATAATAAACTATCTCAGCGATATGCCGCTATATTATTGGCAAGTGATTTGAAACAAAGAAACCAAGTTGGTGTCTATTTGCATTGCCCGAAATATAAGGTCCGAAAACATGTTCGTTGAAATTCATGGTGAAGCAAAAGCACCACAAAGTCGTCGATATCGTGCGTGGTGTAAAATGAAAGAACGATGTTCACCCAACAATAAAGACTGGAAATATTACGGTGGTCGCGGGATTACAATTTGTGATGAATGGAAAAGTTTTCTTACATTTGCAGAAGATATGGGCTCTCATCCTGGTCCTGGATGGACGCTTGATCGAGAAAATAATGATGGAAATTATGAACCGAACAACTGTCGATGGGCGACAAGGAAAACCCAAACGAGAAATTCGAGACAAACTACATTAACAGACGAACAGGCCAATATCATTCGCCGGCGCCGTTTAGCTGGTGAAAACGGCGCAGCTATTGGCCGTGAATACGGGATAACGCGCCAAATGGTGTGCGATATCGCACATGGAAATAACTGGATATAGGAGAATCCCTATGGGTAAGCATCCTGGCTTCGCAGCCGTTAAGTCGAAGATCCAAGGTGAAGGCTATTCGGCCAAGTCGGCTGGCGCCATCCTGGCCAGCAAGACCCGCGGCGCCTCCGCGGCCGCCAAGAAGGCCAACCCCAGGCTCAAGCGTGTCAAAGGCTAAGAGTATCTTAACTTCTGCCTTTCATAGTCTAGAGAGCGCGCTGGCCGGGCATCCGACCAGACAGCGCTCTTTGTCGAACCTAGGGCACGCGAAAGTTACAGTACCCCCCACTGCAGGAGCAGCAAATGGATCAGAACCAGCAAAACTCCCAGCCGGAAGAGGACGAGACAGGGCTCGCGGGCCTCGTGGTCCACGCGCAAGCCGATAACCCACAGGTTATATTGGCTCAGACTTCCGATAACACAGTCATTATCGATCCTCTGGCTGCCGACCGTGCCGCCAGAGTAGCCGCCATTCGGGCAGAGGCGGCCGCCAAGGAGGCGGAACTGGCAGCGCAGGGTAAGACCATCCGAGAGCCCCCACAGGTATCAGCGGCCCTCCTAGCGAAGGCAGAAGAGCGTGCCGCGGCGGAAGCCCAGGCAAACTCGTCATTCAAAGTCTCAAGCAATCCGCAAGACGTCCTGCCGACCCGGGAAGAACTTCTTGCTAGACGGCAAGCGCAGGAGGCGGCCCGACAAGCCCAGCAACCGGCTGGACCGGTTAACGTGATGACCGATCCGCAGTACGCCGGCAAAACCTGGGAAGAGGTTGTGGCCATGCGACAAGAAGCCGCACGGCAGCGCCGTTATCAGAAAGAGCTAGCCGAGAAAGAGTCCAACCAGGAGAAGAAGGAAGCGTTCAAGGCTCGCATCCTGGCGGCTCGTCAGCCCGAGACAACGGTTCACCGGCCGCAACCATTGGCGCCGGCAATTTCCGAACAAACTCGTATCGAAATGGAGGCCGGCCGCAAGCGTTCGGAAGAGTTCAAGCATACGGCACATGTCAATATAATGCCGAGGGCCCAATGATCTTACCGCGGACACCACGAGAAATGGCGGCTGGTGCGGCCAATTCGGCCAAGTTCGCTGCCATGCCCATACGGCGCGGTCGCTATGATCCATCGGATTGGACCATGGTACCGGTCTTTCGACCGCCGGATGGGGCCGGCTCGCAGGAGCGCATGAAAATCAATACCCGCCTGCCGGGCTCGATCGGTAAAGCAATCGATCTATTTACCAATGCACCGAAGCGATTTTGGGGCCGGTGATGTCTGGGCGGCCTAAATCGCCTATTCCCTACGCAGAACGAAGTGGAATTTTGTGCCGCTCCTGTAATCATATGCTTGGTAATTCTGAAGATGAGGCAAGTATACTTCGCGCCGGAGCAAGGTATTTAGAAGACCAGGAGAAGTCTAGTGCCTGCGATTAAGCTTGAGCAATATGGGGGAATGCTTCCCGGGTGGGAAGATCACCTTTTGCCGCCTGGCCAAGCAAGTAAAGCGGTCAATTGTTACTTATTTTCAGGGGCATTAACCGGGTGGCGTCTCCCCAAGCTTCTCCGCAATTTGACCAATAGCGCAGCCAAAAGCGTTTACCGGCTTCCTCTTGTTACTCAATCGGTCGCCAACGCTTTCCTTGTCTTCTTGACACAACCTAATCCTGGTGATACCACTACCGTTGGCGAGGATATCTATACGTTTACATCCTCGATCACAGCGTCAACACCGGCCTACTCAGTTTTAATTGGAGCCAACGCCAATGCAACAGGGGCCGCCCTCCTCGCCGCGATCACGTTCGACAATGGACTTGGCACAAACTCGGGCATCACGTACAGCACCAACACGATCCCGAACGGACAAGTTGCCAACGTCGGAAATAACAATGGTGGATCCACCAATATCGTTGGAACTGCAACAATCGCAGGAACTCCTTACACTTATGTCCAAGTCTATAGTCCAGATTATGGGGCTGCCTTTAATTCAACCGCCGTCGCAGAGTCGACTGCGGCCGCACGTTTTATCTGGTTGGGAGGATTATCTGCGCTTTCGCCTGAAATTAATACGTTTGTTGGAGGATCTAATCCTAGCTTCAATTCCCAAATCACCGGATCCTCCACCTGGCTCGAATTCCTCGACCCCGACACCAACGTCGTTCGAACCCAAGTAGCCAACGACAGCTACCAGCGGTATTATTGGGCTAGTCCCAGCCAGCCCCCGCAATACAACACCACTGCGCGGATCCAGGCCGGCAAGCCACCATTTCTCTTAGGCATCAATCCGCCCGGTTGCGCTCCTGAAGTCCAAGTACTCGGCGGCGGTTCTACCGCAGAATTGGGCATAACATTTTCAAATGGCAATGTTAATACGCTTCCCGCTAATGTCGTCTACTTGTTCCCCATTACGCCTACTGGCCAGATGCAGTTGTCCGACGTCACCTTTATGCCGGTCAGCACTGATCCAAATGTCCAGTTCGCTGCGGTGTGTTATGAAGACGCCGCGGTGACCAATACACCGACTGCACCGGGCGGCCTTGTTTCAAATGGAGCCGGCGTAGTCGTACAAGGCATAACCAGCGGGACGCTAGCGACCAGCACATTTGCCAATCCGCCGACATTGCTGATGAACCAGACCTACTGGATCGGCATTTCGATGAATACCACGGAGACGATACAACAAGGCGATGGGAATGCGATCTCCGTGTCTTTCGCAAATACCTTTGCCAATGGACCACCGCTCAATGCACCTGCTGCAACGATTGGACAAACGAATTTGTACATGTACGCCGATCTGGCGACATCAGCTCCGCTCGAGGCACGGACCTACGTTTATACCTGGGTCAGCGCTTACGGAGAAGAAAGCGCTCCCAGTCCCACCGCTTTGGTAACTGGATGGTCAAATGGTTCTTGGACCGTGGGGTTGTGGACACCAAATCCAGAAGACATGGGAACAAATCGTAATCTTGCAGTTTTGCGACTATATCGAACAGTTCCTGGCACGTCAGGTAGCACGGTGTATTACTTCGTTGCTGATTTTTCATTGGGGTCTACCGATCCTGAGGCAGCTGCATTCGTCGCACAGGATACAGGATGTCTACCCCCGACGTCAAGCTATGTGGACACAGCTACCGATGCGGTGATCGCCCTTAACCTGGAACTGCCGGCAGTCAACTTTTTTCCGCCGCCGGAGAACTTGCAGGGCATGCTGACGATGCCGAACGGTATGGTTGCAGGATTTACCGGTAATCAAATCTGGTTTTGTGCGCCGTATTATCTGCACGCGTGGCCTCCCGGTTTTGTCATCACGACAGACTTCCCGATCGTCGGCTTAGGCCTGACAGCCGGGGCTCTGGTGGCTTGTACTGCAGCAAATTCCTATGTGGTCAACGGCACGACGCCAGGCCTCATGTCAATGATCAAATGTGCGCCGCCTGAACCTTGCTTATCGCGTGGATCTATCGTCAGCACCGACATTGGGGTATTCTATCAATCGACCAACGGCCTCATCCAAGTAACCAGCACAGGAGTATCTTCGAATGTTACCGAATTATGGATCACTCGTGAGAAATGGGCGGCGCTTACGCCACAAAAAAATGTGCGGGCTATACCTCTCGTCAGCTGTTATTTCGCGTTTGGAACGAGCAATGGCGCGGATACGTCTGTTGCCCAACAGGGGTTCAACATTGAACTCAATGTCGACAGTTCATCCTTTACCATCTGGCCACAGCCCGGTGGTCACCGACTCGGCTTCGGCTCCATGACAGCGCCGAACGGCTACAACATCGACAATATCCTGATCGATCCGTGGACTGGTTTTGGTCTTATCGTGCAAAACGGACAAGTGTTTTATTATGACTTCCAGGATCCATCGCCGACGATCATGCCATACGATTATTTCAGTAAAACTTTTCAACAAACATCAAAGCGTTCTTTCGCTGCCTTTCGTGTTTTCTTTCAAACGACTTCATCGTCACCCCCTGTAAACGATTACCCAAATGAAGCCCCCGCAAATGATCCTAGCTGGAATACCTTACAGCCGAACCAGCGCCTTATTGTGAAAGTGTGGGCTGATCCAGCAAATGAAAATTATGATGGCTCTTTGCAGCTTGTAACCGCTAGAGAAATTACCCGTTCAGGACAACTTTGCCGCATTGAAAGTGGTTTTAAAGCAGAGAATTGGGCTTTCGAATTGACTGGAGTTGTAAATGTATCTAATATGCAAGTCGCAACCTCGGCCAAGGAATTGAGAAATGTTTAACCGTAAAACATATAATCAAATTCATAATAAAACGCCAGAGGCCAAAGCGTCTCGTAAAAAATATGCACAATCACAAAAAGGAAAAGCGTGGTGGCGAAACCATCAACTCGTCAAGTTATATGGAATAACTGCAAAAGAATTTGATGACATGTTTGCCGTACAGGGATCTCGTTGCAAAGCATGTGGATCTCTTACATCGCGGCACAAACATCATTGGAATGTGGATCACGACCATAAAACAGGAAAAGTTAGAGGAATTTTATGCTGGCCATGTAATGCTGCTCTCGGCATGGTGCAAGATAATTCGCAACAATTGCGCCAATTAGCTGATTACCTCGAGAGGAATGGTTAATATGGCCGCACCCGTTTGCAATGTTAGTCCAAAGATCCCGCCGGCTCTTGGACAAGTACCTGCATTGCCGGCTATCCCTACGGCTACCGATCCTGCGTCAACCATGGCGGCGGTTAACGCTATCCGAAATTGGATAATTCAATTCCTTGGGCCGAGTGGCGGCGGTAGCCTTGTCAGCAGCGGCCCAAGTGGCGATTTTGTCGAGGTTACCAAAGCTAGAATAACGACTCCGACTCGGATTTATGATCCTAATGATCCGACAAAACAGACCTATATCGATGTCAATCAAATTACCGGTATGAAATTCCAAAACGCCAAAACTAAACAATCCATCGTCTGGTCACAGGGCCCTCAATAAGTTAACCATTTACAAAGAACGGCCCTGTAGTCTTTAAAAATCTGACCAGAGATTGGCCCAATGTCATATAGTTACAGCCAGGGATCGAGTGGTGGCGGCGGCGGGGGTGGCGGCGGGTCCACTTCCAGCGGCAGCAGCTCCGGAAGTTCTGTCAGCAGTTCAACCCCTTTTGCGATACAGACGCCGCAGTCCCAGCTTGAACAGCAAATTGCTCAATACGCACTAGGATTGAGCCAGCAACAGTATCAATGGGGACTCGGCGAATACGCAAAAACGTCGGCGATGACCGACCAAGCGGTTCAGAATTTTCTAGCTGCCAGCACTCAAGACCAAGCGCTGGCGGCTCAGACGCAACAACAGTACGAAGCCGTCACTGCCCCTGAAATCACTCAGCAGGCCAACATGGCGGCCCAATATACGAGCCCGTCTCGTGTAGGCATCAATATGGGCATGGCGGAAAGTCAGCAGCAGCAGGCAACCAATTCTGCTCTAGCGTCGGCCAAGCAAAATCTACAATCGTACGGCATCAAGCCTGATAGTGGCATGTATGATGAATTACAGACCGCTGCCAAAACCGCGGGGGGAGCGGCCGCTGCCGGCGCCGGTACGCAGGCTGAGTATGCCACCGAGGCGACTGGCCGGCAACTGCTTGGCTCGTCGATCGCTACGGGCCAGCAGCTGCCTGGTCAAGCCATCAATGCTTCCAATGCCGGTGTATTAGCTAACCAGGCAGCCGAGAATTCTACGTTGTCAAACGCCAATACGGGTGTCAACCTAACAGATACCGGCCCCAATCAGTCTCTTCAAACTGCCATGAGCATGAAATATCCTGGCATTGGCAATGCATCTTCCTCGGCGTCAAGCAATTCGAGCAGACAAAGCGGTAGCAGCTATCAAAATCCGACCAATCCATCCTATAGCCAGAATACATCCTATTCGGTTGGCGGTGCGAAGGGCGGTGCCATCCCTGGCGATTTTTCGTCCGCCATGAATGATGGGACACAAGGCGGAGGCGTTCCGCAGTCAGCCAGTCCCAGCAATGGCGTCAACGTCGACGATGTGCCGGCCAATCTCAACGCCGAGGAATTCGTCATCCCGCGTGACGTGGCACGGTGGAAGGGTGAAGAATTTTTCCATAAGGAGATCGCCAAGTCTCGAGCGATGCGAGCAAAAGCGGCTGCTACCGTTGGACCTACACTGGGTCCCGCGCGTCCGGTCAATCAGCAACCTACCTTTACGTCTGAAGCATATGGTGGTGGAGGGATCTGATGCCGCCTCTTATGACGCCACAGACTGGAGCCAAGCGTGGCCCGAAAGTTGCCACGGCCGCACAGCAGAATTATTTGAACGGCCGGCCAAATCAACAAGGTGGGGTGCAACCGACGCCGGTGCCACCGGCCAATCAATTTTCGGCTAGTGGACAAGCGGGCAACTCGGCAAGCACGGGCGGCGGCTTGTCAGCCAGCGGCGTGAGTTCCATTCCGTCGCCCAGCAGCGGCCCGTCTTCCAATCCACAATCGCTGGGAATGCCGGGTTTCGACGCCGGTGGCGATGTCTCTGATCCAGGCGGTGTGGATATGGGCCAAGGCCAGGAGGGTCAGGCCGGTGATTTGGCCAGTGCGATGAACTCCGTGCAACAGGCCTATCAATACGGCATGCAGCAATTGAGCGGTGGCTTCTCAGCAAATACTGGCGTCATGCGCCCATCGGCTAATGTTGAAGACAACCGTGAAGCAAGCGGCATAGGCGCCATTAATCAACCTACCCCGAAACAAGGAATGACGCCCGGCGGCATTACACAAGGCGGTTTTGGAGCGCCCCAAACTCCTACTGGGAATTTCCCAACAGGCGGTGCAACAGCCGTTTCCGGCGCATATCCATATAATCAAGCTCAACAGCCGATGGAAGAACTTCCCAGTCAAGCGCGAGGAGGCAGCGTGCCATCGCTCGCGGACGGCGGTATAGTCGATGCCAGAAACATGACACCATCTAAAGAAGGCATTAAATCGGTTACACCTGGCCAATCTACAAGTGAAAGTCTCAGGCAAAACGCTCCTAAATTAGCAGATGGTGGGGTCATGCCGCCACCGGCGTCACCACAACCGCAGCAGCCTACACCGGTTCCGGCTGGTGGCGGCGTAGGAGGTTCGCCACCGCCGCAAATCATGCGTTATCTGACGGGCGCCGACGCGGCTCCGATCCCGCAAGTCATGCAGACAATGAATAGGATGCAAGGGGCAGGTGCGGCTGCCAAAACGGTCGCGTCCGGACAGACCCCGCAACAGAAGTTTGCAATCTTGCAAGCCCTCCGGAAGATATCGGATACTGCTGCCGCGCATTCTAAAGTGAGTTTGACCGGCAACGGCAAATTGCCAGCCAGCCTGCCGCATGCAGTGATGTTCGCCAATCAGAAATTCCACCATACACCAAGTCCGTTGCATGTACAGTTTGGCCTCAAAGGTAAGCCGACACAGAAGACAGAAGCCGGGGGCAGCATTCAATCGTTTCAGGACGCTGGCAGTGTAGGTCCTCCGGATCCAGGTGCCCCCGATCCAACACAGCAAATGGCTGACGCCGGTGCGCCGTCGCAAGCGCCAGCTTCCGATGATCAAACTGGTTCGATCACAATGGCTGTGACGGATCCACAGAGCGGCAGTACTTCTCAACACGCCATTACATCGGATCAACTTCAGGCGTTGGTCAGCCAACCATTCGATCAAACTCTTAAGGCATCGTCCGACAATCGATCGGCATGGGAAAATCTTGTCCGCACTCTCCAGCAAGCTGGCCAATCCATTATCAATACACCGACTCCGGAAGGCGGCGAATTAGGTACAAGAACGACACCGAGCGGCGTCACTACATCCGCATATCCTGAAGGCTGGAATAGGCGTTCAGACCGTGCAGTCAATCCTGGAGCTGCTAGCGCCGGTGAACCGGTTATCAACAATCGACCCGGCATCAGTGACCCGGCTCAGACCTATAATGCGGCCAATCCACAACGTCAACTCGGTTCACCAGGAGAGCCATCTGTGGCTGATTACGATCGCGCCTACGGAAATCGCATGCAACAGAATGCCGGCTTGGCCGGGCGCCAACCTAACGCACAGGAAAAAGCTGCTATCGACAAAATGAACGAACAAGGCGGTACGCCTGAAGTTCCTGCTTCGAAAGGAGCCGGAGAACAAACTGAAGCATTGCCGGGTGGCGGCACGCGCGTCACTGAAGCAGCACTCCACAATCCAAGACAAGAGCAAGAACAAGAAATAAGTGATGTAGAGGATTGGCAAGATAGGCAACACGCACGCGATCTTAGCGAAGCCATCATGCTGAAAAATGCTGGTGTCAATCCAGGAAATATCGCTGCCGGTGGTGGTAGACCGGCGCGTTCAACTGGCGCGAGAGCAGCAAAAGCGCCCCGTGGCGGCGGTGCGCGAGGCGGTGGTGGAAGATCTTCCCATGCGCCACGACGCGTCTATGGTCGCGGTCATGCCGGTCTTGGCACTTACCAGGAAATGGCAGACGGCACCGCGCAATATCTTGGGCCCCAAAATCTTACGGGGTAACCCATGCGCTTCGACGAGATCCAAGCATTTGACGATGGCGGCCAGGTGGGCGATAACACGCCTATGCAATTTGACGATATCCAGCCTGAGGAGGCATCCAATGCGAACCAAAATCAATTCGCCAACATTCAACCTGCCGGGCCCGCTCAACCTTCGCAACCTGGGCCAACGCCTGGACCGATCGGAGCCGCCATTGCTGGCGCCGCCCCAGCCGCCGCACCCATCACTGCGGCAATTGCTGCGGGCACACGAGGCGCAGCTTTGGGTACTGCTTTGGCACCTGAGTTGGCACCTTGGTCGTCTATTGCCGGCGGTTTAGCGGCTGGCCTGATCGCCAGTGGTGTCGTCGGTAAAATCCAAGATTGGTTAAGAGATAAATATGGGCCTTCTACGGGGCCTTTAAGCAAGCCATATGAGGCCGCGGCTGAAAAACAACAGCCTCTTGCCTATAATATTGGACGTGTCGCGCCGATCGCCGCTGGCATGTCTACCGGGGCCGGATTGGTCGACGCTGCCGGGAAGCCGCTTATCACTCCCCTCATACGCGCGGCGAGCGCTGGCCTCATGGGCAGCGTCGACGTCATGCAACAAGGGATCGAAAAAGGTTTCGGTAACATCAACCCTACTGAAGCGCTGACCCAAGCCGCCGCTGGTGCGGTATTGCCCCAAGCCCGGGAGTGGGCCGGCGGTGCGCGGCCGCAACTGGCTACCAAGGCGCCGGCCGTAGGCGAAGAAGCCACTACTAAACTGCCTACGCCTGCAGGAGAACCAGGAACACAGGGACCTGCGACAAGCGCGCAACAGAAGGAAACGCCAGTAGGCAAGCCAGCTTCTGACGCGCAATTGGCTGAACAACAAGCGCAAAGTAAAAAGGTTGCACCGGTTAATACTAGCAATGCTCCAGGAACATCTTTTTCCCAGCCTGCTGTTCCAGGGGCCAATATTCCACATGCGGGCGCCGCCGGCGAAGATAGCCGCTACGGTGCTACCATTCGTGGTTCCGGTTCGGATCGTCAGGGTCTGAAGCCTGGTGTTGGGGCAGGACAACGCGGGCAGAATATTCCTGGGGCGGATAACCTTCCGGTTGACATAGCGCCGATCCCGGCCGATGTCGCGGCTGCACGAGCTCCAGAGACAACTCCAACCCCCGCCGCTGCAGCTGAACCTCCCGCTGTAGCTCCAGCAGCTGCTCCTGCATCAGTTCAAGCCGCCCCAGCGCCTGTTCCAGCTGAACCGCCACCTGTTGCCGCTCCCGTTCGTCCATCTGCGCCTCCTGCTGAACCAATATTCGTGGAAGATACGTCAACCGGCTTGGAAGGTCAAGTCCCCAATGCCCAGCAGCTGATCGGCGACGCGATGAACGCAGCGACCAAACGCCAGGTTGTCGAACAGCCTATGCCGTCAATCGCCAACTCTTCGAAGGACATCAACGGCCCTGTGGTGATCGATCCGCAAGTCGTTAAAGATCATCCGGATTACATCGAACCACTCAAAGTCCATGAAACCGTCGAAGGCGTATTGATGGCGCATGGCATGGACCCCGACATGGCCCATGATATCGCCACGCGGGCCGAACGTACCAAAGCCGAATCCATGGGGATCAATTGGGACGAGTATTCAAAATATTTCAAGGATATCTCGCCGCAGATCGAAGCGCAAAAGATCATGCCAGATATATGGAATAATCTCGATCTGCATGAAAATCCCTATGCAGCCATAGGGCACCATACGAACAAGGATATCCAAGGGGAATTCCAGCAAGCCATTAACGAACTACCACTTTCCACTCCTGGGACAGAAAATGCCCCACCGAGTGGAAATACTAGATTTTACAGAGGGGAAGATGTAAATACTCCAAGAGATCAACAAGATCGCTATTTCACGACAGATTTAGACGCCGCAAAATTCTTTCGTAATCAAGCTGGTAAAAATAGTCATATCAGCTATGTCGACTTAACCCCGGCTGAAATGACAACGCTTGAACATCCTGAAGTGCCGGGGTCGCGTATTTTGCCTTCACAATTTGCGGCGCGGCGTCTACCATTGGATGAAACTGAGCCCGATCTTACTACGCCAATCCCGGAATTCTTGCGCCGACAGCCGCCCGCTGCTCAAGAAGCAATCGCAAAGAGCACCGGGCAACCATTGTCAACAATAGCCCCGGAAGTCCCGGTGCCACGCTCTAATTTAACCGAAGCCGATCGCACCGCTATAGCTGAAATGCAAACTACAGCCGCGCTTAATAAAAAAAATCAAACCGCGGCCAGATTAGCAAAGTTAAAAGCCTCTCAACAAGAAGGAGGAAAATATTTCCCCGGCGCAGCATGGGATGTTAATACATCAAAATGGGTGCCGGCATCACAACGGCCCACTATGCAGGCAATGGCGCGCGGACCGCGGCGAGGCAGTACGCCATTAAGTGATAGATACGCCGGTCCTATGGCCACTTTGCGCCAAGCTTGGGATAAGATGTTCAACGGTAGCACGGCTCTGCCGGAAGACCTTCAACAGCGTCCAGGCGATCCATTGTCAGACGACGCCGATGCGTCTGCGAAGGCGATCGGCGATAGCATTGGGGATAGGTTCAACCAATTTAAGACGTCGAACCTAGCCATGGCATTGCGCCGGGTCAACTTGTGGCGAACCGGATTGGGATTGACTGATAACGCCGGCTGGGAAAAAGTCGCCGATGCTTACGAGAACAAGACGGTCGACCAACTGCCGCCCGAATTAAAGCCCGCCGCGGATCACTATGCGAAAATTCAAGACTACAATAATACCCGCAAGGAACAGATCCAGCAATTCATCAAGGATAATCCTTGGGCCAAACAAATGGTTAAATTGCCGGATATGAATGAAGATCCGGAAAAGGGCTTCGTATCACGCTTGCGTAAAACGGATACTATCGAGAAACCGGTTAGTGACGATCCGATTGTCCGCGACCTTGGCACCTTGTCACCGGCTATCATGCGCCGAGATTACATGGCACTTTCAGACAGCAAGGGCGAGCGCTTTGTCGTCAAGGATCTTGGCCCCTCCGAAGAAGAGGATGGGCATGGGAACGTCCAGGTTTGGGGTGCCAGTAAGCCTCAATTCGATTATGAACCAGTCGGCGAAAAAGATAACCTGGCGACCATTGGCAGCAAGATAAAAATCAACGGAAAAACCTATACGGTGTCCCACGCCACCGTCGATGAAATCCATGCGGCCAAGATCCCTGAGAATGGTACAGATGGACCGCCGATCCAGTACATCAAAAACGCGTTAGTTCGCGGAACGGCGGAACTACAGGGGCTAGACAAAACCTACAATACGCTCAAGCTGATGGAAAAGATCAGGCCCGACATCTATGCCAATGGAACAACCAATTTTGACGAAGCAAAAGCGAACGGTTGGAAACAGACCATACTGGACGCATACGCCGAGAAGGGCAATAAACCGTTATACCTGCCCGACGGCATACGCTGGGCTCTGGACGACTATGCCAAGCAAGGTTTTGATACGCCCGCGCAACTCGACCGGCTCGCCGGCAATACACTGAAGACGTTATACACGTTCGGTGGCTTTGTCCATGTTCTCAATGAGGCCTCGTTGTGGGCTGTCGGCCGGGGCTGGGATTGGATAACGCCGGCCGGCATGAAGAGCCTGGCACAGGATTTCCCGCGCGCCATGCATGCCGTTATGAAAGCCGGCGACGGCGATCCGATCTATCAGGAGATCCTAGAGCATGGTGGCAATCTGATGTATGGCTCCGTGCTAACCCGAGAAATGTATCGCGATTTCATGCAAAAGGCCGGCTTGGAAATGGTGCAGAACTCCAAGCTGTGGGATCCGATCGCGCAAAAGCTAGGCATGGATGTGCCACAAATGGCGCAAAAGACCTACGACATGTCCACCAAGATGATGTGGGCACCTTCGGACATGATGTATATCCAACGCTATCTCGAACTCAAAGCCAAAGGCATGACCCCCGAACAAGCCATCGCAGGCGTCGAAAGTTGGATTTCGAACTATCGGCTCGGCACAACGATGGCGGGAAACCGACCGCTTGCCCAATTATTGGGTACACAGGGCCTCTCTGCGTTCGGCCGCTACCATGGTGGCCTATGGAAATCTCTCGGCGATTGGGGAACTAAGTTAACGACCGGAACACCTGAAGAAAAGAAAGAAGCCTTCGGACAATTAATGGTGATGAGCGTCATAGGGTTAGGCCTTTATCCGCTCCTCAACAAAGGGGTGCAAGCCGTCACTGGGAACCCGGAAGCATCGGTCGGCCCCCGCGGCCCGTTTACCATTCCGGCCGCTGCCTACAACATCGCAACCGGAAAAGCCGGCTACGAGAGCCTGGTTCCCCAAGTCTTTACGCCGTCCCTGCCCGTTAGCGCGGCGATCGGTGCCATGCGTAACCAGGATTGGACCGGTCGACCGATTATCCCTCGCGGTACAGGGCCCATTAAAGGCGGTATAGAGGCCGCTGACTACGCTGCACGCACGCTGATACCGCCATATGGAACGATTAGTAATGCGGCTATCCAGCCCAGCGCTAACCCCGCTACGGTGGCAGGCAGATTTGGTGCCAGCATGACCGGCATCAAGGTGCCCTCTGAGGCCTCGGCGCGGTATATGCAGCGGATCCCGCAAGAGAACGCGAAACTGGCCAAAGCGCGTGCCAAGCACCCTGCTGGGATAGCTGAAAAGCTATACGGAAAGTTAACGAGTGAGCAATAAGGTGGTCCCATGCCTAGTTCAGCGGTCATGGGTAAATTCGAAAAGGGTACTTTGCACTCGGGTGGCCCGGGCGGCCCCAAGGTGACGAACCCGATGCAGGCCGTGGCGATCAAGTATAGTGAACAGCGTACGGAAGCGAAGCACGGGGGCCATTACCCCGAGAGCCATTTTCAGGGGGGCGTAGTGTCAAAATCATCCGGACTTCACGACGCGAGCTATGCACAGGGCGGCAGCGTCCTCCCTAGATCTCGGGATTTCAAGAAAGAGCCCGACGCCGACTTGCTGGGCGGCAAAGACCGGTTCACCGGCCATAAGGCGACGGTTGCCGGCGGCGAAGTCAAAACCGATGACGTCTTTGGCAAGGGCAGCGGTAAAACCAATCCAAAGCCGGCCGATAAATCTGAGGCACCTGTCAAGCCACGGAGATAATCCGTGGACAAGCCGTTGACACTTCTTCAAGTCTGGATTATTGTCACTCTGCTGATCTTGGTAGCAGCGGCGATCTACACGGATTATCCAGAATGGCTCCAATGAATACGAAGCCCCTCGTCTTCGTCAAATGG
>Ga0209415_10008986_pt1 | contig 17220 bp, 19 predicted proteins | sample PeaSoiSIISIP2007_FD_187696 | JGI IMG/M metagenome (GOLD analysis project Ga0209415, IMG submission 187696) | Peat soil microbial communities from Weissenstadt, Germany - SII-SIP-2007 (SPAdes) (version 2) | ecosystem: Environmental > Terrestrial > Soil > Wetlands > Peat | place: Germany... | reverse complement strand
ATTTCTTGGGGGGTGAAATGCGATTTCCACAGGGGGAGGGGGTGGGGGTACGCGTTTCTGACCGTTCCAATCCAGGTTGGATTGGGCGTAACAGAGGGTTTTCCCTCATCTCTTCATTGTGCGCGTTGCGATGCGAATTGTGCGCAAAAAGCTGTCAACGAGTTTTTGGCGAGGGGATTCAGGACGAGGCTGCTGAGGGCTGAATTGCGGTTGGAGCGGGTAACTGGGCGGATTGAGTTCTGACGTTTCCCAGGTGACAGCGAGGCACCCGGGGCACCCAGCATCTTTGGTTTGATGACATTTTTTGGTTTGATCGCATTTTGTGTTTGGATCACTTTTCTGGTGCCTGGGCAAATCACCGTTGCGCCTACGGCGCGGGGTGATTGGTGATCGTCCACCCCAAAAAAACAGCGTGGACCATGAGGTCCACGCTACAGCCGACCGGGAGGTCGGCGCTACAAATTCTGGAGGCGCTACGAGCTCGGGAGGTCGTTTACACGTTCTGCTTAGAACTTGTAAACGACGCCGATGGTGGCGCGGGCGCTTCTGGTTTCGTGGGAGGAAGCGGCCTTCTGGGCATTGTTGTTGGAGACCGAGAAGGAGGAGCGGATATCGTCGCCGGCGATGCGGAGGGAAAAGCGCTGAGTGAGTATGTAATCCACGCCGCCGCCATAACCGCCGGCAAAGGAAACGGTGGGGGTCATCTGCTCGCCGCTGATGTGCTCGCCGCCGATCAGGACGCGGGCGAAGCCGCTGAGGTTCTTGGAGAGTTCAAAGTGCGCGAGAGGTCCGGCCAAGATGGCGTCCACAGTGGGGTCGCCGGGGTTGGTGCTGTCGTAGGTGTAGCGGTACTGCGCGCCGTCGGCAGTGACGCCAAAGTATTTGCCGAAGTAGCGGGTGACGGCGGCGTTGACGCCCTGCAAGCCGTTACGGGAGCCGTTGAGCTGGTTGAGGCTGGTATAGCCGTAGCCGACGTAAGCGTCGTACTTGAAGACGCGGTCCGAGCGGTCGACGGGCGCGGGCGCGGAGGCGGTCGAACTCTGGCTGAGAGCCGCGATGGGCATCAGAAGGGCCGGAATGATGGCCAGGATGGAAAGCAGGAACTTCTTGTTCAAGTTGAGACTCCCTCAAAAAATCGTGCTGTGGCGCTTTTGTGCTGAGCTCCGGGCCTGAGCCCCCGGTAAGCGTCCGCCGCGCGCGTGAATCTTTACCTTCTTAGACTATCCTCTCGACCCCGTTTGTACGAAGCGGGAAGTGAGCGGGTCGTTTTACTTCGGCTGAACGGAGAGGGGATCGGGGAGGCGAATGAGCTTGCCCGAACTCTCCTTCACTGTGACGGAAATGCCGCCGGGAAGATAGCGAGCGAGGAAATCGGGGTGGTTCCAGTCGAGAAACCAGCCGTTCTCGATGGCCACGAGCGTGTACTGGCCGGGGGCTACGCCGCGCAGTGAGAAAGAGCCGTCGGAGTCGGACTGGTCACGGCGGAGGAAGCTGCGCAAGGGCAGGCCGCTGGGGGGAACGAGCACGATCATTGCGCCGGGAAAGGTTTTTTTGCCTTTGTGGACGACACCTTCGATGGTGGTCTCCTGCTGCGCGAGGGCCACGGCAAGGGTGAGGGAGCGCTCGCGAACGTTGATTTCATTGCCGTCGCGCCAGTGGTTATTGGCGGCAATGCGGGTAACGGCGAGTGGGCCGGTTTCGCTGTCCACCCAGAGATTCCAGTTACCGGGCGGAACGGTTGCAAGTTGAAATGCCAGGTCGGAGCACTGCACCGTGATGGGGTTCTGGTGGTGGTCGGTAGGTTCCAGGGTGACAAAGATATTACCGGGGGGATCGGAGGCGGAGTAGGGACGCAGCGCACCTTTGAGGGCGACAGTGGGTGTGCCTTGGGTGGGGTCGATGTGTTGGCTGTTGCTGGCATCGAGGTCGAGGAGGTAATCGCCCTGCGCGAGTTGGTATTTGCCGGGAGCGATGCCGTTGAACTCCAGATCATTTTTGTCAGGACCGGTATTTTGCAGCTCAACATTGAGGGCTTTTGTGCCGAAGAGGGTTTGGCGCAGGTCAAGCGATGGGCGCAGGTCATGCGGGATTTTTTCAGATTGGTCGGAATCGGAGGGGGACATTAGTTCAGTGATCGCATCGACGCGAAGGTGCAGCGCAGGCACGGCCTGGAGGGCGATATTGGCAACGGCGCTGTTGCCACCAGTCAGCGTGATGGAGGCGGCGGAGGCTTCGTCGGTGGTGGATTCGTAGAAGGTGATGGGGAAGGCGGCATCGAGTGCGGCGCTGGGGTCGTTGGGTTCGCGCTGTCGGGACTGGGGATTGAAGCGATGCAGCGCGTACCAGGGTTCGGCCTGGACGGCAATGAGGTAGTCACCGGGCTGGAGGTTGGAGAACTCGTACGCGCCGGTATCGTCGGTTTGGGTGGCACCGGCCTCGGAGATGCGCTCGCCGGGTGCCTCACCGGAGGGCTTGCGGAAGAGCATCACCTGCGCCTGATCGACGGGATCGCCGCCGTCGGCTGTGACCGAGCCGCGCAGGAGCGCGCTGGGGATGAGGCGGAAGACGAGGTTTTCGGTCTGCTGATCGGAACCAGTGACGATGGCGGTGCTGAACTGGCCGTGCTGGTCGTATGCCGCACTGAGAAATCCGCGGCGGGAGGCAAACAAATCGTATTTGGCGGCGGGGAGATGATCGAGGACGAAGTGGCCGTCGCTGTCGGACTCAGCCGAGGCAACGGGGAGGTGGCCTTCGACGGTGTGCGCGGTGATGGTGGCGCGACGCAGAGGCGCGTTGGTGTTGGCGTTGACGATAGTTCCAGCGATGCGGAATTGAGGGGTCTGGGCTGGGGCGGGAAGAGCCAGCAGAAGGAGGACGATTGCGATAAAAAGTGCGAGGGGTTTAGAACGCAGCGCGGGGTGATTGGGATTTGAGGTTTCCCCGGTCTCAAAATCGAGACCGGGGGCAGCCAGCAGAGGTCGCTGATTGAGGCTGATCTTCCATGGGCGCGGTGCTGGACTGATGGGGATCATGGTTTGGCGACCTCCAGGACTAGATTGCCGGTGGTGCCGGGAGAAAGGGTGATGGGCTGGCCGGCGCTAGGCAACGAGGCTGGGTTGCGGTACTCAAACTCGACCGGGGCGTCGAAGGCGTAGACGTGATAGCTGCCGGGGGTGAGGTCTTCAAGCGTGATGGTGCCGCCGGTAGAGGGGCGCAGGGTTGCGGGTGCAAGATCGACGGTTGAATCGAAGTCTGGAACGACGTAGACGGTGTAAGACGGCTCTTCACCGGGGTAGAGGGCGGAGAGTTGCGCGGGCAAGGAGAGCGTGAGTTTGGCGCAGTCGTCGCGCAGGACCAGTTGCGAAGGGGATGCTGGGCCGGAGAGCGTCAGCAACAGGGGTTCGCGGGCCAGACTGGTTCCGGCGGCGGTGAAGGAGGATTCGCAGAGGCCTTTGCCGGGGTGGGTGTGGACCCAGTAGGAGTTGGGGTAGGAGAAGATCGAAAACATGGGCCCTGATTCGACGGCACCTGCAAAACCATTTGGATCACTCTCGCTGGTTCTTCCATCACTGGGGCTGATCAGGACTTCTGCTACGGAAGATTTCACGGTGGATGCGTTCGATTGTGGTGGAGTTGGAGTCGTGCGGTTGATGACCAGCTCGATGGGGTTGGATGAGGCACCTTCAAGCGAAATGGGAACGAGCAGGTTGGAAATGGGGTGGCCATCGACGATGAAATTGGAGCGACCAGTCACTGTCGAATTGTCCACTTCCCCCGGCGTCTTTTTTCTGACGATATTTAGCTGAGAGAAGATATTCAGCGAATAACTTCCGTCTGGGAGAAAGTATTGCGTTTCTTGTAGCGACTCGCCGACTGAATTCATCGATGAGGAATTAGGCCAAAAAAATCCGGTATCGTCTCGAAGCCAAGATTGAATGGATAGATTGTTTTTGGGAGGCAATGAAAATTTGATGGTCACGGCGTGGAAGGGCACGAGGGCGAGCGTGAAGTTGGCTTGCGCCTGCTGACCGGCGGAGAGGTAAAACTTCTGGGCGCTGGAGAAGTCGCGCACGGCGGGATAAAAGACGGCGGGATAGCCGGTACGCTCGATAGCGCCTTGGTTGGCGACGGGAGCGAGGTTGGAGTCACTCTCGAGCAGCGGATCGGCCTTGAGCACGTACTGACCGTCGGTCAGAGCGGCAAAGCGAAAGTTGCCCTCGCTGTTGGTTATGGTGGTTTTGAATTGCGGCCATGCGGCGCGACCGCCCATCACGGTGCGACGGAGCAGATTGACGGTGATGCCTGCGGCGGGGTCTCCGGTGGAGAGTTCGATTCGGCCCTGAATCGCAGAGGCGGGAGCCAGCGACAAGGTCAGCTTGGGCATTTCGGCATCGACCAGAACATTGTGATTAGCCGTAGCGCTGGTACTCTGGGAGCCGACGGCGAGGCGGTCGTAGAAGCCGGGTTTGACGATCTCGAAGGTTTGCGGGCCGGTGGGGACGCCGGGAATCTCGAAGATGCCTTCGGAGTCGGTGAGGGTGCCAGTATCGGCATCGCCCTCGAAGTGAACCAGAGCGCGGGGCAAGGGCTGGTTGGTGGCCGCATTCAGCACCACGCCGCGCACGGTAACCCGGGCCGTCTGGGAGCCGCCGGCGGGCTGGGGCGGGTCTTGATCCTGGGCGAGCAGTGACGGAATCGCAAGGACGAGCGCGGCACAGAGGCTCAGCAACACGCGGCTTAGCAGAGGGCTGCGCTGGGGCTTGGCGGGCGACTTCTGATTGGATTGTGGGTCCACGCCTTATTTTGACGGTTGAGGGTGGGATAGGGGAAGCTGGGCGGGGTTCCATCATTATTTTTCGGTTCCGTACATATGATTTTGAGCTTGAGAGCAACGAGCATGAGCACCGTTCCTACGGGACTCCGGGTCAATGATTGACGCGTTGCTACATGCATACAGCACTCCAGTTGTGCTGGAGGATCTTTATTTTCCTGGCGTGATGCGGCAGCAGTCGCCGGCACCGACCGGTTCGTTGGCACCGGCGTCGAGAGTGACTTTCCAGCTTTCGTCGGGCTGCCTGCGCCAGATGGTGAGGTAGCGGCCGGTGGCGGTGGTGACGTGGCCTCCTGCGTCGAAGCTGCGCGCCTCGTAATGGCCCCAGGTATAGCCCATATCGCCGGATGGACCCATGACGGCGTCGGTGGGGGTCCAGGCGAGCTGGTAGTTTTTGGGCGACCAGGTGGTGGCTTTGGCGATGGCGGCGCGGCCGGTGATGGGCGCTTCTCCGTTGCTGAGGGAGACGCCGTCCTCGGCGAACCACTCGGCAAAGGCTGGGCCGCCGCGCTCGGCCACGTCTTTGGCAAAGCGGGCTTCGAGGTCGAGGAGAAAGAGCTTTCCGGGCTTGGCGGAGGGGTCGGCAAACGGGTTTGTGGCGGGGGGGGCAGCGCTGGGCAGCGGCAACTGGGCACGGGAGAGGCCGGGCGCTAACGTGGCGATGCAGGCGGTCAACACCAATGCTCCGAAGATTTGCTGGAGACGGGGCTGGGATTTTTGGGTCATGATCGTGGGACTCCCGTGCGAATGAAGATTCTTACAGGCTCATCCTACAACGTGGGGCGGATTTTGTGGATGGTTTGGAAATCAGTCGCCGGAAGCTGGTAGTTTCTTGATGGTCTTGAGCACCCACGCGCAAGATGCGACCAGAAGACCGATCACGAGGACAAGAAAACCACCAAAAGCAAGCGCCAAGCCGAGGAATGTGGCCGTGCAGGGGCCTGCTCCCGCACACAGGCCCGCTACGATTGCCAGCACTCCGATCAACGAGAGCCAGTATCCGAGTTTGGAAGCTTTGTCCAGCGCGGGTACTTCATGCATTGCGCATTCTCTTTACAGTCCCAGCACAGCGCGCTGGGCGGCGAAGATCTCCTTGAGTCCAACTTCGGCCAGATCGACGAGTCCGTTGAGCTGGGCGCGGGAGAAGCTGCCTTTTTCGGCGGTGGCTTGAGTCTCGATGAGGCCTCCGTCTTCGGTCATGACCACGTTCATATCGACTTCGGCGGTGGAGTCTTCCTCATAGCAGAGGTCGAGCAGCGGCGTGCCGCCGACGATGCCGACCGAGGTGGCTGCGACCAACTGCTTCAGCGGAGATTGCTTGAGGGTTCCGGCGGTGACCAGGGCATTCAGGGCCAGAGCCAGGGCTACGGCCGCGCCGGTGATGGCCGCAGTGCGCGTGCCGCCGTCGGCCTGAATCACATCGCAGTCGAGGATGACTGTCCGTTCGCCCAATAACTTCATATCCACAACCGAGCGCAGGCTGCGGCCGATGAGGCGTTGAATCTCGTGGGTGCGGCCACCGATCTTGCCGCGTTCGCTCTCGCGCGGGGTACGGGTGACGGTGGAGCGGGGAAGCATGGAATACTCGGCGGTCACCCAGCCGCGGCCGGAGTTACGCAGCCAGCCGGGGACGCCCTGCTCGATGGTGGCGTTGGTCAGGACGCGGGTATTGCCGACCGAGATCAGCACCGAACCTTCGGCGGTCTGGACGAAACCGGGAGTGAGAGTGAGGGGACGAAGCTGGGCGGCGCTGCGGCCGCCGGGACGAAAGATGGGGTTCGCGTGCATAGAGGAATTGTACGGGAAAGGGAGGCGGAGCGGGGAGAAGGGCTGGGTTGGGAGGGCCGGGAAGGGCGGGTTCCAGGATGGGAATTGGGCATTTCCGTGGCCCGGAACAGGAATGATGGGGTAAGCTGCTGAATACAAAAGGATAAGTTGGAGGTTGGGAAAGCGCAGGTTCCCGTTTTGGGACGAATTGCATTCTGAGGTGGAGGGGGGAGAGGAGGGGAATATGGGGGCAACTTGTTCCCTTATCAGGAACTTAGAAAAAGTGTCCGGGTTTGGCACACAACGTGTATTAGAAGTGGGCAAGACAGCGGCGCAGAGGCCGGAACGGGAAGCGCCAAAGCCGGAGCGAGAGTGGAACGAAAGTGGCTCCGGGGAAGCAAAAAGCGGGAATCGGGGAACAGCAGACAGCTAACAGTAGTAGTTGTCAGTTTCCGGCGAGCCTAAGTGAGAATGCAACTGTTAGCTGTCAGCTATCAACTGCCAGCTCAAAGAAAGAAAGGGAGCAAGTCATGCAGCGTATGGAACAGACAATGCGGCTCGAAGGAGCTGATCGGCGGCGGGTGGAGTCCGTGGTGGAGACGCTGGCCACGGTGGGCTGCCGGGGAGAGACACTGGCCGAGGTGGCGCACGATGCCCGGAATATGGTGACGGCGCTGGGGCTTTACTGCGATCTATTGGAGGAGCCGGGGGTGCTTACAGCACACTTCCGCCATTACGGAAGAGAACTGCGGTTGGTGGCCACGGCCAGTCGGCGACTGGTGGAGAAGATGCTCACGCTGGATCGTCGGACGGAGAGGACCGAGACGAAGGCTGAGCAGGAAGACGAGTTGTTTGGCGATCTGTTTTCCGAGTTGGAGCGGGGCGAGACGCGGCGGCCGCAGTTTCAGGATTTGCAACCGGCAGGTCCGATCGAGAATTTAGCCGCCGAGCTGTTGGCCATCCGCAATCTGCTGGCTGCGCTGGCTGGACCCGCAATCGCGGTCACTGTGGATGCCGTGGGCGGCGCGCAACCGGTGCGGCTGAACGCCGAGGATCTGACCCGAGTGCTGGTCAATCTGGTAAAGAACGCCGCCGAGGCCATGTCCCAGGGAGGGCGCATTCATCTCGGTCTGCGCGAACGCCGCGTAGAAGGCGCGAAGCGGTCCGAAGCCAGACTGATCCTGACCATGGAGGACAACGGACCCGGCATTCCCGTAGCGGACCTCGACAGTATCTTTGCCTCCGGGTTTACCACGCACACGAATGAGAGCAGAATGGGAGGTTCGCCGGGTGCCCATCGCGGGCTGGGTCTCTCCATCACCCGTTCGATTCTGGAGGCTGCGGGAGGGCGGATTCAAGCCTCCAACCGAGTCCCAACCGGTGCCCGCTTCGAGATTGAACTGCCTATCCGGGAGCGCTAGGCGGGGCCAAGGAACGGAAAGATCGCAAGCATGAAATGCGGGCCATCCAGGCCACGACAAAAAACCTTTTACCCAAGAACGCGCGAGGCGAATACAATGCTCGAAACAGTAGGAACGACGAGAAACATGGAGTTTCTTCCTTTACTAGCGGAACCGGCAACGCGACTGCACCTTCTGGTGGTGGACGCGGATACGGTGGTGCGCTCGGCCTGCGCGGAGATCGCCGCCAGTCTGGGCTATGCGGTGGAGAGCACCGGCGACATGAGCCAGGCGCGCAGTCTGCTGCGTGGCCGCGCCGCCGATATCCTGCTGGTCAACCTGCCGGCGGCCAGCAACGTGGGCCTGGAACTGGTCTCCGAGGTCAAACTGCTCTATCCGCAGACGGCGGTGATCGCCATGACCGCCTCCGGTTCGGTGAACGCAGCGGTCGAAGCGATGCGCTGCGGCGCTGCCGACTACCTGACCAAACCCTTCGCGATGGACGAGCTTTCGACGGTGCTGGACCGCGCCTCGGCCTCGCTGACCACCGACGCGGCTACGCGGCAGTTGCGGGAACGACTGCGCCTCTCGCAGGGATTGGGCGCGATGATCGGCCGCTCCGGCGAGATGGAGAAGCTCTATCGCATCCTTTCCAAAGTGGCGCAAAGCTCGCACCCGGTGCTGGTGCTGGGCGAGAGCGGCACGGGCAAGGAACTGGTGGCGCGCACCATTCACGCCTACGGGCCAAACTCGCAGAAGCCTTTTCTGCCCGTCGATTGCGGATCGCTGGTGCCGACGCTGATTGAAAGCGAACTGTTCGGCTACGTGAAGGGTGCATTTACGGGGGCCAATCGCTCCAAGGACGGGTTGCTGGTCTCGGCCGAGGGAGGAACGGTCTTCCTGGATGAGATTGGCGAATTGACCCTCGACTTGCAGGCCAAGCTGCTGCGCGCCTTGCAGGAGAAAGAGGTTCGCCCGGTGGGCGCGACGCATCGGGTGGCGATCAAGGCCCGCATCGTGGCCGCTACCAACCGCGATCTGGCGGTGATGGTGGAGAAGGGGACATTCCGCAAGGATCTCTTCTATCGGCTGAACGTGGTCAACCTGCGGCTGCCGTCGCTGCGTGATCGCCGCGAGGATATTCCGCTGCTGGCGGCGCACTTTCTGGACCGCATCAGCCGCGAGCACGGCACCAAGTTCACGCTCTCCGACGAAGCGCTGCGCACCATGATGCGTCATGACTGGCCGGGCAACGTGCGGGAACTCGAAAACTCCGTCGAGCGGGCCTGCGCACTTTCTTCCGGGCCGATTCTGCACTTGGGCGACCTGCCCACGCAACTGCAACAGCAGGGCCTGGAGGCACGGCGCACAGCGGCTACAGTCGGCGAACCTCAGTCCGAGGGCGGCCAGCCAGAGCTCAAGACACTGGCCGACCTGGAACGCGATGCGATTCTGGGCGCGATCCGCACCTTGAACGGTGATAAGTTGCAGGCCGCCAAATTGCTGGGCATCGGCAAGACGACGCTCTACCGCAAGCTGAAGGAATACGGCATCGCCGACCCGCTTCGGGAAGAGTAGCCGGTGCTTTTCAGCCCACTCTGGACCAGTCCAGCAGCGCACAGAAGCAACCTGCCAGATTGGCTCGGAGCCAAGGTCCACAGGCCCAGGCTGGAGCGAAATTGAATTGCGCCGATAAGGCAAGTACGGGAACCGTCACGTTCCCTCCATGGGAAAAATGGGAACGCGCCAACTGGCTCAGGCCGTCGAGAGAGGCCGGGCAGGATTGAAGGAGCTGGGAATGAGCATTTTGATTGTGACTGGAATTGAAGGCGCACAGAACTGCGCCGCCGTGGTGGGTGCGCAACTGGGAATGGAAGTGGAAGTGGCCGAGGGACGCAAGGCCGCGCTGGCCGCGCTGCGCCGCCAGGAGTTCTCCGCCGTAGTGGTGGACGACACGATGGCCGAGTGCGATCCGGCCGCCGCCGAAGCGATCTGGGAGCGCTCCGGGCTGGCGATTCCGCTGCAGATCAACTTTGCGCTCTCCGGCGCGGCCCGGCTGACTCGGGAGATTCGCGCCGCGCTGCATCGCCGGGAACGCGAGCAGACTCTGGCTCGTCGCGCCGCCGCCGTGGCTATCGAGTCCGAACTGAAGTCCACGGTCGCCGGTCTGCTGCTTCACTCGCAACTGGCGCTCTCTGGCAGCGAGGCCTCCTCGCCAATCGCCGACAAACTGCGCATGGTCGCCGATCTGGCCGGCAGCCTGCGCCAGCAATTGAACGCGCCGATTCCCGCGCGCGGAGAGAATGCCGCGTAACCCTTCCGGGCCGGGGACTGTGCGGTTGCAGGAAGCAGGTTTGTTATGGAGCCGAGCAGAGTTGGAGAGTGAGCGCCGCTGGTCTCTGTCAACTGTTAACAGTCGGCTGTTAGCTGTTCAAAGTTCATTGCGTTGCACGCGCATCGCCGGGGCGAAGGTTGCTCCGGCGTTTTTTTCGCTTGCTGCGCCCGCACCCAGCGCGAAATTGCGCTTCAGTCGCTCAGTATGGAAAAATCTAAAAAATCATTCAGCGTGCAGCACCACGTCGAAGAGTAGCAGGCTAACGGTCGTAAAAATAATGTCGTAGCCGAGCAGCAGCTTGATCCACAGCGTGGGGTCGCTTTCGCCGGTCAGGATCGCGGTGGTGGCCTGCACCATGGCCAGCAGGGCAGGAATGAAGATGGGGAAGAGAATCAGCGGCAGCAGCAGTTCGCGATTGCGGCTGCGAATGGAGAGCGCGGCGAAGAAAGTTCCGTTGGCCACGAGCGCCCAGGTTCCCAGCGGCAGCACCAAGGCCAGCAGCCAGCCCTGGCCCAGCACATGCAGGTTATAAAAAACCAGAAAGACCGGGGCCAGCAGCAACTGCACGATGGAGACAAAGAGGAAATTGGCCAGCACCTTGGCCAGAAACAGCTCCGCGCCGGGCGTGGGTGCCATGCGCTGCGCGTCCAGCACCTGGTGGCGGATCTCGCGCGCCCAGGCTTGGTTCAGCGCGCTTACCGAGGCGAACATGGTGGCCACCGAGAGCACTCCGCCGGCGATCTCGCGGGCAAAGGAGCCGCGCGGATCGAAGGCCAGCGAAAACAGCACCACCACCAACAGCGCGAAGAAGAGCATCGAGTTGATGGCCTCGCGCGAGCGCCACTCGATGCGCAGATCCTTCTGCAGATGAGTCCAGAGGGCGCTGGTCATTTCCTGGTTCTCTCCGGAGAGGTCAGTCGGGGCGCATCCTTGGTCAGGTCGGCGGTCTGCACCTCGACTTCCAAGGCCTGCACGGCGCGCAGATAGTCCATGGGCGCAAGAATGATCTGAATTCCGCGCGCACCGGCCGAGACGCTGATCTGGTCGAAGAGCGCCACCGTCTCGTCCACGTAGGTGGGATAGGGTTTTCTGACGCCGAACAGCGTCACGCCACCGCGAATGTAGCCGGTCAGCGGTTGCACGTCCTTGAGCGGCACCATCTCGGCCTTGCGCAGGCTAGAGGCGCGGGCAAATTTCTTGAAGTCCAGCTCGGTATCGCCGGGCAGCACGGCAAAGCGATAAATATTGAGTCCGCCGGTCACCAGCAGGGTCTTGAAGACCTGCTCGGGCGGCATGCCGATCTTTTTGGCGACGGTGAGGGCGGAGAGATCATTGGGATCGACTTCGTACTCGCGCAGTTCGAAGGGAATGGCAAGCGTTTCTAGGAAGCGTGTAGCGTTGGTCTTCATAACGTGGGGCTCCCTGGTTCAAAGGATGATACGCGGCCAGCATGCAGCGCCAGCACAAAGTCTGCGATGGGCGCGGCCAGCTCGCGCTGGTGAGTGGTTAGAACAATGGTACGGCTTCCGTGACGGAAGCCGGCCAGCAATTCGACCATCTGTCGCGCCGATTCCACGTCCATGTTCGAGAACGGCTCGTCCAACAGCAGCAACTCCGGCGCGGGCAGCAGCACACGGGCCAGCGAGGTGCGCTGCCGCATTCCCTGCGAGTATTGGCCCAAGGGGCGGGACAGAGCGGGGTCAAGACCGACTTGGCTGAGCGCCTCGGCGGGCGTGAGGCAGGAGCGGCCCGATTCCTGATAAAGACTGGCGAAGTAGCGCAGATTCTCTTCCGCTGTCATCTCGTCGTAGAGCATGGGCGCGTGGCTCATATAGCCGATGCGCGCGCGGGCCTCGTGCGGCTCCTGATCGTCGAAGACTTTGACGGTGCCAAAGCTGGGCCGCAAAAGACCGGCCAGAATGCGCAGCAGCGTGGATTTACCCGCGCCATTCTCGCCGATCAGCACATAGCAGCGCCCCGGCTCCAAATCCACCGAGACCTGCCGCAGCGCCGCAAAGGCGCCAAAGAGTTTGGAAACTTTATCGACGCGCGCGGTCAGTCCTTCGCGGACGGCTAACGTTTCGGTCGTGGGTTCGGGGCTAGTTGGCATTGGCAATGGTCGATTGGGAAATGGGTGATCGTGGAAAGCAAGCTGAAAACTCGATTCTGCTCTTGCTTTGTAATTGGGCACGACTTCAGTCGTGCCAGAATAGTTGCAAAAACAGCGGGGCTTTAGCCCTTGGGGGATTGTACCGCCTAACAGCGAGTCAAAGCATGGGAATCACCGGCGGTCATGCCAACCTCTCCGGACATTTTCTCGGTACACGATTCCCGCAGGGGCTAAACAGGCTGCAAAAAAGGGAAATAGCAGGTAAATGGCTCTGCGAAACATCCCCCAGGGGCTAAAGTCCTGTTGATTCTAAGCGGCTTATCGGCACGACTGAAGTCGTTCCCTTTTACAAAGCGAACCTGCTTGGAGTGTTCCTAGCTGGCCGGTTTGGAAGGCGGGGCAACGGAGGCGCGGGGGCTGACGCTGGGCGTAGTGGAGGGTTGCGCGGGGGCAGCGCCGGGTTGGCCGTTGGGCTGGGTGGGGGCGTACTTGCTGGCGCACTTGGCTTGCAGTTCGCTGGCGTGGAAGACGCCGTCGCGGCCGTAGGTTCCGGCGGCCAGGGCCTGGGCATCGTCCTTGAAGGTATCGGGGGGCGGCTCGGAGCCTTTGTAGACCACCTTCAGTTGGCGTCCCTGGGCGGCCTTGGGCGAGTGGCTCTCGAACTCATTCAAAACAAAGGTGACGTGGGGTCCGTTGTGCTCGATGGAGCCGGGCTGCACGAAGCCTTCCACGCGCAACTGGCTGTGATACGCTTTGTCGCCCATGCCGCCCAGCTCGGCGATAGTAACAAAGTAGCTCTTGTTGGCGCTGCTGCCAGAGACGGCCAGCCAGCCAATGGTGCCGACGATCACGGCGACAGCGATTCCAATGCGTAGGGTACTCGGGGAAGTTTTCATAAGCTGCCTATAACGATACGAGCGAACCTGCGCGGGGTCAACCACAGAAAGGAGGAGGGAGAAGGGCAGATTCCAGAAATGGGCGTCATGAGCCTCGTCATCACTGACCCAGGGTCATGCAGGACGTCGCGCGCATCGCATCGGAAGTCCTGTAGTCGTGTCGAGGAGAGCCAGTGAGCCAGAAGATCGCGAAACAATTGATGCCGCATAGATCTGATTGGATGATACGCCTAGCGTTTATTGCGACGAATATCGTTGAGCATATCCTGAACAGTGTGGTTGCTCAATACATCGTCAATGACTGCATCTGCTTCAGCATAGACACCCTGAAGGACGGTGCGTACATTCTGACCAACGATGCAGGCAGGATGTGGTGTGTTGCTATGCATTCGAAATCGAGCATCTTCCCCAAGTGCAATCCGAATATCACTCAAGAGGATATCTTTTGCATCTCGTGTCAACGTCCAACCTCCACCCTTGGCACCTTTGGAGTCGACCAAGTGGGCGCGGCGCAATGACGCCAGTTGACGGCGAATCACAGCGGCGTTTGTTCCGACGCTGAGCGCCAGAAATTCGGAGGTTACGCGCTCTCCTGGCATGGAGGCCAGCAGCGTCAGAACATGCACAGCCGTGGAAAATCGCGAGTTCATGGAACCAGACAATCTTCAATGTGAATTGGTTTCTTATAAAGATTTTACACTCTTTTAGCATAACTGTTTTGACATCCGTGACATTTTTTGTTACGGTTAATTTGTCGAATATGACAAGGGCGCACAGCCCGTTTAGTGGCGCTAAACTCATTTTCAATCAACACAAATCAAAATACGGAGCCTCTTCAAATGAACGTCGTTCTCTATGGTGCAACAGGCAACGCAGGTAGTCGTATACTCACTGAACTCCTCTCGCGCGGCCACAGCGTGACCGCCGTTGTACGCAACACTTCCAAGGTGCCACCTGCGGTCAAGGCTGTACAGGATGATCTCAGCAATGTGGACACGATTGCTGAGATCATTGCGGGCGCTGATGCGGTAATTAGCGCTTATGGCCCGCCACAAGACAACACGGACGCTTTAGTGGAAGTGACCAAGCGCGAGATTGCCGCAGTACAAAAGGCGGGCAATCTCCGTCTGATCGTGGTGGGTGGCGCGGGTTCACTGGAAGTAGCCCCTGGAGTTTCTCTGCTGGCTTCCGGAAGCTTGCCTGCGGCGTGGATTCCCATTGCCACCTCGCATGACAAGGCTCTCAAACTGCTTGAAGCCTCAAGCATCAACTGGACCTATCTGAGTCCCGCAGCATTCTTTGAGCCGGGAACACGCACCGGGAAATTCCGTTTGGGCAAAAAAGAATTGCTTTCCGACGCCAAAGGCGAAAGCCGTATCTCGATGGAAGATTATGCAATCGCCTTGGTCGACGAGTTAGAAAAGCCGGCTCACGAGCGGGCGCGTTTTTCGGTTGGCTACTAATCAAATTTATCGCAGCCAGCACGACATTTCCTGCGCGCTGGCTGTGAAACAAGAGAAAATACTATTGTTATGTACCTAACCTTCAACACTCATGTAATGCTTGAAGATATGAATAAATGTTGTGCTTCTCAGCCATATTGATTTTGAGGTCATGAGACGGGCGGCGAAGAGACTAGACCTGATGCGCGCACTCGATCGGCATTTTTCACAGGAAATCACCTCATTTCACAGGTGTGACCAAGTCTACGTGTATCCCGAAAATGCTCGAATGCCAATCACCCCCCCCTGGCGCATGTTTTTGCGTGAATAGACCTTTCAATCTAACCAAATAAGAGTAATCCGAAATTGTCGAACGAATAAGAAAACGAACGGATTCTCAAAAGTATCCGTCTGGAAAGCCGGAGATTTCGATCTGGCGCCCGAATTAAATTTGGGCCTCCATGATTATGGCCAAATATCCGAATAGAAAAGCGAGCAGAATGATGCAAATCAAGAAAACTGAAGTTCTAGTCATAGGAGCGGGAGCGGCAGGCCTTCGCGCCGCACTGGGCGCAGCCACAACCGGAGCGCGCGTAACGGTTCTACGGAAGAGCGCGGCTTGCTGCACGATTGAATCCGACCGCACATTTGAGATCCCTGGGGGAGGCGGTTGCGGTGTTGCCAGCCCAATTGGGCCGTCGGATAGTTCGGAAGCCTATTTTACCGACTTGATGAAAGTCGCGGCGGGTTGTAACAAGCCGGAACTGACGCGCCTTTTCGCGGAAAAGTCTGTGCCGCGCTGTCAAGAGTTGACAGAACTTGGTGTAGAGTTCGAACGAGATGAAAATCACCAACCCCGGCTGTTTCAGGAAATATGGCATAGTCATCCGCGTATCTTGTACTCCAAGCGGGGCACAGGACATGAGATACATCGAGTTATGCTGAGCGCCGTCGAAAGATTGGGTGTCGAAATCAAGTCGGGGTGGAGTGCCATTCGGCTATTCCGTGATGCCTCCGGCATAACGGGGTGCCTGGCCCAGTGTTTCCGCTGATGATTCAAGCATCCGTGAAGGTTCCATTTGCACAGAAGGGGTATTTCAAATACAACGAGCAAGTTGTGTTGGGAGTTTCATTCGCGTTCCCGACCCCGTTCTACAAAAAGAAGAAATGACAAAGATGCAAAGGCTATCGAGTGTTATCGGAACCGGATTGTCGGTGAACTTCCTTTGATCGAGAGATTCATGAGTCGATCTTGAAGGCAAACGTCCATGCGGATAGATGGGCCATAACCTAGGCGCAACGACGCCAAGACAGGACCCGCGCAATGATCATCGCCATGCAGGAAAGAGCAAGCGAAACAGATATCGAGATCGTCCTCAATGCGCTTTTAGTCGAGGACGTGAACGTGCATCGAACTACGGGAGCGACGCAGACTATTTTTGCTGCTGTAGGTTCCACAGCCAAGCTGGACTTGAATAAATACGAAGTGCTGCCTGGCGTGCAAAAAGTACACCGGATCAGCTTGCCTTACAAACTGGCTGGCCGGGCCTTTCATCAAGGAAACACCGTGGTCGAGTTTGCCAACGGAGCCACCATCGGCGGTGAGGAGATTGCGGTCATCGCCGGGCCATGCGCCATCGAGAATCGTGAACAGATCTTCACCATTGCCCGGTGCGTCAAGGCTGCTGGCGCAAATTTTCTGCGCGGAGGCGCCTTCAAGCCACGCAGTTCGCCCTACGCATTTCAGGGACTGGGCATTCCTGGACTGAAACTGATGCACGAAGCTGCTCAAGAGAACGGCTTACTTACGGTAAGCGAGGTTATGGAGATCTCACAAATCGAGACAATGCTTCCTTATGTGGATTGTTTTCAGGTAGGCGCGCGCAACATGCAGAACTTCAACCTGCTGCGCGAACTTGGCCAGATACGCAAGCCGGTACTCCTGAAGCGTGGAATCGCCGCTACCATTGAGGAATTACTGCTTTCGAGCGAGTACATTCTCTCTGGCGGCAACTATGATGTAATTCTTTGCGAACGTGGCATTCGAAGTTATGAGCAATCCATGCGCAACACGATGGACATTTCGGCTATTCCGATGGTGAAAAAGCTGTCTCATTTGCCCATCGTCGCTGATCCATCACACGCCACGGGGCGTCGCGATATGGTCCCCGCGATGGCCAAAGCCGCTGTAGCAGCGGGTGCCGATGCAATATTGGTCGAGATTCACCCCCAAGCAGATAACTCCGTATCCGATGCGGCGCAGACGTTATACTTGGATCAATTCGAGAAGCTGATGGATGAGTTGAGGATCATTGCGGCTGCGGTGGGCCGAGGGGACATGAGGAACTGTGCAGTGGCCTAGTGCTTTGACCGCATGAATAGGTAATCAAAGTTGATACTTGTTGGATGCCATTTCAGGCTGTACATCTGAAGTATGGG
>Ga0209415_10008985_pt1 | contig 17222 bp, 16 predicted proteins | sample PeaSoiSIISIP2007_FD_187696 | JGI IMG/M metagenome (GOLD analysis project Ga0209415, IMG submission 187696) | Peat soil microbial communities from Weissenstadt, Germany - SII-SIP-2007 (SPAdes) (version 2) | ecosystem: Environmental > Terrestrial > Soil > Wetlands > Peat | place: Germany... | reverse complement strand
CGGTGCCGGCGGTGATCTTGGGCGGGGCGGGAACGATCGCGATTGTGCTGGCGTGGAACTGGCTGTTTCCGTCGCTGAGAAGGGTAGATAAGCCAGTCGAACCCAACCGAGCTACGCTGAACCCATGAGGGGTTCCATCGTTCAGATCAGCATTTCGCCGGGAGGCATTCCCAAACGGGCCGTCGCGGAGGCGGAGGTAACGCCGGAAGGAATCCGGGGCGATTCGTGGGCGCATCCGCAAATTCACGGCGGGCCCAACCAGGCGCTGCTGCTGATCACAAGCGAAGGTATTGGGCAACTCATCGCACAGGGCTATCCGGTCTTCGCGGGCGCGCTGGGCGAAAACCTCACCACCGCGGGGCTGGACCGGCGTCAGATGCGTATAGGGCAGCGCTATCGGGCCGGCGGCGTCATGCTCGAAATCACGAAAATGCGCAGCCCCTGCACGACACTGGATGTGTACGGGCCCTCCATCAAACAGGCGGTCTATGACGCTCAGGTGAAGGCCAGCGATGCTGCGTCGCCGCGCTGGGGGCTGGCCGGATTCTATGCCCGGGTGTTGCGGAGCGGGTTCATGCGTCCTAAGGATATAATCGAACTAGTAGATCAAGCCGTCTGACCAAGTTGTCGGAATCACGGATGCCGAGCCTGCTTGAAACGAGTCTTCTCCGCAAGCCCGCTGCCGCGCGCGGAGAGGCGGCCCCGCACTCACTCGGTGAGGCGCTCGGGCTCTCAAACGAAGAACAAGACCAGGTGAAAACCCTGCTGACGTCGTTGGCGGATCCCGACGCGGGGGTTCACTATTTGGTGCGCTTGCGGAACCTCCAGCCGGATGCCTTTCGGCGCTTGGTGCAAACGCCCGCCGTTCTGAAGTATCTGATCACGGTTGCTTCCTTCAGCCGCTTCCTGTCCGAAGAGATTTTGCAGAATCCGCAGTGGCTGGAGGAAGTGACGGGGATGAGCCGCGTTCTCACGGCGGCCGAATACAAGAAGCGGTTGGGCAAGTTCCTCAAGAATGAGCCAGAGGGAAAGCCGCTGGCCTTGTCGCTGGCGCTATTCCGCCGCCAGCAGATTCTACGCATTCTGCTGCGGGATGTGCTCGGGTTCGGCAGTTTGTCGGACACCACGGAAGAACTTTCGAACCTGGCTGACGCTATTCTCCACGTCAGCTACAAGCGCATTCGCGCGGATCTGGTGGCCCGGCACGGGACGCCGCGCTACGTCGATAACGACGGCGAAGTGCGGGAATGCGGGATGTCGGTGATCGCGCTCGGCAAGCTGGGCGGACGCGAGCTGAACTACAGCTCCGATATCGACCTGATGTTCGTTTACGCGGCGAACGGGGAAACCGAGGGCGAGCATTCGATATCGAACAAGGAGTTTTACAAGAAGGTCGCGAACCAATACACCGAACTGCTGTCCACCTACACCGCTGAAGGCCTGTGCTACCGCATGGACCTGAGGCTGCGCCCGGATGGCAGCCTGGGCGAAGTTTGTATTTCGCTGGATGGCGCGAAGAGCTACTATCAAACCCGCGCGCGCGATTGGGAATTGCAGATGCTGATCAAGGCGCGCGTGGCGGCTGGCAGTCCGGAGGCGGGCCGCGAGCTGCTCCGCACGGTAGAGCCGCTGATTTATTCCACCACGCTCGATTTTTCGGCGGTGGAAGAAGTGTCCGCTACGCGCGAGCGCATCAGCGAAAAGTTGAGCAAGCGGAAGCTCGCCAAATCAACGTTCGATGTGAAGCTGGCTCCCGGCGGCATCCGGGACGTCGAGTTTCTGGTGCAGTGCTTGCAGCGCCTGCACGGCGGGCGCGTTCCGTGGCTGCGGCACGGCGGAACAATGCTGGCGCTTTCGCGTCTGAGCCAGAAGGATCTGCTGTCGGCAGCGGAGTTCGGGCGTCTGATTTCGGCGTATCGCTTCTTGCGGAATCTGGAACACCGGCTACAATTCGCCGAGGATCGTCAAACGCATACTCTGCCGACGTCGCCCCGCGATCTGGATCTGCTGGCGAGAAAAATGCCGAACGCACAGCTCGGCGGCGCGTCATTGCAAGAAAATCCGGGCGAGAAACTGCTGCAGGAGTTGAACGCGCACCTGGAGGCGGTCCAAGAAATTTACGAGCGCGTGATTCACGCCCAGCGTCCCATCTACTACAGCCTGCCCCCCGCCGCCGAGCCACGCATCGAAGCCGCGCAAATCGAGGCATGGGAGGTTGTGGAGCCGACGTCCAGCAATCTGATTCGATTTCTAGATGAACGCGCGCCGGCGCTGGCCCGGGTGGTTTCCGCAATGCAACTGGGGCGTGGCGCCGGGGCTTTTGAGCACTTCCTCGAAAAGCTGATGCCCGATTCCAGCTTGCTTGCGCTGCTCGATTCCGATCCGCAGGTGGCGCGGTCTACGCTCGACATCTTCGGGCACAGCCCCTACTTCGCCGACGAGCTGGTACGCGTTCCGGAATTGATCGAGGAGTTCTGCCAACTTCCGAGTCCAAAAGAGCCGGCGGAGCCGAAAATCGCATTGACTTTCGACGATATCTCCGATCTGCGCCGCTATTTCCGCCGCGAGATGTTTCGTATCCAAGCCGCCAGCATGTGCCAGCATTTGCCGGTATTCGAAACGTTGCAGCAAACCTCCGATCTGGCGGACACGGCAATCGCGGCATGTTATCGGATGGCGGTGGAGCACGTCGCCGCCCTGCATCCGCCCGCAACTCCGGGCTATCAACCGCGCCAGCAGCTGATGGTGATCGCGCTGGGCCGTCTGGGCATGCGGGAGTTCGACCTGGCCTCGGACGCGGACCTGGTGTTCGTGTTGCCGGACGAAGATCACGAGGAACACCTGTTTTGGACGCGGGTGGCCGAGCGCATCGTGGATTTGATCACCGCATACACGGGTGCGGGCGTCATGTTCACGGTGGACACGCGGCTTCGGCCCAACGGGAGCGCCGGTGCGCTGCTGCAATCGGAAGCGGCCTACAAAGAGTATTTCGCCAAGAGCGCCGAGGCTTGGGAAGGCATCGCGTACATGAAATCGCGCGCCGTGGCGGGAGATACCGAACGTGCCACGACGTTTCTGAACGAACTCCAGAAGGTGGATTGGCGGCGCTATGGCCAAAGCGGCCGCTCGAAGAAGGACCTGCGGCAGATGCGCCTGCGGCTGGAGAAGGAGCAGGGGCACGATCATCCGCTGAAGGCCGGCCACGGTGGATTTTACGATATCGATTTTTTGTTGCTCTTTCTGCGCTTGAAAGCGGGCGGCCTGTTCTACAAGGTGCTGAACACGCCCGAGCGCATCAACATCATTGAAGCCACCGGCCATCTGGAGCCCGCGGATGCGGAGTTTTTGCTGGATGCCGCGACGTTCTATCGCGCCGTGGATCATGCCCTCCGCGTTTACTCCGGCCATGCCGAACCCCGCTTGCCGAATTCCGAAGCACACCTGCAGGTGCTGACCGAATTGGTGCGACGCTGGACTCCGGAAAATCGCAACGGCCAGCCGCTCAACGCGGAGCTCGCCAAAATCCAGAACCACACGCGAGAGATTTTCGAGCGGCTGTTCGCGAGTTAGTAGCGCCCGCTTGGGCGGACGCGCCGACTCCGCTCCCTCATGGTCGCGGCTCAGTTGTGTTGCGCGCGCTTCAGACTGGGCGGATCATGTCGAAGCGATCCAGCGTGCGCGTGTAGCTGTTGCCGGCCATGCGGCCGATCGCGCGCAGCTTGTCCTGGTCGATCCGGTAGTTGTTGAAGTAAGCGTCGTCGATGTGGAATCGGACAACTTCGCCCAGCACCAGATTTCCGCCGCTCACCAAGCCGCTCAGGGAGATGGTGTACAACAGCCGGCATTCCATATTGATGTGCGATTCGGCGACGCGGGGCGCTTTCACCAGATCGCTCGGAATCGGAGTCAAGCCGGAGAGCTGGAACTCATCGATTTCCGCCGGATAGTCGCCGGAACATAGATTCATCTTTTGTCCAAACTCTTCGGACACGACGTTCACCACAAACTCGCGCGCCGTAGTGATGTTGCGCAACGTGTCCTTGCGCGGATCGGGGTTCGCGCGGAGCCCAACATTGAAGACGAGCACCGGCGGATGGGCGCTCGCAACCGTGAAAAAACTGAACGGCGCGACGTTGAACGCGCCTTCGGGATTGACCGTCGAAACAAAAGCGATCGGGCGGGGGACTACTGACCCAATCAACAGCTTATAGACGCTGGAATAGTCCGTGGAAGCGGGGTCAACGATCAAGTTGTCTATTGTAGCTCGTGCCTAGCGTCCATTTGTACCACCACTTGCACGTGGTGCCTTTTGGAGCGATGATATGGACGGAGCGATTATGAGTAGCTCATCTGTTAGTTCGTTTCGTCCGAGTATGACGACGACTGATCTGACCACCAATGATCTGACCACAAGCGCGTCGCCATTTATCGAGCAGGCCAGATGCGCCGGCGAGTTGTACATCGAGCAGCCCTACGAGCTGTACTCGGAAGAGAATCATCAGGCTTGGCGCAAGCTTTATGCGCGCATGCTGCCGCGTTGGGATCGCTACGCGAACGAGCATTTCCTGAAGGGCATCCACTCGCTGTGCCTGGATCCCGACCGCATCCCGCATCTCGAAGACGTGAATCGATTCCTGAAACCTTTGACTGGGTTTCAAACCAAAGCCGTGAGCGGCTATGTCCCCGCGTTTATTTTTTTCGATTGCCTCCGCAACCGCGCCTTCCCGACCACCATCACCATTCGCCGCGCCGGCAAGTTGGATTACCTGCCCGAGCCGGACATCTTTCACGACGTAGCCGGCCATGTCCCCATGCACACCGACAAGCATTTCGCCGAAGCGCTGGTACGCTTTGGGGAATGCGCGCATACGGCCGCTGAAATGGCGGCGGGGATTCGAGGGCCGGATACGCGAACGCACTACCTCACCAGCGTCATCCGGGCGATGGCGCGGTTTTTCTGGTTCACGATCGAATTCGGCTTAATGCGAGGCTGCGACGGCTTCAAGGTGTATGGCAGCGGGCTGCTCAGTTCGTATGGCGAGATCGCGCACGCCATTGAAGCGCCGGAAGTGCAGCGCTATCCGCTCCAATTGGAGTGGGCCATCAATCAAGGCTTCGAGATTCATCACTACCAACCGCTGCTGTTCATCGTCGATTCATTTGACCATCTGTTCGGCTTGGTTGATCAGCTGGAACGCTGGATGAAAACTGGGAAGCTCAGCAACGTGGCGCCCGGCGAGCCAGTGGTCAACGAGGAGGACCTGAAGAGTTTCCTCCACGCCGAGCTTTCCTAGTGCGTTAAATCTGTGTACCTCGGGTCGGTGGCCTTGAGTCAGTTGCGTTGAGGGCACGCAGCCATGCACGTTCCGTGGCAGTAGCCGTCTCTGGGTTCTTTGCGATTAAAACCATGAACAGAGTCGAGAGGCCGTCCCAGGCCTCTGGATCACCATATTTCCCCTTAATTGGGATCAGTGGTTGGCGTTTGCTGAACGCCTCGGCTGGTGAGTTGCTCTTCCTTCCATTGCACTTGTTGCAAGCAGTCGCGAGGTTCGCAATCGCAGACGCGCCACCTCCGCTATGGGCTTCAACATGGTCGATGACGGCTCCCAATCGATCAAGCAAAGGTGCATCTCTCCTACGCCAGTTGCGGTTATAGTAGGCCGGTATTTCAGTGTGCCCTTCGCGTCTAACTAGCTCCGCCAGGTACCTCATCACAGGGGCGAATATTACCGGAGATCCGCACCAACGGCAGAGCCACCGGTCACGGCGGAAGACCTGCACCTGAACCGAGTGTGGCGCACTGCGCGGAGCCTTTGGAGTCGGAGGTTCGGAACTCATCAAGTAATCCTATCAAGCACTAACAAATTGCGAAGCGCACTAGCTTGATTGAGAGCACCATCGGTAAACCGTCCGTAAGATACAGCGGTTCAGCTGGACAGCCGATCCCGACAAGATCTGGAATGCGCGCCCATGTTAGCCGGATCGGTGCAAGTTTCCATGTGGCGCGTACTCCTACGTGCCGGTCGAAACTCCTTTCGACACAAATCGAGAGGCAAAAGCGTTCACTAAAGTGAACGCGGCACGCAAAGTGCATGCGCCACAATTTGCGTGCACCGGTTACGGACGGATTACGGACCATCGGCTTTCCTAGGTCGACTTAAATTCGAGTCATAATAGAGGAATGCGACTCCCGATCGCCCTCCTCTCTTTCGGCCTGACCGCTACGCTCACGGCTCCCCTGACGCTCGTGGCGCAGACACCGTCCTCTGCCACTGCGTCTAGCGCGGCGGACGCCTGGAAGACCGCTGAAACTCTCGGCAATCTCGATATTTCCGACTTGACCCCGGTCCAGAAAAAGGCCGTGCTCAAGATCGTTCGCGAGCAGGATTGCTCTTGCCAGTGCGGCATGAAGACGGCCGAATGCATTATGAAGGACACCAACTGTTCCTACAGCCGCGCGCTGGCGAAAATCGCGGTGCAGGGCGTGAAGGACGGCAAGACCCTGATCGAGATCAGCAAGCTGATGGATGCCTCACCCAAGGCCCATCGGCCGAAGCTGCTGGAAGCGCCGGTCAAAATTGCAGTGGATGGCTCGCCGGTGCGAGGTCCGGCGGACGCGCGCATCACTCTGGTGGAGTTTTCCGATTTCGAATGCCCGTACTGTTCGGCGGCCGTGAAGCAGGTGGACAACGTAATGACGGCGTATCCGAAGGACGTGAAGTTGATCTACAAGCAATTCCCGCTTTCCATGCATCCGCACGCGGAACTGGCGGCTGAGGCGTCGCTGGCGGCGCGCGACCAGGGCAAGTTCTGGGAGATGTACGAAGTCCTTTTTAAGAATTCCCGGCAGCTTTCGCGGAACAGCATTCTGGCGATGGCGAAGGATATCGGTCTGGACATGGACAAGTTCAAGGCGGATCTCGATTCCGAGAAGTACAAAAAGGAAGTACACAAGGATATTGCCGATGGCGAGGATGCCAACGTGTATGGAACGCCGGCGTTCTATATCAACGGCAAGCAGTACAACGGCGAAGTGACGCTGGCCGCGCTGAAGCCGATTCTGGCAGCCGAACTCAAGGGCGAGACGAAAGAGGCTGAGGCCGCAAAGTAAGCCGCTTCAGAAACAGTAGTTCAATCTCGGGTGAGAGGGGAGGCTAGTTTATGAGCCTATTCCACGCTCCAACCTTGCCATTGGAGCCGAGCCGGCTCGCACTGGTCCTCGCCGCGGTTGCTCTATGGGTGATCGCGCCAACCGGCACGCTGTCCGCCCAGCAGGCGCCGAAGCATCTCAACCCGGTTATCGAAAAGCTAGCCGCAGGCAAGCCGTTCATCGGCTTTCAGACGGGCGATTTGTCCTTGGAAAACGCCCGCTCCATTGCCCGCGCCGACATCGACTATGTGTATCTGGAGATGGAACACGGGCCGATGGATTTTGAGGGGATGCACCGGTTCACGGTCGGCATGATCGACAAGACCGCTATTCTCAAGAAGGGCAACGCCCAGCCCAACGTGGCGATCTTCGCGCGCTTTGCTCCCTACGGGCGGGAGCAAGCACAATGGATCGTGAAACAGGCGCTTGACATCGGCCTGATGGGCGTGATCTTCAATGGAATCGACAACCCAGAACAGGCGCTGCTCGGGGTACGGAACATGCGCTACCCGCAGAAGAAGACATCGAAGTATCCGGAGCCGACCGGGCTTCGCGGCTATGCGCCGGCGACCGCCGTCTGGTGGTGGGGTGTTTCTGACGCCGAATACGAGCGGCGGGCCGATGTGTGGCCGCTGAATCCGGATGGCGACCTGCTGGCCATCATGATGATCGAAACGGCCGAGGGCTTGAAGAACGCCGATGCGATCGCCGCGGTGCCGGGCGTGGGCGCTATCTTCGTAGGCGCCGGCGGAGACCTGCACCAATATTTGGGAGTGGACAGCAACGCGCCTGAAGTGGAGCAAGCCTTCCAGACCATTCTCAAAGCCTGTCTGGCTCACAATGTGGCATGCGGCATTACTGCCCTGAACGGGCGTGACATTGCGAAACGCCTCGCCGAAGGGTGGAAGATGATTCGAACCAACGAAGCGGCTTTGGTGCAATGGCGCGGCTCCTCGGCTGCGCGATAGATTCTCGGCGACCTCGGTGCGACGCGGCCAATGCGCGCCGGTTACAAATTGCCGCGTGGGGCTTGTTCGCCGGTCATAAATTACCGCGCGAAGCCTGTTCGCGCTCGATCGCCTCAAACAAAGCCTTGAAATTGCCCTTGCCGAAGCTGCGGCTGCCCTTGCGTTGAATGACTTCGTAGAACAAAGTCGGGCGGTCCTCCACGGGCTTGGTGAAGATCTGCAGCATGTAACCTTCGTCGTCGCGATCCACCAGGATACCTAAGTCCGCCAGTTCACTGACCGGTTCATCGATCTTGCCGCAGCGAGCCTCGCCGGGGCCGCCGTAATACTCCAGATACTCCTCGATTTGCGATTTCCTTTTGCCGACAGCCGGCTCGTTGATCGGAAACTTCACGCGGCCGTTGCCGTTCGACATCACCTTGGACATGAGAGCCGAATACTCGGTGCTGATGTCCTTGTCGTCGAAGTGCTGGTACAACTGGAAACCCATGACGTCGCGATAGAAGGAGACCCAGGCGTCCATCTGGCCCCAAGCGACGTTGCCGACCATATGGTCGATGTGCAGAAGGCCAGTGGGGCGCGACATTGGATCTTCGGCATCCACCGCGCGGAAGCCGGGCATGAAGGCGCCGCGATAGTCCTTGCGTTCCACGAACGCGTGGATGGTGTCGCCGTAACCCGCGATCGATGAGATTCGAACCCGGCCGTCCCGGTCTTCAATCGCTGCCGGTCTTGGACCCCGCGCGCGCCGCGCCGCGTGGTTTCCAGGTACGCCGACTCGGCATCGTCCACCCACAGGGCGATCTCGTGAACACCATCGCCATGCCGCCGGATGTGCTCGGCGATGGGATTGTCCGGGAATAAGGGTGTCGTTAGCACAAAGCGAATCTTACCCTGTTGGACGACATAGGAAGCACGGTCGCGCGTAGGCGACCAGTTTCATTCCGAACGCAGCGCGATAATAATAAGCCGCTTGCTTCGCGTTGCCGACATAGAACTCCACATAGTCGGTTCCGTTCAGCGGGAGAAAGCGACCGGGATCTTTTCTGAGACAGGGCTTTCCACTAACTGTTGCATGACAAAAACACTTCTAACTTCTGAATTGCTTCGACACAGCCCTGGTTGTCTTCGGCGGTTCCGGTCGAAATGCGGACGCAATTCGGCAGCCCGAAGCTGGCCAGCGGCCGGATGATGATTCCTTGAGTTAGTAACTCGTTCGTAAGCCGCGCCGCATGTTCAACGCCCGGCAACACAACCATTACGAAATTCGCCTCCGACGAAACCACTGTCAGGCCGAGCTCGCGCAGGGACTTGGTGAGAAACGTCAGACCGTGCGCATTCAGTTCGAGCGACTTATGCAGGAATTCCTTGTCGGCTAGCGCGCCGATGCCCGCAGCTTGCGCGAGCGTGCTGGGCTCGAACGGGAGCTTCACTTTGAGCAGGTTGGCGATCAACCGCTCGTGCGCGAATCCGTAACCGATGCGCACGCCAGCGAGTCCGTACACTTTCGAAAACGTCCGTAATGTAATTACATTGTCGTAGCGATAGTGCATCGAATCGGGATAGCGGGGCGTGTCCTTGGCATATTCGAAGTACGCCTCGTCCAGAATGATCAAGACCCGTTCGGGAACATGCTGGTAGAACGCGTCGAACTCGTGTTTGGAAAAAATCGTGCCGGTGGGATTGTTGGGATTGGCCAGGTAAACGATTTTGGTGCGCTCCGTGATGGCGTCCGCGAGCGCGGTGAGGTCGTAATGCCAGTCGCGATAAGGCACCGTGCGGTACGCCACGCCGCGCGACTTCGCCAGCACTTGAAACCCGACGAACGCAGCGTCGGTGGTGAGCACCTCGTCCTCATCGCCCAGGAAGGTGCGGATGATATTGGATATGATGCTCTCGGAACCATTGCCGACGATGACATTCTCGACCTTGGTCTCATAATTCTCGGCCAGGACGCGGCGGAGATCCAGGCCACTGTTGGGATAAAAATTCAGACCGCTCATCGAGCGCGAAATGGCTTCGATGGCCAGCGGCGAAGAACCGAGGGGATTCTCGTTGGAGGCGAGCTTGCTGACTCGGCTCAGGCCGTAGGTGCGTTGGACCTCTTCAATGCTGCGCCCGGGCTCGTAAGGACGCAGCGCTTCGATATACGGTGGAACCAGCGGCATCCAGTTTCAGTGTGACACAGTGGCGATGGTACGGAATCGCCCCGGCATGAGTCACGATTCTGTTCACAAAAGTGAGCTTCCTGTTAGCCTCCTCGGGGCCGGCTGCCGTAGCGTTAATAAGAGCCATAATAGTTCCACCACGCCATGCACGCTGTCTCCAAGATCGATCCAGCCGCCGCGCAGACTCCCGCGCTTTACCAGCAGCACAGCACCGGCTTCCGCCGCGCGACTTACGTGGATCGCGCGATGGGCTCCGTCCATATGAGTACGGGCATCTGTTTTCTGGACGCGGGTGGCGCCATTCAGCCGCATCTGCATTCCTTTGAAGAAAGCTTCTATATTCTGGAAGGCACGCTGTCGGTGCAGATCGGCGAGAAGGCGCACACGCTCGGCCCTGGGAACTTCGGATTGATCCCCACGGGTACGCCGCACTCCTGGAAGAACGCCGGAACTGGCACGGGCCGATGGCTCGAAATGCAGGCGCCACAGCCGCGGCCTGTCGAATACGGCAGCGATACTTTTTTCACCAGCGCAGCGCCGGCTCAAGACGCGGCGGCGCCGATCGGCCATTTCGATGAATCGCAACTTCCCCGCCCCGGCGGGACCTCGCAAATGGAAGGGTTCAATCCCACCACTGGTGTCGCCATCAAGATGTTCGTCGATCGCTCGTTCGGCGCCACCCACCAATCGCTGTTCTTGATCCAGTACTCACCGGGCGCGAAGATCGACCTGCATGATCATACGTTCGAAGAGTCTTACTTCATTGTCGGCGGGCGCGTTCTCGCCGTAGCGGACGGCAAGAGCTACGACCTGGGTCCCGGCGACGTCATCTGGACCGGCGTTGGCTGCGTCCACAGTTTTGCTAACAATGGCGCGGAGCCGGTCCGCTGGATTGAGACGCAAGCGCCGCTGCCGCCGGCGAAAGAAGTATTCCGATTCGAGCGCGATTGGACGAAATTCGCTTGATCCTGTAGCATCGCCAACTTAGGAGAAACAATGTCGACCGAAGCCCAACCCAAGCCTGTCTTCGGTGCCACGCGCACCCAGCCGTTCACCTCGGCGGAGTATCTGGAGAGCATCCGCGATGGCCGCGAGATTTGGATTTACGGTGAGCGCGTGAAGGACGTGACGACGCATCCGGCCTTCCGCAACACTACTCGGATGCTGGCGCGCTTGTACGACGCGCTACACGATCAGCGCAAATCAGTTCTCTGCACCGAGACCGACACCGGCAGCGGCGGCTATACGCACAAGTTTTTCAAACCGGCGCGAAATGTGGAGGAAATGGTGGGCTCGCGCGACGCAATCGCTGAATGGGCGCGCGTCACTTACGGCTGGATGGGGCGCAGTCCGGACTACAAGGCCGCGTTCCTGGCTACGCTGGGCGCAAATTCCGAATTCTATACGCCTTTCCAAGAGAATGCACGCCGTTGGTACAAGAAAGTGCAGGAAGAGGTCACGTTCGTCAACCACGCGATCGTGAATCCGCCGGTGGATCGCAACAAGGAACTGTCCGAAGTGCGCGACGTGTACATGCACGTCGAGAAAGAAACCGACGCCGGCCTGGTGATCAGTGGCGCGAAAGTTGTGGCCACCACGTCTACGCTGACGCACTATAACTTCATCGCGAACAACGGTGCGCTCCCCATCAAGACCAAGGATTTCGCGTTCGTCTGCATCGTCGCCACTGATGCGCCCGGTCTAAAGCTCTTTTGCCGGCCTTCGTACGAGATGACGGCGGCGGCCATGGGCAGCCCCTTCGATTACCCGCTGTCGAGCCGCCTGGACGAAAACGACTCGATCATCGTCTTCGACAAAGTCCTGGTGCCGTGGGAGAACGTGTTCGCTTACGGCGACATCGACAAGGTCAACAACTTCTTCCCGCGCTCCGGCTTTCTGCCGCGATTCATGTTCCATGGCTGCGTCCGTCTGGCCGTGAAGCTCGATTTCATCGCGGGTCTGCTTCTCAAAGGGGTGGAGGCCACCGGCTCCAAGGATTTCCGGGGCGTGCAGGCGCAGGTGGGCGAAGTTCTGGCGTGGCGCAATCTGTTTTGGGGACTCACGGACGCCATGGCGCGCACCACCACGCCTTGGACGCCGGGCTACGTGCTGCCCAATCTCGATTACGGCCTCGCGTATCGCGTGGCGTCCAATATGATCTATCCGCGCCTCAAGGAGATCATCGAAAACGTCCTCGCCAGCGCGCTCATCTACCTGCCTTCTCATGCCAACGATTTCAAGGTGCCCGAAATCCGCAACTACCTGGAGACCTTTGTGCGCGGCTCTAATGGTTACTCGGCGCTCGATCGCGTGAAGCTCATGAAGCTGATGTGGGACGCGATGGGCACCGAGTTTGGCGGCCGGCACGAGCTATACGAGCGCAACTACTTCGGCAATCACGAGAGCATTCGCTTCGAAACCTTGATGGTGGCCGATCAGCTCGGACAATCGGCGAAGTACAAGGGTTTCGCCGAGCAGTGCATGGCCGAGTACGACCTGGATGGCTGGACGGTGCCGGATCTGATCAATCCGAACGACATTAGTGTTGTAATGAAGAACGGCCGCAAGTGATCGTGGCAGTACTCGAAAGCGGCCGTGATCCGTGGCGAACCAGCAGATTGACACGCGGCAGTTCCGGAACGCACTAGGACGCTTCGCCAGCGGCGTCACAGTTCTCACGGCCGAGTACGAAGAGCAGACGCACGGCATGACCGCCAATGCGTTTGTCTCGGTGTCGCTCGATCCACCGCTGATCCTGGTTTCGCTCGACAATCGGTCGAACATGCATCGCATCTTGCCCCTGGTCCGGCGCTTCGGCATCAGCGTGCTGGCCGAAGATCAGGACGCGCTGAGCAATCATTTCGCGGGACGCTCCGTGCCCGGCCTGCATGTTCGCTTCGTCCATCGGAATGGCCTTCCGCTGATCGGAGGAGCAGTGGCGTACTTCGTAGCGGAGGTTATCGACATTCATCCCGCAGGCGATCATACGCTGTACATCGGCCGTGTGGAACACTTTGAGGCGAGCGAAGGCAGACCGTTGCTCTTCTACGGCGGCCGTTACCATCACATGCGCGAGGAAAAGGGCCGGCCGACACAGTGGCCCGAGGACGAGTTTTCGCTCTTTTCGATCGGCAGCGTGGATCCGCCGATTACGTAAACGCTCCCTTACGGTCGCGGCTCCTAAACCGCAACGCTCCCTTATGGTCGCGGCTCCTAAACCGCCGCCGGCGTCGTCTTCACCCCGGTCTCCACGGTGTGCTCGTTGAAGCTGTAACCGAACCCCCGGACCGCGCGAATGAACGCTGGATTCGTCGGATCGGGCTCGATCTTTTGCCGCAGACGGAGAATGTACACGTCAACCGTGCGGTCCGTCACGGCTCGATCATGTCCCCACACGGCATCCAGAAGCTGCTCGCGGCTGTAGACCACACCCGGACGGCTCATCAGAAATTCGAGTAGCCGGAACTCAGTGGCGGTGAGCGCGACTTCGGCCCCGCGCAACGTAACTCTACAACTGGCCCGATCGAGCTCCAAATCTCCTGCCCGGACCGTGCGGGCCGGCGAGGTTGTCGTTCGAAACTGGTTCTTCACGCGGGCAATTAGCTCCCGGATGAAAAACGGTTTGACGATGTAGTCGTTGGCTCCGAGCTCCAGGCCCAGGATGCGATCGGTCTCCGAGGCGCGCGCGGTGAGGAAAATAATCGGCACGTGCGCCAGTTCGGAATGATTGCGGAGTCCCTTGCAGATCTCCAGGCCGTCGGAATCCGGCAACATGATGTCGAGGATCAGCAGATCCGGCCGTTCGCGCCGGCACATCTCAATAGCGCCGCGCCCGGTTTGCGCGCCGGCGACTGCGAACCCTTCCTTTTCCAGGTTGTACTTCAGAAGGGTGAAGAGGTCGGAATCATCTTCGATTAGAACGATTTTCTTCATGGGCCTTTCCTTGAAGGTAACCCGATTTGCGTTACAAGTGCATTACGAATTCGTGAATGGTACTTGAACAATGCGAGTTTAGAGGCTGCGGGCTTCCACTCGCCCAGGCGCAGTCTGGTAGAGGCCGCGTTCCAATATGTAACGGCCCACGGCCGCCGGAAGCTCAGATGGGACCTCTCCGGCTGCCAGTTTTCGCCTTATTTCCGACGAAGATACTGGCAATGCAACGGTTTCCAGCCGATGTACCCGCGCGCCCGGAGGCGCTGCGTACAAATGGCCGGGACGCGTGACGACGATGAACTCGGTCAGGCGCACCAGGTCCTGCCAGCGGTGCCAACTCGTAATTTCAGCGAAAGCATCGGCGCCGATGATGAAGTAGGGCTGTTCGCCGCGGGTACGCACGCGCTCTACGGTGTCGACAGAATAGCTTTTGCTTTCTCCCGCCTCTAGACGTGAAGCAACGAAGCGTGGATCCACTTGGCAGGCCAGTTCGACCATGCGAAAACGGTCTTCGTAGGTCGCGCTGGTTTGATCGGACTTGTGCGGGGGGTGAGCGGCCGGAACGAACCACACTTCATCGAGTTGAAATTTTTCGGCGGCCTCGTGGGCCACCGTGAGGTGAGCGTTGTGAATCGGGTCGAAAGTGCCGCCGAACAGGGCCAGTCTCATGACTTGCTTCTTCCGGCAAATCCATTTCCACCGGAATTTGTTTAGTTTAGCGCACTGCCGGGGCCATTCGCGGAACACCCGGCTGGTTCGCTGGGCGGCTTGGATGGTTGGCCCGGATCGTCTGCGGGTTGCCGGCCCGCTAGCGCACGGCTGCGATCGCTCGTTGATTGAGGAACCATGCCTGGCAGTCCGCGCCCGCCCGGCGCGATTTCGCCGAGTAGGAGCCATCCTTGGACATGTGACGAGCGCCGATCTCGTCGTGCAGGTAGGAGTGCAGGATTTCATCCCGGATTCGCTTGATCATCTCCGGCCGGTTGACCGGAAACAGCACTTCCACGCGGCGATTGAGGTTGCGCGGCATCAAATCGGCGCTGCCCAGATAGCATTCTTCGGCGCCATTGTTCCGGAAGTAAAAGATGCGGCTGTGCTCCAGGAAACGGCCCAGAACACTGCGAACGTGAATGTTGTCGCTGATGCCGGGCGCCTGCGGCCTAAGACAACAGGCGCCGCGCACGATCAAATCGGTCGCAACGCCCGCTTGGGAAGCTTGATAGAGCAGCTTGATGATGGGGCCGTCCTCCAGCGCGTTCATCTTCAGAATCATGCGGCCGCGGCCGCCCCGGCGCTGGATGTCGATCTCGCGCAGGATCATCTCTTCGATACGCTGGCGCAGATTGAGGGGAGCCACCAGAAGCTTGCGGAAAGTCTTCTTGCGCGAATAGCCGGTCAAGTAATTAAATAAGTCCGTCGCGTCCGCGCCGATCTCCTCATCACAAGTGAACAACCCGAGGTCGGTGTAAAGGCGCGCGGTGGCGGGATTGTAGTTGCCGGTCGCCAAATGACAATAGCGCCGGATGACATCGCCTTCGCGGCGAACCACCAGAATGACCTTCGAGTGCACTTTCAGGCCGAGCAGACCGTACACCACGTGCACACCCTCGCGTTCCAGCGCCCGCGCCCATTCGATGTTGCTCTCTTCATCGAAGCGGGCCTTTAGCTCCACCACCACGGCCACCTGCTTGCCGTGCTCCACCGCTTCGAGCAACGCCTCCACGATGGGTGAATTACGGCCCAGACGGTAGAGAGTCATCTTGATCGCGAGTACGTCCGGATCCTTGGCGGCTTTGCGGAGGAACTCCACCACGGGTTGGAACGATTCATAAGGGTGATGGAGCAGTTGATCCTGTTGCCGGATCACATCGAAGATGTCGTCTTCCTTCGACACAAAGCCTGCTGGAGTGTGCGGTAGAAAAGGCTTGTCCTTCAAATCAGGACGATCGAGCGCCAACAGGTGGCGCAAGCGGCCGAGATCCAGCGGGCCTTGCACACGGAAGATATTGGCGGCATCCAGTTCCAACTTGGCGGCGAGGAAATCGATCATCGCGGCGGGCATTCGCGAGTCCACCTGCAGCCGGACAGCATCGCGAAAACGCCGCTGCCAAACCGCTTCCTCGATGGTTTCGAGCAGATCGTCCGTTTCCAATTCCTTAATGGCGACCTCGGCATCGCGCGTGAGATGGAAGACGTGAGCACGCAGAATCTCGAGACCGGGAAACAAGTGGTGCAGATTGGCGATGATGAGCTGCTCCAGCCAGACGAAGCCATGCGCGCGCGGACCACTGGCGGCCGACACGGCCACAGAGAGCAATTGGGGCAGGCTGTCGGGAACCTTGATGCGAGCAAAGTGCTCCGGACCGCCGCCGGGATCGCGAACCGCTACGGCGATATTCAGGCTGAGGTTGGAAATGTGGGGAAACGGCCGGCCTGGATCGAAGGCAAGCGGCGTTAGAACCGGAAAGACCTTTTCGGCGAAAAACGTGTCCAATTGCGCGCGCTGGTCCAGACTCAGTTCATTCAGATGCAGCAGGTGGACGTGATTCTCCTGAAGCGCGGGGAGCAAATCCTCGCGAAAGAAATCGTACGCGCCGTTGACCAGGCGGCCCACCGCTGCGCGGATCGCGTCCAGGGTCTCTGACGGACCCCGGCCATCCAGGCCTGTCTCTTGCACGCTGTTTTCGATCTGTTGCATGACACCCGCCACGCGCACCATGAAAAACTCGTCAATGTTCGAGCCGAAGATCGACAAGAACTTCACACGCTCCAGCAGGGGGTTACGGCGATCGCGCGCTTCTTCAAGAACCCGCCGCTGGAACTCCAGATGGCTCAGTTCACGATTGAGGTAAAGCGTGGGATCGTTCAGTTCGGGGAAATCTGCGACTTTGAGCGGTGCTCTGGCGGCGTCCGCGCACATTGATCTAACTAGTACATCGTCCAGTTAGTCCTTTTTAGTATTAGCTTTACTCTTCCGTTGTCTTGGCTGCTTCGGGTGAGCTG
>Ga0209415_10008984_pt1 | contig 17227 bp, 12 predicted proteins | sample PeaSoiSIISIP2007_FD_187696 | JGI IMG/M metagenome (GOLD analysis project Ga0209415, IMG submission 187696) | Peat soil microbial communities from Weissenstadt, Germany - SII-SIP-2007 (SPAdes) (version 2) | ecosystem: Environmental > Terrestrial > Soil > Wetlands > Peat | place: Germany... | reverse complement strand
TGCCGGACGTGAACGAGAAGGACATCGACGTGCGCGTCGAGAACAACTTGCTCACGATTCGCGGGGAGCGTAAGTTTGAAAAGTCAGTATCGGAGGAAAATTTCCTGCGCGTCGAGCGCACGTACGGCGCGTTCAGCCGCAGCTTCTCGCTGCCGAACACGGTGAACGCGGAAACGATCGGCGCCGAGTACAAGAACGGCGTGCTGACCGTCACCCTGCCGAAGCGCGAGGAATCCAAGCCGCGCCAGGTGAAAGTGACCGTCAACGCCGCGAACAACGGAAAGTAAGCTTCTGGCGTCGCACGGCGGGTTGACGCGATGATATAGGGGCCGGTTGGAGAACCGGCCCCACCGTTTTCGGTAGCACAGACTTCAGTCTGTGGATTTTTGAACGGAGGTAAAAACGTAATGGTCCGATTCGACAAATTCACATTGAAAGGCCAGGAAGCCGTTCAATCGGCGCAGGACATTGCGGCGCGCCACGATCATCAGCAGATCGAGCCGCTGCATTTATTGGGCGCGCTCGTCGCGCAGCAGGATGGCGTCGTCCCGCCCCTGCTCGCGCGACTCGGCGTGCGTCCGGAGACGCTCGCGAGCGACATTGAAACTCGGCTCGGGCGCTTCCCGAAAGTGACGGGAGCGGTGCAGCAGCAAATGAGCCCGGCGGCGAACAAAGTTCTCGAAGGCGCCTTCGTCGAAGCCGAGCAATTCAAGGATGAATACGTTTCCACCGAGCACATCCTGCTGGCCATCGCCACGATTCGCAAGGATGAGGCCGCGGAACTTCTGGCCAAGTATGGCGCCTCGCGCGAAGCGATCCTGCAGGCGTTGACCTCGGTGCGCGGCAGCCATCGCGTAACTTCGCAAAATCCGGAATCGACCTTCCGCGCGCTCGAACAATACGGGCGCGACCTGATCGAACTCGCGCGGCGCGGCAAGCTCGATCCGGTGATCGGCCGGGACGATGAAATCCGCCGCGTCATGCAAATTCTCGCGCGCCGCACGAAAAATAATCCGGTGCTGATCGGTGAGCCCGGCGTTGGAAAAACCGCCGTCGTGGAAGGCCTCGCGCAGCGAATCGTCGCGGGCGATGTGCCCGAGGTGCTTCGTCCCAAGCGCGTCATCGCTCTGGATCTCGCCGCGCTGGTTGCCGGCGCGAAATATCGCGGTGAATTCGAGGACCGCTTGAAAGCGGTGTTGAAGGAAATCACGGAATCCAACGGACAAATCATTCTGTTCATCGATGAGCTGCACACGCTGGTGGGCGCGGGCGCGGCGGAAGGCGCGATGGACGCTTCCAACATGTTGAAGCCGGCCCTGGCGCGCGGCGAATTGCGCGCGATCGGCGCGACCACGCTCAATGAATACAGAAAATATATCGAGAAAGACCCGGCGCTCGAGCGGCGCTTCCAGCCGGTCCTGATCGCCGAGCCATCCGTGGAAGATACGATCGCCATTTTGCGCGGATTGAAAGAGCGCTACGAACTGCACCACGGCGTGCGCATCAAGGACGCCGCGATCCTGGCCGCGGCCACGCTTTCGCACCGCTACATCACCGACCGCTTTCTTCCGGACAAGGCGATTGATTTGATCGACGAATCCGGTGCAAGCCTGCGCATGCAGCTCGATTCGCTGCCCGTGGAAATCGACGAAATCGAGCGGCGCATCATGCAGCTGGAAATCGAGCGCCAGGCGTTGCTTCGCGAGTCCGACGCGCATTCCAAGGAGCGGCTGAAACAATTGGAATCGGAGCTGGCCGGACTGCGCGAGGAATCCAACGCGCGCAAGGCGCAGTGGCAGGTGGAAAAGAGCGCCATCGCCAAAATTCGCGGCGTCAAGGAACAGATCGAACAGCTCAAGGCGGAAGAGCAGCGCCTCGAGCGGAGCGGAGAACTGGCGAAGGTCGCTGAAATTCGCTACGGCAAACTCGCGACGGCCGAGCGGGAAATGGCCGCCGCGCAGAAAAGTCTCGAAGAGGTGCAAAAGAACGGCGGCATGCTGAAGGAAGAAGTCGACGAACAAGACATTGCCAAGCTGGTGAGCAAGTGGACGGGGATTCCCGTCGGACGATTGCTCGAAGGCGAAGCGCAGAAACTCGTCACCATGGAAACACGGCTGCGCCAGCGCGTCATCGGGCAGGATTCGGCGCTCGAACGCGTCGCGAATTCCATCCGCCGAAATCGCGCAGGGCTTTCCGATCCCAACCGGCCGATCGGGTCCTTCATTTTTCTGGGGCCCACGGGCGTCGGGAAAACGGAACTCGCTCGCGCGCTCGCCGAGTTTTTGTTTGACGACGAGAAATCCATGATCCGGCTGGACATGTCCGAATACATGGAAAAGCATTCGGTCTCGCGAATGATCGGCGCGCCTCCGGGCTACGTCGGCTATGAAGAAGGCGGGCAGCTCACGGAAAAAGTGCGCCGCCACCCGTATTCCGTAATCCTTTTCGACGAAATTGAAAAGGCGCATCCCGACGTGTTCAACATTTTGCTGCAGATTCTCGAGGACGGCCGCCTGACCGACGGCAAGGGCCGCACCGTCGATTTCCGCAACGCGGTGCTGGTGATGACTTCGAACGTCGGTTCGAGCGCGCTCTTCGATCTGGCGGGAAGCGATCCCGAACGCGCTCGAAAAGAAGCGATGGAAGCCCTGAGGCAAGCGTTTCGCCCGGAATTCATCAACCGGATCGACGACATTGTGCTGTTCAATCCTCTGGGGAAGGAGCAGCTCAACAAGATCATCGACCTCGAACTAGCCAAAGTGATGCGCCTGCTCGCGGAACGAAAAGTCCGAATCGAGCTGACTCCTGCGGCTCGCGACAGGCTCGTCCGCGACGGGTACGATCCAGCCTACGGAGCGCGCCCGCTGCGCCGCACGGTCCAGCGCCTCGTCCAGGATCCGCTCGCGATGCGCATCCTCGACGGCAGCGTTTTGCCGGGGGATCTGGTGCGGGTCGATATCGATCCGAACTCGGACGCCATGCGTTTCGAGCGAGCGGAGCAGAAAGCTGCGCCGGAGCGCGCGGCAAAACCGGAGGCAGCCGAACACGCTGTTTCCACGGCGAAATCCGGACGCCGGCGGTAAGTTCCGTTTTGCCCGGTTTTTGTAGGACAGCCACTCTTGGCTGTCCAGAGCAATCTCATCGGGGAGAAAGCGGACAGCCAAGAGTGGCTGTCCTACAAAACAAGCTGATCCAATGCCCGGCGCGGCTCCGTTTGACGCGCCGGACGGAAGCTTCTAGACTGATTCTGCATATCGAAAGTTAGGTGGCGATTATGCGAGCCGTTAAGACACTTTTTCTTCTGACTTCATTGTCTATCCTTTTGGTTCTGGCCGGCGATGCGATTGCCGGCCAGCAAGGGATGACCTTTGCCCTGATCATCGCCGTGGTGATGAACGGCGTGGCCTATTTTTTCTCCGACAAGATCGCGCTCAGTTCGAGCGGAGCGCAGCCGGTCACGCGCGAGCAGCTTCCACGCCTCTACGAAGTGATGGAGCGGCTGGTTGCCAAAGCGAAACTGCCGATGCCGAAACTGTACGTGATTCCGCAGCCTGCGCCGAACGCGTTCGCGACCGGCCGGAATCCCTCGCACGCTTCGGTGGCGGTCACTGCGGGCTTGATGGAATTGATGAATGATGACGAACTCGAAGGCGTCATCGCGCACGAGCTTTCTCATGTGCGCAACTACGATATTCTCATCACCTCGATTGCCGCTACACTGGCCGGCGCCATCACGTGGATTGCTTCGATGGGACGCTGGGCCATGATCTTTGGCGGCTTCGGCGGCTCGCGTAACAACGAACGCGGCGGTGGCGGCCTGGCGGCGCTGATCATGCTCATCGTCGCGCCGATCGCCGCCCTGATCATCCAACTCGGAATTTCGCGCCAGCGCGAGTTCGCCGCCGATGCATCCGGCGCTAAAATGGTCGGGCACCCGTACGGTCTAGTCAGCGCGCTCGAAAAGCTGGGCGCCTACAACAAGCGAATCCCGATGGATGTTTCCCCGGCGACAGCTTCTCTGTTCATCGTTGCGCCCTTTAGTGCGGGCCAAGTGCTTTCCGGTTTGTTCAGTACGCATCCACCGCTTGCGGAACGCATCGCCGTTCTCCGCAATATGACGGTCACGCGCTAAACCACTCTGCAGCATTGAGTTAGTTGTGGTTCGATCTACCGCTGACGCGCGCATTCTGAGAAAGCAGATTCTGGCGGTAAGAATGCGTGTCTGAGGGAAAAAATTCTCCCTCGCAGACCAGATTTCGCAGACTCTCCGATCTTTTGAACCCCAATTAAACAGTTCATTACAGAAGGCTTATAAATATTGCACGCTCATAAACCCTTTGGCTTGCGGCGTGCTTGTTTAATGTTCGCTCGGCACCGGGGGACCGCCATGAGCATGACCTGTAAGGCTACGATCCGTCTTATTTGCGAGTACTTGGAAGGCCGGCTAGCGCCTGAAGTCGCAGGCGAGGTGCAACGCCATCTGAGTTACTGCCGCGATTGCCGTGCAGTTTTTGACGCAGCAGCCCTAACCCTCGAAGTCTATTTTGACCGCGAAGTGGAACCCGTCCCCGCTGACCGCACACGTGTCGCCTAAGTTGCCTAATCCGTTACTCCTGTGAGACTTAGAGATAACCGCCCCCTGTATAATTTCCAGGAAATGTGTGTCTGTATTCAAAAGCAATGAATTCAAATCGTTATCGGGGATACGCACCATTTCGATGGTAAAACTTACACGTTGAAGCCCTCGCCCGCTCGAAAGATATTTACCCTCCAAAATTAAATAAGCCCCTTTGTTTGTGTTTGATAGCGAAGCATCAGTCGCCGAATTTGCATTTGGTTCTGCGCATGCACCTCTCCCTATCGCGAGGGAAATCGCAAAGGAGATTAATGAAATGTTGGATCAAATGAACGACCAAGGGACAACGGAAGGTTCGCCGCGTTGGATGGGAATAGCTGTTGTAGGGTTGGCGATTCTCTCCCTCGTAGGCGTTGGTCTGGCATGGAATGCCGGCGGGCACGCACGGGATGCGGAGCAGGCGCTGTCGGCTCAAGCCAAGACTTTTCAGGCCAGCGAGGACGGAATGAGCCAGCGGATGGCGCAGGCGGAACGCACCAACGCCGAGCTGCAGTCCGAAGTGAATCTGGTGGGTGACAAGCTGAAACTCACTGAAGATCAACTGTCGGCGGCCCGCAATCAGGTGAAGCAGAGCCGCGCCGATTACACGAAAAAGCTGAACGATGTGCAATCGACGCTGGCAACGAAGGCCAGCGCGGATGATGTGAAAGCGCTCGGAACGGACGTCAACGGTGTGAAGAGCGATCTCACCAACACCAAAGGGAGCATCGATCAGTTGCGCGGCGAGCACGGCGAATTGATCGCGCGAAACCACGAAGAACTCGAGCAGCTCAAGCGGATGGGCGAGCGCGATTATTATGAATTCAACTTGACCGCAAAAGGCCAGAAGGAACACGTTGGCCAGACGATGATCGAATTCCGCAGCGCCAGCGCCAAGAAGCACCAGTACACCATCGCGATGTACGTCGACGACACGCGCCTTGAAAAGAAGAACCGAGCCGTCAACGAACCCATCTATTTCTACGCCGGCGGATCTCGCCAGCCGATGGAATTGGTGGTGAACCAGGTCACCGACAAGAAAATCTCGGGCTATTTGAGCGCACCAAAGGCCATTGCAGCCTCCGCGAAGCCAAACGGAAACTAACCTACGTAGAGCTATCGCTGGTTGCGCATAAAGAGAGGGCCGCTTCGGCGGCCCTTTTTTTTTCCTAGGAGCACAGACTTCTGGAGTGAACCCCTAAAGTGAGACAGTTTCATGATGCACACCTTGCGGAATTGACGATTACTTCCGGTTTGCCCGTCATCCGCCAATTTGGGCCGGACCGCTTAATCACCCTCCACAAGCCAATTAGTAGCTCCCACCTTCCGCCAAGCCCGATCATCAGTTGAACTGTCGGGTAGGTCGCTACTGCGCACGAACCTTCCACGGCGCCATACGGCTGAAGGTTCCATCTCGCATGACCCACGTGTGAAACAAAACTGCCCCAAAATGGGCGAGGAACGTCAAGAACAAGAGGTAAGCCAATACCGTATGGGCCCTGCGCAACACTGCGTACAACATTACGTTGTGGGGAAGTATGGGGAAGAGGTGAATCGACCCGTACAGCGTGATGGGATAGCTCGCTGCTGACAACATTCCCCAACCGACCAGCGGCTGTACAACCAGCAGAGCATACAAAAAGAGTTCAGACGCCGAGGCAACCGAGCGCTCTCGAGGCGACATGGTGGCGTGAAACGGCGGCAGAGTGGAGTAGTGACGGTTGACGAAGCGAATCACCACCACAATCAGTATGAGAATACCCAACGGCCGGTGAATGGACACCAAACGATGATAGTCGGCGAGCGATGCCACCATCGCGACACCGATGCAGAGCATCGTCAGCACCAGCGCGGCCGTGAGCCAGTGAAACAACCGCATGTGAGATGTGAATTGCCGCTGCTCGGTGGCCACGCTCATGCTCACTCTCGCACCTCGGAAGGCATGACCGCGCTCGGTAGCTTCTTCTCGCCTGCGCGTCGGGTGAACGATTGGGAATAGACCGCTGAACGAGCGCTAAGCAGAGGATCATCGGACGGAGCCATTCCTTCCGGCAAAACCAACGGATCGAAATTAATGTCGCGGCAGGGGCTGGTGTCCTCGCTCTCCACTCGCTCGAGCGTCAGGGTCCCCACATCCAACTGTTCTCGCGCGTCGGGCCAAGGGATGGTGGCATCGTTGGTCGGATCGTTTGCCTGGCCAATCGTGATGATCAGGTGCCACTGCAGCGGCTGCTGAAGGATGCTCGCTATCAACGCATCGAACAGGTAATTTTTGTCTGGTCGGGCAGGTCCAGTCGAATTCGCGGGTGCAAACGGCTGCACTGGCGCCAATGACCAGCGAACGGGTATCGATCTTCCGTTCGCGTCCATGAACCAGAAGGCATTCAGACCGTAGTATGTGCTGTTTTCGAACCCAGATGACGCGGGATGGCTTTGAATGATCTTTGTCGCCCGCACGGTTTCCGGATGACTCGCCAAAAAAGCCGCCATTTTCTCCGGATCGGGGTTGCCTGTCTTGGGGTTCGGCTGCGCCGCAAGTAATCTGTCATAAAAAGCTTGTGGGGTATTAACCCCAAATACCGGCGTGTTGATCATAGCGGTGCGCCATTCTTCACCGTCGGACAACTTGAACAAAAGTCCGAAACCACGGACCATTTCGGGCTCGTCGGCAACATAGGGATTGCCGCCAGCCAGAGAGAAGCGGCCGATGATTGGCATACGTCCAGCTTTGAAGACCACGGCCTTTGAAAGGCGCGTGCCCCGGCCGTTGCTCTCGAAAGAGCCGCTGACGCAAACGCCCTTGGCATGATTGAGGCGAAAACCGGAATAGATTCCGTCGACGCGCTCAAAGCCGTCGGCGAAACGTGCGGGCGTCAACGCTTCAGGATTAAACCAGCCACCCAAATATAGAAATGCTCCGGCAACGCCCAGAACAACGATGGCGGTACCCGCTAGTCTTCCAAAATGTCTTGTGTCCGCCAATTTTGACGCCCCGGAGGAAACAAGAACAGCTCCAGCGCCATTATACAGGGAAACGCGGCGGGCGGCTCTCGGCCCCAAGCCGGATAGATCCCGAATTGTCGGCAAGCCGGAAGTAATCCACGCTTCCAAAGGTGTGCACGACAAAACTGTCTCACTCTAGGGGTTCACTCCACTTCAGTCTGTGGGGTTTGGGCGTTGCAAGTACGAAAACCCACAGACTGAAGTCTGTGCTACTACCCCCCTTGCAAAGCGAGTTGAACTGTTGGCAAGAGATTTGGGATTAGAGCATCAGATTCAAGCGCTTCAATTCCGAATTGTCGGGAAACAAGCGCAGGCCGAAGCGGACGGCTTTGGCGGCGGCGGACGGATCGCCCAGCGCCTTATCGGCCTGAAACAGTAGTGGATAGATTTTCTCGTCCTCGTCGGGGAAATACCGCATCACGAATTCCAGGTGCCGGCGCGCTTCCGCCCATTTTTCTTGCCTGGCCAGCAATTCGCCCAGATTGAGCTGCGTCTGATAGTTGTACGGGTCCGCCGCAAGACAATCCAGCATGGCGCGGTAGGCTTCGTCGAGCTTGTCCTCGCGCAGCAGAATTTCCGCAAGCTCCGCGCGCGCGGCCGCGCCCGCATGCGGATCGGCAGCGATGAGGCGGCGCTGAAGGCCTTCCGCTTCCGTCCAGCGGGAAAAATCCAGATCGAGTTTGGCCAGCGCGGAGAGCGCCCGCAAATTTCCAGGATCGCGCTCGAGAATTCGCTGCAATTCGCCGCGCGCCTTTTCGTTGTTGCCAAAACGCCGGTCGGTTTCAGCCAGGCCCCACGCTGCTTCCAGGGAATTCGGATCGATCGCCAAAGCGGCGTCGAAGGCATGGTAGGCGGTCTGAAAATTTGTGTGGGCAAGCGCGGCGCGCCCGCGGATCGTGGCGATGGCGGCGGAGACCGGACGAGTATCAAGGGCGCGCAAGAAGCGGTCGGCTCCGTCCGCGTCGTCCTGATTGACCGAGGTCGTGGCCGAGGCAGCGAGAGCGGCGTCGCGCGCGTCCGGCGGAAAATCCTCGGGCAGGGGATTTTTCTGGTCCAGCAGAATCGCATCACGATTCTTGTCTTCCAGGCCGCGCACGAGCAGGGATCGCGGGGCGTGATATTCGAGCAGCGTTTGATCGTCCGTATTGATTTGCGCGCCGGAAGAGAATTTTCGCAAACCCGCATCATCGAGAAGGTAAAAACCGAAAAGTCCAGACGCGTCTTCCATGCCAAGCTGCGCGAAATCGTCGTGCAGGCGCGGCAGTCGGTACAGAGCCTGCGCACGCTGGAGAATTCCGCTGGACGGAGGGCTCGGCGCCATCAGGATCATGTCCGGGGCGTCGCCGTGCCAGAGCGTGGCGCCATGAAATTCGGTGAGGAATGTCGCGAAGAGCATGCGCAAATCCTCGGGATACAGGGAATAGGCCTGCATCCATTGCACAAAGACGCCGTCCGAAGCGAGCCGGCCGCGGACGGCTGCGTAAAATTCGCGCGTGAAAAGCGTGGCGACGCCGGCGATCCAGGGATTCGACGGCTCGGAAATAATCAAGTCGTATTTCTGCCGCGTAGTGAAGAGAAAATTTCGGGCGTCGTCGAATGTTACATGGACGCGCGGGTCGAGGAGCACGTTGCGATTCAATTGCTCGAGCAGTGGCGCTGCGCCGACGACGGCCGGCTCGATTTCCACGACGTCCAGGTGTTCCAGTTCGGGATAGCCGGCGAGAGCGGACGCCGTCATGCCGCTGCCGAATCCGACAAGAAGCACGCGGCGCGGCGGATGCGCGAGGGCCGCGAGATGGCCGAGGAGAAGCTGCGTCGTGGCGTCATGGTTCGAGGCGTCCACTTTTCCGTTGGTGCGAAGGGCGATGTAATCGCCGGTTCTCGCGACGGAAATATTAGCGTTCAAGCCGTCGCGGAAATAGACGATGTCCAATGCGTGCGCGTTTTCCCGCAGCGTCAGCGGGCGGTCGTAAAGATTCCAATACATCACGGTGTTGAACGACGCGACCGCGGGGTCGTAAAAATAATTCGAGAAGCCGACGAAGGCAGTGAGAACGATGAGGAGAAAATTTCCTGCAACAGCCGGGATTTTCCACGACGCCCGCTGCGCGGATGCAAAAGAAATCGCGGCGGCGAGAGCGAGATTCACGCCCGCCGTCGCCGCGAGCAGATGAAAACTTCCGAGGCGCGGCATCAGCCAGAAGCCGGCGGCGACCGCGCCCACGATTGCGCCGAGCGTATTCCACGCATAGGCTTGGCCCACCGCGGCGCTCGCGCCGGTTCCACTGGCCGAACGCGGGCCGGCAATCAGCACCACAACGGCTGGAAAATTGAATCCGAAGACTACCGCCGTAGGAAGCATGGCCAGCGCGCTGGTGACAAGTTCGGCGAGCACGATGCCGCGAAACGATTCGTGCGTCGCGCGCAGAATCGGCGGGAGCACTTCGATCAGGCGCGTAAAGAACACGAGGAATGCAAGCGCGGCAAGCGCAGTCAGCGTTTGCGTGACGGCGAAGATCATCGAACCCGGCTCGCGGCGGCGGCTCCATCGTTCAAACAGAGCGCTCCCCAGAACGATTCCCGTGAGGAACGTCCCCAGCATCAGCGTGAACGCATACGTGGAGCTGCCCAGCTGCGTCGAGAGCAGGCGCGTCCAGCCGATTTCGTACGACATGGCCGTGGCGCCGACAATCGCAAAACAAATTAGGAAAAATCTCGATGGCGCGGGGGAAGGCGGCGCTTCTACTTTTTCCTGCACGTTCGTTTCATCAGTTGAAGATGGGCCAGGCTCTTCGCGCGCAAGAAACAGCGCCAGCGCTCCCGCGGCCAGATTCAGCGCCACAGCGATTCCAAGCGTATGTCGCAGACCTAGCGAAGGCAGAAAAAGAAACCCCGCGGCAAATGTTCCGGCAACCGCGCCAGCCGTGTTGATCCAGTAGAGGCGCGACAGGCGCGCTCCGAGTTCCGCCGCATTCCGCGTGAGTCCGCGCACCAGCACGGGCAGCGTGCCGCCCATCAGAAATGTCGGCAACAGCAAAACCAGCGCCGATCCCACAAATCGCAGCATCAGTAAAGCGCTGGCGTTTCCTTCCGCGTAGGGATACGCCGCTACATAGACCGCGCGGACGCCCGCCAATCCCGCGAGCGAAATTGCAGCAGTTACGGCTACGCTAAGTTCCAACCACCCGTAGAGCGCGATCGGCCGTTTCCATTGGTCGCCGCGACGTCCGATCCATGCGCTCCCCGAAGCAAGGCCCCCCATGAAAACGGCGAGGACTGTGGCGACCGCGTATGCCGTATGGCCGAAAATCAATCCGAGCGCCTTGCTCCACACCACTTGATCGATCAATCCCGCTGCGCCAGAAAAGAAAAAGCAAATAAGCAAAGCGGGAAACAAATAACGGCGCGGGGAATGTCCTGGCATGGCGGGCCGCATGGTAGTCTGGCCACCGAAAGGCGTCAAATACCGCCTTGGCTTGACGGGGCCAGATTCCGATTAGGCCGTCTATCATGACTGAGTCCGAATCGTTCGGCGAAGCGCTTGCTCTTTGAGCCATACGTCTGAACCATCGGGGGGCGCGAGCGCAACAAAGAAGAGTTCGCGACGCTGTTCAGGAAAGCAGGATGGAAGCTGACCTGCGAGGCGCCGACCATATGTCCACCGAGCATGGTCGAGGGAATCCGCGCGTGACTTTCAGAAGGTAGAACCGAAATAGAAGCCGAGAGGGATCGTTAGCCCAGGGTTCTGCGGAAATAGATTGGCATTGGAATAGTGCCCGATCCGGACTTCGGCGGTGACCCTTCTTTTCCTGCCCAAGTAGACTCCGCTGGCCATGTAATCCTGAAACGTGAAAATTCTACCGATAGCCTGTCCATCAACCTTGTTCGTGGTGATCAACGAGGGCCCGGCAAGGGAATAACTGACATAGAGTTCCACCGGGTTCGTGCGAACCAGGGGAATCCGCAACACGGGATACAAGGATGCGGTGAAAAACCTATCGCCATCGACCATGCTCTTCCAGGAGGAAATCTCTACGCCCCAATCGATCGCAAAAAACCGGCGCGTGTGCAATAGATTGCGCTGGTAATCCACCGACAATCCGTTCGCCACGTTAATGCTGCCATGCCAGAAAATCGAGACTTTTCCTTTCGTAAAAAAATCGTTTACGCCAAAACCCAGCGTGTCGGTGACATATCCAATCTGAATAAAGTTCCTTGGCCAGATCGGGCCATTGGGGGAATCCGCTGCAGCCGGCTCCGCTGGAACGCGTCGCATGGTGTAATTAAATCCGCCGGAAAAAAACACAGCGGTGGGCTGCTTGCTGCCCGACTGCCCTGGCGCCACAGTAATCCCGGTGAGGAGGTCCCAGTTGTCGGTGAGGCGATAGTCCAGGCCACCTCCAAATAAGAAAGTCGCGTAATTTGTAATGTTCAACGCTGTCGATTGTTTGATCGTGATTCCATTTCGCGTTACGACGCCAAGGCCGCCTTCGCCAAACAGGGACCACCTCTTGTGCAGCGGCAGGCGCGCTTTCACGGTAAAGCCCGCGATATTGTTCATCCACAAGTCATAATTTCCCAGGTTGCCATTTATATTTTGATATACCACCGGATGGCCCGGAACCAGTTCGCTCACCTGTCCCGAAAAATATTTGTTGAACTCGTGTCCGAACAGAACAAACCGCGTGGCAAAATGCGGGACCTGAACGGATTGCGCCTGGAACCCCGGCTGTAACTGCGCGTTGGAAAAAGCATAGCCGATGGAGCCAAGCTGAACCCCGATATAGGTACCCGACAGGAACCGCGAGAATCGCACTCGCTGATTTTCCACAGAAGCGGAAGCGGTCGACTGTTGCGCCCGCGAGACAACATTTACAGTGAGCGTAGCACTGCTGCTGGTCGCATTGCCTATAAGGTTGCCGATCTTGACTGAGAACTGGGCGCCATTGTCCTCAACCGCCGCAGCCGGTGTGGTGTAGGCGGGTGAAGTCGCCCCGTCGATGGCCGAGCCATTCAGCATCCATTGGTAGGTGAGGGGTGCGGTTCCTGTGGCAACAACGATGAATGTTGCGGCTTCACCGGGGTTCACGGTCTGGCTGATCGGCTGGCTGGCGATCGACGGCACAACGGGTGCACTGTCAGAACCACTGGACGCTTGAGGTTTTGCTGTTGCTGAAGGCGTACCGGCCGTTGCGGAGCCAGCACCTCCGGCGAGATTTAGTAGTACGAACAGGAACGCAACAAAAGAGAGAGAAAATGGGATTTCCGTTTTGAGCTTCCGGGTGGGCAAGTTCATGCACCGGAGGCTCTTCCGAATAAACCAAATTGTTCTTGGTTGCATCATCTTCAAACTCAGGAGCCCGCGCCCAAATCCCGAAACTCTCGCAGTGCTCCTGCACGATCTCCGGCAAATACGGCATACCTTCTTAAAACTTGAAAAATACCACTCCATTGTCGCTTCACTTTACATCGAAAAGTGAGCACCATCTTGAAAAGTCCGGCGGTCTCAATGAGTCGACGCAACACTCGCTCGAAGTCTACTTGAGGGAGTCCAAAAAACTAAAATCGCTCGCGGGCGTCAATTTCTCGGATGGATTACAGCGTGGATCGAGATGCATCCCTGGTCTCGTAGAACTGTCGGACTCAGAATTCTATTTTTTCGCGTCTTCGGCGGCTAGCTCGTCCAGCAGGGTTGCGGCCACAGACACATTGTCAACCCCGAAGACCAGCATCACCAGCGGCGATCCCGGCTCCACTCCGCAGTAGCTGTAGTCAATGTTGACCTGCTTTTCGCCGAGCCGCGATGCTGCGCGGGCGAGCCCGCCCGGACGATGTGGCAGTCTGGCGACGGCGACGTCCGTCTCTTCAAAGTTCATGCGCAAGTTGCCCAGCACCGCCTTGGCGGTGGCCGGATCATCCGCCAGGAATCGGACCAGGCTCTCGCGCTCCTCTACGTAGGACTGAAAAGCCAGGATGTTCACTCCGCGCTCGGCCAGGGCGAGGAAGCATTTGCCCAGGGCGCCCGGTTTGTCTTCAATCGTTACCCTAAACTCTTTCGCCTTCGCCATGTGACTTGACTCCCTTCCTCTTCCGGGCACCGACAACCGTCCAGATAAGCAAAGAGTTTACGCCCTGATTGAAATCCTGGTAAGTCCACTTCTCGGAAATTTAGCCACGACCATCCGCCCCGGAAATATTTCATGATGGGTCGGCGCAGTAATTCCATTTGGTAGTAGCTCGCCCGCCGCGGCGGGCGAAGGTTTTCCGTCCATTGCGAAGGAAGGCCCCGCGTCTGAAGACGCGGGCTACAGCAAGACCAGCAGCGGAACTAGCGATTCCATCAGAACCAGGCCATCTCACAAGCAGGCCTTGTGGGTCGCGGCTTCAGCCGCGACGTCATTCCGCCAAGGAAAACCGGGCTTTAACCCCTGAAGCGTCGGGCAAGCTACGTCTTCGGAAACTCGCGGAACGCTTCGAGGATGAAGTGTTGTGGCGTATACTCGCGCCCATCCGAAATTCCGGCGTGGTTGGCTGATCCACATGGGATGACGGGTTAGCATCTCACAGCACAATCTCGTTCCGGCGCCGGTATAGGGAAGGAAAAAACCAGTTCGCGAACAATTATCCACGGCTCAGGCGAATCTCTCATCCGGCGAGGCAGGAACGCGCGCCGCTGCCATCGCGATGTACGGCGTGCTGCTCCTCGCCTACAGCGTGAATGCCGCGGACCGGCAGCTTTTCCCGCTTCTCGCTCATGATGTCCGCGTGCAGTACGGCTTTTCACTTTCCGACACCGGGCTTCTCACCACGATTTTTACGCTGGGCCTGGCGGTTGCGGGTTTGCCGACCGGCTATCTCCTCGCGCGTTTTTCGCGCAAGACGGTGCTGCTCCTCGGAATCGGGATTTTTTCCACGGGGACGGCGCTCACTGTTCTGGCGCTCGGATTCCCGGACATGCTGGTCTACCTCGCCGCGACGGGCATCGGCGAAGCCATGCAACTGACGGTGATGATCGCCATCGCGGCAAACTATTTTGTGGGCTACCGCGCCGCCGCCATCGGATCGATGAATGTATTTTTTGGCCTGGGCGCGTTTACCGGCCCCATCCTGGGCGGCGTTCTGCTCACATCGTATCGAAACTGGCATGCCCCCATGATCGTCTTCGGAATTGTTGGTTTTCTCATGATCGCAGTGATCGCCCTGAGCGTGCGGCCGTGGTTCAGCGAGACGCATCGCGCCGCCGACGCGCGCACCGATCTCCTCGGCGCGCCGACGCTTCTGAATAGAAATACAGTGATTTTGACGGTCCTCAGCGTGATAGGCGGCCTCGTTCTGTACGGTTTTACGGGGATGTACGCGACGTACTTGCGCGAGGCCTTGCATTACACGCCTAAGGCAGCGGGGATTGTCCAAAGTTTTTACGGAGCGGGAGCGCTGCTCTCCATTTTTGGCGGCTGGTTCGGAGACCGCTTCTCGCCGCGCCTGGTGCTCAGCGCGTCATTCTTCTGCGTCGCATGCCTCGGTTACTTGTGCTTTCACGGTTCGGAGGCGATCGTCCCCCACGTGATTCTCACCTTCGCCTACGGCGCAATAGGGAGCGGCACGATCTACGTCAACCTGGCTGGTTACCACGTAAAAGCGGTGCGCAGCAGTTTGTCCAGCCGCGCCTCGGGCATGTTCGTAACCAGCCTCTACGCAGCCGCTGCGGCTGCTGGCTACTTGATGGGCGGAATCGCCAGCCATGCGGGATGGGCCCTCGCGGGAGAAATTCAGATTTCGTTGCTGTCAGCCGTCGCCGGAAGTCTGGCGTTGACTTTGCGGCCGGATCAAATGTCCCTGTAAGTCGCTGACGCCGTACTTACCTGCGCGGCCCCTCTGCCGTCTCGAGCAAGTTCGAATCGAACCCAACCAAAAGGCGGTAGTGGGTCAATTTGAAAGCGCATCCGCTCGGCACATATCAAGACTGCTTTTTGTTCGATACAAATCCAAATACGAACCCGACGATCCCGGAAAGGATGGCGATCAACTCCTTGTTATTATCGGGAACCACGCGTGCGGCTAGGAGAAAAACAATGAACGTAATGGCGATAGGAATACACATCATTACGATAGCCTCAGCCATCCAATATTTATCATGATGCTTTAACACTGAATAAGAAATCCAGAGCGATGCGATCCCAAATGCAAGCACAGCATAAGGTAAAAGTAACGTTCCCATTGGCTTACTGTACATGATTGCCAGCAAATCGACCTAACAAATTCAAAATGATCTACTACTAAAGGGGAGTGGTTATGTACTCTGTGCAGCGGATTCTGCTAGTCTGGAAACATGCCTCTTCCCGATTCTGTGCTATGGAAAGTCTTCAGAAGCAAGATGCATGCCATAGAGCTCCAAACCGAGATTCAACGATACTTTAGTACAAGTCCTGCCAGGATTGTGAGAGTCGAAGGTGGAAATCCAGATGAGTATATTGGAACGGTCGAAGCCGGGGGCCTGATCCCCGGTCGCTTGCCAATCATCCTAGGAGATTGTCTGCAGAACTTGCGTTCTGCCCTCGACTATATGGTATGGGAACTTGTACTCACTTCGAAGAGTGAACCCGGCAGGCACAACATGTTTCCCATTTGCGGCACTCTAGAAGCCTTCGAAAACCAATTAGTAAAGAGAAACAGGCTCAAGGGGGTCAACTCAGGTGCGATCGCAGAAATTCGGAGTTTACAGCCTTACCACCATGGGCAGGATTTTGAAAAGGCGATGCTTTGGGTCCTCGATGATCTCTGCAACATTAACAAGCACCGACGAGTGCTGCTCACTGACCTTAAGGGTGGTCCCAGCGACCTCGAACTGCAGCAGATTGACGGGGAAGTGTTTGGCCGCGTCAACCTTGCTAGCATAGAGAAAGATGCAAAGATCGGGCCGTACCCCATTGTTGATGGTGCACGGGGCCCTGGAATCAAAATGGATGTGAATCCTAATATTGCCGTATATGTAGCGTTCAATGAGGGGACGACACAAAATCTGGATATTGGACTAGTCTTGGCTAAGATGCTTGAGTACATCGAGCTCGCAGTTTTGCCGAGGTTTGAGCCGTTCTTCGGGTAGCTCTCATTGAGCGTGTCGGACGTGCATGCGGAGACTTTGAATTTTCGGGTAGCCAAACTTGTTCAATCAGTTGACTGGAAATCCATTGCGCCAATCGCGAACTTCAGGATTCAATCCGCCGGCACGGCACGGGACTTCGCCCAATCCCTTATGGCTTGAATCTCTTCCGCGCGAGTCACGCTGAGCGGCTGCGTGCCGCGGATTTCCTCCAGCAAGATTGCCGTGGTGAGCTGTTGTTTTCGATCGAACGCCGTGTATAGGCCCGCGACGATGGCCTGCTCGATCTCGGCTCCGGAAAATCCTCCGCTTGCCGCCGCGAGCGCCGCGACGTCGAACTCCGCTGCGTTCCTTCCGCGTTTCTTCAGATGCAAGGTAAAGAGCGCCGCGCGCACTTCGGCATTGGGCAGGTCGACGAAAAAAATTTCGTCGAAGCGTCCTTTGCGCGTCATCTCCGGCGGCAATATCGTAATGTTGTTGGAAGTCGCCGCCAGGAATACATCGCCCTC
>Ga0209415_10008983_pt1 | contig 17227 bp, 10 predicted proteins | sample PeaSoiSIISIP2007_FD_187696 | JGI IMG/M metagenome (GOLD analysis project Ga0209415, IMG submission 187696) | Peat soil microbial communities from Weissenstadt, Germany - SII-SIP-2007 (SPAdes) (version 2) | ecosystem: Environmental > Terrestrial > Soil > Wetlands > Peat | place: Germany... | reverse complement strand
GGTCCGGGAGCGCTTCAAACGAGTCGACCGGCGGCTGAACGCCGCCTAATTTTTGTCACATCAAGGCTAGCCTACCCCACAAGGGAGTTCGTCAGCGACGGCCCCTTCATATTCCAAGTGAAGTTCATCGAGGAGGCCAACGCCCCGCAGGCTAAGATAGCCGATCGCATCCTTGACGCAGTTCGAAAGGAGGCCGAGGCAATCCTGGCTCGGGCTAGAGTCAGGAAGTGGCTTCCCCCGCTTCACTACATCCTCTTCACGAATGCACCTCTGTCAGTCCAACTCCGCGAGCAGATCTCCTCCGTGCTGCACGAGCCGACAGGAGGGGCGCTGGTACATTGCCATGGTAGCAGTGACGTTTGTGATCTCCTGGACAATCACCCAAATCTGCGCCGTTCTTTCCCTCAGCTTCTCAGTCTCCGGGACCTGGACATTCTCCTGCGCGAAGCCACGAACGCCGAAACCCTTGAGCGGAGCCGAGCAGCAATCGACTCTGCCAGAGAAATCGTCGGCGTGTTCGTTCCAACGACTGCCTATAGCGCAGCGTGGCACATTCTGCGCGGACACCACTTTGTTGTTCTCGAAGGGCCCCCTGAAATGGGCAAGACCGCAATTGCTTGGATGATATCGCTTGCCCAAGTGTCGGAGGGTTGGCAGGCAATAGCCTGTGACCGGCCGGAGGACTTCTTCTCGTGTTATAGCCGCGTTGATCGCCAAGTTTTTGTTGCAGATGATGCCTTTGGACGGACCGAATACGATCCTTCGAGAGGAAATAAATGGGAGCAGAATCTCGATCGGGTGATAAGGACGCTCGACTCAAACCATTGGCTACTGTGGACGAGCCGCAAGCACGTCTTGGAGAGAGCGCTGAAAGAGATCGATCTCCAAGGGGCGGCGCGGCACTTCCCGGAACCTGCCGCCGTGCTCGTGGACGCGGGCAAGTTGTCAACCAGGGAGAGAGCATTGATCCTCTACCGCCATGGACGGTCTGCAGGGCTTGAGGAAGCGGCTCGAAACCTCGTCCGCGAGCACGCAAGATCCATCGTGAACAATCCCAGCTTTACGCCCGAGCGTATCCGGCGTTTCGTGCACGACCGTCTGCCGCAGCTTGCTGCTGGTGCGCAGACGAGCATCGCTGCCGAGATTGCTGAGGCAATCGGAAACCCAACCGACCGCATGCGTAAGGCCTTCCGTGCTCTGACACCTACAAACAAGTGGCTTCTCATCTCCCTGCTTGAGATCGAAGCCCGGAGGCCTCTTGAGGAGCTGCGGGTCGCATATGAGCGCTGTTGTCCTATCGAGGTTCGTTTGCCGTTCGAGAGCGTGGTCGATGAACTGAGCGAGGCTTTCGTACGGTCACGCAACTCAAATCAAGGAACAATAGTGGACTGGGTGCACCCGAGTTGTCGCGATCTGGTGATCGATGAGCTTCGGGCCGACCCACCGTTGCTCGCGGCATTCCTGAACCGGACTTCCCTTGACGGCATAAACCTCGCCATCTCACACTCAGGAGGATTGTTCGGCGAAGAACGACGCCAGCCGCTAGTCACGACAGCACAGGGCTGGCAGTGCTTGCGACGACGGTGCCTTGCACTCGCATCAGAAGGTGATGCCACTTCCGCCTCTCACCTACTTCTCACCCTGACGAGCGCTCTGGGCGAAGAGTCGGACTCCTCAGCGAGAGGGGAACTCACCTCAATTCTGGGCGACGCTTGCCGACTACTAGTCGATCGGTGGAACTCCACCAGGGCGGTGCTCAGCGGGTTCGAGTTGCAAGTGTACATCAAGGCAAGCGAACTGCTGATCCCTCTCCCCCCGATGCCTTCGCTGGACGCTTCGTGGCAGGCGGTGAATTTGAGATTCATGGTGGGGTTGGAGAGGTGCGAACCCGACGGCCCGCTGCAAGGGGAGAACTGGCTCAAGCCATGGGTGAACTTCCTTGAGGCCGTTTCGCGCAGTGAGCCCAGGCTTTTGAAGCAGGTGAGGAGCGTAGCCGCTCGCGATCACCAGGTCGAGAGGCTTCTGCACGTTCTTGAATTGGAATTGAAATGGGACAGATCACTGGATTTCTGCGAGGAGTACGAATCTGAAGCCGAACGTTTTGACGGTCTTGCCAGTCTTGTAGAGTCCATCCGGAGCATTTTTCCGATACACGAAAGTGGTTGTGACGCGACCAGCAACAGGCTATCGAAGCGGGCCGCAGAGCTCCGGGAGCAGGCGGAAGACGTACCATCTAAAGAGCCTCCGGACATGGATGACGACGAGAGGCGACCGCTCATACGAGACGAATGGGTGGACCTCGCGACCCTCTTTTCCGACCTGTAAAAGTCTGCAAACGCAAATGGTTCGGTCGGCCAGCAAGCGGAAGACGAGGCCCTGGCCGGTCTTCCGCCACCAAGACGTAGCGCGCGCTGTCGCACTTGCTCGAGACGCTCGCCGCGTGCCTCGTCGGCATCTCCGAGTACTTCCGTACTTCCGCTACCAAGGCGTCAACGCGTGGAAGGCGTTCGTGAATTTTCGGGCTCTAGTTTACAGTAAGGCTAGAAGAGCCGGCCCAGCAACGCCGGCACCGCATGCTCGACGCGCAAGCGGCGCTCACCCAGCGACACCACCTCGAAGCCGTGTGCTTCCAGCATGTCCACTTCGTACGGGATGAACCCGCCCTCCGGGCCGACGGCAAGCGTCACCACCGTGCGCACATCGCGCGGACACGGCTGCGCGCCGAGCGGATGCGCCACGAGCGCGCAGGTGTTGCAGATGAGATCCGGGACCTCGTCTTCGACAAACGGCTTGAAGCGCCAGCGCATGCTGATCTCCGGCAGCATCGTGTCGCCGGCTTGTTCCAGCCCGAGGATCATCTGCCCCCGCAGCGCATCAGCGGCGAGCGCCGGGCTTTGCCAGAAGCTCTTCTCCACTCGCCAGGTGGCCATCAGCACGATGCGCTTCACACCCATCGCGGTGACGGCCTGCAGGACCTTCTTGAGCGTCTTGGGACGGGGCAGGGCGAGCAGCAGCGTGACGGGCAGTGCGGGCGGTGGCGCGTGGTCCAGCGTCACATCCATCTCCAACACTTCGGGTGTGACGGCCGTCAGCACGCCGGTGCCCAGACGATCGTTGAGCAACCCGACCCGTAGCGCGTCGCCGACCTGCGCATGCTGGACGTCGCACACGTGCTGCCGCCGCCGCCCACGCAGGTGAACCCGATTCGTTCCGCCGACGAAGTCAGGCTCGAAGAGCACGATCAGGTTCATACGATACGCGGCGGAACGCCACCCCTGCCGTGAGCTTCCAGCAGCAATGGCGGACGGCGTCAAGCCGGCTGACTTGTCAGGCGCGCGACAACATGCGACGGTTAGGTCGTGATGAGGCCCTTGCCCCGCACGATCCTGGTGGCCAACCCACGCGGCTTTTGCGCCGGCGTGTCGTACGCGGTCGAAATCGTCGATCTGGTGCTCGAGCGCTACGGGCCGCCGGTGTATGTGCGCCACGAGATAGTGCACAACCGCCACGTCGTCGAGCAGCTGCGCGCGCAAGGCGCGCGCTTCGTCGAGGACGTCACCGACGTGCCGCCCGGCAGCCTGCTGATCTTCAGCGCTCACGGTGTATCGCCGGCGGTGCGTGAGCAGGCGCGGGCGCGGGCATTGCGGGTCATCGATGCCACTTGCCCGTTGGTCACCAAGGTCCACCTGCAGGCGTTGCGCTATGCGCGCGAGGGGTACGAGATCCTGCTGGTCGGACACCGCGGCCACGTCGAAGTCGAAGGCACCCTGGGACACGCGCCGGATCGCATGCACCTGGTCGAGACGGTTGCTGACGTCGACCGCCTCGACGTGCGCGATCCCGAACGGGTCGCCGTCGTGACCCAAACCACGCTGTCCGTGGACGATACGCGCGCCATCGTTGATGCCATTCGCCGGCGCTTTCCGGGCGTGCGCACGCCGCCCAAGGACGACATTTGCTATGCCACGCAAAATCGCCAGATGGCGGTCAAGGAGCTGGCGCGGCAGAGCGATGTCGTTCTCGTCATCGGCTCACCGCGATCGAGCAACGCCAATCGGCTCGTCGAGGTTGCCGAGCACGCCGGGGCACGCGCCCACCTCATCGAAGGTGCCGACGACATCGACACCGCGTGGCTGCGCGAGATCGACACCGTCGGCCTCACGGCCGGCGCGTCGACACCCGAATCGCTCGTGCAGACGACGATCGCCCGCTTGCAGGGGTTGGGATTCGCCACGGTGCGGGAGCTGGTCACGGCGGAAGAGAACGTAACGTTTGCGCTGCCGCGCGAGCTGCGAGCCGGCGCTGCGCCTCTGGCGTAGTCTGTTCGAGGCACCGCCACACGGCCGCTCTGCGGTAGCGAGTTGAACGGCACCGCGCCGTCCCCTATGACTGCCACCTATGATGGTTGAAGTTGGCAGCGAAAGCACCGTAGGTACTCCACCGGACAATCAGGCATCCGACGTCCGCGCGCTCGGCGCGCTGGCGACGCGACTCAACGAGGCCATCGGGCGGGCGCGCCACGCTCTGGACCCGCACGCCGCGCTGTTGCCCGACGGTACACTCGGGTCGCTCGACGCGCTCTTGGCGGAGTTTGCGCGGCGCCGGATCCGCGTCGCCATCTACGGTGAGGTCAAAGCCGGGAAATCGACGCTGCTCAACGCCATCGCCGGCGCGACGCTGTCACCGGTTGCCTTCGAGCCGCTGACGTCGATTCCGGTGCGCGTGACCTACGGCGAACACACCGCCTGGCGCGTCGGTGACCACCAGCTCGAGAGCGTCGCGGATCTCGAGGGCGTGATGCGTACCGGTCTCGCGCACGCCAACGGCAGCGGCGCGCCCGAGGTGGTGGTGGAGACCAACCTCGACCTGCTGGAGCTGGGCGGTCAAGTGGATCTGCTCGACACCCCCGGCGTCGGCAGCGCGGCGCAGTTCGATGCGGTCAGCGCTGAAGCGCTCCGCGCCCTGGATGCCGTCGTCCTCGTCGTGCGCTACCCCGCGTTGTTCACGCAGTTCACCCGCGGACTGATGGATCATCTGCAAACGGACATCGGCAAGCTGTTCGTGGTGTGGAACCTCGATGCCGACTGCGCCGAGCTGACGGCGGACGAACGCGTCCGACACGCCGAGACGCTGCGGGCAAACGTCGCCGGCGCGCACGAGCTGTTTCTGGTCGACGCCCGTGCGGCCTTCCGCGCCATGCAGGACGACGACGCCATGGCCAGCGTCGCCAGTGGGCTCACTCCACTCATCGCCGCGCTGCGCCGCTTCGCGTCGTCGCGCGCCCGTGAAGTCGCAGCGCTGCGCGAGGCGGCGAAGGGTGCCGCGCTAACGCTGGCGACGGCACAGCGCTGCTTGGTGGACCGGAACGCGAGCCTCGAACGTGCCGTCGCGGACGCACGGGCGCGCCTGGAGGCCGTGCAGGCGGCCGCCAACGCCGAAGCCGCCGCCGCCCGCACGCAGCTGGCCAACTTCGAAGCCGCGCTGGGCCGCATCGGCCAGGAGGTCACGTCTACTGCCGCCCGGCGAGTGACCGAGCTGCGGCAGCAACTGCGCCTCGCACGCCGCCGGTGGATGCGCAGCGGTGACCTGATGGCGTTGGAGGCGGGGACTACCGCGGCCACTAGCCGCTTCGCCGACGCCGTTGCCGCGGCCAGTCGGACGGCGATGCAAGCCGTACAGAATGAAGGGACACGCTTCGGTACCGAGATCCCCGAGACACCGTACGCCTACACGCAACCGTCTGCAGCGCCGCTCACCAGCGACGAGCGCACCACGCAGGCCACGACCGGCCGCGGCCAATGGCTGCGGCGCACCGTGTGGAACCGCTGGTATCTGCCGGGGTTGGCGACCCTGGAGCGCGAGGGCATCGCCGCCGCCCAACACGCGCACGCCGCCTGGCTGACGACCATGTCGCAAGCCGCCCGCGACGCCGCCGGTGCGACGTTGGCCAGCCGGCTTGCAGAGATGGCGCGGCGTGCCGATGCGGAGCAGGAGCAGATCAAGATCGAGACGCACTTCACGGCCTGTGCGACCGAGCTGGCGCGGCTCGGTCAGGCGATGCCGATCGTCGCCGCGCAATCCCAATCGGTCGCACAGCTGGCGACCGAGGCGCGCGCGCTGCTCTGAACGGAAATTCGACAGTGCGCCAAAGCGCGCCATGGTAGTTCTTACAGGCACATTGTAAGAGACGACGCCGTGTTCCCATGATCACGCGCTAGCGTGGCAAGGCACAACACGCCGCCATGCGCGTGCTTGATGGCACGGAATCCGCTGGCGTGATGGGTATGAAGCCCCGTATCCAGAACGAGGAGTTCCTGACGCCAGAAGTGGCTCTACCGGTCCAGTTTCAGCACATGTGGCATGAGTCGTCAGCGGTCACGCCCGAGCGGGCGTTGGCCGTCAGCGTGCTCTGGCAAGCCGTCAGTGATCTGCAAAAGTATCGCGTCGCGCGCTGGGGCAAACGGCAGCGGCTCTACCGCGACGCCCACCGCTGGGTGGTGTCAAACGATCGAGAGTGGCCCTATTCGTTCATCAATATCTGCGAAGCGCTCGGCCTCTCGCCGCAATCCTTGCGCGCGCAGTTGCTCCGACCCGACGCTCCGCCCGTCGTCCCGCCGCAAAACCCCGGCCCGTGGGTCGCCGCCGGCGAGTCGCTGGCTGCAGTCACGTTGAAGCGCGCATCCGCCTGAGCCTGGCGTCCCAACCCCCTATCGCGTTCTTGCTTGCCGGCGGCGTCTCTGCTTAGAAACGCTCACCACGCCGCGAGAAGGGAACATCGCCATGGCCAGCCAAGAACTGAGCATGATCATCAACATGATGAAGTCCTTTGCGCCAAAGACGGAGCCGACGATCGCCGAGATGCGCGCCGGCATGGAGTCGATGGCGCTCATGGCGCAAATCCCTGCCGACGTGAAGCGCGAGCCCGTCGACGCGGGCGGTGTGCCGGCAGAGTGGGTGACTGCGCCGGGCGTCGACGCCCGGCGGGTGATCTTGTACCTGCACGGCGGCGGCTACACGATCGGCTCGATCAACACGCACCGCGAGTTGGCGGCGCGACTGTCCCGTGCCGCGGCGGCGCGCGTGCTGCTCCTCGGCTATCGCCTGGCTCCGGAGCACCCGCATCCGGCCGCCGTCGAGGACGCCACCGCCGCTTATCGTTGGCTGCTTGCGCAGGGCGTCCAAGCGTCGCGTCTCATCGTGGCCGGCGACTCCGCCGGGGGCGGCTTGACCGTGGCGACGTTGGTGGCGCTGCGCGACGCGGGCGCGCCGCCCCCGGCAGCGGGCGTCTGCTTGTCGCCGTGGGTTGATCTCGAGGGGACCGGTGAATCGATGACCACGAAGGCCGCGGCCGATCCGATGGTGCAGCGCGACGGGCTCCTCAAGATGGCGGCCGCGTATCTCGCCGGGCAGGATCCGCGGACGCCGCTGGCGGCGCCCTTGTACGCGAACCTCTCGGGGTTGCCGCCGCTGCTCATTCAGGTGGGCACGGCGGAGACGCTGCTCGACGATGCAACGCGCCTCGCCGAGCGCGCCCGCAAAGCCGGCGTCGACGTGACCCTCGACACGTGGGACGACATGATCCACGTCTTCCAAGCCTTCGGGACCTTTCTGCCGGAAGCCCGGCAAGCGATCGATCGGATCGGCGAGTTCGTCAAGCAGCGCGTTACGGCGTGAGGCATGAGCGCTTCCGGCGACGCGTTTGCGGACGACGTCGAACGCGTCGCCCGGCGCGCCGTCAGCGAAGCCGGCGCGTTGCTGCGTGCGCGCTGGCGCCAAGCCAAGACCGTCGAGTACAAGGGCGCCGTCGATCTGGTCACTGAAACCGATCGCGATGCGGAAGCACTCGTCGTCGGGCAGCTGCAGCAGGCATTTCCAACCCATCTGATCGTTGCCGAAGAAGCGTCGGCAGGCTCTGCACCGCGGCGCCCCCCGGCGGACCGCTACGTGTGGTACCTCGATCCGTTGGACGGCACGACCAATTTCGCGCACGCCTATCCGCAGTTCTGTGTGTCGCTGGCGCTGTGGCGCGGGACCGAGCCGCTCTTCGGCGTCGTGTATGATCCGGTGCGCGACGAAACGTTTGCGGCGAGTCGGGGCGTCGGCGCGACGCTGAATGGCGCGCCCATCCGCGTTTCGGCCGCCGAGGCTCTCGAGCGCGCGTTGCTGTCGACCGGCTTCCCGTACGATCGGCGTGAGCGCGTCGCATTCTACCTCGGCTTCGTCGGCGACTTCATGACGCGGGCCCAGGACATCCGCCGCGGCGGCTCCGCCGCCCTCGACTTATGCTACGTCGCTTGCGGCCGCTTCGACGCTTTCTGGGAGTGGAAGCTGCATCCATGGGACACCGCCGCAGCGGCGCTCATCGTGCGCGAAGCCGGCGGCACGGTGAGCGACTTCCGCGGCAGCGCCTTCGATCTCTACGGTGAGCAGACCCTGGCGTCGAACAGCCGGCTGCATGCGGCGATGGTCGCCATCCTCGAGGAACGTCTCAGCACCGTGGCGTGAGTCGCCGATGGGTGAACTGCTCGTCCGGCGTGCGACCGCAGCGGACGCTGCCACGCTGGTTGCTTTCAACGCCGACGTCTCGCGCTACCAAGACGCGGCGACACCGGATGACCTCATCGCCGCATGGACCCGTGACTTGATGGCGGGCCGACATCCGCGCGTTGACGCGAGCGACTTCGTCGTCACCGAGGATTCACGCAGCGGCGCGATCGTGTCGGCGCTCGCCCTGATCTCGCAGACGTGGTCATACGATGGTGTCGACGTCGAGGTCGGCCAGCCCGAGCTTGTCGGCACGCACCCCGACTACCGCGGCCGGGGATTGATTCGTCGGCAGTTTGAAGTGATCCACCGATGGCGCGCAGAGCGCGGCCAGAAGTTGCTCGCTATCGACGGCATTCCAGGGTTCTATCGTCAGTTCGGCTATGAGATGGCGCTCGAGCTGCGCGGGGAGCTCAGCATCGACGCCGGCAGCGTGCCGCGCCTCAACGCGGTAGACCCGTATCGCCTTCGGCCGGCTGCAGACGCGGACCTGGCGTTCATCGGCGAGATCTACGCCACAGGCGCGGCGCGGTGTCTGGTGACGTGTCCGCGCGATGCGGCCTTGTGGCGTTACGAATTGTACGGCCGCAGCGAAACAAATCCGTGGCGGCCGGCGCTGCGGATCGTGGAATCCATCGACAAAGAACCGGTGGGTGTTCTCGCCCACGTACCGCGGCTGTCGGGGTCTCGCCTCATGCTGACGATGTACGAGGTAAAGCCAGACATATCGTGGCACGATGTGACGCCGAGCGTGCTGCGCGCTTTGCGTGCAACGGGTGAGGCGTGGACGGATTCTCCGCAGCGTTTCGAGCACATCGGGCTCTGCCTCGGCACGCAGCACCCGGCGTATGCTGCGATCACGCACCTCGCCCCGCGCAACGAGGGCGCCTATGCATGGTACCTGCGCGTCCCGGACCTCCCGGATTTTCTGCGGCACGTCGCGCCGGTGCTGGAGCGGCGGCTGGCGGCGTCGACCATGGCGGGCCACACCGGCGAATTATTGATCAGCTTCTACCGCGACGGCTTGCGGCTGGTGTTCGACGCGGGCCGGCTGACGAACATCGCGTCGTGGCGGCAACCCCTTGGCCTGCAGGGCATTGAGAAGCTGGAGCCGACGATGGCGGAACGTGCCGCGGCCATGTTTCCGGGCCAGACATTCCTCCAGCTCTTGTTTGGGTAATTATATCGTTGACTAATCCGGCGAGATGCGTTAGATTGAGGGCATGGAAGAGATCAAAGGCCCAAAGACGCTGCTGGAAGCCATCCGCTACTTCTCCGATCCTGATGTCTGCCTCGCGTTCATGGTTGCGATCCGGTTTCCCGACGGCGTGACATGCCAGATCTGCGGCGCGAAAGACCCGGCGTTCTTGGCAAAGCAACGGCTGTGGCAGTGCAAGAACAAGCACGCGCACCGGCAGTTTTCGATCAAGAAGAATTCCATCTTTGAGGAGAGCCCGCTGCCATTGCAGAAATGGTTGCCGGCGGTGTGGTTGATCATGAGCTGCAAGAACGGCATCAGCTCCATGGAGCTACACCGTGCGTTGAAGGTGACGCAGAAGACGGCGTGGTTCATGTTGCACCGCATCCGTACCGCGATGGCGCTGGGCAGCTTTGAGAAGATCGCCGGTCAAGTGGAAATCGACGAAACGTTCATCGGCGGCAAAGCCCGCTTCATGCACAAGGACCAGCGCGCCAAGAAGATCAAGGGCACGGGTGGCACGGGGAGCGGTAAGGCTGCGGTCATGGGTCTGCTCGAACGCCACGGACCGGACAAGGGGCACAGCACGGTGCGCACGAAGGTCATTCCGAACACGCGCAAGCGCACGTTGCAGGACGAAGTGCGCACGCACGTCGAGGCGGGCGCGGAAGTCTTCACCGATGCGCTCGCTTCCTACGACGGCCTTTCCCCTGAGTACGTGCATCAGGTCATCGACCATGCCGAGTGCTACGCAAGGGGGCAGGTTCACACGAACGGGCTGGAAAACTTCTGGTCTCTGACCAAGCGGATGATCAAGGGAACCTATGTCAGCGTTGAACCGTGGCATTTGGCGCGGTACTTGGATGAAGAGGCGTTTAGGTTCAATACCAGCAAGGACACTGACGCGGGCCGTTTCGTCGAGTTGCTGCGGTCCGTCTTTGGTCGCCGCCTGACCTATCGCGAGCTGATCGGTGCGGACGTTACGGAGGGCCTTTTCGCATCTCAAGCGCCAATGGCGAGGGAAGCGGCACCCTGCTAAAGAATAGAAATGACGGACGTGAGAAAGGTCTTGACGTCATTGTGCGTCCGCGATAGTTACCGTGTCCGCTTGTGTCCGTTTGTGACACGCGGGAGCGTACCGCGTTTGTAGGGACAGGGGGTCCGCGCGACCCCTTCAGGACCGGAAAGGGAGGAGCCTCGAAATGAACGCATCGCCAGCCGGCGCATTTGCGCGTGAGGTCTCTGCGCCTTGCATTGGGAATGTACGATTGGGGAACATTCCACGGGTGGTGTTGGGAGTTTCGGAAGACGAGTCGTCACTTGCCGCTATTAGTGAGTGAGAGGCGAGCGATGCAGACGGCGGACCCCGAAAAGTCGGCCGGCCAAGGGATCACCACAATCGCGGTCGATATCCCGCCCCGTAAGCCGCAGCCGCACGATATCGTGATCGGAAAGGGCATCTTGGATGAGCTGCCCAAACAGATTGCGTCCCTTGGCCTTCCTCGTGACATCTTCATCATCAGCAGCGAGAGAATTTGGGGACTGTATGGGCAGCGCCTTCGATCCGCACTTGAAGCGGGCGGCTGTGGCCGAGTTGCCTACAAAACGTTTCCGGATGGCGAAGACCAAAAGTCGCTTGAGACGTACTCGATGCTCTTGGGGGAAGTATTTGCGGCAGAGGAACGCTTTTGCAGTAGGGTTCTGATTGTCAATCTCGGTGGCGGCGTCGTTATGGACGTCGGTGGTTTCGTCGCGGCAACGTATGATCGCGGAAGGGACTATATCCAATTGCCGACCACGCTGCTTGGTGACGTGGACTGCGGGATCGGTGGCAAGACCGGGGTGAACATCCACGGCACCAAGAATAAGGTTGGTCGTTTCCATCAACCCCGCCTGATTCTTGCTGACCTGAGTTTTCTCCGTTCACTGCCTTCTCGCGAAGTGCGGTCCGGGTTAGGAGAAGTTATCAAGTACGGCATGATCTTCGATGCCGACTTCTTTTCCTATGTGGAGACTCACACAGATGAAGCGCTGAGACTGGAGCCCCACGTCATTAAGCATCTCGTTCTTAAGTCGTTCGAATGGAAGACGCGCACAGTAGAGAAGGACGAAGAGGACAGGCTCGGTGAAAGAGCGAAGTTGAATTTCGGCCACACAATCGGTCATGCTCTAGAGGGTGCCACGAACCTCTCGCGATACGCTCACGGTGAAGCCGTGGCGATTGGAATGCTGTGTGCCTGTGAGATTGCCCAACGGCTCGAAATCTTCACCGTGGCCGAAACGAACAGACTTGAGGCCCTTTGCCGGAAGGTGGGCTTGCCAACACACATCGAGGGCGCGTCCATCGACGATATCATGTTGCACATGCAGCACGACAAGAAATTTGCCTCTCGAAAGAATCGCTTCGTTCTGCCGACAAGGATAGGCGAGGTGGTGCTCCGCGACGACATCGAAGAGACTCTCATTCGATGGGTAATCAAGGCTCGGATGCAGATGGGGGAATAGACTAACTTCGGCTGAGCCTTTCCTTCCAATCTATGGTGCTGCCCAGACCGTCAAGCGAGAGCAGATTATGACCATGAAGCGCGGCGATGCGGCATTGGTCCAGTTGAAACCGTTTTCCGAATTTAAGGATTTCATGCGGCGGCTGATGGCGGTTTCGAAAGCAGAGATCGACCGAGCCGACGCAGGGCATTCGATGCGGCAAAAGAAACAGAAGCCTTCAGCAAGGCGGAAGTAGCTCGCTCAGTGACGACAATTTACGAGGAATTGGAACAGAAGCAGCCACCGCTCGCACGTGTGGGCGCCGCCCTCGCCACGCTCACCGAAAGCCTACAACGTGGTGGCACTTTTAACGGCGAAGAGGGGCGCAGGAGTGGTTGTACGTTGTTCCAAACCCCAAGGCACGCAAGGCAGTCGCAAGCTTTGTCACCTTCACCATCCCACGGACAAGGAATCATATCACCCTCAGTCTCTACGGAAAACTTGAACCCTTACCACTGGTCCCTGAAACCAGGTTTTCCGTCGGGCAACAGTAGATGCAAAATCGATAACCCTCTCCAACTGCCAGCTGCAGCGCAGTACATCGAACAGGCATACAAGAATTGGCAGTGCAAACACCCACCTCCCATGCGGTTCAACCCGAACGCAGTTAGGTATTAGGTAGGGTGGGCTGTTTCGCCATCGTCTCTCTCATCATCAACCGCCGCGACGCGATGCGCTATTAAGTTCAACTTGAACTTATCTCGCTCGCATTGTTGCTCCCGCCCCGTCAATGGGATTAGGCAACGATATAATTACCCTTGTTTGGGCATCGGTCGCTCGATGAGTTGCAGCATGCCTGGGCGGATTGTCTGGTCCGCACCGAAACGACGCGAACGCTGCTGTCTGTCCTGTTTCCCAAGCGCGCCTCGAACGTGTGGCCGGTGCTGTAAGTCAGCGACGAGCTCGGTTTGACAGCGGTTGTCCGAAGGAGGCAAGCTCATAGCTCGGGGACACGACGCATGATCCAAGGAGCCGCCGACGCGTTGGGCGCGTGAGTATGTGCTGCTCTGCGTGTGGCCACGAGAACCGGGCTGATGCGAAGTTCTGTCTCGGGTGCGGGACGAAGCTCGTCCTGAAGTGCCACAGCTGCGGCCGCGAGCTGCCGCAGGACGCACGCTTCTGCGATGCGTGTGGCCATCCAGTCGAGACGGCGCCGGCGGCTACGGCTGCGGATCCACGCAGCTACACACCGCATCACCTCGCCGACAAAATTCTTACTGGTCGCAGCGCGTTGGAAGGTGAGCGCAAGCAGGTAACCGTCCTATTTGCCGACGTTGCAGGCTCGACCGCGCTGGCCGAGCGCCTCGATCCCGAGGAGATGCACGGCATCATGGATCGCTGCTTCGGGTTCCTGATGGAGGAGGTGCATCGCTATGAGGGCACCGTCAACCAGTTCACCGGTGACGGCATCATGGCGCTATTCGGCGCGCCGATCGCACATGAAGACGCGCCGGAGCGCGCCATCCGTGCCGCGCTCGGGATGCAGGCGTCGCTCCAGCGCTACGGCGAGGAGCTGCAGCGCCAGCGTGGCATCGAGTTCAAGATGCGTATCGGCATCAACACCGGTCCGGTGGTCGTCGGCAGGATCGGCGACGACTTGCGGATGGACTACACCGCGGTCGGCGACACGACGAACCTCGCCGCACGGTTGCAGAGCGCGGCGGCGCCCGGTGCGATCGTGATCAGCGAGCACACCGCCAAGCTGGTCGCGGGCCGCTTCGTGACGCAGGTATTAGGTCAGCTCACACTCAAAGGCAAGTCGCAGCCGGTTACCGCGTACGAGATCGTGCGCGCCTTGCCGCGGACGCCGCTGGTCGCTCCGTCCGAGCACGGCCTGACGCCGCTGATCAGCCGCACCGCCGAGCTCGCCGCGTTGGAACGCATCTTCGAGCACGCACGCAACGGCCGTGGACAGGTGGCCTTCGTAGTCGGCGACGCCGGCATCGGCAAGTCGCGCCTGTTGCACGAATTCCGCCGGCGCGTGGGAGCTGCGGACGTGACCTGGCTGGAAGGGCGCTGCATCTCGTTCGGCCGCGGCATTCCGTTCTTGCCGATCATCGATGTTCTCAAGGGCGGCTTTGCGATCGAGGAAGCTGACGACGAGCCGGCGATCATCGAGAAGATTCGTCAAGGCCTTGATGGACTCGGTGCGGAGATACAGGCGGCGGAGCCATATCTGCGGGCCTTGCTGGCCGTTGATCCCGGCGACGCGGCCGTCGCCGGCATGGACGCGGGCGCACGGCGCTTCGCCACCTTCGATGCGCTGAAGCGGCTTATGCTCGGCAGCGCGGCGCAGCAGCCGCTGGTGGTGCTCATCGAGGACTTGCACTGGATCGACCCGGCCTCCGAGGAGTACCTCACGTATATCGTCGACGCCGTGGCCGGTGCGCGGGTGCTGCTGCTGTGCACGTTCCGACCCGGTTACCGTCCGGCGCTGGGCGATCGCAGCTACTTCAATCGCGTCGCCCTTCAGCCGCTGTCGGCGGATGAGGCTGCGGCACTGGCGGCGGCGATGCTGGAGGCGCCGGAGTTCCCCGCCGAGATCCGTGCGCTGATTGCCAGCAAGGCGGAAGGCAACCCGTTCTTCATCGAAGAGATCACCAAGTCGTTGATGGAAATCGGCGCGCTACGGCGCACGGCCGAAGGCTACACGTTGGGCCGCCCGGTGTCCGAGATCGTCATTCCCAACACCATCCAAGACGTGATCATGGCGCGCATCGACCGGCTCGGCGATGAGCCGAAGCGCGCCATGCAGATTGCCTCGGTGATCGGGCGCGAGTTTGCCGTGCGCCTGCTGCAGCGCGCCAGCCAGTTGGGCGACAGCGTCAATGCGTTGGTCGGCGAGCTGCGCGCCCTGGAGCTGATCTACGAGAAGGCCGGCGTGCCGGAGCTGGCCTATATGTTCAAGCACGCGCTCACCCACGACGTGGCCTACGAGAGTCTGCTGGTGCAGCGGCGCAAGCAGCTGCACCGAACCATCGGTCTCGCCATCGAGGAGCTGTACGCCGACCGCCTCGCCGAGTACTGGGAGACGCTGGCGCACCACTTCTATCGCGCCGAGGATTGGCCGCGCGCCTTCGCGTATCTGGTGAAAGCCGGCGACAAGGCACGGGCGGCGTTTGCGAACGGCGAAGCGGTCTACTTCTACGATCGCGCCCTGGAGGCCGCGACGCATCTGGACGTCGCGCCGCAACGGCACGCGGCGATCTACGAGAGCAAAGGCCGTGTGCATTTCTGTCGCAGCGAATTTCCGGAAGCCATCGACGCATACCGCCGAGCGTTTACCGAGGTCAGCGCCGATGCCGATCGGGCACGGCTCAACGCGGCGCTGTCACAGGCGCTCTTGTGGGCGCATGAATTCGACTCCGCAACGGCGACCGCCACCGAGGCATTGGCGGCGGCGCGGTCCACGGGACAGTCGGCCGTCGCCGCTGGTGCGCAGTTCGTCGTTGGATTCGTGCAGATGGTGCGGGGGCAGCTCGAAGGGGCGACGCGGTGCTACGCGGACGCGGAGACGTTGGCGCGTGCCGCGGGGCAACCCGTGCTCGGCAGCCACATCGAGCTGTATGACGTCATCAAGCTCAACTGGCGCGGCGAGTACCGCACGGCCATCCAACGCCTGGAGCCGGTGCTCACGACGTTCCGCGAGGAAAACCAACTCCTGCATTTTGTGGAGGCGTGCAGTACGTTCACCATGACGCTGGGTGGCGCCGGCGAGTATGCGCGCGCACTGGCGCTGCTGACAGAAGGCGTCGCGCTCTCCGAGTCGATCGGCGACAAGGTGTGGAGGGCACGGATGTGGAACACCCGCGGTTGGATTCTCGGGGAGTTCGGTGTCGATGAGGCTGCCGATGAGGCCAACCGGCGCTGCGTCGAAATTGCGCGACAGCTTGGACCACTGCGCATCGCCTCTGAGCTGATCGGCAACGCCGAGGCGAACCTGGCAGATGTCGCGTTGGCGCGCGGCGACCTGGCGGGTGCCGAGCCGCACCTGGCCGCGGTCGCCGCCATCCTCGGCGACCGGCGCAACGAGTGGATGACCTGGCGCTATGGGATGCACTACCGCCTGTGCGCCGCCGAACTCATGCTGCAGCGCGGCGATCTGGCTCGCACCCGCCAGCACATCGAGGCGTGCCTGGCCACCGCGCGCCGTACGCAGTCGCGTCGATATCTCGTGCGTGCGACCCGGCTGCTGGCGGCGTGCCACGTGGCCGGCGGCGAGCGCACCGAGGCCGACCGCCTGCTGGCGGTCACGGTGGACGAGGCCCGCACGCTCGGCAATCCACCGCAGCTGTGGCACGCATTGCTCGCCCATGGCCGGGTGCTGCAAAGCCTCGGTCGGGATGACCAAGCAATCGCGGCATGGCGGGAAGCGGCGCGCGTCGTCGCCTCGGTCGCGGCAGCGGTTCCCGATGAGCTGCGGACCGCGCTGGTTCACTCGCCCCTCGGCGCAACGCTTCTGGAGCTCGGCGCGTAGCGCAGGCCGCCTTCGAGGCTCACAGCTGCAGACATCCCTTCAGCAGGCTCGACACCGCCGCCAGGATATCCACGATGGTGATGTGACAATTGAGGTCCGTATCGAGTGCCGGGTAGTACGCGGTCTCCCGACAACTGAATGATGCGTCAGGGCCGCTGACCGCGTCGTTCAACGCCACGTTGACGGCGAAGAGGATCTCGTCGATGGTCACCTGGCCGTCACCGTTCAGATCGCCGGGGCAGTCCAGACCGGGCGCCAGCATAAAGCGCTGCGCGAAGACGTTGCAGCCGGGGGTGGCGCCGGTCACGCACTGATCCCACGCCACCACAAAGGTGTCGTCAGGGAATGCGGCGACCGTGGGAGTGAACGCCGGGTACGGATCGGGAACGGCGAAGTGGCCCATGGGCCGATTCTGTGCATCGAATGCCCGGCAGGTGACTTCAGCCGGCCCCACCCCCGCAACG
>Ga0209415_10008982_pt1 | contig 17228 bp, 15 predicted proteins | sample PeaSoiSIISIP2007_FD_187696 | JGI IMG/M metagenome (GOLD analysis project Ga0209415, IMG submission 187696) | Peat soil microbial communities from Weissenstadt, Germany - SII-SIP-2007 (SPAdes) (version 2) | ecosystem: Environmental > Terrestrial > Soil > Wetlands > Peat | place: Germany... | reverse complement strand
ACTGCCCCTGGGCTGGAAAGTCACAGGTTGTTTAATCCGGTTCCGGCCCCACCGGAGGCACAGCTGACTTCTGACTTCTCCTGATGCAGCACAAAGACAAATTCCGGGCAATTATGCCTTTCGAAGCGAATTCGCCCGCCACGCGCAAAAAACACGTGATGCGCCATCCCGCCCCGAATGAACAATTTCCGCCCACTTTTTGAGGGCCGCCGCCCGGCCGCTGCAATTTTTCTTGTCTTACCGCTCACTCCGGTTATCCTGGATTCATGCAGCAGCTCGCGCTTGAAGCGCTGGATTCAGCCCAGCGCCCCGGGGTCACCTATGCCGACGTTCGCCTTGTGGAAAGCCGCGACCGCGAGCTCGGCACCAAGAACGGCAAGCCCGGCCAAGTCTCGAGCGACGAATCGGTCGGCATCGGAATCCGCGTGCTCGCCGATGGTTGCTGGGGTTTCGCTGCCACCGACGATCTCACCCGCGCCGGTGTCGAATCCGCGGCCACCCTCGCCATCGATATCGCTCGCTCTAGCGTCCTCGCCAAGAAATACGACGTGACACTCGCGCCCGAAGCGAAGCACGAAGCCACCTGGGTTTCGCCCTGCCAGATCGATCCCTTCTCCATCAGCGTCGAAGAGCAGCTCTCACTACTCACCGCCGTCGACCAGGAGCTGCGCCGCGCTCCCGGCATCACGCTCGCGCAAACTTCGATGATCTTCCACCGCAGCCGCCAGGTTTTCGTCTCCTCCCTGGGCAGCATCATCGATCAAACCCGCACCTCCAGCGGCGCCGGGTTCGAAGCCTACAGCTTTAAGGGCGACCAGATCCAGAAGCGCTCCTATCCGAATTCCTTCGGCGGCCAGCACCAGCTCAAGGGCTACGAATTGATCCACGAACTCGATCTGCTCGCGCACGCGCCGGACATGGCGGAGCAGGCCGTAGCTTTGCACTCGGCCGCTCAATGCCCCGAAGGCCGTTTCGATCTCATCCTCGATGGCAGCCAGCTTGGGCTGCAGGTTCACGAATCCATCGGCCATCCCATTGAGCTCGATCGCGTGTTTGGCTCGGAGGCCAACTACGCGGGTATGAGCTTTCTCACGCTCGACAAGCTGAACCACCTGCGCTACGGTTCCGACCTGGTCAACGCCGTTTGCGACGCACGTATCGAACACGGCCCCGGCATGGGCACCTTCGCCTTCGATGACGAGGGCGTTCCCGCGCAATCGGCCGACATCATTCGCAACGGCCAGTTCGTCGGATATATGACCTCACGCGAAACAGCTGCCGCCATCGGCGAGAAGCGCTCCAACGGCACCATGCGAGCCACTAGTTGGGCGCGTCTCCCGCTGATTCGCATGACCAACGTCAGCCTGCTACCAGGCGAGCAAACGCTGGATGAAGTTTTCGCCGGCGTGAGCCACGCTATTTACATGGAGACCAATCGCAGTTGGTCCATCGACGACAAGCGCTACAACTTCCAATTCGGTTGTGAGATCGCCTGGGAGATCCGGAACGGTAAGCGCACTCGCATGCTGAAGAACGCGACCTACAGCGGCATCACTACCGAATTTTGGAATTCCTGCGCCGCCATCGCCAATCGCGATCACTGGGTGCTGTGGGGCGTTCCCAATTGCGGCAAGGGACAGCCCGAGCAAGTGATCGGCACCGGCCATGGCGCAAGCCCCGCGCGCTTCCACAACATCAAAGTGGGAGCGGCCTATGCCGGCTGAGCTGGATGGGGCGGCAATGCTGTTGCAAAGTGAATGCCGCGAGCTGTTCGGCGTGGTGCAGGAGGCAGCTAAGTCTTTCGGGATTTCGGACGTCGAGGCGCTCTTCGGCGCGCATTGCGCCGCTCTGACGCGCTTTGCCAACAACACCATCCATCAAAATGTTGCCGAGCAGGATCGCTGGATCTCAGTTCGTGTAGCGCTCAATCAAAAAACAGCGCGTGCCACAACCAACCGCTTCCATCCGGATTCGATTCGAAGCGCCGTCGAGCAGGCCCTTGCGCTCGCCCGGTCCGCGGCGCCCAATCCGGACTTATTGCCGCTCAACGAGCCCTCGGTGATTTCTGAAACCAAGCGTTTTGATCCCGCTACCGCGAGCGCCACGCCACAGCATCGCAGCCACGCCGTTGCCGAAGCCATTCATATCGTCGAAAGCGCCGGACAAACGGCGGCCGGAATTTACTCCACCGGTCAAAGCGTGGAGGCCATCTTCAACTCGCGCGGCGTCGCCGCCTGGCACGCCGAAACCACGGCGCAGTTTTCGATCACCGCGATGGCAGGCGACAGCTCCGGATGGGCGAAAGCTTCGGCGGTATCGCAGGAAGCCATCCATCCACGGGCGCTCGCCCGCAGCGCCGCCAGGAAAGCTCGCCTGTCGCGCGATCCCTCCGAAATTCCGCCCGGGCGCTACACCGTGATCCTGGAGCCCTCCGCCGTCCTCGATCTGGTTGGACAAATGTTCGGCGATTTCAGCGCCACCGCTGTCGCCGACAGTCGCAGCTTCCTCACCGATCGCGTCGGCAAGAAACTTTTCGGCGATAACATCCATATTTCCGACGATGTCGCGCATCCGCTCCAATCCGGCGTTCCTTTCGATGGCGAAGGCGTCCCGCGCCGCAAACTCACGCTGGTGGAGGCCGGAGTTCCACGCGAACTCGCCTATGCGCGATCTAGCGCTCACCGCGCCGGCGTCGAGCCCACCGGTCACGGATTCCCGTTGCCCAACGAAGTGGGCGAAGCGCCGCTGAACATCGTGATCGCGGGCGGCTCCACATCGCTCGATGAAATGATCGCCTCCACCGATCGCGGCATTCTTGTCACGCGGTTCTGGTACATCCGCGAAGTGGATCCATACGAAAAAATCATGACCGGCATGACGCGCGACGGGACGTTTCTGATCGAAAACGGCCGCGTCAGCCGAGGCCTGCGGAACTTCCGCTTCAATCAGGGCATCATCGAACTGCTGAACAACGTCGAAGCGCTTTCGCCTTCCGTTCGCGCCTCCGGTGAAGAGGCGTTCGATATGGTAGTGCCTGCCATGAAAGTACGGAGCTTTAACTTTACTGAAGTGACCAGGTTCTGAGGGGTAAAATAAAGGCAAAGGGTCAATTGCAAAGTCACGGCCACCAGCACGGAACAGTGAACATTTTGAAGTGGTCTTTTTTTGCCACGATTTTGTTCGTCGCGATCGAAGCGGTCGCCGGCTTTCGCTCGGGAAGCTTGGCGCTGGTTTCCGATGCCGGCCACAATTTCACCGACGCGCTGGCTCTGGTATTGGCCGCGGTCGGCGTGTACATGCAATCGAAGCCGGCGGACAGCGTCAAGACCTTCGGCTATCACCGCGCCGGGGTGCTGACGGCTTTCGTCAATGCGCTCACGCTGGTTGCCATTTCTATCTACATCTTCTATGAAGCCTGGCAGCGCTTTGTGCATCCGAGGCACATCGAAGAGTGGACCATGTTCTGGGTGGCTGTCGCGGCGCTCGCTCTGAATGGCGGAATCATGTGGGGCTTGCATCGCGACAAAGATCGCGATCTGAATATCCGCGCCGCGTTCGTACACATGCTGGGCGACGCCGTCAGTTCGATGGGGATCATCGCCGGCGCGATCGCGATTCACTTCACAGGGCTGGCCGTCATCGACCCGCTTCTGTCGGTCCTGATTGGAATCCTTATTGTGTGGACCGCGTGGGACATTATTCAAGAATCGCTCAACGTTTTGCTGGAAGGCCTGCCGCGCGGCATGGAATTGAACGAAGTGACCGGCGCCCTGCGAAAGATCGACGGCGTGATCGACGTTCATGATCTGCATATCTGGAGTCTGGGATCGAGCGCCCACGCTTTGAGTTGCCACGTGCTCATCGAAGACATGCCGCCTTCAGAGAGCAACGCGATCTTGCAACGTATCAACGACGTTCTCTGTAAGCACGAAATCAATCACACTACCATCCAGTTCGAGCACACCAAATGCGCCGTGGCTGACTCGCCTTGCACTATTCTCGTAACTTCTCAGCATCACGAGCACCAGCACTGATCGCGATCCATTCTTCGGGTCGTGGAAACAGATCTCCGATGATGGCCACCGAATCGGCGCCGGCTTCGAAGACTTTGGGCGCGAGATCTCGGGTGATGCCGCCAATTGCGACCAGAGGTTTTTGCGTGAGCTGGCGCAACATTCGTAAGCGATCCAAGCCAACTACCGGATCCGGATTCTGCTTTGACCCGGTGGCGAAAATCGGCCCGATCGCTAAGTAATCCACGGGCTCCGCCTCGCCGGCGCGTAATTGATGTTCGTTGTGCGTCGAGAATCCGATGATGCTCGAAGCAGGCAGAATTCGACGGGCATCCGCCGGTGACAGATCGTCCTGGCCCAGGTGCAAAGCGGCGTTCAATAACATTGCCATGTCCGCGCGATCGTTCACGACAAACTGCGCGCCGGCGCGCTCGCATAATTCTGCGATCCGTTGCGCCTCTTCCAAGGCCTCTCGTGAAAAGAAGCTCTTTTTTCGGTACTGGAGAATCTGAACGCCCGCTTCGAGCAGCACCTGGGCCGCTGGGATGGCGGAGACTCGGTCCGCATCGAGGATCGGATAAAACGCGGGCAGCTTCATGCAGTACGCCTGGTAGCGAGCGCCATCGCGCCCCATAAAATGCTGTCGTCTCCGAGTTCCGCTGGGACCACGTCGACGCGCGCGCGGGACCATGCCGTGATTTGTCTCCCCAACTCAGAACGCAGCGGCAAGAACAGGCGATCGCCGGCTTTGCTGATCCCGCCGCCAATCACAATGCGCGCCGGGTTCAAAAGCATGATGACGGCTTTGAGCCCGAGCGCCAAATCTACGACGTAGCGCTGGACAAATTCAGGATCGCGCAACAACTCACTCGCGGGGCGGCCATGATCCCGTTCCAGCCACAACCCGCAGCACATCCGTTCCAGGCAACCCTGTGACCCGCACAGGCATTCGGGACCATCCGGCCGGATGGTCAGATGACCGATCTCTCCGGCGTAAGAATCCGCGCCGCGGTAGACGGTGTCGTGCGCAACCAGACCTCCACCGATCCCGGTGGAAAGAGTGAGATAGAACAGCGGACGGAAGCCTCGGCCAGCACCATACAGAGCTTCGCCCAACGCGCCGGCGTTTGCATCGTTGTCGATAATAGGAACAACGCCGGGAACAAAACCGGGCAGTTTTGTCAGGTGACCCGGAAGATCGAAATCGCGCCATCCGTCGACGTGCGTGGATAAAACCACGCGCTGCCGCTCAAAATCCACGGGGCCGCCAAAGCCGATGCCGCAGCAATCGAAGCGATGACGGGCACCCAAGGTTCGGATGACATCCGCAATCTTGGCGAGCATCCAATCGCGGCCGCCTTCCCGATCGGTGGAGTGCGACTCGCGCTCCACCATCCGCTTGCCTTCGAACACCGCGGCGCTGAACTTTGTGCCGCCGATGTCAATTGCCAGGGTGCTCATGGGGCGAGTGAGCGTGCGCTTGCCGCGGCCACAACTTCCTCGGGACTGGCGACTGCGTCGCCACGCTTCTGCACGGTGATGGAGGCCACTAGGTTGCCGAAGCGAGCTGCCTCCAGCGGGGATCCGGTGATCGCGAGCGCCAGCGCCGCACCGGCCGAGAAGCTATCGCCGGCGCCTGAAATATCGACGGGACCGGCGACCTGGAATGCCGGCACTAGCGACTCGGCTCGGTCGTCCACCACGATTACTCCTCCGGAGCCTTGCGTTATAAACAGAAGCTTCGAATTTACGTGACTGCGCAAGCGCTGGTAATCCACTTCGCCGAACAGTCCGATGGATGCGGCCCTCGCTTCACCCTGGTTGGGTTTCAGGATCATGTTGCGAAACCGTTCCACGCGAATTCGTGAATCTACCCAGATAATCTTCTTCGTGTCGGCTTGCGCGATCTCCTCGAGCAGCGTTCGGACCGCCGGGGTGACGACTCCACCGCAGCGGGTATCCGCTTGATCGGAGACGAAAATGATATCGAAAGACAAAGCAAATTCCCGCAGATACTCAACCACCTCCCGCTCCACGGAATCGGGCAGCGGCCGTGTATTGATAAAGTCGATGCGCGGCAGATCTTCGACGCCAGTAGCCACATTCACCAGCTTCGTATAGGTAAACGTGGGTACCTGGCGGGAGCGAACCAAAAGATCGGTCGAGACCCCGCGCGCGTTCAGCGAGCGCATCAATTCGTGGGCGAAGCCATCATCACCGAGCACACCCAAGACCGCCGCCCTACCAACCCCCAACGACGCCAGATTGTTCGCCACGTTGCCGCCGGCCCCGGGCGCCACCTGCGTGGATACGACGCCGACCCTCGCAATGCTGGTCTCGTGGGAAGGCTCAGCCATCGCTGGATCGTAGGTGCACCAGCGGTCCAGGCAAATATCGCCAACCACCAGGGCGGAGTATCCGGGAAAAGCTTGCAGAATCTCGGCGGCGCTCAGCGGCATCAGGCTGGGAAAAGCGAAGAGAACAGCTCTTCACCGCAGAGGTAGTTGGGAACAATGTAGTCCGCGCCGACGCCGATCAGGCGCTGGCGTTTCCATTCATCTACGCGGTGGCAGGCCGGCTCTTCACTGGCCACACCCACGGCTACGCCCCCCACATTCTTCACCTCTTCAATTTCGACGTAGCCATCGCCGAAGACGAGGAACTGATCCCCTTGAAACTCGGTGGTGGAGAGAATGCGCTGAATGAGGATGGCTTTCGAAAAGCTCTTGTAGTCGTCCAGCGCGCCATAGACGCCGCCGTCGAAATACTGAGCCACGCCGAGCAGACGCGCCTCCTCTTTCATGTAGACTTCATCGGTGCCGCTGGCCAGATACATTCTCAAACCCTTTTCGCGCAAACGTTCCAGCAGCGCTCGCGAGCCCGGAACAAGAAACGCTTCCGGATCGGTTTGCCCCTGCCGCAAACCTTCCACGCGCTTTTCGATCTTTTTCCATAAGAGATCCAAGTACATCTTCTTGTACGCCAGCGGCTGGAGCGCCTGACCGCCGCGCGCCTCGACAGCTTCGGCGAAGGCAATCATCTGATAGATGGTTTCCTTGCCGGTGAGCCGCCAGACGAAATCCTCCACCAATGAGCGCAACTGCTCTTCCGATTCGCCGGTCTTGAGATCGAAAAGGATCTCCACCATCATCGGGACCATCACGTGCATCCAACCGGAGCGGATCAACGACAGCGTGCCATCGAAGTCAAAGAGCACAATTCGGGCATTGCGGGCGGAGACGCCCGGGTTCACATTTTCGACCATTCCATGTTCATCCTACGCAAGTCCAGCTTAATGCTGGAAGCGCTCCACAATCGAGGGGAAGTAAAAGATGGTGGCCGCGACCACGGCACCGATTGTTCCACTCAAGATAGATGCATACCAAAGCGCTCCCCGTTTGGTCAGAATTGCCAAGGACGCTAAGACGATCGAAAACTCGAGAAACACTTCACCAAAGTGGAATCCGAGCGCCTGCCGGCCGTGCAAATGGCTCTCTTGCTCCAGGCCCTGCGCTTCCTTCTGAATTTCCTCGTCGTCGCTCCGGTACTTCTCGGTGTTCTTCTGGTACTGCGCGCTTTGATCGTTGAGCTTCATTCCCGCGAACAGGTCGCGTGCCACCTCGGACTCATATCTGCGGATAGACTTGGCCTGATAATACGACCACTGATCGGACGCCTTCTGCTGCTGCAGCAGTTCTTCCGTCGTCATGATGTGGCCCAGTACGGACACGACGGCGAGCAGTGCGGCCAGGATTGCCATGGTGGCGGCAACCTTCTTGTCGAACGGTTCTTTGGCTTTCTCGCTCTGCTCCTGCAATTCATCGGCAGTTGGCATTTGATTTTATGATAAGCCAGGGGCAAAGCAAGGCTTCGCGAGCGCCCCCGTGGGCAACGCGGGACGCTGAAGATTTGAAGTGAACGCGTGAGCGCGGTCCGTCTATGCGACTTTCTTGCCGCGTCTGGATTTCACCGGGAGCGCTGCAGCTTCCGGCGCGCTGGGTGCGGGATAGTTATTCCGCAGCCACTTTTCCACCGATTCTCTCTGCGTCAAGGGCGCGACACGTTGCCAGCTGGTTCGGCCGGTCCCAACGATATATTCCGCCATCAGGTAATTATTGGAATTGTAAACGTGGACTACATCGCCGGATTGCGAACGCTTACAATGATAGGAATCAGTGATATCGCTATGGTGGTGATGTTGCATTAACTATAGTTTAAATTATTTCTATGCGGTGAATCAACTGGCCCATCGCGTTGCTCGTTACCGTGGGGATTGGATATGACGGCTTGGTTAGCCCACAGGGGTCCTCAAATCTTGAGCGAAACGCGGATCTCATCGTGGCGGGTCCCGCGTGGGGAGTTTTTCGACGCGGATGATTTCGACATCCGAGCTCGCCAACACTCCGGTGTCGATCATATCTTCGACAGCTGGAACCAGGCGGGCCAAATTTTCGGCCGTGTCGACGATGGCGATCACGATCGGCTGATCGTGCCGGACCAGATGCGCGCGGTGCAAATCGGCGGACTCGCCGTAGCCTTCCAAGCCTCGGAACACGGTGGCTCCGGCGATCTTCAGTTCACGGCATTTAGCGACGATCGCTTCGAACAGAGGCTGGCCCTGATAGCGGTCCGACTCCGAGATGTGGATGCGCAGGATCTTAGCGGGTCTCGCCGCCGGCATCGTGCGCTCCCTCTTGGGCCAGGCTGCGGACCAAACGGACCATGTCGACATCCGAGATCACCAGCAGGCCGTCTTCGAGCATCCCTTCGATGACCTCGGCCGCGGCGCGAATCTTGTCGGGCGTGTCGATCACCGACAGCATGATCGGCAGATCCCGCGAGACGTGCAGAAAACTTTTCTTGTGTTCGTGGCCCTTAGCGCCATAACCCTGGATGCCGCGATACACGGTGGCTCCCGCGATGTCCATCAAGCGGAGTTTTTTCACGATCGCATCGTAGAGCGGCTCGCCGTGCCACTTGTCGGCTTCGCCCAGAAAAACGCGCAGGAACTTCGCGGGGCCAACTTTTCGCTGGTGCGGGAGCCGCGGCTCCTCCTTGGAAGAGGCGCGAGCCAGTTTGATGACCGTCGTATCTTGCACCTCGATGAGCCCGTCGGTGACCATCTCATAAAGAGTGGGCAGCAGTTCGTCGACTCGCTCGGCGGTTTCGATGAACTCGATGCGAATGGGAAGATGCTCGGCCATCGCTTCCATGCGGGGCGTGTGCAGGGCGTGGTGAGATCCGAATCCGGAAAACGCCCGCGTCGCGGTGGCGCCCGCCACGCCTTTGTGAATCAGGAAGGTCATCAAAGCGTCGTGCAACGACGTCATGCGGTGCGGTACGTCTTCGTTGATGAAAATCGTAACCTTCTTCGCGGGACCTTTGGTCAGCATTCCATTCCTTTCCTAGCGGCGTGCAACCAAAGCGGCACCCAACCAGACGCCGAAATAGCCGACCACCACGCTAACCGTCACGTAGAGGAGTCCGATCCAGCGCGCGCCATCGCGCACGGCTTGATAGGTTTCGTATTCAAAACTGGAAAACGTGGTGTATCCGCCCAGCACTCCCACGACGAGGAACAGCCGCCAGTTGGGATGGGGCTGCCACCGTTCAGTGAAAACCGTCATCAAGACGCCGATCAAGAAGGAGCCGGTGATGTTGATGACGAACGTGCCGAGCGGAAAGCGGCCCGCGTATTTTTCCATGATCCAGGTACCGGCAACGTAACGCGCGAGCCCTCCAATTCCCGCGCCAGCCAGGACGACCCAATATTTATCCAAGACACCCCTACGATACGACGGGGTCGCTTGCGTGTTCAATCGCGAGTTGCCGCAGTGCCCAGCGGGCTTGGCCGGCAACCAGCGGGTTCGGAAAGGCAGCCAGGCGCTCCAGAGGCTCGCGGAATTTGTCGAGGCCGCTATTTCCCATGGCGACCGCGACGTTCCGCAGAAAGCCCGCGTACTTGGCGCGCTGGATGGGACTGTCGCGAAAACGCGATCGAAACTCGTCTTCTGTCATTCCGGCGAGCTCCTCCAGCGGGGGCGCAAAATAACGGGGATCGAAGGAGGGTTCTTGGGCCAGAGGGGCGCGCGCGTTCCACGGGCAGACGTCCTGGCAAATATCGCAGCCAAAGATGTGCTGGCCGATGCCGGCACGCAAGTTCTCGGGCGCGGCGCCGTGCAGCTCGATAGTGAAGTACGGAATGCAGCGCCTGGCGTCGATTTCATAGCCGTGCGGAGCGATGGCCTGGGTGGGACACGCATCGATGCAGCGCGTGCAGGTTCCGCAGCGGTCGGGGGGCGGGGAATCGGGCTGGATCTCAAGCGAAGTGAGGATCTCGCCTAAGAAGACCCATGAGCCGATCTCCTGATTGATCAGGCAAGTGTTCTTGCCGAGCCAGCCTAAGCCCGCTTGCCGCGCGTAGGAGCGCTCGAGCAACGGCGCGGTGTCCACGCAGATCTTGTATTCCTGACCGGGGCCGAGCTCTGCAGCGAAGTTTTCCAAGCCTCGTCGCATGACGTGGTGGTAATCCTCGCCCCAGGCGTAGCGCGAAATCCAGCCTCGACCGGCGTCGTGTATTTCGGTGGAGCGCGGCTGAGGCCCGTTGTAAAGCTTGCCGACGCAGATGATGGAGCGGGCGCTTGCCAGAAGCAGCTTGGGATCGGTGCGAACGGTGGCGCGCCGATCGGTGAGATAGCTCATGGCGCCGGCCATTCCGCGGCTTACCCAATCGAGATAGCGGCGGCTGTCGTCGGGCAGAGCCTCGGCAGGCGCGATTCCGGCGAGTTCGAAGCCGCACTCGCGGGCCAGACGCTTGATTTGCGCGGCGGTCACGATTTCATCATATACACTGGTTCTTTGCCATGAAGCTGAACAGTTACACCATCACCCAAGGCAAGGACCGCGCCCCGGCACGCGCGTTCCTGAAGGCCATTGGCCTCACCGATGAGGACATGAAGAAGCCGATCATTGGAATCGCGAACACTTGGATCGGCACCATGCCGTGCAATTTCAAGCTGCGCGAACTGGCGGTCGACGTCGCGGAAGGCATCCGGCAAGCCGGCGGCACGCCCATGGAGTACAACACCATCGCGATCAGCGACGGCATCACAATGGGCACCGAAGGCATGAAGGCTTCGCTCGTCAGCCGCGAAATCATCGCCGACTCGATTGAGCTGGTAGCGCGCGGGCATATGTTCGATGGCATCGTAGCATTGGTGGCTTGCGACAAGACTATTCCGGGCGCGTCCATGGCGCTGCTGCGATTGAACACGCCGGCACTGATTTTGTACGGAGGGTCGATTCTGCCGGGCCATCATAACGGGCGCGATCTGACGATTCAGGACGTCTATGAGGCGGTGGGCGCGAATTCGGCGGGCAAGATGTCGGATGAGGAGTTCCTGGCGATCGAAAACTCAGCGTGCCCGGGCGCGGGCGCGTGCGGCGGACAGTTCACCGCGAACACGATGGCCACGGTCATGGAGTTGATCGGTCTATCGCCCTTAGGCACGGCCGCTGTCCCGCAAGTGGACGTTCGCAAGCATGGTGTTGCCGCGCGCTGTGGCCGGCTGGTGCTGGACTTGGTGAAGAACAATCTGCGGCCCCGCGACATCGTTACGCGCAAGGCGATCGATAACGCGATCGCATCGGTGGCCACCACGGGTGGTTCCACTAACGCCGTGCTGCATCTACTGGCGATCGCACGCGAAGCCGGAGTGGAACTCGGCATCGACGACTTCCAGACCATCAGTGAACGGACTCCGCTGTTAGTCGATCTGAAACCGGCGGGCAAGTTCGTGGCGGTGGACGTCGACAAAGCCGGCGGGATCCCGGTGATCGCACAGCGTCTGGTTCAAGGCGGCTATGCGGACGGTTCCGCAATGACAGTTACGGGGCGGACTCTCGGTGAAGAAGCGGCGGAAGCAAAGGAAACGCCGGGCCAAGAGGTGATTCATCCGCTGAGCAAGCCGATCAAAAAGAGCGGCGGTCTGGTGATCCTACGCGGGTCGCTCGCACCGGACGGCTGCGTGATTAAAGTCACCGGCATCGAGCGGAGCGAGCAGCGCGGCCCAGCGCGCGTATTTGAAACTGAGGAAGCAGCCATGGCTGCGGCTACCGGTGGAAACATTCGCCCCGGTGATATTGTCGTGATTCGTTACGAAGGCCCGCGGGGAGGTCCGGGAATGCGCGAGATGCTGGGTGTTACGAGCGCCATCGTGGGTGCGGGGCTTTCCGATAGCGTCGCGCTTCTCACCGACGGACGGTTCAGCGGTGCGACCCGCGGATTCTGCGTGGGACATGTCGCGCCGGAAGCTGCCGTGGGCGGGCCGATTGCGGCGGTCCAGGAAGGCGACACGATCCACATCGACATCGCCAACCGCACCATCAACCTGGAAGTGCCCGAACCAGTGGTACGAGAACGGCTTGCTAAATGGAAAGCGCCCGAGCCGCGTTACCGCTCGGGCGTCTTCGCAAAATACGTTGCTTTGGTGGGGTCCGCTTCGGAAGGTGCGCTTACAACGCCCGCGTAGAGTCCGCTGGTTCGCGCGCCGCGCAGCGGGGGTTCACGAACGAAGTTTTGGCTGTCAGCGCCAACCTGCTGCCCCGATCCTGCTAGGATGATCCTTTAGCAGCAGGAAGGACCAGGTGAACCTGACCCAATGAAAATCTGTGTTCTAGGCGGTGACGGTTACTGTGGCTGGGCCACGGCTCTGTATTTGTCCGGGAGAGGGCACACTGTCGCCGTCGTCGATAATTTCGTTCGCCGGCAATGGGACTTTGAGTTAGGCGCGCAAAGCCTGACGCCGATCCAGCCCTTGACGGACCGGTTGCGCGTCTGGGGCGAACTCACCGGAAAGTCGATCGAGATGTTTATCGGCGACGTGAACGACTACGAATTTTTATCCGGTGTCATCGAGAGTTTCGAGCCGGAGGCGGTGGTTCATTTTGCCGAGCAGCGCTCGGCGCCGTATTCGATGATCGACCGCAAGCATGCGGTATTCACTCAGGTCAACAATGTCGTCGGAACGCTCAATCTGCTCTTCGCGCTCCAGGAACTCCGGCCCGATTGCCACTTGGTGAAGCTCGGCACGATGGGAGAGTACGGCACACCGAATATCGATATCGAAGAAGGCTACATTCGCATCGAGCATAATGGGCGGTCGGACTTGCTTCCTTTTCCGAAGCAGCCGGGTTCGTTTTATCACCTCTCCAAGGTGCATGACAGTCACAACATGATGTTCGCCTGCAAAATCTGGGGACTTCGGGCCACCGATCTGAATCAAGGAGTGGTGTACGGAACCGTGACCGACGAAGTTGTGTTGGACGAAGCGCTGATCAACCGCTTCGACTACGATGACGTCTTTGGGACGGTGTTGAACCGTTTCTGCATTGAGGCCGCCGCCGGGCATCCGTTGACGGTGTATGGAAAGGGCGGCCAGACGCGCGGTTTCCTGGATATTCGCGACACCGTCCGCTGCATCGAGATCGCATGCCTGAATCCGGCGAATCGGGGAGAATGCCGGGTCTTCAACCAGTTCACGGAACAGTTCTCAGTACTCGAACTGGCGGAGATGGTCCAGGCCGCGGCTAGGAAACTGGGTATGCGCGTCAAGATCGAGCACCTTGCGGCGCCGCGTGTGGAATCCGAAGAGCACTACTACAACGCCAAACACTCCAAGCTGATCGACCTGGGACTCGAGCCGCATCACCTCAGCGATTCGCTGCTCGATTCGCTGATGAATATCGCGATACGGTACCAGGATCGCATCGACACTTCGCTGTTTCTGCCTCAGGTCCAGTGGCGGAAGGGGCGTAACGAGCGCGCCCGGCAGCCTGGCGTTGCGGCCTCAGTGTCCGCGTCAGAAGTGACCTACTGATGGGAGGACACTGCTGAATTGTGCGGCATAGCCGGCTTTACGCACTTGAGTCGCGCCGCGGCGCCTGGCCGAATCCAGGATGCGGTTGCGAGCATTATCCATCGTGGCCCGAATCAGCAAGGCCACTATGAGTCGGAGGCGGTGTCACTGGGCGCGGCGCGCCTGAAGATCATCGACATTGCGGGTGGAGATCAGCCCATCGCGACCGAGGATGGCGATACGGTGATCGTCTTCAACGGCGAGATCTACAATCACCTGGAATTACGTCGCGAACTGGAGCAGCGCGGATATCGCTTCCGCTCGCACTGTGACACCGAAACAGTTCTGAACGCGTTTGTCGAATGGGATACGGAGTGTTTCTCGCGCCTGCGCGGGATGTTCGCGGTTGCGCTGTGGCGCGAGAGCGACCGACGGCTGGTCCTGGCTCGCGATCGCATGGGGATCAAACCGTTGTACATCGCGCGCCGCGGTGATGACCTGTACTTCGGCTCGGAGCTGAAAGCGATCCTGGTTCACCCCGAGATTGAGCGCTGCTTGAGTCAGAATGGCCTGGACTGTTATTTGTCGCTGAACTATGTACCGGCGCCGTGGACTTTGGTGGAGGGCATCGAGAAGCTCCTTCCGGGCCAATGGATGGAGTGGCGGCGAGGCGCGATCCGGACGGAGAGCTATTGGCGATTGCCGCAGGGCCCTTTGCAAAGCGGCAAAGATGGGCGCTGGACCGCGGCGGAGGCTGAGGCGGAGTTGGATCGCCTATTGACGCAGTCGGTTCGAGAACATCTGCTGTCCGACGTGCCATTGGGCGTTTGGCTCAGCGGCGGCTTGGACTCATCGAGCCTTGTGCATTACGCGGCCGCAGCGTCGAGCTCGCGTCTGAAGACGTTTTCCATTACGTTTCGCGGGCGCAGCTTTGACGAGGCGAACTACGCGCGCCACGTGGCGGACTCCTACGGCACCGATCACACCGAGCTCGATCTCAACCCGGAGCAGGATCTGCCTGCGGCAATTGCGGAGCTGGCTTACTATTGCGATGAACCGAACGCGGATTCCGGCGCTTTGCCGGTGTGGTTTCTTTCGCGCCTGACGAAGGCCAGCGCTACGGTGGCGCTCAGCGGGGAAGGCGCGGACGAATTGTTTGGCGGATACTTGATGCAACGCGCCAGCCTGCTTGCGGGCAGCGTCCGCCGATTGCCTCCTCCGGTGGTGCGGGCCATGTTGGCGGTGGCTCAACGCTTGCCGGTGTCCAACGATAAAATCGGCTTCGAATACAAGCTGAAACGGTTTCTGGAAGGCTGCCGGATGTCCGCGGCGCGCGCCCATATGTACTGGAGCGGAACATTCGGCGATGGGGAAAAGCGTGCACTCATTCAGCCCACGCTGCCGCCGGCGCTTGACTCGGTATTAAACGATCTGGCGGGCGAGAATTTGCAGGATTATCTCTGGTTCGACCAAAAATATTTTCTTCCAGATAATATCCTGACCAAGGTGGACCACACCAGCATGGCTCATGCGGTCGAAGTCAGGCCGCCGTTCCTCGATCATCGGATTGTGGAATTCGCAAGCTCACTGCCGGCAAATATGAAAATCCAGGGCTCCCGGCAAAAGATCATCTTGAGGAACCTGATGCGCGGGAAACTGTCCCCTGCGATCCTCAACAGGAAGAAAGTCGGCTTCGATATTCCCACGCACGACTGGTTCCGCGGGCCTCTCCGGCCTTTGCTCGAAGAAGCCGTCGCCTTCGCGTCCGCGGAACACGGGGACTTTTTTCGGCTCTCAAAAATCGAGTCCGATGTGAGAGATCATCTCGACCGGCGGGCCAACCTGGGCTATCACTTGTGGGGATTGATGACACTGTTCTTTTGGATGAAAAAATGGGGAATCCAGACCAGGACGCCGGCGGGGTCGGCGCGACCAGCGATGGAAAAAGTTTTCATTTCCACGGCTTGATCGTTCTGGTTGTCGCTGCCGCGGTCTATGCGGGCTGTATGCTTTCGCCTCCGTCGTTGATGGACGACGTGGACGCTGTACAGGCGCAGATCGCGCGCAATATGCTGACTTCCGGCGATTTCGTTACCGCCCGGCTGGATGGCATTCCTTATCTCGAAAAAGCGCCGTTGATTTACTGGTTCATCGCGGGTTCGTTCAAAATATTCGGAGCAACGGACTGGGCGGCGCGCATTCCGATGGTGGTCGCGGCCGTTGCGCTGGCTTGGCTGACCAGCGCGTTTGGGACCTGGGCGTTCGGCCGCAGGGCCGGATTCTACGCGGGCCTATGCATAGCGACGTGCTTCGGGCTTTTTCTTTTCACCCGCATTCTGATCCCCGATGTGATGCTCACCGCGAGCATCGCCGTTTCGATGTGGGCGTTCCTGCGCGCGATCGACGAAGTCGGAACCAAAGCTGAAGGCGAAACGGAATCGAGCCGCCGCTGGTGGGCATTCGTCATGTGGACCAGCTTGGGAACCAGTTTGTTGTTCAAAAGCCTGGTTGGCGTGGTATTTCCGGTGGCCGCGGCGCTCATTTATCTTGGCATTACGGGGCAGTTGTTGCACGCCAAAATCTGGCGGGCGCTTCACCCGCTGAGCGGCCTGCTGGTGGCGCTACTGATCGCCGCGCCTTGGCACATCCTGGCGGCGCTGCGAAATCCTCCCTACTTCGATTTTACGATGCGCAGCGCTGCGGGCGAATATCACGGCTTCCTGTGGTTTTACTTCATTAACGAACAACTGCTGCGCTTTTTGAATATGCGCTACCCGCGCGACTACGATACGGTCCCGCGCCTGTACTTTTGGTTGTTCCATCTGCTGTGGCTGTTTCCTTGGAGCGTGTATTTTCCGTCTGTCGTGAATCAGAGTTTCAAGTTGAGCTTCCAGCCGCGCGATCGGGCGGGGAAGGCAAGATTGCTGGCGCTGTGCTGGACCGGTTTCATCCTGGTATTTTTCAGCTTTTCCACCACGCAGGAATACTACTCAATGCCTTGTTATCCGGCGCTGGCGCTGCTGCTGGGTTCGGCGATGGCCGCCGGAGGAGACTGGATACGATACGGCACGCGCGTGCTGTGCGGAATATTCATAGCGGCAGCTGCGACGGTGCTCACGTTGTATTTTCTGGCGTGGAATCTTCCGGCGCCGGGCGACATTTCCATGGCGCTCACTTCCAATCCGAACGCCTACAAGCTTTCACTTGGTCATATGGAAGATCTCACCATCGCTTCATTCGCCTATCTGCGAACGCCGCTTCTGGTGGCCGCGATTGCATTTCTGGTGGGAGCGGCGGGCACCTTTCGAGGCGGCTTGCGATCGTGCGGACTGCGTACGTTCCTGGCCATTGCCGTCAT
>Ga0209415_10008981_pt1 | contig 17228 bp, 16 predicted proteins | sample PeaSoiSIISIP2007_FD_187696 | JGI IMG/M metagenome (GOLD analysis project Ga0209415, IMG submission 187696) | Peat soil microbial communities from Weissenstadt, Germany - SII-SIP-2007 (SPAdes) (version 2) | ecosystem: Environmental > Terrestrial > Soil > Wetlands > Peat | place: Germany... | reverse complement strand
GAAAGTTTTCCCTGCCGGTACCAGCGCCGCAGCATTTCCATTTCGCCGCCGCCGATTTTCACGTCCATTTCGCGCATGGGGATGAAGTGCGGCAGCGTGCCCACCTCGTCCTGCGCCGCCAGGTACACGGGCACCTCGCCCACCGGCTGCGCGAAGCGAAACCGCTCGCGTTCGGAGAATCGCCGCGCGAGCTCGAACCGGCCGCTGCGATAGATGCGAGGCCGGGAAGTGGCTTCGTCAAAGGAGACTTCCGGGGACCACTGCGACACCGGATCGTCGCTTTCCGTCTCTTCGAAAAGGCGAATGTGGACGCTTTCGACGGAATCCAGGAGTTCGCTCGCGCGGCGGACGAGCAGATTGGTGAGCCCCGGAGCGATCCCGGCGTTGATGACCGCGGCGCGGTTCCTGGCCTCGAAGCGCTTCGCGTAGCGAAGCTGCTCCGCGCGAAACGGGTTTCGCGTGAGGTGCGCCGCCATGTCCAGGTAATGCGCCTTCAGGCGCAGCGCCGCACGCAGAATGATTTCGTTGTAGACGGCGGGCGAGGCGTTGATCAGGAGCTGGCACCGGCGCGCCGCCTTCACAATGGCCCAAAGGTTTCGCGCGTTCACTTCGGCGATGGCGATTTTGCTTTTCTTGCTGAAAAAGCGCCGCGCCCGCTCCGGGTTGCGGTCTCCGCACGAGACCTCGTGCCCCTGGCGGTCAAGAAGCTGCGCGAGCAGGGAGCCGGTGGCGCCAGCCCCCAGAACGAAGATTCGCATTGGGGAAAATCTATCACAGGAGAGGGGACAGCAGAACTCGGACCGCGATGCGGCGCCTGGTCGATTCGGGCGGTCCGGCCGCGTTCCTCGCGCTTGACCCCGGTCAACAGGTTATGACACGGTACGTTTGCGGTACTGATTCATCTACAAGGCCGGAAATATAGATGGAACGCGCTCATCGAAGGCCGGTTGCCACGCTTCGGAAACGAGCCTGCCCGTTCGCCAGGGCTGGCGGCCTCGCGGCACTGCTGCTGTCTCTCGCGCTCGCGGTTCAGGCACAACAGGGCGCGGATGCCAGCCATCCGAAGATCGGCCAGATCCGCGTGATCGGAAATCACCGTTTTACCCAGGAGCAGATCGTGGCAGCGAGCGGACTGCGCGTCGGGGAGCCTGCAATCGAACGCCGTCTGGACGAAGCGGCGGCGCGGCTGGCCAAGACCGGCGCATTCACCGAGGTGACCTACAAGTACCGCGCCCGAACCGCGGGCTGGGAAGCGGATCTTCAGGTGGTCGAAGTGGCGGACTTTCTTCCCTGTACCTTCGACAATTTCGTCTGGTTCAGCGATGCAGAGTTGAATTCGGCGGTGCGCCACGAGGAGCCCCTGTTCGATGGGTCCCTGCCGGTAGGCAGGGGTATGCAGGACGAGGTGACTGCCGCTTTGGACCGGTACCTGCGCGCCCATCAAATTGCCGGGTCCACGGTCGTGCGGCCCGCAATCGATCTCAGTCGAAAGGTCGCCGGCTTCGTTATTCTAGTGTCCGATGTGTCCATGCCGGTGCTCCGCGTGGACGTAACGGGCGGGCCTCTGGAGGCTGCGGCGCTCAGCGGGGCCACACACGGCCTGGTGGGGAACGGCTACTCGCGCCGCTCGTCCACGCTGGTGGCGCAGACGGCGCTCACGGAAACCTACCAGGACGAGGGATACCTGCAGCCGAAGTTCTCGGAGCCCACGGCTGCGTTCCAAGACCCCGCGGGCAAAGATGCCTCGCAGGGGATAATCGTGAAATACGAGGTGACGCCGGGATTGCGCTATTCCTGGGCAGCAGTCACCTGGTCGGGAAATCAGGCGCTCGCTGCCACGGAGCTGACGAAGTTTCTGTTGATTTCACCCGGAGAGGTTGCGCGGCGCGATAAGACGCTCCTGAGCTGGGATGCCACCCGCAATGCGCTGGGGCGCAAAGGCTACCTCACCGCGCAACTCGCGCCCGTCCCCCAATACGACGACGGAGCGGCCACCGTGCACTACGACGTGCAAATCACCGAGGGCACCCAGTTCCTGATGGGAGACCTGCGTGTGGACGATCCAGCCGAAAAAGTGGCGCAGCAATTGGCAGCCGCCTGGCCTCTCAGGCGCGGCCAGGTTTACGACGTTGGAGCCGAAAAAGAATTCGTCCAAAGCATTGCGCCGAAGGCGGTGGCGCATGCCGGCGCAACCCGGAAAGGGATGTCCATCGAGCGGGATTTGCGCCGCGACACCCACACCGTGAACGTACTCCTCAGAACCATCCAATAGCCCGCCATCCGAATCAGCCACGGTTGCCCTGGCCGCCGCGTGCGCGTAGACTATGAATGTTCCTCCGACCCCTTTGGCCTGTGGGAGTGTCTCCTATGGCCGCTGGGGCGGCGTCGCGTCCCGCGTGGCGGGGCGCGGCCGAGGGTGATGGCGGAAACGCTGTCGCCTCCCGTGCTTGGAAAGGAGAACGCCCGGACTTCCTCCCGCTGTGCGGGACGGGAACCGGGGCAGGTTGGTTTTCCCCCTGCCGGTTTTCTCCCTCCCACGCACCTCGCCGGAACCAGCGCGACCATGCCTCTCCACGACAAATTCGGCCGGCAGATCACCGACGTGCGCATCTCGGTGACGGACCGGTGCAATTTCCGGTGCGTCTATTGCCGCTCCGCCGACCCGGAGAATTACCGGCCCGAGGACGAGCTGCTCACGTGGACGGAACTCGAACGCGTGGCGCGCGTGCTGCGCGGGCTGGGACTCGAGAAAATTCGCGTGACCGGCGGCGAACCGATGGTCCGCCCCGGGGTCATCGAATTCATTTCCCGTCTGCGCTGCCTGGGCTTTCCCGACGTCGCCATGACCACGAACGGCCAGTTGCTGGCCGAGCAGTGCGGGGCGCTGGTACGCGCCGGGCTCACGCGCATCAATATCAGCCTGGATTCGCTGGACGCGGCAAAATTCGAGCGCGTCACGCGCACGCGGAAGTTCCAGAGCGTGATGGACGGAATCCACGCGGCACAGGCGAGCCCGCTCGGGCCCGTAAAGGTCAACGCCGTACTGGTTCGCGGCCTGAACGACGACGAAGTGGAAGCGTTCGCCGGACTCGCGCGGTCCACCGGCATCATCATGCGCTTCATCGAGTTCATGCCGCTGGACGCGGACCGGCACTGGTCCCGCGAGGTGGTGGTTCCGGCGGCGGAAGTGCACAGGCGCATCCACGCCCGCTGGCCGCTGGTGCAGGTCCCGCACGGGGTGAGCGAAACAGCGCGCAAATACCGCTTCGCCGACGGCGCCCCCGGCGAAATCGGCCTGATTTCGCCGGTCACCGAACCTTTCTGCGGGTTCTGCTCGCGCATCCGCATTACGGCGGACGGAAAGCTGCGCACCTGCCTCTTTAGCCAGGACGACCACGACCTGCGCCCGTTTGTCCGCAACGGGGCGAGTGACCTGGAAATGGCCGCCTACATCGAAGAGAAGGTGCTCGAAAAGGAGAAGGGCCACCGGATCAACGAGCCGGACTTTGTGCCGCCCTCGCGGACCATGGTGTTTATTGGGGGGTAGGACAGGCTCCCGAGGCTTCGGGACCTGCCTCTCCAGCGGGACCCCGGCCGCGGCGGAAACGGGAACTGACGCGGGTCTCTCGACCGCTAGGAGCGCCTGATGACGGCAAAAAGCAGACAGGCCCTTCCTTCCTCAGGGCAGATAGGATAGCCTGCGCTGCCACTGGAATAACTCTTCGCTTAGAGAGACAATGAGGCCAGGGCAGCACCGCCAGGGACATCCGAAAACATGAATCAACTGATCGAACTCGGCAGGCTCGCCGTACAGCCACAGCCGGACACCCTGCGCGTTCCGGAAATGGAAAAGGGCGTGGGCTGCGACTTTTCGAGCTACCTGCTGGTGCCGGATACCACGCTCGACGAGCGCATCACCGCCGCGATGGAGAGGCTCGGCTCCGACTTGGTGATCCTGGGCCATCACTACCAGCGCGACGAGGTGATCCGCTTCGCCCGCTTCCGCGGCGATTCCCTGAAGTTGTCCCAGCAGGCCGCGGCCTGCGACGCGAAATACATCGTGTTCTGCGGCGTGCACTTCATGGCGGAGAGCGCGGACGTGCTTCGCCAGCCCGGCCAGGTGGTGATCCTGCCCGACCTGAACGCGGGCTGCTCCATGGCGGACATGGCCGACATCGGCCAGGTGGAAACGTGCTGGGCGGAGCTCGAATCGCTCGGCGACCTCGGCGTCGTCCCGGTCACCTACATGAATTCGACCGCGGCGATCAAAGCCTTCACCGGGGAGCACGGCGGCTCCGTGGTGACCAGTTCGAACGCGGCGCGGGTGATGGAATGGGCCCTCACGCAGGGCCAGCGCGTGCTCTTCATCCCCGACGAGCATCTCGGCCGCAACACCGCATATCGCATGGGTATCCCTCTCGACCAGATGGTGGTGTGGGATCCGTATCAGGAATTGGGCGGCAATACGGAAGAGGCCATCCGCCGCTCCAAGATCATCCTCTGGAAGGGCTACTGCTCCGTGCACCAGCGCTTCCTGCCCGAGCACGTGGATCGCGTGCGCGCCGAGCATCCCGGCATGCGCGTGATCGTGCACCCCGAGTGCCGCTTCGAGGTGGTACAGAAGGCCGATGCCACCGGCTCGACCGAGGGAATTCTCAGAACAATCACGGAAGCGCCTGCGGGATCGTCCTGGGCTGTGGGCACGGAGGTTCACCTGGTGAACCGCATGTCCAAAACGATGCCCGACCGCACCGTGATCTCGCTCGACCCGCACGTGTGCGTCTGCACCACCATGTTTCGCATCACGCCGCAGCACCTGCTATGGACCCTCGAGAACCTGGTGGAAGGTAACGTAGTGAACCGCATCGCGGTCCCCGAGAAGCAGCGGCACTGGGCTCGCGTGGCGCTGGACCGCATGCTGCGCCTCCGGTAGCCGGAGCCCCATGGCCGAAGAATTTCGCCACTTCACCCTTACCGAAGCCGAACGGACCCGCGCCGAGGTCGAGCCCATCCTGATCGAGGCCATGGAAGGCCGCCGCGCGCTCGCCGATGTCGAGGAGAGTCTGGCCGGCGTGGCGCGCCGCATCGGCATGCTCGGCGGCTCCCTGGTGGTGCAATCCGACGTATCGGAGATGCGCACGCGCCACACCCAGCTCGGCATGAAGGTGCAGAGCGCGCTGGAAAACATCCAGGCCACAGGGTGCCTGGTGAAAGATTTGGAAGTGGGCCTGCTCGATTTCCCCGCGATTCTGAACGATGAAGAGGTGTTACTCTGCTGGCGGCTGGGCGAGGACCGGATCCGCTACTACCACAGCGTTCACGAGGGCTTTGCGGCACGCAAGCCCCTCGACCCGCTCGACACCGGAGGCTCGCCGCCGATTCAATAGCTTCGTGGCGCAGACTCCAGGCTGCGCGTGACGCGCAGCCCGCAACAACCCTACTCGGAGGAATCCAGAGTGACCCCGCCCACCGGCAACCGGCTGCGCAACTCCGCCAGCGCCTATCTCCGCTCCGCGGAGCACCAGCCCGTGGACTGGCACGAATGGGGCGAGGAAGCCTTTGCGTGCGCCCGCGCGGAGGACAAACCGATCCTGCTGGACATCGGCGCGGTGTGGTGCCACTGGTGCCACGTGATCGACCGCGAGAGCTACGAGAACCCGGAAATCGCCGCGCTCATCAATCAACTCTACATCCCCGTAAAAGTGGACCGCGACGAACGCCCCGACGTGGACGCGCGCTACCAGTCGGCCATCAGCGCCATCTCCGGCCAGGGCGGATGGCCGCTCACCGGGTTCCTCACTCCCGACGGCCGGCCGTTCTTCGGCGGCACCTACTTCCCTCCCGACGATGCCATGGGCCGCCCCGGCTTCCGCCGCATCCTATCGGCCGTCGCCGAGGCATACCACAGCCGGAGGGCCGAGGTCGACAAATCCGCGCAGACGCTCGCTGATTCCGTGGCCCAGGCGGAAGCGATGCGCGAGGGCCGCGGCGCGCTCTCGCCTCGCCTGTTGGACGAAATGGAAGACGCCACGGTGCGCCAGTTCGATATCCGCAACGGCGGGTTCGGCCGGGCGCCAAAATTCCCGCACCCCGCCGCCGTGGATTTCCTGGCGGAGCGCTACCAGGCCAGCGGCGCTCGGCATCTGCTCTCCGTGTTGGAAACCACGCTCACGCGAATGGCCCGCGGCGGCGTTTACGACCAGATCGGCGGCGGCTTCCATCGCTACTCGGTGGACGAGCGCTGGTGCGTTCCTCACTTCGAGAAGATGAGCTACGACAACGCGCCGCTGCTCTCGAATTACCTCCACGCCTGGCAGATTACCCGCGACCCGCTGTTTCGCCGGACCGCCCAGGGCATCATCCGCTGGACGGATGCCGTGCTCTCCGAGCCGCCGGAGCGGGGCGGTTTCTACGCCAGCCAGGATGCCGATATCTCGCTGGACGACGACGGCGATTATTTCACCTGGACGCAGGACGAGGTGCGCGCCGCGCTGCCGGCGGACGAGGCGCTGGCCATCGAGCTGTATTACGACATCGAACCGGCCGGGGAAATGCACCACAACCCGGCGAAAAACGTCCTGTGGATCGCGCGCGAACTTCCGGAACTCGTCACCCGCATGGGCAAATCCGAAAGCGAAGTGGAAGCCCTGCTAGACGCGGGCCGCAAGAAGCTGCTGGAAGCGCGCGGGAAGCGTCCCACGCCCGCCGTGGATCGCGCCCTGTATTCCGGATGGAACGCGATGTACGTCTCCGCCTACCTGGAAGCGGGGCGCCTGCTCGAGCGCGAGGATTGCCGTTCCTTCGCTCTGCGCACGCTCGACCGGCTGCTGGCCGACGCCTGGGACCCCGCGCGCGGCTTTGCGCACCGGCTGGGCGGGCCGCGCCTGGATGGCTCGCTCGACGATCAGGTGTTCACCGCCGCGGCGCTCCTCGACGGTTTCGAGGCCACGCTCGACCGCCGCTATTTCGACGCCGCGACGCGCGCCATGGACCTGGCGATCGATCTCTACGGCGACGCCGAGGGCGGCGCGTTCTTCGATCGCTCGCGGCTCGCCGCGCCCATGGGCGGCCTAGAAGTGCGCCGGAAACCCTTCCAGGATTCACCCACGCCTGCGGGCAATTCGTGCGCGGCGATCGTGCTGGCCCGGCTGCACGCCTATACCGGCGAAAAACGCTATCTCGAGGCGGCGCGCGCCACACTCGAATCGTTCGCGGGCCTGGCGCCCCAGTACGGCCTGTTCGCCACGAGCTACGCCCTCGCGCTCACTCTGCACCTCAATCCGCCGGCCCAGATTGTCGTCCTTGGCCGCGCGGGCGACCCCTTGGCTGCGCGCCTCGAGCAGGCCGCCCTCGCGGTTCACCGGTACGGCAGGGCCGTGCTGCGCGGCACGCCCGAACAGCTTTCTGGAGGAGCTCTGCCCCCGGCGCTGGCCGCCACGCTGCCACATCTCTCCGTGAAAACGGCGCACGCGCTGGTCTGCGCCGGCGGGGTGTGCCATCCTCCCACCGCCGATCCCGATGAATTGCGCAAGCTTCTGGCCCCAGCGGCGGCGTCTGCCGCCCCATGACGCGCTCGACCGCCTCTCTCCGTTCGCGCCTCTCGTCGCCACAGGCAGGCGAGACCTTTCCGAAATCCCGACGTGGCGGCAATACCATGCCTGTGCGATGCTAACCAGGTGGAACGGGAGAAATTCCAGGTTGCTGGAATGCTGAGAGCGCGTGAAGGCGTCGAGCGCGTCCCGCTGATCCCGCAGCTCACCGCGGGACGCGCGGGCATCTGCCTCGATCTGAACGAAAACACGGCCGGCTGTTCGCCGCGCGTGCTCGCCAAACTGCGCAGCCTTACCGCCGCCGATGTTGCTCTCTATCCGGAGCGCGGCGCCGTGGAAGCCGCCGTGGCCTCGCATCTGGGCGTCAGTCCGGAAAATGTGCTGCTCACCAACGGTGTGGACGAGGCCATCCTGCTGCTCTTCTCCTGCTTTCTGGGACCCGGGGACGAAGCCCTCTACCCGATTCCAACTTTTCCCATGTATCCCATCTGCGCGCTTGCCGCAGGCGCCCGCGCGGTGGAGGTGGGCATGGACCGCGATTTCCGTTTTCCCGGCGCGCAGTTGTGTGCTGCCCTCACGCCCCGCACACGGATGATCGCCATCGCCAATCCCAATAATCCCACCGGGTCTCTCGCGCCGCGCAAAGACTTGCTCGCTCTGCTCGAAGCCGCGCCCCAGGCCGCGGTGCTGGTGGATGAAGCCTATTTCGAATTCTGCGGGCAAACCATGCTCGCCGATTTGCGGCAGTTCCCGCACCTCTTCGTGGCGCGCACATTTTCCAAGGCGTACGGCCTTGCCGGCCTGCGCGTCGGCTGCCTGGCGGGCGCGGCGGAACACATGGCCATGGTCCGCCGCCTCGCTCCGCCTTTCAGCATCAACAGCGTGGCGCTGGCTTGCCTCCCGGAAGCGCTCGCGGACCAGGAGCACGTCGCGGCGGGCGTCATCTCGGTCAAACGCGAACGCGCGCGCCTGGAAGCCGGGTTTTCCAAGTACGGTATCCGCACCTGGCCCAGCCAGGGGAATTTTCTGCTCGCCGACCTTGGCAAATGGCACGCCGAATTCACCGCTGAATTCGCCAAGGACGGCATCTACGTCCGCGATCGAGGCGGCGACCCGGCCTGCTCCGGCTGCGTGCGCATCACCATCGGCACGTCGCCGGAAATGGATCGCTTCTACGCCGCGCTCCCGGGCGCCCTCCAGCGCAGCGGATGGCACGCCTAGTGGCACAGCCGCTCTTGTCGCAGACCCTGAGCCTAGTCGAAGGGCCTACGATGGCGAAGGAAGGTATTGTGCGCGTCTCCACGCACGAACTTGCCGGGCTTGAGCGCGTCATCTTGCCGGGGTGAACCCGCGTGTTGGGTTGTTCCGGCTCATCTCTGAGCTCCTCCGGGTTCTTTGGGCGTGCTCTACCCCCGCGTCCTCTCCGCTCCTATAATCCTGCCCATGGGCAGTCCTCCTACACCGCCCGGTGAGCTTCCTGCCGCGTCTCCCAATCATGGGAGGGGTCCGCACCTGCGCGTTCTCTCGGTAAACATTTTTGTTCGGGACCAGGAGCGCAGTTTGCAGTTCTACAGGGACCAGCTTGGATTCGACCTGGCCTTCGACGCCCGCCTGCAATCCGGCGAACGATGGGTCGCCGTCTCCCCTCCAGACGGCAGCGCCGTGCTCACGCTCATCTCGCCCCCGCCCGACTCTGAGGAGTACAAACTTATCGGCCGGCCTACCCCGGTGGTTTTTGTCACCGAAGACGTTGCCGCCAAGTACCGCGAATGGAGCAAGCGCGGCGTCCGCTTTCGCCACACCCCGCGGCTGCGCCGTGTGACATACGAGCGCCAGGCCGTGGCCCCCGGCTCGCTTCCCGCCTCCAGTCTTTCTGAAGCACAAGCGCCGGTCTGGGGCGGTGTGTTCACCCGCTTTGAAGATATCGACCGTAATTCTTTTGCCTTGGTGAGCCTCGACGAGGTCACTCGTGAGGTCGAGGACCGGCGCCGTGCCCTGGCCCAGAAGCTGGAATTTGAGCGCCGCGTCGCCCAGGAGCTGGAAATCGCGAAGAGCGTGCAGGCCGGGCTCTTCCCCCAAACGGCGCCCGCTCTCCGCACGCTCGACTACGCCGGTACTTGCATTCCCGCGCGCCAGGTCGGAGGCGACTACTACGATTTCCTCAGCCTGGGCCGGGACCGGCTGGGCCTGGTGATCGGCGATGTTTCCGGCAAAGGGATCGCCGCGGCTCTCTTGATGGCCAATCTCCAGGCCAATCTCCGCGGCCAGTGCGCCATCGCCGCCGACGAGCCCCGAAGCCTCCTGCGCTCTGTGAACCATCTGTTCTGCGAGAACACCACCGACAGCGCCTACGCCACCCTGATTTTTGCCGAGTACGACGACCAGGCCCGCCGCCTGCGCTATGCCAATTGCGGGCATCTCACCGCCCTGCTCCTGCGCGGCGATGGCGCCCTGGAACGTCTCGCCTCCACGGGCACCGTGCTGGGCCTCTTTGCCGACTGGGATTGCGCGACCGAGGAACTCTTGCTCTTCTCCGGAGACACCCTGCTGCTCTATACCGACGGCGTCACCGAATCGTTCAACCAGAGGGGAGAAGAATTCGGCGAGCACCGCCTGATGGAAGCACTCCGCCGCCACGTGAAATCGTCCTCCCAGGCCTTGCTGGCCGCCATCTTGGACGAAGTGCGCCGCTTCAGCCCCCGCGAACAACACGACGACATCACCCTCATCGTCGCGAAGTGCAGGGAATCGGAAGAGGAACAAATGAGCTTGATCCCGCCCTGCAAGACCGAAGCCTCGGAATAACCCGTGTGCTCTCCGTGCGCCCCCCCCGAACCTCGGGACCGAGGGCTCGGGTCAGCCCGGCATCGGTCCTGGCCCATGGAACCTCATCGCATTCACCTGCGTATCGCACGGCATGGAACACGCAGACCGGCAGTTCGGCGCTCCGGAGTGGTTGATCCTGATCGGCGGGTCCATATTCATCCTGGTCCTGGCCGTATCCGCCTTCTGGGAGGCGGACATCCGCTGGCTCCATTTTTTCCAGGCCTGGATGTACATCGCTGCGATGATCCTCAGCTTTCGAGGAAATCGCTGGGGATATTTCATCGGTCTCTCTGCGGCGGGTTTGTGGGATTACGCGAATCTGTTTGTCACGACTTTCTTTTTCAACGGTCTCGAGCAGCTCTCCGCCTGGGTGCGCACGGGGCATCTGGAGCGGCCGGATTTGCTGATCGCGGTGCCCGCCTGGTTTTCCAATTTCCTGGTGATCTGGGGCTGCGTATGGGCCTACTCCCGCCTTCGGGTAAAGTCGCTGACCGACGCCGGAGCGCTTCTTGTCGCGTTCGCGCTGACCACCGGCTTCTTCGCTGCAGACATGGCGCTCTTCCAACCGCGGTATTTGGCTCTGTTTCCCCTCATGCTCCATCCACGCCTGCACTGAGATCCTCCGGCCCGTCTTCCAAGCGGCCCTCCGGCGTCCACCGCCGTCGGTTGCGGGGCTGTGGGCGCGATGCCATAATGCAGGCCTGCTTTGATAGGGCCAGCTGAGAGTGTGCAGGGGGACTTATGGCATTGCGGGATTCCTGGATCGAGGCACGATTGGCGGCAGCCGCCGTCGCGAACGGCGGACGCAACGTCAGCCAGATGCACTACGCGCGCCGCAGCATCGTCACGGGCGAGATGGACTACGTGGCCCGGCGCGAGAAGCTCTCTCCCGAGCTTGTGCGCAGCGAAGTGGCGCGCGGCCGCGCCATCATTCCCGCCAACATCCATCATAAGAGCCTCGAGCCCATGGGCATCGGCATCGCCTTCAAATGCAAGATCAACGCCAACATCGGCAATTCCGCGGTGGCCTCCCACGTGGACGAGGAGCTCACCAAACTGGCTAACGCCGTGAAGCTGGGAAGCGATACGGTGATGGACCTTTCCACCGGCGGCGACATTCCCGGTATCCGCAAGGCCATCATTGACGCCTCGCCCGTTCCCGTCGGCACCGTGCCGATCTACGAAGCGCTCTCGCGCGTGAAGCGCGCCGAGGATCTTTCCATCGGGCTCATGCTCGAAGTGATCGAAGAGCAGGCCGAGCAGGGCGTGGACTACATGACCATCCACGCGGGGGTGCTGCGTGAATTCCTGCCCATGGTGCGCAATCGCATCACCGGCATCGTCAGCCGCGGCGGCTCGCTGCTGGCCGTGTGGATGAGCCACCACCAGAAGCAGAACTTCCTCTACGAACACTTTGAGGACATTTGCAGGATCATGCGCCGGCACGATGTGAGCTTCTCCCTCGGTGACGGACTCCGCCCCGGTTCCCTGGCCGACGCCAGCGACGAAGCTCAATTCGCCGAGCTTAAAGTTCTGGGCGAACTGACCAAAAAGGCCTGGGAGTACGACGTCCAGGTGATGATCGAAGGCCCCGGCCACATCCCCCTGGACCAGATCGAGCTGCAGGTGAAAAAGGAAATGGAGCTGTGCTACGAGGCGCCGTTCTATACCCTCGGGCCGCTCGTCACCGACATCGCTCCCGGCTACGACCACATCACCAGCGCCATCGGCGCGGCCATGATCGGCTGGCACGGCGCCTCGATGCTCTGCTACGTGACGCCGAAGGAGCACCTGGGCCTGCCCAACGCCGAAGACGTGAAGCAGGGCGTGATCGCCTACAAGATTGCGGCGCATGCCGCCGACGTGGCCCGCCATCGCCCCGGGGCGCGCGACCGTGACGACGCCCTCAGTTACGCCCGCTTCCTGTTCGACTGGGAGAAGCAGTTCGCCCTCTCGCTCGATCCCGAAACCGCGCGCGCCATGCACGACGAAACCCTTCCCGACGATTTCTACAAGGAAGCCAAGTTCTGCTCCATGTGCGGCCCCAAGTTCTGCTCCATGAACCTGACCCAGGTGGCCGAAGCCAACGACGGCCTTTCCCAGGCCCAGCGCGAACAGAAATTCGTGGAGCTGCTGGCCAGAGTGGAAAAATAACCGGCTGCTCGGCGCTGGAAACCGAACTGCCCACCTCGAATCTAACCGGAGCCGCGATTGCCGGCGCGGCGCCCTTGACTTTAGGCGAATAGAAAGCGAAACTACAGAGCCTCTACCCCAAAGGAGAATCGCAATGCCCCTGAATCAAGCCTTTCTGCCCGAGTTCGACCACGAAATGGCCACCACCCGCAAGTTTCTCGAACGCGTCCCGGAAAACAAGCCCGACTGGGCGCCGCATCCGAAATCCATGAAACTGAGCGCGCTGGCCGCGCACTTGGCGCATATGCCCGGGTGGGTCAAGGAGACTATGGAGCGCGACGCGCTCGACGTCGCTCCGGGCGGCAAGCCGGTGGACATGCCCATACCGAAGACTCGCCAGGAACTCCTGGCGCTGTTTGACAAGAACGTGGCCGCGGGCCGTGCAGCTCTGGTCGCCGCCACCGACGATTCGGCATGGATGAAACCCTGGGCGCTCCAATCGAACGGCCAGACGCTGCTCAGCATGCCGCGCGTGGCCGTGGTGCGCACGCTCGTGCTGAGCCACAGCATCCATCACCGCGCGCAGCTTGGAGTTTACCTGCGGCTGAACGACATTCCGGTGCCCTCGACTTACGGCCCCTCCGCCGACGAGCAGAAGTTTTAAGCGCGTCCGCCCTGGATTAAAATTGAGAGCGAAGCCGGCCGGCGCCGCCGGTTGCCGGCCCGCGAAGGGTCCCCATGTCTCAATCCACACCGACGAACCAACTCCGCGAGGAATTCAACCGCTGGGCAGAGGCTGGCCGGGGCGAAGGCATGGCGGAAGACCACCTTCCGATCACGCTCCCGGTGCTCGACCAGATGGGCCTCGTGCCGTCTGACAGCGTGCTCGACGTGGGCTGCGGCGCGGGCTGGCTCTTGCGTTTACTGGCCGAGCGCGTGACGGAAGGCCGCGTGGTCGGCATGGACGTCTCCGACGAAATGGTGCGCCATGCGCGCCGCAATTGCGCCGACCTCCCGCAGGTGATGGCCGTGCCCGGCTCCGTGGACGAAATCCCGTGGGAGAGCATGTTTTTCACAAAGGCCATCTCCGTCGAATCCGCTTACTACTGGCCCGACCCGCCCGCCGGCCTGCGCGAGATTTCTCGCGTCCTTCGTCCCGGAGGGAGCGCCTGGATCCTGATCAACTATTACCGCGACAATCCTCATTGCCATCAGTGGGGCACGCTGCTCACCATTCCCACCCATTTGCTCTCCGCCACCGAATGGGAGTCTCTGTTCCGCGGCGCCGGTTTCGAAGCCGTGGGGCACCGTCGCATTCCCGATCCCACTCCCAAACCCGCGGAATACACCGGCCGCTGGTTCCGGGACGCCGCGCATCTCGCCGCCTTCCGCGCCGAAGGCGCGCTGCTCGTCCACGGCATAAAGCCCGGCTCGCACGAAGCCATTTGAATCCGGCCTTCCGAGGCCGCCTCCACCCAAATTACGCGCATCCCAAGCTGAGCCGCGCGCATCGCACTGCCATCGCATCCGCCCGGGAGGGACGGTTTGCCGAGTATGTTCGGGGATTGGTCTATGAACCCTGCCGCCGCTACATTCCCGGCGCGACAAGCCGGCGTGCTGCTGCCCATCTTATGGGCTGGCGCCGTGTGCGGCACGATGGACATTACCGCCGCGCTAGTTGTTTACGGTGCTTTCGGATTGAAGCCGGTACGGCTGCTCCAGGGGATTGCGGCCGGGTTGCTCGGTCCGCGGAGCTACGAGGGCGGGCTCGCAACGGTGCTGCTCGGCCTCTTCTGCCACTACTTCATCGCCTACTCGGCAGCGACCGTCTACTGTTTGGTGAGCCGTCTCGCGCCCTTCCTTATTGAGCATGCCGTCATCTCCGGCGCCCTGTATGGCCCGGCCGTTTATTTTTTCATGCAGTACGTCGTGATACCTCTCTCCGCCACCACCAGGCGGCCCTTCTCCGTGCGGATGATGGCGATCGGAGTGTTGATCCACATCCTCTGCGTGGGATTGCCGATTGCGCTCCTGACCCGTCGATTCTCGCCCAATTGATCTCCCCGGCGAGGCGGCCGAAATTGCGCCGGCATTTGGCTCTGCACCAATTTGACTGCGGCGCGCGCGCTGCATATACTCAGCGGCTTTCCGGGGTAGAATAGAGACGTATGGGCATCGTTGAAAACCGCTTCGAAAAGAATTTCATGATCTCCTCGGTGGACTACGTGTTCAATTGGGCGCGGCGGAGCGCCATTTGGCCGCTCACGTTCGGCCTGGCCTGCTGCGCGATCGAGATGATCGCCTCGTCCACCTCGCGGTTCGATATCGCGCGGTTCGGCGCGGAGGTGTTCCGCCCCTCGCCCCGCCAGGCCGACCTGATGATCGTCGCCGGGACCGTTACGCTGAAGATGGGACCGGTGATCCAGCGCATCTGGTCGCAGATGCCGGATCCAAAGTGGTGCATCTCCATGGGCGCGTGCTCCAGCGTGGGCGGGCCGTTCAACGTCTATTCCGTGCTTCAGGGCGTGGACAAAATCGTTCCCGTGGACGTATACATCATCGGCTGCCCGCCGCGGCCCGAAGCGTTGTTTTACGGCCTGCTGAAGCTGCAAGATAAGATTGACCAGATGACGCTCGCCAAGCGCCCCACTGAGGTGCGGCTGCACCCCGGAATGGTCGGCAGCTTCAAAGAGAGCGTGATGGTCGCCCAGACGCCCCAGCCGCGTTAGGTCCAAGTGGCGCAGCCACTCCTGGCTGCGCTCCTTAGGGCCTCCGATTAAGGGGATAGTTTAACGCGCATCTCGCGCAGCCCCGCCGTCGCGGGCCTGCGCTATCAGGAGAAGCCCGAAGATGCCTCTGCTCCGCGCCACGAAGACCACCGAAATCGACCCCGGGCAAATACGGGAGTTCCAACTCGACGGCCACACAGTGGCCATCGCCAACCTCGGTGGCAACTTCTATGCTATTGATAATACGTGCCTTCACCGCGGCGGTCCGCTCGGCCAGGGCGTCATGGACGGCCAGAAAGTCACCTGCCCCTGGCACGGCTGGCAGTTCGATGTCACCACCGGGAAGGCGGTGCTGAACCCTGCCGTGGGGGTTGGCTGCTATCGCGTCGAAGTACACGGCGACGACCTGTTCGTCGAGTTCTGACCGCTCGGCCCCGTTTTTTTCACGGCCTCCGCCAAAAACCTTGTTCCCCGGCGAGTAGCTCCGTGTATAGTTGCGCCCCGGAGCGCGCCCCTTTTGAAGACGATATCGCCTCCCACACATCGCCGCTACTGGCTGTTCTCCACCGACCCGCATCACTACCACTGGGACACTCTCTTCGTGAAGGGCAAGGAAATGTACCGCACGCCGCGCGCGCGCCCGGAAACGCTGCGCGTGTTGAAACAAACGCGCCGGGGCGATCGCGTGTTGTGCTACCACGCCGCGCCGGAGCGGGCGCTGTACGCCATCGCGGAAGTGGCGCGCGACCCCTATCCCGACCCGCACGATCCCGGCACCAAGAACGTGGTCATCGATCTGCGCGCCGTCGAGCGCCTGCCCCGGCAAGTGACGCTCGAAGAGTTGCGACGCAATCGGGCCCTGCGCCGCGTCAAGTTCCTGAAAAACGTTCGCCTGCCGATTACCGGCATCACGGAAGCCGAGTACACGGATTTGCTGCGCATGGCCGGGCTGGTAGCGCAGCCGGGCATCCCGTTGCCCTGAAGATCGGGCCGGCTAACCCCCCGCGCCTCTTTTCTCCGCCCACTTCTTCATCACTGCCGCCACTTCCTCCGGCGAGATTCCGTCATTCTTCATGGCGATCATCTGGCGCGAGTAGGCCTCTTCAAACGCGCGCGCCACATCCGTGCGGCTGGCGCGCTCGATCCCGTTCTGACTGCGTTCCCGGAGGAGCCGTTCATACAGCTGGTCGGTCGACGCCTCCGGCGAACGGATGATGGTGATCCAATTCGGCATTTTGATCCCCGTCGCCGGCTTGGTCGTGATGCTGTGGGATCCGCCGTTTGTGTAGCGCGTCACCAGTTCCGGCCATACGCCCGCCTTCACATGTTCGTACAGGTTCGCGGCCACCCAGGTCTGTTCCTGGAAGAGTATCCACAACTTCACGCCCGGCATTTTGTCCACGGTGAACGCACCACAGTCGGAAAAGCCCTTGCCCCGCAGGGGCTGCGCCATGCGGTCCATGGCCGCGGCGTCCTTCCATTGAGGGACGCTCAAAGGCTCCAGGTGAATCGCGTCCGGCTGTTTCTGGAGAGCCTTCTTTCCAACGTCCGAAAGCGCTGCGCGAGCTGCCGAGCGCAGAAACAGCAGTGCGGCCAGGGGCTTCAGCACCCTCCAAACGATGGGCGCAAGGATCAAGAGCAGGACAATTGCGACAATCACTCCAGGGCTCAACCAATCCGATAGGTGCATCCTCCACCTCCAGGACTGCCTTCAGGATACCCGGCTCCTTTTATCGCCTCGCGAGGACCAGCTCTAGCTGTTTCGTTTTCGGCACCCACCCTGCGCGCCACACCTCTTTCGCATGACGCACCGGATCGGGGTATCCTAGCTTCCGCATTTGGCGACTCCACAGGGGATCGAATGAAACCGCTGAACCGCGTTGCACTCTGGGCTATTCTGCTGCCCGTTCTGTTTGCCGTTACTGCGCTCGCCGGCGCGTTGCGCCGGAAGACTTCCAACGAGACCGCTCCGGCCGCTGCCACGGCTGCC
>Ga0209415_10008980_pt1 | contig 17229 bp, 18 predicted proteins | sample PeaSoiSIISIP2007_FD_187696 | JGI IMG/M metagenome (GOLD analysis project Ga0209415, IMG submission 187696) | Peat soil microbial communities from Weissenstadt, Germany - SII-SIP-2007 (SPAdes) (version 2) | ecosystem: Environmental > Terrestrial > Soil > Wetlands > Peat | place: Germany... | reverse complement strand
GTCATCGGGACCAACAACATGGACAACTGTTCACGCTACTGCCAGGCTCCTGCCACGGAAGGTCTGTTCCGGACGGTTGGGTATGGCGGAGACTCGGGTTCCATCAAGGATATTGAGAACGCCGGACTGGTCATCATCATTGGCAGCAACACTGCGGAGTGTCATCCTATCATCGCCACTCGCGTCAAGCGGGCTCACAAGTATCGCGGCCAGAAACTCATTGTCTCGGACTTGCGCGAGCACGAAATGGCGCGGCGCGCCGATCTTTTTCTGCATCCCCATCCCGGAACCGATATCACCTGGTTGTTGGCGGTAAGCCGGTACCTATTGGAGAACGGTAAGGCCCACACGGATTTTCTCAATCAATGGGTGCACGGGCTGGAGGACTACAAAAGAAGTCTGGAGCCGTTCACGATGGATTGGGCCGTAGGACATGTGGAATTCCCGAGGACACGCTGAAGAATGTCGCCCATATGATCGCCGAGGCGAACGAGGTCTGCGTGCTGTGGGCCATGGGCGTCACGCAGCACAGCATGGGCTCCGATACCTCCACCGCCATATCGAACCTTTTGCTTCTCACCGGCAATTATATGAGGACCGGAACCGGTTCATATCCGCTGCGCGGACACAATAACGTTCAAGGCGCCAGCGATCACGGAGCGATGCCGCATTTTCTGCCTGGCTACCAATCGGTTGACGATCCTGAAGTCCGATCCCGCTTCGAGGCGGGTTGGAAGGTGAAGCTGCCTGCGACCAAGGGTCTCGACAACCACGAGATGGTCAAGGCGATCCACGCCGGCCGGCTCAAGGCGATGTACATATTCGGCGAAGAGATGAGCCTGGTGGATTCGAACTCGAATTATGTTTGCAAAGCATTCTCAAAGCTTGATTTCTTCGTCGTGCAGGACGTCTTCTTCAGTCATACGTGCGAGTTTGCCGATGTCGTGCTCCCTGCAAGTCCCAGTCTCGAGAAGGAAGGCACCTTCACCAGCACGGAGCGGCGTATCCAAAGGCTCTACGAAGTATTCCAGCCTCTCGAAGGGAGCCGGCCGGACTGGCAAATAATCCAGGGAATCGCGAATCGGCTCGGCGCGAATTGGAAGTACGAGCACCCTTCAGAGATCTATCGTGAGATCGCGTCGTTGACGCCAATGTTGGCTGGTGTCACATACGAAAGGCTTGAGGGCTTCAAATCCCTGCAATGGCCAGTTGCATCCGATGGAACCGACGAACCCTTGCTCTACACAAAGCAGTTCAATTTCCCGGATGGCAAGGCCAGGCTATTCCCGGTCTCCTTTAGGGAAGCGACGGATCGGCCTGACGCGGCCTTCGACCTGCATCTCAACAACGGCGGGTTGCTTGAACATTTCCACTCCGGGAACATGACTTACCGCGTCGAAGGCATTCACGAGACGGTTCCGGATGTTTTTGTCGAGGTCTCACCGGCGCTGGCTGAAGAACGCAGGATTGAGAGTGGCACCTGGGTTCAGCTGACTTCACTCTACGGTGAGGTCCGCGTGCGCGCGCTTGTCACGGACAGAGTGAGCGGAAACGAACTGTACATGCCCATGAATTCGACCGAAAGCCCAGTGAATCGCCTGACCAGTAGCTATACGGATCCGGTGACGCATACGCCTGCGTACAAAGAAGCCTCGGTTCGTCTCCTTGTCCTGCCGGAAACCGGAGACAGTCCGTTGCCGCACCGGAACTCCCGGTTCGGCCAACCGACGCCGCAACTGGGTGTCGAGGTCGAACGGAAATGGAAGCGCACGGACTATCACTTTCCCGGGAACGGCCTTGTGCAGATTCGAACAACCTAGAGCGGGAGAAATACGGTGGCCTGTCCTATTCCTTTGGACCTAGCGAAACGCGATCCGCGCGAAGAACTACTTGTCAGGCTGGAGCACGCGCCGGCCGAGCATGCCGAAGCCATCCTCACCGGTTTTGAGGTGCTGCAAAGTCTCCACGACCACGGTGTTCTCGAACTCGCGCGAGGCGTTCTCGGTGGCGGCAACGAGATCCTCGAAATCGTTGTGGAGGCCGGGAAGACGCCGGAATCCATTCGCGCCATCCGAAATCTCTTGATTCTGACCAAGATCCTCGGATCGATCCAACCGCAGCTGTTGGAGAAGTTCGCCCGAGCCATTCCGGATGCGCTTGAAGGTGTAGCGAAAGGGGAGCAGGCCGACCCTCCGGGCATGTGGGGAATTCTGAAAATCTTCCGAAGCGCAAATCTGCGCCGTGGCCTTGCGGTGGTGAACAACCTTCTTGAAGCGTGGGGGAGGAATTTCTCGGCCGTAAAAAATCAGTAACTCTTCCGCCTCCGCAATCTGGCAGAATATAGAGCGGCAGGGCAGCTCTGATTCCGTTTCTGCAAGGAGACACTGTTTCCGTGAAAGCGAGCGGTCGGACTACATCAAGGGCGCTGTTTGCCTACTTGGGGGCGGCAGTCGCCGCGTTCGCGCAACCTGCAAGCGGGGCTTGGAGTCCCACCAACATTTTTGCCCCGGACTCAACTCCCGCCGATACGATCTTTGGCCTTTCGATCTTCGTGCTGGCGGTCACCGGGGCAATCTTCGCGGTCGTTTTCACTTTGCTCGCCTACGCCATCGTGAAATTCAGGAAGCGAGCGGGAGACGACGACCGTGAGCCCGCACAGATTTATGGAAGCACCCAAGTAGAACTGGCTTGGACGGTGATTCCGGTATTGATCGTGGTGGTCCTGTTCCTGGCGACGGCGCGGGTTATCGCGAGCGTCCAGAACGCCGCCCGTCCTCGGGGTGCAATCGAAGTCACGGTGATCGGTCACCAGTTCTGGTGGGAGTATCGCTATCCGGATCTAAAGGTGGTTACCGCGAATGAGCTGCACATTCCGGTGAGCGATTCCGTCCATCCTGCGCCAACGTTCCTTACTCTGCTCTCCGCCGATACTGATCACAGTTTCTGGGTGCCTCGCTTGGCCGGTAAAACGGACTTGATTCCAAACCATCCGAATAGCATGTGGGTCGATCCGCACGAGACTGGCCTTTTCCTGGGGCAATGCTCGCAGTATTGCGGAGTACAGCACGCTTTGATGCTTCTGCGCGTCTATGTTCAGCCGCGCGATGAGTTTGACCGCTGGATCAAGCAGCAGAGCCAGCCCGCGCCTGTAAGCGAGACCGCTTCCGCGGGGCAGCGGATCTTTGAGGCGACCGCTTGCGTCAGCTGCCATACAGTCGCGGGCACGGCGGCAAAGGGGCGTTTCGGGCCCGATCTGACCCACCTGATGAGCCGTGACACGATTGCTTCCGGAGCCTTGCGGAATACGGCGGACAATCTCCGCCGCTGGATTCGAAATCCCGCAGCCATCAAGCCGGGATGCCTGATGCCTGCGATGGGATTGAGCGATCCAGACTTGGACGCGATTACGGCATACATGGAGACCCTTCGCTAATGTCGGCCGGACCCATCGTCTTGCGGGAGACCGGCACAGTCCGGGCGCCTCTGGTCGAAACACTTCACCAATGGGTAACCACGGTCGACCATAAACGGCTCGGCATTCTTTACATTGTCTACGCGCTGATTTTTCTAATCCTCGGCGGGATCGAAGCCACCATCATGCGGATTCAGCTCATCCGTCCGCTAAACGATTTTGTTTCGCCCCAGGTCTTCAACCGCATGTTTACCATGCATGGGACCACCATGATCTTTTTCGTGGCGATGCCGCTGGTGTTTGGGTTCGGGAACTATCTGGTCCCCTTGATGATAGGCGCGCGGGATATGGCTTTCCCACGCTTGAATGCCTTCAGTTTTTGGATGACGGCTTTCGGCGGACTGCTTCTCTACTTTAGCTTTATCGGCGGCGATGGCCTGTATGGTGCGGGCAATGCTCCCGACGTAGGATGGTTCGCGTACGCGCCGCTAACGTCACAAACATTTTCGCCGGGACACAGCACGGACTTTTGGACGTTGGCGTTGCTGGTCTCCGGCTTCGGCAGTATCGGAACCGCCATTAACCTGGCTACCACCATCGTTTGCATGCGTTGCCCTGGGATGACGCTCGGAAAAATGCCGCTTCTGGCATGGATGAATCTCGTCATGAGCGGCCTGGTGATTCTCGCCGTGAGCCCGCTTTCGGCCGCGCAGATCATGTTGATGGTGGACCGTTACTTGGGTGGCCATTTCTTCGACACGCAGGCCGGAGGCTCAGCGGTCTTATGGATGCACTTCTTTTGGGTCTTCGGTCATCCAGAGGTCTATGTCCTCGTCATCCCGGCATTTGCGTTTGCCTCGGAAATAATCCCCGTTTTCTCTCGTAAGGCGATCTTCGGGTACCCGGTGATGGTGGCCGCAACGGTCGGCATTGGGTTCATCAGTATGAGCGTCTGGGCGCACCACATGTTCGCGGTTGGAATGACATCTAACAGCAACACCTTCTTCGTGCTGTCCACCATGGCCATTGCTGTTCCCACCGGAATCAAGATCTTCAACTGGCTCGGCACCATGTGGGGCGGGAAGATCCTCTTCAAAGTCCCGATGCTATTTTGCATCGCTTTTCTGTTCCAGTTCCTAATCGCTGGATTGACCGGAATCATGCAGGGCGCGGCACCGTTCGATTGGCAACTGACCGCATCGTACTTCGTGGTCGCGCACTTTCACTATGTCATCGTGGGAGGCATTCTCTTCACGATCTTCGCAGCTTTCTACTACTGGTTCCCGAAGGCGTCCGGACGAATGTATAGCGAGTCGCTGGGTAGATTGCATTTTTGGCTCTTCGTCATCGGGTTTCATCTGACGTTCGACTTCATGCATGTTCCAGGTGTTCTCGGGATGCCGCGCCGGATCTATACCTATGAGCCTGGGCGCGGCTGGGACATCTGGAACGTCATCATCACGATCGGGGCGTTTTTCCAGGCGGCGGGAATACTGGTCTTCCTCTACAACCTGCTGTGGTCGTATTTTCACGGCGAGATTGCGGGGAGCGATCCATGGGATGCATGGACTCTGGAGTGGACCACGACTTCGCCGCCGCCGGGCTATAATTTCGCGACGGTTCCCGAAGTGCAGAGCCGCCGGCCGTTATGGGATCTCAAGCATCCGGAAGATCCGGATTGGAAGTACGAGTAAAAGGGAACCATGAGCGCAGCGTCCGTCACCTTGCCTTATTCCGATCCTCAATGGAGTCTTCCTTCGCGAGGGCAGGTGGGAATGTACTGCCTGATCGCAGCGGAGTCCGCGATCTTTTCGATCTTCGTCGTTGCTTATCTCTTCTACACCGGCAAAAGCCTGACCGGGCCACAGCCGCGCGACGTCCTCCGCGTCCCGGTCTTCTTTACGATTTGCTTGCTTTCAAGCAGTCTCACAATCCACTTCGCCGTGAAATCTCTGGAACGGGGGAAGGCGCGGGCCTTCGCGCTGTGGTGGCTTCTGACTATCGTCCTGGGCTCTCTCTTTCTGGCGGGAACTGCACAGGAGTGGCATCACCTGATCTATGAAGAAGGCCTGACCATCCAGACCAATCTGTTCGGAACGACCTATTACTCACTTGTCGGGCTGCACGCGTTTCACGTTACGGTCGGACTTCTCGCGTTGGCGTCGGTGTCGGCTTTCGCGGTCCTTGGGCACGTAAAGAAGGAGCATGCCGGGCGTGTCGAGGTCCTGTCTATGTATTGGCATTTCGTCGACGCGGTTTGGGTTGTGGTTTTCATCGTGGTCTATCTTATTGGACGCTAAGTGCACATGGCCGATATCAGATCAAGCACGAATACGACACCAGATACGATCGAGGCGCCTGCGCCGACCGCATGGCCGATTGCCCTCGCGTTCGGAATCACCATGCTATTTGCCGGCCTGGTCACGGACAAGTCCGTAAGTGCTCTCGGAGCGATCGTCGCGATCATAGCCGTCATTGGCTGGTTTCGAGCTGTTTTACCACATGAGGCGCATGAATCATTGCCGATTGTCCCCGAAGCTCCGGCAATCGCGCTGGCGCGCCGCGAAGTCCATCGAATTAAAATCGATCCCGAAGCACGCCGCGCATGGCTGCCGCGGGAGATCTACCCGATTTCGGCGGGAATCAAGGGCGGTCTGGCGGGCAGCGTCGCCATGGCGGTTCTAGCAGCGGCGTATGGTATTTTCAGCCAGAACGGCATTTGGTATCCCATCAATCTGTTGGTCGCCGGCTTTTTCCCGGAAGCCGCGACCGCGAGCACTGCTCAACTCGCCGCATTTCACTTGAACTACCTCCTCATTGCTATTCCGGTGCATCTGATCATGTCGCTGATGGTCGGGTTGTTGTACGGAGCAATGCTGCCGATGCTGCCGCGAAACCCGATTGTACTCGGGGGCTTTATTGCCCCGATCATGTGGTCCGGCCTGATTTACGGTGTTCTTGGAATCGTGAATCCGGTGCTCAACCAGCGCATCAACTGGCTCTGGTTTGCGGTCTCCCAGTTCGGCTTCGGAATTATCGCGGGCATTGTCGTTTCACGTCAGGAACGGATCTTCACGTCGCAGGCGATTCCGTTTGCCATTCGCATGGGCATGGAAGGGTCCGGAATGAGGGACGAACCCGGCGGGAAGGATCAAGGACAGTGAACAATCGGTCCGTTGTTCCGGCTGCATTGATTCTTTTTGCTACGGCCTGCACGCTCCGTCCGCCTGTCGATTCGCAAGTAGTCGCACCTCGCAAGATTCTGGACTTTGCCGTCCTCTATTCCGAGAATTGCGCAGGGTGCCACGGTCAGGACGGCAAAGGAGGACTCGCCGTCGCACTTGGCGACCCGGTGTATCTGGCGATCGCTGACGCCGCCGCCATCCGCGCCACGACCACACGCGGAGTTCCCGGAACCGCGATGCCGGCCTTCGCGAAAAGTTCCGGCGGCTCGCTGACCGACGCACAAATCGACGCCATCATCGCCGGAATCCGAACGTGGGAGAAACCGGGATTTCTGGGCGGCTCAAAACCCCCGACGTATATGGCGCAGGCCGCGGGTGATGCGAGGCGCGGCGCCAATGTCTACGACGCCTACTGTTCGTCATGTCATGGTGCGGGTGGCCGAGGAGGCGCGCACGCCAGCTCTATCGTTGATGGATCGTATCTCGCCTTGGTTAGCGATCAGGGTCTCCGCACCACCGTAATCGTCGGGCGACCCGAACTCGGCGCACCGGATTGGCGCGGCGATGCCCCAGGCACCCCGATGTCATCCGAGAATATTTCCGACGTTGTGGCGTGGTTGTCCGCGCAACGTCCGCAGAGCCCACCGCAGGTCGCAGGAGGAGTTCGATGAATTCACCGGATGGAGTTTCGAGGCGCGGGCTGTTGGCGAAGGTCGGACTCGCCTTCAACGCCGCAGTCGGCGCGATTCTAGCCGTGCCTATGGTGCGCTATCTTCTTTCTCCCAGTTTTGGCGGCGGGGGGGCAGGAAATGAATCGTGGCTCTCGCTTGGGTCGCTCGATCAGTTTCCGTTGGGCGAGACACGCCTAGCGACGTATCGGAACCCGATCGTCTATCCCTCGGACGGAGAAACCGCGAATATTCCTTGCTGGGTGCGACGCTTGGACGGTGAAAAGTTTCAGGTGTTCGCCATCAATTGTGCCCATTTGGGATGTCCCGTCCGTTGGTTTCCTCAATCCGGCCTGTTCATGTGCCCGTGCCATGGGGGCGTCTACTATGAGGACGGTTCCCGGGCGTCAGGACCTCCCGAACGCGGCTTATTTGAATACATATATAAGGTTGAGCAGGGAACGCTGCTGATCAAGGCGGGCAAGCTGCCTACGACGGGAAGTCCTAGCACCGGGCTCACAAACATATCTCTTCCGGGCAAAAAACCACCGTGCGCCTGATTCAACCCGGCCTTCTTAAGAAACTCGGTGACTGGTTCGACGGACGCCTCCAGCTCGCCCAATCTCTTAAAGAGACGATGGAGCACCGCGTCCCGCGAGAAACCGCGAGCTGGTTTTATGTGTTTGGGAGCGCCGCTCTCACCGTGTTCGGGTTACAGCTGGTAACCGGCATTCTTCTGGCCCTTGTTTATGTGCCCTCCGGGGCAGAAGCATGGAACAGCCTGCAAGTTCTCAATCATCAAATCACCTTGGGCTGGTTCATTCGCGCACTGCATGGCTGGGGCTCGAATTTCATGCTGGCCATCGTTCTCATCCACATGGTGCAGGTTTTCCTATTCGGTGCTTACAAATTTCCCCGCGAACTGACGTGGATTATAGGCGTCCTTCTTCTCCTGCTGACACTGGGGATGGCCTTCACCGGTCAAGTGCTTCGGTTCGATCAAGACGCCTACTGGGGATTAGGCATCGGGGCATCGATTTCGAGCCGCATTCCCGTCCTGGGGCCGTGGATCGTGAACCTCTTGCTGGGAGGTCCCATCATCGCGGGTGCCACGCTATCCAGGTTTTTTGCGCTGCACGTGTTTGTGATCCCAGGATCGTTGCTTGCATTCGTCAGCCTGCACTTGCTGCTGGTGCTGAAACTCGGCATCAACGAATGGCCGATGCCCGGGCGCCTGGTTCGCCGCGCAACCTACCTGAAGGAATACCACGAGCTCACCCAGAAAGACGGCGTGCCGTTTGTGCCGGGTGCGATCGGCAAAGACTTGGTTTTTTCCAGCTTGATTCTTCTCGCCATCGCCGCCTGCGCTGTCGCCTTTGGCCCATTTGGTCCCAGCGGGCAGCCAGATCCCACCATCATTCAGACCGTCCCGCGGCCCGATTACTTCTTCCTGTGGCTCTATGCGGTGCTCTCGTTGCTTCCCCCTTCGATGGAAACTCCGGCACTGCTGATTGGACCAGCGATTGTCCTTGTCGTGCTGCTGGCACTTCCCTTCGTCTCGGGCGAGGGTGAGAAGAGTTGGAGACGCCGGCCGATCGCGGTGCTGACCATCCTGCTTCTGGCGGTTGCCCTAGGTACGTTTACACGGTTAGCCGGTAATGCTCCCTGGAGCCCGGTAATGAACGCGTGGAGCAAAGATCCAATACCAGCGGAATACCTGAGCGGGCGCACTGCCAAAGAACGGCAAGGGGCGCTCGTGTTTCAAGCGAAGCAGTGCCACAACTGCCATGCGCTGGGCGGCATAGGAGGGCAGCGTGGTCCGGCGCTGGATCAGGTCGCGCTGCAACTCACGCAGGATCAACTGGTTCGTCAGGTAATCCAAGGCGGTGGCAATATGCCCGCCTATGGAAAGAATCTGAGTCCCGCCGAAACGACCGCCCTCGTGGCGTTTCTCGAGACTTTGCATCCGGCGGGACAAGTCCCGGCTCGGGACGCCTCCCGTGCGGTTCAATAGTATGAGATGTCGCCTATTTTCCAGCTCGCGGCGCGATCCTGGTCGCTTCCAGTCCCAATTACGATAGTCTTGCTGACAATCGCATTCGTCTACGTGCGAGGTTGGATTCACCTTTGGCGAACTCTTCCAAGTGTTTTGCCGGCTTGGCATTTGGTGGCCTTTCTGAGCGGACTGCTTTCAGTTTGGATCGCCATCGCGTCTCCTCTGGCGGCCCTTGATGACGAGCTGCTTACGGTCCACATGGTGCAACATCTCCTGCTGATGACCGTAGCCGCGCCTTTAATTTTGATGGGAGCGCCGGCGATCACACTCCTGCACGGCCTCCCCCAACACGCCGTCCGAGAGACTCTCGGACCGCTGCTGCGCTGGCCGCCCTTGCAAAGTTTCGGGCACGGCCTCACTCATCCCGTGGCTTGTTGGCTGGCGGGAGCGGGTGCCGTAATAACTTGGCACATTCCCGCACTGTTCGATCTGGCACTGCGGTCGGAACGATGGCACGAAATCGAGCACGCGTGCTTTTTCGCCGCTGGGCTTCTTTTCTGGTGGCCCGTCGTTCAGCCCTGGCCGAGTGTGGCGAGATGGCCCCAGTGGACAGCTCCCCTGTACCTCTTCCTCGCCACCTTGCCTTGCGATGCGCTTTCCGCATTTCTTGCGTTCTGCGACCGCGTAGTCTACCCGTCTTACCTGTCTGCACAGCGCCTTCTCGATATTTCTGCGCTCCGCATTTCTCCACTCCGCATTTCTGCACTCAATGATCAGCAATGGGCAGGCGCGCTTATGTGGGTGTGGGTGACCTTTGCGTACTTGGCTCCAGCCTTGGTCGTCACCGTTCAAATCTTGTCGCCACGTAGAGTCGCCGCGTATGATCGAGCTAAGCCGATTCGGCAGCCCCCGGGACTTGGCTCTAAATAATCCTTTAGGCTCGAATCGATAGGAAATCTGGCACGATTAGAGTACCAGCGGCTAAGGGACGCAGAGCCGCATACATGACGAGGAAATCATCGGACCACGGAAACTGGTCGCAAACGGCGGTCATGTCCGGATTTCAACGCTACGGGCTCGCGACGATTTCCTGCGGCGTTGCGCTGGCTGCTGCGTGGCCGTTAGATACCCCGTCATCCTGTTTCTTTCTGGCCGTCATGGTAAGCAGCCTATACGGCGGAAAAGGACCTGGGCTCTTGTCGGTTGGGCTCTCTGCCCTCGCTTTCGACTATTTCTTCGTGCCTCCCAGATTCAGCCTGCACATTGACCAGTCGTCGTCCTACTTGCGACTCGCCATTTTCCTCGGAGCGACATTGTTGATCACCGGATTGATCGAAGCCAAGCGGCGCGTTGAGGCGACCACGTTGGCGAATGGGCCGCAAGTCCCGCAGTTCGATCCGGTCATATCGGGGGTGGTGGGCGCACAGCACCTGACAACACAGGAATACGACCCGCTGCAGACTGGATCCAATTGGCTCTCGCAAAATACCGTCAGCGCAAACGCCGGCGTAAATGCGGGTTTTTCGTCCGGAGCTCAAGTCGGCATTAACTTCAACAACAACCGCAATACCACGAATGCAATAGGTTATACCTACAACCCGTTCGTCACCTCAAGTCTGGGCGTTACCATCACGCAACGCTGCTGCAAGGATTTGGCGCGAACTTGAACAACAGATTTATCCACATCGCGCGCAACAGTCAAAAAGTGGCCGATCTCGTCTTTCGACAGCAAGTCATGGATACTGTGGCTGGCATCGCGCGACTCTACACGGACCTTGTGAGTCTGAACGAGGACGTGAAGGTGAAGGAGGAGGCTCTCCGGCTGGCGCAGCGGCTTTACGAAGACAACCGCAATCAGGTCGACCAAGGCACGCAGGCGCCGATCGAGGTCACGCGTGCCAATGCCGCTGTCTCCGTCAGCCGACAGGCGCTGATTGTTGCTCAGGGGCTGGTGCGGCAGCAGGAGCTCATTTTGAAGACGGCGATCACGCGCGGAGGCCTTACCAACCCTGACGTGCTTACGGCCCATATCGTCCCCACGGATACTCTGACCGTCCCCGATCAGGAATCGGACCCGGCTCTACCGGAGCTGCTGGCTGAGGCTCTTCAAAAGCGTCCGGATCTGGCTGGCGCCAGCCTCCAGGTCGAGAATTCCGAAATCAGCCTGAAGGGTTCGCTCAATGCGGTGAAGCCGCAGCTCGATCTGGTGGGGACCGTGCAGAACTCCGGCATGGCAGGCGATTTGAATCCCCTCGCCAGCACACTGCCCGGCGGCCTGGCTCTAGGCGGCTATGGCACGACGTTGTGCCAGGTGTTCCGCCGCGACTACCCAACCTATGAAATCGGATTGCAATTGAATCTGCCCTTGCGGAATCGGGTCGCGCAAGCCGACGCTGTTCGCGACGAGTTGCAGCTGAAGCAGACTCAAGTACGACGCCAACAATTCGAGGATCAAGTCCGTCTGGAGGTTGCCGACGCCGAAGAGTCTCTGCTTCAGGCGCGCGCCTCCTACGAGGCGGCGGTGGAGGCTCGCCGGCTTCAAGATCAATCCGTGAATGTAGAACAGCAAACCTTCGACGTGGGGTTGTCCACCAACCTTCTCATGATCCAATACGAAAATTACCTCGCGCAGGCCCGCTCGACCGAAGTCGCCGCGAAAGGCGCTTACGTCAAGACGAAGATCGCGCTGCAGCGGGCGATCGGCACAATTCTCGACGAGAATCACGTTGTGATCGACGAAGCATATCGCGGCAACGTCGCTCGACCGGCCGATCCACTTCCGAAGGCGGATCGGTAGAGTCTCTTTAGGAAGGCGATTGTAGGACCTAGTCAGCCAGCGCCCGATGTACTGCGCGTCCAGAGGTGACGTTTCCCCAGTCGGGATGCGATGCTAAACAGTAGAGGACCAATTGACTTTAGACGAACAGCAACACCTCGCGGAGAAAGCCCGCTCTCTTGGAATCGGGCATCTCAAGCGCCACATCTTTCTTTGCGCGGATCAATCCAAACCGAAGTGCGCTCCACATGAGGTGACCAATCCGTCCTGGGAGTATTTGAAGAAGCGGCTGGTCCAAGTCGGGCTGGACCAGGGCGACAACTGCGTCTATCGAACGAAAGCCAATTGCCTGAAGGTTTGCGAACAGGGCCCGATCGCGGTGGTCTATCCCGACGGCGTCTGGTACCATTCGGTCACCCCGGAAGTGGTCGAGCGCATCGTTCAGGAACACCTGATCGGCGGAAAGCCGGTTGAGGAATTTGTTTTCGGCGTCAACCCGCTCCCGCGATAACAGATAGGTCTCTTCGAAGTTCGATGGGACCTCCCGGAGTGAACCGCACGACTCCTCCGCCGCCGATTGCGTTCTGGAAATCGCCTCCACCGTTATCTGAAGCTACTCCTCGACCCGGACTGGCCGGGCATCGCACGGCGGCGGCCTGAACCGGGAGCCAACAGTGTGCGGCCCTGTCACGACCCGGTAGGACCCGTCGTCCTTTTCTGATGCCGCCGACCGTGCGCCGGGAGATCCTAGTCTCGGTAGAACATCAAAATTCAGCTCTATGAGCCACTCCGGTCCCTCCGGCAGGTGCTCGGTGCGCAGTAGGAGCATCGGCTCAATAACCTGCTAGTCTCAGACTGGAGGACCATACCATGCAAACGAATATCTACACTAACCAGTCCTTTCACGCCGAGTAGCAAGCGGCGGAGGGGCTTCACCTCAGAAACACAAGTGAAGCGCGGGTTCCGTGTTGTTCACGCCGACAAAGAACTTCTGGAAAAACTTGGCCGCAACGACCTCTGCCCCTGCGGGTCCAGGCGCAAGTTCAAGAAGTGTTGTCTTCGGCGCTGGACTCTATGATGGCTCCCGAAGAGATCACTTTTTTTAGGGAGTAGAAGGTCAAGCCCATGCGCGGCTCGGTTATGGGAGAGATCCGTCTCTCCCAACCGGACCGCACTGCATGGGATCGACCCCGCTAGTCCTTCGGCTTTCGTCGCACGGGTTCCTGCATCCTGACGCGGTTGCATTTGGGACATCTCCACTTTCTCTTCTTGTGGTAGATGTGACCCTTCAGTTCCTTCATCTGAACTCGGCATTTCTTGCAGGTCACTGGATCGTGCCGCGCTCATTCCTTTTTCTTCAGGCTGTGGTCATTCTCGCGGATGAAGGCGCGGATCTCGTCGGCCATCCCGAGGAGCTTTTCCCATTGCTCTCGATAGAGCGTGACCGGGAAGCGTCCCATCCCATAGACCGAGAGTCCGCCTTTCTCACTCACCTTTCGGTACACCCTCCCACCCGCTGGCTTCTTCAGCGCCTCGTTCTCGGCGCGAAGCCGTTCGATTTCAGATTTCAGTTCTTCTTCCGATGCCATGAGATCAATTGATAGCACACCGGACAGAGATGGCGGGAGCGGGCTTAAAGCTATTGCTTCCGCCTGCCGAAGAAACACGTAGGAGTTCATTCCCTGATGCGCCTGTTGACCGTTCTACTGCTCTCGTTGGTTTCCCTTCATGCGGAAAGCATGGGCGTCAACGCGACGAAGCTGCCGCCGACCCGCAAAAGCGGCGCGGTCCCGGCGCGTACACCTTCGACAATGAAGATGCCCGCCACGAAACAAAACGCCAAGAAGGGCAAATCTAAAACGCCGGTTCAGGGCGGCAGGGTCGCACGCGCCGTCAGCGGCAAGGCGAGCAAAACCGGAACGAAGGCTAGCCTCCCGCCAAAGTGATTTGGTGAACGGCGTCGGAGACTTGTCGATCAAGTGTGGAGCGTGCACGGACATGACACCTCACCTTGGGGATTATGGAGAGTGACGAACTGGTCCCGGCAGCGCGCTTAAGAGCGGCAACTATTCAGCAGCTTTGCGCTTGCGCGGTGCCCGTTTTTGAGGAGCCTTGGCGGCGGTCTTCTTCACCGCCGGCTTTTTGCGCTGGACACCCAAGCCGCGCTCCAGCATCCCTTCCAACAGTTTCTTTTCGGGCTGCGTCATTGCGCGATTGAAGTTCTCCGGCCGCCGCGCGAGCAGCGCGTCCAATTCCGCCAACCATTCCAGCGGCGCCCGAGCCGAGTGGCCTTCTATCTGCCGCACCAAAGCGAGAGCCTGCGCGAAATCGGGCACGGAGCGATAGCACTTCAACGCCTTTTCGCGCTCGCCCAGCTCCAGATAGATCGCCGCGGCCTTGACGAACTGACCCGCCTCCTCGTAGCATTCGGCTGCCAGCTTCGGCTTCGCCTCCGGCAGACGTTCCAGGATCGCCAGCGCCTGAACGTGTCTCCGGCTTTTCATCAAAATCTGCACCGCGCGGTGCGACAGGCGCTCCTTGCGTGCTTGAGCATCGGGTAGACCGAGAGTGTCGAAAAACGGCGGCAGGATCTGTTGTGCCAGAAGACAATTATCACCGGCGTCGAGGTTCCGCTCCAGCTCATTCAGCCAGAAATCCGCCCGCGGCGTGATCTCGACAACCAGCCATGCGGGCAGTTCCTCACGGGCTTCGGCCACCAACCGAACCACTGTGGCGATGGCGTTGAGCTGATCCTTACCATGCGCCTGCTCCAGCGCGCCAAGCACCTGAATCGCATTCGCGAGAAGATACTTCCCCGCGTTGCGAGCGGCCTCGGCAGCCTGTCCGTACAGATCCGGCCGGCCGAGTTCCGCCGACAAACTTTTCCTCCGGAACGCCAATTGAAAACAGACTTCCGCCAAGGTCATGTGCGCGGCTTGACGCGCCGCCCGATCCGTGACCGCGCCAAGGTCTCCGGGAAGCCCTAACAGAGACACCCCTTGGTGCGCCCGAGACCAGGCCAGATCCGGCTTCACCGGCACCAGTTGGCGGGCATCCGCCTGGCAACGCTGGATCCGCTCCTCTACCTCCAGCTCTTCCTCATCGAGGCAAGCGCGGAGCGCCTCCGCTGTGATGGGAGGAAGACCAATCTGACCGGGCGGCCGAAGAAAAAGGCTGACTTCCTCAACCGTAGCGGAATCGGGCGCGGTATCCACCCAAACCAAGCGCTCCGTGGGCCGCGAAAGTGCGACGCGAAGCTGATCGATCGCCAGCCGCTTGGCGAGCGTATCAGACGCCGCAAGACCCCGGTCGTCCACGATGCGGCGCAGCAGCGAACCGCCGTTCACGACGCAGACCGAATGAAAGTCCAACCCCTTAGCCTCGGCGGGCGAGAGCACGAAGGGCCGTGTCTCTTCCGGCAACTTGGCCTTGTCGAAAGCAATCAGCGCGAGTCCTTCGCGCCGGGAGAGTTCCAGCAGCAGTTCGGCCAATTCGTTGGGACGCAGCGCGGCATACAAAACCTGATCCGGCGAGTCGTCGTCGATCTCGGCATAACCAGTCCCGGAGGGCCGATCCTGCTTGTGCAGGTAGGCGTAGAAATCCCACGCGCGATTCACCAGATCGGCAATCCTGCGGGGGCTGCGCAAATTCACAGGCAGCTTGAATTCCTGTGGTTGGCTTGCGGTATCGTGCAGCATGTCGTTCAGCCAGGCCCATTCGAAATCTGTCGGGCGGACGGTTTGCGCTTCATCGCCGGCCAGCAAGAGCGGCGCGTACCGGCCCCCCGCATTCAGGCGCCGTGCGAGCGCCAACACGACGAAGACTTCAAGCGGTGTCAGGTCCTGCACTTCATCCACCGCAATGCAGCCGTAGTCCGAAAAGGTGGAGGCGACGCCCGGCGAACCCGAAGCCACTGCCTGCGCGGCGCGCCATGCCAACGCGAGTTCGGGAAAGTACCGGTCCGCCAGAGGCGCGTCGCCGGCGCGTTCCAGGCGGCGCACGGCTTCGATGACGCCATCCACGCCTGCGCCAAGATAGCGGGCGCGTTGCGAGCGGTAAGCTGCTTCCGGCAGACGCACACGCTCGGCCTTCACGAACCTTCCGGATTTCTCCGGGAGAGCGGCGCCCACGACGTGCGCGTGGATCTCATCGTAGAGCGCCTGGATGTCCGCCGACCAAGGACCAAGTGAGCGCTGGTAGTTCAGCAGGTCCCGCCGGAATTGCTCGCGGCCAGCGGCCGGATCCGCTTCGCTACCTTGCCAACTCAGCAACTGCCGCAGGAACGCGGTATAGGTCAGCACCGTGAAGGTTCGCGCGCTGGAACAGAACCGGTCGAAGTAATCGCGTGCGAGAGCGGCTAAATCCTGAGAAAACGTCAGGTACAACACGCGCTCGGCTTGCGAGGCGTCGGCCGCGTGCAGCAGCGCCGTGGTCTTCCCCGATCCCGGATGACCTTTGAGGATTCTAGCGGGAGCGCGGCTGCGGGCGAAGCGGACCTGGGAAGAAGTCCACGGTTCAGGTGCGTATTCAGCGCTACGCAGATCCAGGACGCTGATCGTCAGGTAGTCGGTGGCGAGCTCGCCGGCGGCCAATGGTGCGTGATCGTCATGGTGCCGGATGTCGCGCAAGAAGACCGCTTCGGGATGAACCTCGAAAGCGGCGTCGTGTTTGACAGGCGCGGCACCTGGCGGGGCCCACCACGCATAGAAGTGCGACCCTGAACTACCCCCGAGCCGGGAGCGCCGCCAACCGCGGTTCACACCACTGGTTCCCTTGTATTGCAGCCGTGCGATGTCCACGGTCATTCGCTGCATCAGAAGCGCCGCTCGCTTCCCGACCGGTTCGTTCCGGCGGACCGCGAGCTTATCGAGGAAGTCCTGGTGGCAATAGACCAGCCGGGGCGGCCGCACCGTCCGGAACTCGCTTTCGAAAAGAGCAGACTGGCTCAAGGGGCTGATTATACCGCGTCCACTTGCTACGCCTGCCGGTGCGCGGTGCCCCTATAAGCTCATCCTATGCGCCCTTGCCGACCAGCTTCAGCTTCCTTGCAGGCGTGGGCGATGGCTTCCCTACCTCTTCAATCGCCTCAAGCGCTCGCATGTACCTCCGCAAGGCTGGGGCGGCTGGTGGGATTTGAACCCACGACATCCAGAACCACAATCTGGCGCTACTACCAACTGAGCTACAGCCGC
>Ga0209415_10008979_pt1 | contig 17229 bp, 17 predicted proteins | sample PeaSoiSIISIP2007_FD_187696 | JGI IMG/M metagenome (GOLD analysis project Ga0209415, IMG submission 187696) | Peat soil microbial communities from Weissenstadt, Germany - SII-SIP-2007 (SPAdes) (version 2) | ecosystem: Environmental > Terrestrial > Soil > Wetlands > Peat | place: Germany... | reverse complement strand
CGGGCGCGGAGGGATTTGAACCCTCGACCCCCGGGTTAGGAACCCGGTGCCCTATCCAAGCTAGGCTACGCGCCCCAACGGACGGGCCCTGTCGCGGGCCCCGACGATCCCGGCCGAGACTTCGACCAGTACCTCGAGGTCCTTCGCCACCATAGGCCAACTCGTTCAACCCCCGGCGACGCGCCGGGGGTCTTTTCCTTTGGGGGCGGGCCCGAGCCCTCCCTCTTCTGCGAGGCCTGCCGGTGGACTCACCCGCTCGGGGGGTGTCCCCCGTGACCAAGGCGCGCGAGCCGCGGGCGCTGCCATGCGGTCATCCGATCGCCGGGGCGGAATCCGTCAGCGTCGGGGAGACGAACCGCCTCAAGTGCGCGACCTGCCGGCGGCGATACGTCAGAAACCCTGACACAAACGCGCACATTCGATTCTTCCGGGTCGGCCTCGCCGGACGTGGGGACACGGCAAGGGGGGCGCCGGCATGACCGGCCGGCCCGGCCCGCCTCGGTGGCTCCGTCGTCGCCGCGCTGAACGGGTCGTCGGAGCGAGACAGAACGCACCCCCCACCCGCAAGGGGAGGGGAAGACCCGTCTCCGACCTCGAGGTCCTTCGCGAACCAGCACGCGGCGTACACGCCGGGTACCCGATCGAGGTCGCCGAGGACCCCACCGAACCGCTGAGCTGCGGGACTCAATCGCACCTTTTCGACGACAGGCGGGGATCCTGCCGCTGCGGCGCGAGGACCCGGCCGTGACGGGTCCAATCCCCAATCTCGCGATCCGCGTCGCACTCGACTACCCCGTACGAGCCGCGCGAGAGTGGCTCGGGAAGACCAGCCAGGCACGCCCGAGCGAGGGGTCGCGCAGGACCTCTTCCAGGAGGTCGCAATCTGCCGTCGGATCGTCCTCCGCGAACTCGCCGAAGACCCGGGGTCCGCGTGAGTGAGCGGAGCGGCCCCGGCTCTCCCCATCTCCGACGCCCTCGCGCCGGACCCTGACTTGGACCTCCTCTTCTGGCACTTCCCCGGGCACGGCGCCGCCCGTGGGATCTGCCAGACAGTCACCAAGGTCGGCCATCACAAGACGAACGGGCGGTGGTGCCTCTGGGACCAGCTCTATTCGTGCCCGGCGTCGGAGTGCCCCGCCTGCTTCGACCAGCCCGGCGGCTATGCGGGCCGCGAGGCAGCCGCGATCGCGGACCGGCTCGAGAAGTACTTCGACTGGCGGAACCTAGTCATCATCCGCGAGGGCGAGGCCCGCCGTGCTCAACGGCTGCTCGGCAGGAAGGACGCGATCGCCCGACGCCGTTCCCTCGGACGCGCCCGGAATCGCCGGCCCGTCCACGTCATCGTCGCCCCGCCCCCCGAGCGGTGGGCGGAGATCCGGACCATCGATGGCTACCGGTCCCTCCGCACCGAGGCCTACGAGCAGGCCCGGGAACGCGGCGTCGATGGCGGGGTCGCGGTCTTCCACCACCAACGGCTCCGGTCCTCGAGATGGAACGGCAACGCTTCCCACTTCGAGCCGGACGAGCTCGACGTACCCGCGGACGGTCCCCACTGGCACATAATCGGCGACGGCTGGGTTGAGCCCCGAGGCCCGCTCCATCAGCGGGCGCACGACCTCGCGGTCCGACACCAGGACGTGGCCCGCCTGTTCCTCGATCGAGTGCGGGAGCTGGAGACGCGCCCTCTCCCACGTCCCACCCGGGCCACCCTCTCAGGTTACCTGAAGTACTCGATCCCGCCCGTCCTCTACGGGCTCACCGAGGCCTTCGCCATCGCCCGCCACAAGGCCCGGGCCGAGTGGTTCGTCTCCAACCTCGGGGTACGGGTCTCGGTCTACGCGACCGCCTTCTACATCCTCACCCACGCGGGGTTCGCCTCCCCCCCATCAAGCCCGGAAATGTCTCGGGTTGTGACCAGTTACCCGCGCGGGCGGGCGCCCGTCCAGACCGTGACGTGGTGGGGGTCCTGCTCCGCGAGGTCGTTCCCGGTGCCCCTGGAACCCGTCGAGGAGCGGGTCTGCGAGCGCTGCGGGGAGGCGATCGGCGCCAAAGACGTGGTCCCGGTGGCCTACCTTCCTGCCGGACCGCCCCCCGAGGGGGACATCGACGGCAACCCCGAAGACTGGCGAGCCGAAGGGATCAACGTCCCCGTGTCCAAGGAGGAGCGATCGGTCCGTCTGCTCCGCAAGCTGACCAACGGGGCATGGAGATACCGCGAGCCGCGGGGCCTCGAGAGGTGGGAGATCGAATCGGCGAACCACAACGCCAACGTGGACGCCATCGCGAGCGGCGACAGCCCTGACGCCACCGCGAGCGACGGGCTGAGGCAGCACTGGTCGGACAGACAGGACTACGGCAACACCCACGAGGCCCACGCAGGTCTGCGGCCACTTCGTCGCCGGTCCTCGGCGCGGGAGGACTTCAACCTCGCCCTATCGGAAGAACTCCACCGAGGTGAATCGGAATCGTGAGCGTCCAAAGCCGCTTCACGAGGGCCGAACTCGAGGCTGCCCGGTGGGTCAGCGGTCACTGGATATTCGAGTGTGCTGCCTGCGGCCGGACGGTCCCGGCGGGGTTCGTAGGACCGGGTTATCCTGGCCCCTACCCGGCGATGGTCCTCCCTGACGGGTCACTAATCGACTCGATTTGCTGGATGAAGCTCGCGGATGAGGTCGGACGGTGAGCCCGTAGCTCGACGTGCCCGACCGCGGGGCTGGAACAAGTCGTGACTTCCGGGCCCCAGTTCCGCGGAGACGAACACCTTCATGTCCCGACAGCCCAACAGTTCGCCGCTGGCTAACCGGTAAGCCCCTGATGCGCGGTTAGGTCGGTGGGGGTGCTTGCGGGCGATTCGGGGGGGGTGCGCCGGACCCCTGGGCGGGAGTGCCCCGAGCGACTGCCCGCTTCTTGCGGCGGCGGATAAGCAAAACGGCAGCGGCAATCCCGGCCACAACAAGGATTGCCCCGAGCGTACCCGCCAGGACCTCGTACCCTTCCAAGGCGGGGAGCCCCAAGAACGCTTGATTTACGGTGAACGAAAATGGCGTACTCGTCCCCGTACCTCCGTTCGAGTCGGTAACCTCGACTTCGACCTGGAAGGTTCCGGCAGACGTGGGCGAACAAGTCAGGGTGTCCGAATCAACCGACGAACATCCCGGGGGCAGACCCGTCCAGTTGTAGGTAAGACTGCCGGACCCTGGAGTGGCCGTGACCGTGAAAGTGACGCTCTTCCCTTGGAGTACGCTGGAGGGGGAAGCCGTAGGAGCGGTCACGGTTGGCAGCGAGTCAACCGCTACTGACACTCCGCTCGTGGCTGTAGTTCCGTGATCGTCAGTTACGGTGCAGACTGCGTCCTTGGGTCCAGACGTTGTGTAAGAGTGCGTCGTTATGTGCCCGCTGCCGGAAGTTCCGTCTCCGAACGCCCACGAATACGAGTACGGCATGACTCCCCCACCGCCCGTACACGTTAACGTGACAGTTTGGCCCACGTCTACTGAGGTTGGAAGCCCTCCAGCTGTAGCGCTGAGTGGGCTTGCGGTAGCAACCTTAACGGTGTTTGATTCCGACGGGGAAGGATACGTCCCCCCTGCGCATGGACTGCACTCGTCAGTCGTCACAATGTAGAAGGAGTAGTTCGAGCTCGGGGACAGACCGTTAGCCGTGTAGCTCATCGTTGACTCGCTTGAGATCGAAGTCGCCGAAGCGAAACTTCCCCCGTTGATCGACTCCATTACCTGATACGAGTCAAACGACAGGTTGCCACCGTAGGTCGCGAGATTGTTCCATGACAGTTGGGCGCTCGTTGACGTCGGTGTCGTGAAGGTCAGGGTCGAGTTCGCCGGCTGCGTCACCTCAAGAACGTTCGAGGTGGCGGCCCCAGTGCAAAAGTCGTTGTCCACTATCTCCCAGAAATTGGTCTGCCCGGGCGTGTTTCCATAAACGTACGTGTAATCCTCAGTTATCGTCGTGATGTTCGGGGGGAGGACGTACCACGGACCATCGGAGGTTGTGACCGAATACCAAACCGAGTAGTTCGAGAAGCAAATATCGTCGCTCTCAGACCAGCAGAGGCTGATCGCCCCCGGGCTGACTCCGCAGTAACTGAGGGAGACAACTGTGCCCGCCGGTGAGACGCTCGAAACGCCGAGTTCGGGGTTGGACGCTCGATTCGCTCCTCCGACGCTGGCTGCGGCCACAGACAGCAGAAGTGAGATTACGAGAACGAATGTCAAGCAGTGGGCGGTTGTTTGGGTCCTTCTCGAGAGGGGCTTCGGACGAGGGTTGGTCTCGCCTGGTTGCCACTGCACTTTGCTTGAGCGTTCCATCGGCAACTCCCCCGACTGTTCCGCGCACCTCCCGATGGTATATCCCACTGTCGAGACCGGTTGTGGCCACGTTTCGGGGCTTCTGGGGATGGGTGGACTGGCGAGACGCGGGCCGTGTGTCCCGATAACGTTACAGAATCGGATGAACCGAAGGTAGATTAGTCGACCAAGTATCCGAACCGCATGGTCGATCTCCGCCCGCCCGTGGACGTAGCTCTGCCGAACGGGAGTATATTCCGGGTTTCGTTGAAATGGAAAGGTGGTTGCGGCCCGGTCCTGTCGGGGGATTCGTCAAAGTTCTCAATACTCGTTGAAAACCCGGTGAACCCGCAGCCTCTGAGCGGTAATCTCTCCCTTGTCTTGGGGGTCGTCTCTCCGAACTCGGCCATGGGTGCTAGGCCGAGGGATATCAAGCAATTCGCGGTCGGCCCCGGCAAACAGCAGGAGATTCAACTTGACGACCAGTGGATGTTCGTCGAGGGCAAGGCGGTCTACATGCTCACGGGGTGTCACATAGACGGCCTTACGCCCAACCCCGATGTCACGCTTGAGCATCCACTGGCGTCCTTCACGGTCTTCGAGCGATCAACGTTCTACTCTGACCGTCGGCGGTCGTGGACTACTCTGCTGTTGGCCGCGGTCGCCGCGGTGGCGTCGACAATCGCGGCCATCGCCGCGCTTCACATCTGATAAGCGGTGCTTCGGGGAAGCTGAGCCGAGGAGCCGCTATCGGCCGCCGGGTCTCGGCGGCGGGGTCTCGGGCGGCTTGAGGTAGCCGGCGGCCCTTCCGTCCTCCAGCAGCCGTCTGGCCGTTCGCCTGAGGTAGAAGAGCCGAAGCCCCACATAGACCGAGAGAAAAAGTGCGCCCGTGACGGCCCCGTTCGCGTATCCAAACTCGGCCGAGACGCCCCCGATCGCGATCCCGGCGCCCAGGATCATCCAAAAGACGGTCACCCCCAGCGAACTCTCGAACCGCTTGGCCCTGTGGCGAAGTGACGCGAGTTCCACGTCGCTTCCGCCGACCTTCGCCAGCTCCTCGTTCAACTCGAAGACGTCCCGGTCCTCTTTCGTCGTCCGTCGCTGTCGGAGGAGCTTGCTGTAACCCTCAATCGCCGACGGAAGGCCGATGAAGAGAGCGATCGCCCCCGCCACCGCGAACCCGATCAGGTCCACCGTTGCCTGATTCATCCGGAGTCCGCATCGAACGGCCGCACATTCCCTTAACTGAGTCGTGCCCGCGGCGCCGCCGCTTGTCTAGGAGGCAGCGGTCCAGCAGCAGGTCCGAGTCTATCCGATGCGGGCGACTTCCGACACCCATCGAGCGAGCATTCGACCCTGCGGCCCATTCGGGTCGTTCCTCCGAAGCTGGAGGTCCCAGGTCTCGACACCTCCAAGCTTTCCGGGGTCGGCGAAGTTCGATACCACGTCGGTGAGGACGCATTCGCCTACGGAGCCTGGGTCCCGGCGCCAAACTCGGATGACTGAGGCCCCACCGACCATGAAGCCGAAGATTGAGTCAAGCTCGAACGTCGCTCGGGGCACGTCGTAGTTCGACTCCACGACCTCGATCACGGGACGCCCGTTTGCAGTCCCCGCCCTCACCGACTGGCCCTGGTAATCCGCAGCGATGAACCCGCCGTCGCGGTGGAACTGGCCCTTGAGCCTGAACGTCCACGTCGGCATGGCCTACGCTCGAGTCATCGACGAACGCCGCGTCGCCTTGGCCGCAGCTCGAAGATTCGCCGCGTACGGCAGGTACTGCCACCTCGACGGGTCAGACTCAATCACCATCGCCAACCGCTCGTAGTTAGCTGCAGCCAGATCGGCATCTTCGCGCGCACGCTCGTCGACCATCGCTACGCCTAGCGTCATCTAGGCAATAGGATTTCCACCACGGAGTGGGCCCGCTCACCGGTTGCCCGGGTCACCGCAGGTCCCTCCTGAGGGAGCCTAGGCGTTCATGCCGGCAGACCCCGAGAGGCGCTCCGACTCCAACGCGCGGCACCCACTAGAAGAGTTGGGTGCCGATATCGGCACCGGCGTTCAGGTGTAGCGGGCTGCCGACGGTGGCGGCTGGTAGCGCGCACGGGCGTCCGTGAACCGGGCCGCACCCGAGACTTGAGGGCTCGTCTGCGAGCCTCGGAAGTCCGTGGCAGCAGGAGGTGTGGCGGGAGGAGCGGGGGCCGGAGGCGTCGGGCTCGAGCCGCCGCCGAGGTTCGAGAGGAGGGTCCCCGGCTGCTGGAGTCGAAGACCTGCGGTCTGAACTACCGCCGACAGCCCGCCGGACTGGAGGGACTGGAGGCGCGCCGTGAGTACACCCGCCTGCGCGGAGAGGACCCCTCCGCCGCCACCGAGGAGGCCGCCGCCGGCCGCCAGGTGTGTAATGCCCGTCAGCTTCGCCCGGACCGCGTCGATGATCGCCATCGCCAATCTGAGGCTCCGCCTGCCGATATAGGCTCGGCACGGGAAGCCTCGAGGCCTCGCCTCCGTCGAGTACCGGAATCAGAATCTCGACCTCGAGGACTATCGGGCCGGTGTCCGCGGTGGACCTCCACATCGTCAGCTCGGCGCAGGCTCTAATGGGTCGGGGGGCGGGGGTGGCACCGGCGTAATCCGTCGGGGAGCCGTTGGTGCCTTCGGTTTCGACCGGCTCACCTTGCGGGCCTCGAGCCGAGCGAGCCGAGCTTCGACCTCCGCGAGCCGGGCCTCAAGCGCCGAGACCCGCGCGGCGGTCGCCTCAGCTCCGCTGAGGTGTTCGTGGACCGCGCTCGTCGCCGCTCTACGAACGCGGGGCAGGATTCCGAGGCCCAACGGTCTGCTATCCCCAGGGTCGCCGACGCCCATCACAGCGGCACCTCCGCTGGCGCCGGGATCGGCGGCCCGAGTCGCCGTAGCGACCGGGGCCCGGGCGTCGCCGGAATGGGCGCGGTCGCTCTCTTCTCCAAGGCCGCGGCCGCCGCCGCCATCTCCGCGTCGGACGGCATCTCGCCGAGGCCGGTCTCGTCCCGGGGGGCGGGTGCCGGCGACGGGGGCGGTGCGGTCATCTGGGCCTCGCTGAATGCCTCCCGCGCCTCGGCGATCAGACCTCCTAGTCGTGTCAGCGCGGAGATTCCCTCGTCGAGGCCCAGACCATCAAGCAGACCACGGCTGAACGCGATTGCCGCGGTGAACGGCTCGACCGTCTCCACGGTCAGGTCCCTGTGGACTAGGCGGATCCGACCCACCACGAGGGCGCAGAACACGTCCCAGGAGCAGAATGCGACCATCCCGATTGCCAGGGGGTCTGTGTCCTTCGGGAGGAGTTGTAGGATGACCCCGGGCCCGATCGCGATGGTCGCGATGTGACATGTCAGCCCCGCGATTGCCGCCGGGTTCGGCAGGCGAACCAGCTTCCCCTCGTAGTTCGTCAGCTCGAGTTTCGGGTCGCCGTCGAAGACGAACAGCCGAATCACCCGGCGCTCGAGATCCCCGGCGCGCGGGTCGAGACGCGCTGCTCGCTCGACTACAAATCCCCACGTCGCGCGCATGAACTCCTCCCTGCCCTCGAAGCTGGCGAAGTCCGGCGGACAGGTGTCGCCCATCACGACCACCGTCCGGTCGAGGCGACTTGCGGGGGCGGGCTCCATTCGGGCGCGCGTCGCGGCGGGATCACATCCATGGCCGGTTCTCGACGCGGGGCGTGGCCTCCCGAACGGGCCAGCACCTCGTAGGCTTGCACGAGGTCCGGTTGACCGACGTTCTCAGCGGTCTCGCCCTCATCGAGGGCCGCACCAAGTGTCCTCACGAGCTTCGGCCCCAACGATTGCGCGACCTGCTTTGCGAGTAGCTGCCCTGATCCAGACTCGCCGAGCTTCCGGTCCACGGTCCGAATAAGGGAGGACGTCGCGTCAGCGTAAAGGTCGACCTTCACGCCGTCAAGTGTCCGCGATCGCTCCTGCGGTCGCGCCCGGATCTCCTCGAGTTGGCGGGCCAGCGGCGCCAACTTCGCGTCGAAAAGGTCGGAGGTCCTCCGCGCCTCGGCTTCCCTCCTCAGCAGGTCCACTTCAGCGCGGAGCCGTACCGTCTCCTCGGAGGGACCGACGGGCTGCTGAGGGCCCGCGAGTTCGGAGCGGAGCCGCTTCAGCTCGAGTTCCTCGAGCTCGTCGCGGAGCCTCTGGTGCCGGGCCCGGCGGACCTCCGCGACCGGGTCCTCGTCGCTCGAAGCCCCTCCGTTCCCACCCCGAACAGTACTTCGCTCGAACATACTGGTGTTCTCGTCGCGCCACGCGCCCACGATCCAACCCCGAACCCTCGGGCTCACGCCGCCGTCGGCGAGGATCTTGTCGAGTTGGCCGAAATCGTCTGGGTCGTGGTGACTGAATCTGCGGGCGATACCTCGGGCGAACTCGGGCTTCAAACCGGCCTCGATCGAGATCGTCATCAAAGTGTCGTAGAACGTGTTCCCCGTCGTGAACGGACCGCTGACGGTCGACGAATACTCGGGGGACCCCGACCACCCGCCGCCCGGCTCTGCCGAGGCGAGGAAACCTCCCGCTGGGGAGAATCCGGTGGTGCCCTGTTTGGATGAGGCTCCGCCGAGGGACGGCGGTAGGGCGCCCAATCCGGTTGACCCGTGTTCACCGGTCGACATGCTCAGCGCCGCGATGAGTCGAGCCCGATCGGCGGGCGGGGACCCCGGTGCTGGCGTCGACGTGGGCGCGGTCGGCGGCGCGCTCATCGGCGGCGTCTGGGTGGCGGCCGAGGGGCTCGGGGTGGGTTCGCGAAGGACCGCCTCGAGGGCGGCCACCTTGACGTGAAGACCCTTTGCGAGCAGACTCTTCGCTAGCCCCGCCTTAATCCCCGCATGGATCTTCGCCTCGACTCTTCGAGCGGCTGCGATATCCTCGAGGGACGCCGGCGACCGCGCGAATCGTCCCACCGTTCCTTCCCCATCCATCTCAACGCCCTTCCCTTCCGTGGGAAGCGCCTGGTCCCCCTCACTTCCCGCCTTGCCTCCCGTGGACCTTCCCTTGGATCGCGGCATCGCCATCCCTACCAGCTTCCCAAACCTGCCGAGTCGCCCTTATGGACACCGGCGGTGGAACGGGGGTTGGGGAGGGCGTGCGGGAAGGGGAACGGGAGGGCCGACCTTCCCAGGTGGGGAACCGTGGCCGCCCCCAGCTCCCCGCCCTGCGCCCGACGACTTAAAGGGCGGGAAGCCGTTAGGGTGTCGGGAGCGGGTACGTTCCTGCGGGACGGTCGGGGCCGCGAGGCCGCCTAACACCGACCGCCCCCGCCGCCATTTCAGTCACAACGCGCCACATATAGCCAAATGGCGGCGCAGTTCGGCGGGAAACGGACAGCGCGAGAGCTGCCTAGATATCCCCTCGAAGTCATGGGGTTTGCGTAACGCGGCCGATGGTTGCAATCCTTCTGGGTGGCAGTCACCGCGACGAGCGGTGACGTCTGATCACGCGGACCCGCTCCGCGTGGGCTCAGAGTTTTCCTCGCGCGACGGGTTCCTGCTGGAGAGGCGCGCCGACGGCCATGATATTCTCACCGCGCCGAACGGCATGTCGGCCGACCTGGGCCGCGAGAAAACCGACGAGGAGTTCATAGAGGAGCTACGGCGCGAGGGTGATCCCGGCGAGCTTCGAGAGTTCCGCAGGTACCTGCGCCACCTAGCGGGACTCGTTCGCAAGCGCCCCGCGGACCACATGTATGAAACGATCCTCGGCACTCCGTCGTCGTTCTCCGAGCTAACCGAGGTTCAAGCCGGGTGCGGCCCGCCTCCCCCGCCTCCGCTGGTAAGTCCTAGACCAACCGTTTCGACCATGAAAATGACCACCGCAAGCAAGCGGTGGCGAAAGGAAGCGAGGGAGTGGCTCAGCGAAAAGCGAGCGCGGAAGAAGTGGCTCGGCCGTCCGGGGGGAGACGCCCTAACCTACCTCCTCAGGTGCGCCGCGCACGTCGCACGCTACGCGAAGGAAATCGAGGAACCCGACCTTTGGGTGTTGGTCGAGAAGACGATGGGACCCAGCGGGTCGGCCAAGCACTACTGTCTGTCGGTGCTAAGCTCGTTCCTGACGTGGTGCGGCAACCCGGTCATCGTTTCGAGCGGCATAAGGGCTCGCTTTTCCCGGAAGCCGGGTACCCGACCTGTCGTCCCGTCGCCGGAGATGGCCCGTATCCAAAGGCTCGCGGAGCGTGGAGAGAAGCGGCTGACGATTGCGCTCCTACGCGCGGGTCGTCGCCGAGTCGAGATTGCGCGGGCGAGGTGGCCGGAGGACTTTCACGTCGAGGCTACCCCGCCGACGATGGACATTCGGGGAAAGGGCGGACTCGGGAACGTCACGGGGGAACCCGTGCCGCTCCCGGAGTTCGTACTTCGTCCGCTGCGCGAGTACCTCCCCCTCCGCCGGGCGAAGGCGGATGGGGCAACGTTCGACTCGGGCCACCTGATCTGCCGGAAGGACGGCTCGCTGCTAGTCGGTGTGAGCTGTCAGCATATCGATCGGCTTCGGAAGGCAGCCCTAGCAAAGGCCGCCTGCTATTGGCCTGGCCATGCCTTCCGTCGGGGAGCCGCGACCGCGCTCGCGGAACGCGGGGCGCAGTTCGAGGACATCTCGGCCGCCCTTCAGCAAAGCTCGCCCGAGGTCACCCGCGGCTACGTTCAGGGGCTGGTCCGTCAACGCCGCGTGGCCGCGGCGCTGACCCTGCTATCGGAGCCCGACGACACCGAGACCGCCGCGGACGGTGCGTAGATGCCGGGGGCCCAGCACAAGGCCCGTCCTTCGAGGAGGTACGCGTTGTCCAAGCTAGGCTACGCGCCCCACCGCGCGCTGGCCTGTTACCATATCAGCACTTCGGCGACCGGCCCACTGGCTCCGGGGGAAGGAGCCGGTCGTACCGGTGGTCGATCGGAGCCGAGAACGAGGACGCCGGTTCCTGGACGATCTCGATTCCCTCGAGGTACTCCCGGAGGGTAGGAAGGACGGGGCGGCGCGGGGTCCGTCTTTCCGGAGGTGCCGGTCCCGAGCCTCCGAGCGCTCCGAGCATCCAACGTTCCGGACCGACCGCGAGCAGGAAGGGGAAGACCTGCGACTCGTGCGTGAGGGTACTGAAGAGGACCTCCGGCCGTGCCCCGGCCCGGGGAGTTCCGGTGATCAGTACGACCTGGTCCGCCGCGCGGCCTCCGTAGGGCGGAAGCCGGGAGGGGTCGAGGATCGTGCGATGGACGATCCACCCCCGCTGGAGGATCTTGCGCTGGGAGAACGGAAGTCCGAACGGACCGACGAGGTGCCCGCCCCGCCCGCTCTCGGCCGCAGCGAAAGGGCGTCGGAGGAGCTCCGAGACGGCCCAGCGTTGATGGGACGATAGCGCCGGCCGCGCCACGTCCTCCTCGTCGGCGCGTTCGCTACCGCCCAGGCCGTGAGGATATGCGAGGGTCCCCTCCAGACCCGCGAGATGGCACCAGAGTCCCTCGAAATCGAAGTACACCGGGACGGAAGGACCGTCGGCACGGACGGTCACCGCGGTCGGGGACGCCGCGAGCCGGCCCGCGGTGATGCGGTCGACGAGGCGACGAGGCTGCACTGGGGTTCCGTGGAACAGGACGGCCAGGGTGATCGGCCCCCCGGTCCACACGAGCACGGCGCCCGGGTCGGCCGAGACGGTCCGCAGGAGCTCTTCGGACCGGTCGGCGTACGGCCGCACCAGAAGGAACGTGACCACCGGGAGTCCGAGCGGGACCGGATGGGGCACGTATCGGTCCTTCAGCCACCCCTCTTCGTAGGCTCTTCGGCGCACGGCGTGGTAGGTGGACCGGGGGACGTCCACGAGGCGGAGACGCTCCCTCTCTCGGTCGGGCCTCGCCGCGAGCAGGACGGCGATCACCCGAGCTTCAGACTCGGTCAGCGCCCGCAACGAACCGTCCCCGCTCGATTGCTACGGTGTAGCATTCGGTCCAACGGACCCCATGAGTCTCGGAACTTCGCCTTAAGAGGCGCACTCCGCATGCAATCTATCGGAAGTCCCGCAGGAGAGAGAGAATTCCATGAACGCTCGCCCCTCACTGGTGGTCCCGGCCGAAGCAGTAGCGCTGGTCCTATTGATGGTGTTTGTGTCAAGCGCCGCTCCCGCCGAGGCAGGGGCCGTTGGCCCTGCGGCGACGTCTGCCCAGACCTGGGCCTATGGGGCGATCAGGACGGTATCGTTCCACGGTTCCTCGGACGGGTGGACGTACGCGGTCAGCGCGACGTTCGGGTTCTCGGTCGTGGTCACCGAGACCAATCTCTCCGGATCGAACTACGCGCTCAACGTCAGCCGCACGATGGGCGCCTTCTTCAACGTCACCTACTCGCGCGCGCTTTCCCCGGCGGTCGCCCACCTCCACGACCACCTGTGGGAGACCGTGAACGCAACGTCGAACCTCACTACCGTGGGAACGGTCACCGAACCCAGCGGACCGGCGGCCGCGATCGCGTTGACCGGCTCGCAGCTCACCGTGTCCGGAGGGCTCCGGGAGGCGGCGGACTACTCGGCCCTGGGCGTGCTCAAGCTCTCGAGGGCGCTGGACGTGAACGTGAGCGCCTCAGCGAACCTCAGCTTCTCTCCCGCCTTGGGGCTCGTCCCGCTGAGCCTCACGCCGGGCACGACCTGGAACTCGACGAGCGCGTTCACTGGCGCGGGGAGCTACGCGTGGGCCGTCTACGAACGGTCACTGCTGCTGAACGAGACCTACCACAACTCCGGCTCCGGGACCGTGAATCATTCCGGGTCCGTGACCCTCGCCGGAAGCTTCACCGGCGCGAACGTCACTCTCCAGGGCCGCCCCTATTCCGAGGTCAACTACACCCTCACCGGACCGTTCGCACTCCGCGAGGGATTCATCCTAATCCCCTCGAGCGCGAACCTGTTCGGGTCTTCCACCCAGCCGTGGTCGACGAACGAATCGGGGTTCACGAACGCGACCTCCCCGACCGTGGACGTCGCGGACCACGGGTTCGCGGGCGGGCACCTCGGGTTCGTGGCCTCGGGCGCGTGGTTCCACTCGAGTTCGGACAATGTGGCGGCCGCCCTATCCGGCGGCCCTTCCCTGCCCGGGGTCCCGGCCATAGCCCCCGCCGCGACGGACTCCGGGAGCTCGGCGTTCGTGCAGGGTACGCCCGAGTCAGCTGGTCAGGCCCAGTCGGGTGCGGCGTGCCTGGTGACCGAGTCCGGCTGTCCGGGCGGCGCCACGCCCCGCGGCCTGCTGGGCCTCCTCGTCGTTACAGCCGCGGTCGTCGGGACAGCTGCCCTGATCGGGATGGCCGTCGTCGCGCGGCGCCGACAGGTCCCACCCCCGAAGTACCCGAACGCATCGCTCTATCCGCCCGGCCAAACGAGCTCCGCGCCCCTCCGCCCCGCCACGCCACCCTCCCGCGCCACGAAGCCGCCGACCGAGGACGACCCGCTGGACCACCTCTGGTGACCTGGGGGAGCGAGTTCCGCCTGCCCTACCAGAGGTAGGCGGAACAGCGGTAGCAATAGTACCGCCCGAACTCCGGGATCAGCGTCGCGCGCTCCCCGCATCGCAGGCAGACGGGAGGGTTCCCCGTGGGGGCGGCGGCGTACGGGCCGGCCTTCAGGTCGATCCGCACCCAGGCGAGCGCCAGCACGACGCCCACGACCACGAAGAAGATCAGCCCGAGGACGGTCCAGACGATGAGCCGTTCCTTGAGGAGGCCGTACTTCCGCTGGGAGGCGAGTAGCTCGAGCGCGGGCAGCTCGCGCCAGGTGAGGTAGTTCACGGCCGCGGCGATCAGGCAGTAGGCCGCCGCGACCAGCGACGCCGGTGAGCCGCCTACGGCGATCCGGAAGATCCCGAGGGCGAGAAGGATCAGGAAGAACAGGCCCGCGACCAGCGCGACGAGGAACGCGAGCGTGCGGGCGAGGCCCAGGAGCGAGCGGAGGGGTTCGTCGTCCAGCGGCGGAGGGGCCGGTGGGGTGGGCGGTGGAGCCGCCGGCGCGGTCGTTGCGGTGTCCTTCACCATCGTCTCGCCGACGATGCCGGGTCCCTTTAGCTCTCCGTCCGAGGGCGGAGGACCACGGTCGACGCCACCGGGTACCGGAGGAGCGCGGCCACGCCCTGGAACGCCTTTGCGAGCATCTCGCCCTCCTCGCTCTCTGTCGACACGAGGCGGGCGCTCGCGCCGGACTCGGCCGCGCGACGGAACAATCCCTCGACGTAGTCCTCCGAGGCCGCCTCGGTCAGCTGGGAGGCGCCGCAGCTCGGGCAGGGACCTGCCAGGACCGCGTCGATCTCCGAATCCTCCAGGGAACGGAGGAACTCCTTCTGGCACGAGCCACAGCGGAACGTGATCCTCCGCCGCCGCAGGCCGTCGGAGATGAGCAGGGTCTCCACGGCGCCGAGCTCGAGGGCATGGGCGACGTCCCGCTCCCCGTAGGCCGCGAGGCCGGTCTCGGCCTTGCGGATCTCGTTCAGGAGCCGCTGGATGATCCGCTTCTCCTCCGTGAGCTCGAGCCCGTGGAGGGTCTGGGTCGCCTTCTCTACCAGCTCCCTCAGACCATACTCGTCCGTGTACCCGGTATCGAACAGGGGCGTGACGACCTTCTGCTGGAGCTCGTATTGGAGGAACGCTTCCTTGAAGAAGAACTCCTTCGTCGCCCCCGGGCCGCCGAGCAGGATCCCCTTCAGCTCGTCCTTCCGGGGCAGGTAGAGCTCCGTGCACATCTCCGCGATCCGGACGAAGAACTCGTGGGCCGCGTGCTCGATCAGCCGCTCGAACCGATGCGCCGACTGGCCGCCCCGGCCGTGCTTGCTCGGGACGAGCGACTGCTTGTTCCGGAGCGTCTCGATGCGTTTCCCGCGGAGCAATCCCAGGGTGGCCTCGGCCCGGTCCACCACGACGAGCCCCCAGAGCTCGGGCTCGTGGACCATCGTAAGGAGCGGGTCGAGGAAGAACGTCGAGTCGCACCGGTAGAGGTAGGTGTTCAGCGGCTCGGGCGGCTCCACGATGAACGTGACCGTCTCGGACTTGTCCGCGCCGACCGCCTTGCTGCCCACGAAGAAGGCGACCCCGTGCGACGGGACTTCCTTGAACGAGCGGACGCGCCCCATCAGGGACTCGATCGCCCACATCACGTTCTTCCGGGTCGTCCGGCTCTTGATGTTCGAGCTCTGGGCGTACTCGTTCCGCAGGTACGACATCACGTCGGAGACCTGCTTCCCGGGGGAAACGTAGAGGCTGATCAGCTCGGTCGCCCGACCTTTGCACGCCGCGATCTCGTCGAGCTTGCGCTGGAAGGAGTACCGGGCCAGCTGCTGTTCGGCCGGTACGGCGCTCATGCGGAGGATCCTCCCGCGGACGGGGCGCTAGCGAGGCTCGGCCGAGGATCTCCCGTCGTTCTCAGCGCGTCGGAACGGACGCGCCCGTGCCCCGGGCGGGGGAGTCAGAGGAGCCGGCGGATGTGCTCGTCGATGACCTCTTCGGGGTAGGCGCCCACGATGCGGTCGACGAGCTTCCCCTGCTTGTAGAAGAGCAGGGTCGGGATGCTCATGATCCCGAGCGCTCCGGCCTTTTCCCCGTTGTCGTCCGAGTTCATCTTCGCGAACGCGACCTTGCCGTCGTACTTCTCGCTCAGCCGGTCCACGATGGGCGACACGACCCGGCACGGTCCGCACCAGGGAGCCCACACATCGATGACCACGGCGGAGTTGGCCTGCGCGAACTTGTCGAAGCCGGGGCCGCCGATCTCCTGAACCGCCATGCCGTTACACCGGGACAATCGAGGCGGTGCGGGTATTAAAGACGTCTCCGGCTCAGGGCTTTGGGATTCTATTGAGGGGCTTAGGAATCCCGCCGTTCGACCCGACATCGTTCACCTTTCATCGGTGGAGAAAGGGTCGCCCTCCGGGTTCCCCTGTCCGTTCCGTGGACCCTCGCCGTGCCCTCGTCTTCCCTCTCTCCCCGGAAAGGGACTCCATCCCTCCCCCTCTCCGCGCCCGGATGGACGAGTTCCGCCTCCTCGTCAACCTCTGCCTTCGCGAGGCCCTCTCGACCCGCGTCACCTCTCGACGCGCCCTCTCCCGCTTTGCCGCGGACCGAGCCCTCGAGGCTCAGGTCACCGGGTCAATCGGCCTCGCAGCTGCTGACATTGCGCGCTCTCTGGCGAGTGGTCACCGTCGTCGGCTTCGGAAGAGAGTAGCGAGCCGCGTTCCCTATGTCCGTACTCCCTTCGTTAGGATCCCGGCACGGTCCTTCCACTTCGACCCTGACTCCGGAAAACTCCGTCTCTCCGTGCGACAGGGCGAGTGGTGTTCCCTTACTCTACCCGTCTCCGAGTACCACCGAAGGGTCCTGGCGAACCCGGACCATCGCGTGACCCAGGTGCACATCGGACTTCGACGCGCCGTTCTCATCTACGCTCGGCGACCGCCGACACCGTACGTTGCCCTCTCGCTCGTCGCCCTGGACACCAACGAATCCTCGCTCGACGGAGTTCGAGTAGCCCCGGGGGTGGCTGAGTATGTCCGGCTGCCGTTCCCGGAGATCCGGGCCATCCAAGCGCGTCACGTGAAACGTCGCCAGAATCTCGGTCGGAAGAGGGCCCACGACCGACGGGTCTCCCGCCGGCTGCTGGGCAGGGAGGGGCGAAGGGAACGCCATCGAACCCGTTCCCGCCTCCATGCCCTCACCCGCTCCTTGATCGACCAACTGGCCACCCAGCATGCGATCCTTGCTCTCGAGGATCTCACGGCTATTCCCCCACCTAGGCGACGGCGTGGTGGCTCGAGGAGCCCTCCACGCTTCCGTTCCCAATCCCTCCGACGCCGCCTCTCTTCCTGGCCGCAGGGAGAGCTCCACCGCCAGCTGGCTTACAAGGCCGTTGACCGAGGCGTTCCCGTCGTCTGGCTGGATCC
>Ga0209415_10008978_pt1 | contig 17230 bp, 19 predicted proteins | sample PeaSoiSIISIP2007_FD_187696 | JGI IMG/M metagenome (GOLD analysis project Ga0209415, IMG submission 187696) | Peat soil microbial communities from Weissenstadt, Germany - SII-SIP-2007 (SPAdes) (version 2) | ecosystem: Environmental > Terrestrial > Soil > Wetlands > Peat | place: Germany... | reverse complement strand
CGGGGCCCATAGCTCAATCGGTCAGAGCCCCCGGCTCATAACCGGGCTGTTCCTGGTTCGAACCCAGGTGGGCCCACGTACCTTTCGCGGCGACTACCTGCGACGTCCTACTTCTTCATCGCCGCGTTACCTGGTTTCTTTTGCACGAGGAGTCACGCGTTGAGCATACCGGAGCAGATCCGCGCACTCGAAGAGCTGTCCAGCGTCGACGCCGAGCTGAAAATTCTCGATGACCAGCTGAATCAGGAGCGCGCGACGCTCGCGGCGCTGAAGGCGTCGCTGAAGCGGCTCGAAGAGAAGCGGAAGAGCGACCTCCTGAGTGTGGCCGCCACCGAGAAGGCGCGAAACGAGCTCGTGACCGACGTCCGCCTGATGATGCAGCAGCTCGATCACTCGCGCGAGAAGCTCAACCGGTCGCGCACCGAACGCGAGTCGAACGCGGCGCAGCGCGAGCTCGAGGAGCTGCGCAAGCTCGTCCGCGACCGCGAGGAGGACATCAACAAGCTCACCGCCGAGGGGGACGTCGTCCGTACCCAGATCGAGGCGAGCGAGGCGGAGACGGCGAAGCTGCAGGCCGAGCTCGGTTCGACGGAGGGGGACATCCATTCGAAGGTCGCCGAGGTCGAGCGTGATCGCGAGGCGAAGCTCGGAACCCGCGGAGCGATCACGAAGCGGCTCCCGCCGACGCTCTACCGCCGCTACGAGACGCTGCGGACGAAGAAGCCGTGCGCGATCGCGCAGACGACCGACGGCACCTGTACCGCCTGCCACATGGCCCTGCCGCCGCAGCTCTTCCACCGGCTGCGGCGCGAGCCGATGATCGAGCAGTGTCCCTCGTGCCAGCGCCTCATTTACTTCGTCCCCCCGACACCCACCCGTGCGGCAGAGGCCGACGCGAAATGAAGCAGTCCCCCCGTCCTGCGCGCGCCGCGAGACGGACCCCATGAAGAGCTGCCCCAAGTGCCAGCGGACGTACCCGAACGACGCCGGGTTCTGTCCCATCGAGGGGACGCCCCTCATTTTCACCAGCATGGTCCCGATAGGTCCGAGCGACGACAAGCGCATCGGCACGCGCCTCGCGGGCCGCTACGAGATTCGCCGCGTGGTCGCCGATGGTGGCATGGGGCGCGTGTACGAGGGGGTCGACAAGCAGAGCGACTCGCGCATCGCGGTGAAGGTCCTCCACGACGACGTGGCGAAGGACGAGGTCTCCCTCGAGCGCTTCAAGCGCGAGTACGAGATCAGCGCGAACCTCCCGCACGACTACATCGTAAGCGTCACCGACTTCCACCGCGACCCGGAGGCGGGCGTCTGGTTGCTCGTGATGGAATACCTCGACGGCGAGGAGCTACGCATCGTGTTGAAGCGCGAGCGAGCGCTCCCCGGGGCGCGCCTCGTCCGCATGCTCTCGCAGGTCGCGATGGGCCTCGACGAGGCGCACGGGCGACACTTCGTCCATCGTGACCTCAAGCCCGACAACATCTTCCTCTGCGGAACGCGCGAGGGCGACGTCGTCAAGCTCCTCGATTTCGGATCCGTAAAGGACAAGAACAAGGACGCGAAGAAGCTCACCGTGCTCGGCACGACCATCGGCTCGCCGTACTACATGGCGCCCGAGCAGGCGCAGGGCCTCGACACGCTCGACGCGCGCGCGGACGTCTTCGCCCTCGCGGCGATCGCCTACGAGTGCATCACAGGGCACGTGCCCTTCGACGGCACGAATGGCCCTTCCATCCTGCTGGCCATCCTCACGAAGGACCCGATCCCGCCGACGAAGCGCGGAGCGGGAGGGAAGTACCCCATCCCGCCCGTGCTGGACGACGTCATGGAGGAGGCGCTCGTCAAGAACCCGAACATCCGCACGCGGTCGGTGGGCGCGCTCGCCGACGCGGTCGGTCACGCATACGGGCTGATAGGCGACCACCGCGAGTGGGCGCGCATGCCGCAGTCCGAGCTCGAGGCGAAGTGCGCGGAGGCGTTGCCCCGCGTGATGGCGCCTCGACCCGCCGCGCCGATCGCGCAGGCCGACCCGTTCGCCTCACCCCCTCGCGGCGACCTCGCGAGCGCCGGAGCCGGGATGCAGGATGCGTTCGCCGCGTCGCGACAGGCCGAGTACGATGCGAGCGCCGCGGGCTTGCCGGCCGGCCGACCTACGTGGGTCGTCGCGGTGGCGGTCGGAATCGCCGCCATTTGCCTCGGCGGTGGCCTCGCGCTCGCGCTTGTCCTCGCGAAGTAGCTAGAACGTCCCCACGAGGGAGAGCGTGCCCGGTCCGCCGCGCAGCTCGGCGTGCGGCGAATCCTTCTTCTCGGGCGACGCCCAGAGGACGACCGCGACCACCTCCGCCCCCGCGGCGGCGATCCACGCGCCGAGCGCGACCGCGTCCCACGCCCGTACGGCGGTGGCGTTGCCGCACGGGGGGGAAGGCTTGCCACTGCACGCGCTCTGATAGTCCGACTGGTCGCTCCCGGCGATCGCATACGCCCCGATGCCACCCGCGAGGAGCACGACCCCGCCGGCGGTCGCCGCGATCGCGAGCGTGTGCGAACGGTGGGGTGCGGTCGTGTCGGCGGACGTGGCGCGCGGCGTCGCGGCTGGGGGTGCCTGGGGTGCGGGAGCGACGATGGCGGCCAGAGTGCCTGGCATCTCGAGCGGAAGGAACTGGATGTCGATCGTGGCGGCCTGGCGCTCGACGACCGTGAGCGTCATCGCGTAGGGCGTCTGGCCCGGCGCGTGCGCCTGGATCGTGTGCGAGCCGACGTCGACGGGCACCGCGGCCCCGACGGACGTGGCGGCAATGATCGACCCGTCGATGCGAACCTCCGTCCCCGCGCCGCCGTGCGCGAAGCGGGCCGGCAGATTCACCGTGATCGTCGGGATGCGGACCTTGAGTGATGCGAGGGGCTCGATGACGAGGTCGAGCACCTCACGGTTGCTCTCGGCCTGCGCAGCGGCCTCCGCGGCGGCGTACTCGTCGCGCGCTGCGAGGAGGTGGCCGAGCTTCTCGTCGCAGAGCGCGATGTGGAAGCGAAGGCCCGGCGTGAGCTTGACGGCCGAGGCCCGCCGGATCTTGACCAGCGCGTCGGACCAGCGCCCGGCCTGCTCATCGGCGACCGCCGCCGCGAAGAGCGCACGCGCCTCGGCGAGGCTGCCTGGCGCCGGTGAGTCGGCGTGGGCGGCAAGCGTCCAGGTGAGAGCGAGCCCCGCGGCGACGAGAGCGAGGCGCGCGCGCTCTCGAGAGCGGGCCTTTGGACCTCGGGATGCGGGCGTCACGGTCGCATGGTGCCCAACTTGGCCGCCCAAGCCAACCTTCTCTCGCTCGGCCTCGCCCGCGCGTCGGCCTGGCGAGACGCGCGTTCCATTCCTCCCATCTCCGCTCTAACGTCCTCCTCGATGCCGCCGGAGGTCCTCCATTCGCCCGACGAGCTCCGCCGCGTATGCGACGCTGCGCGTTCGTCTGGCGCTCGCGTCGGCCTCGTGCCGACCATGGGCGCGCTCCACGAGGGGCACCTCGCGCTCGTCCGCGAGGCACGGCGCCACTCGAGCTTCGTCGCCGTCACGGTCTTCGTGAACCCCACGCAGTTCGGGCCCGGCGAGGATCTCCAGCGCTATCCGCGCGACCTTCCCGGCGACGTCTCGAAGCTGGCCGCGGCCGATGTCGTCTTCGCACCCGACGCCGCCGCGATGTATCCCCCGGGCGACGAGACGCGAGTCCGCGTCGGCGCGCTGGCGGCGCCGCTGTGCGGCCCGTTCCGGCCGGGCCACTTCGAAGGGGTGGCGACCGTCGTGACGAAGCTCTTCGGGCTCGTCGGTGCGTGCGTCGCCGTGTTCGGTCAGAAGGACTACCAGCAGCTCGCGATCATCCGCCGGCTCGTGACCGACCTCTTCATCCCCGTCGAGGTCGTCGCCCACCCCATCGTTCGAGAGGCGGATGGCCTCGCGATGAGCTCGCGCAACGCCTACCTGGACCCGGGCGAGCGCCAGCGCGCCGTCGCGCTCTCCCGAGGTCTCGCAGCGGCCGCGCGCGTCTTCGACGCCGGTGAGCGTGACGCGAAGTCGCTCCGCGCCGCGATCCTTCACGAGGTTCTTCCGGCGGCGACGTCGGTCGACTACGTCGAGATCGTGCACCCGGACACGCTCGCGCCCTGGCGCGACGGAGAGCGCGCCGGCGAGCGCGCGGTCGCGGCGATCGCCTGTCGCGTCGGGGTGACCCGCCTCATTGACAACCGCGTCCTCGGGGAACGCGGGGCGTGACGGGTGACGCTCGAGCTCGGCTGCGGTATGTCCACGCCTCTATGAAAGCCGAGGGGTGAACGTGACGGAGCGCGGGAAGTTCGTGGTCCTCGAAGGGTTGGATGGCGCCGGCACGACGACGCAGTCCTCTCGATTAGCAGCGGCCCTGCGCGCGAGGCAGGTGCCCGTCCGCGTGACGCACGAGCCGAGCGAGGGGCCGATCGGCACGATGATCCGCCAGATCCTCACCGGTCGCATCGTGCTCCCCGCGGGGCGCGCGCCGGGGTGGGCGACGATGGCGCTCCTCTTCGGCGCGGACCGCATGGACCACGTCGAAGCCGAGATCGAGCCGTTCCTCCAGTCCGGCGGCATCGTCGTCTCCGACCGCTACGACGCGTCGAGCCTCGCGTACCAGAGCGTCGTGAGCGGGCGAGGCGGCACCGAAACAGTCGAGTGGATCCGCGGGCTCAACCGCCACGCGCTCCGCCCCGACCTCACGATCGCCCTCGACGTCTCCGCCGACGTGGCCTCGGCGCGTCGTCAGGCGCGGGGTGAGCCTGCGCAGCTCTACGAACAGAACGAGGTGCAGCGGGCTCTCGCCATCTTCTACAAGAACCTCGAGCGGCACATGCGGGGGGATCGCGTGACCGTCATCCCCGCCGACGGGACCGTGGACGAGGTCCACGCCGCGGTGGTGAAGGCGTACGACGAGGCGCTCGGCGGATCGCCGTAAACTTGCAGGAGTGACAGAGCCGAGGCAACTTCGCCGCATGTCCCAGCTGCGCGCCCACCTCATCCTTGCCGCCCCCGTCTGTTTCGCCGCGTGCGGCCACGTGCCCCCTCCCGCGCCCGCCGCCCCGACCGAGGTCCACTCCGCGACGAAGGCACCGGGCACTGGCGCTCCCGCGACGGCGAGCGACGCGATCCGCAGGTCTGCCGTTCGCAGCGTCCTCGCGGCAGGGCCGGGCGCGTTCCTGCAGAAGGTCACGGTGGACGATCACCCCGTCTTCGCCGACGGCAAGTTCCACGGCTTCCGCATCGCAGCGCTCCAGGCGGAGTCTTTCCACGGAGTCGACCTCCAGCCGGGCGACGTCGTCGTGCGCATCGAAGGCATGCCCATCGAGCACCCCGAGGAGGCGATCGAGGCGTTCAATGCGCTCGAGGTCGCGAGCGAGCTCCGCGTCGATTACGAGCGCGACGGCGTTCCGCGAACGCTCCGCTACCGCATCATCGACGACGACGCGCCGGCCGCCGCTCCGCCCGCGAAGCCGGCCAGGTAGTCACAGCGAGCGAAGGGCCGCGCGGTCGTCCTTGGCCGTCGCATTCTCGTTGTCGCGCGTGGGGAAGAGCAGCACCGGCCCGTGGGTACCCACGAGGATCGCCGCGCGATCGATGGCGCCATGCACGAAGCCGGTCGCGTGGAGCCGCTCGAGCGCGGCTTCGAGGACGAGGAGCTCGCCCGGGTGGAGCGAGCGGAGCAGGGGCTCGGCGCGCGGGACGCCGAGCCAGAGGGTGGCGCTCTCGTGGTCGACGCGGAGCACCGGCTGGAGCGCGCGGTCGCCGACCCGGGCAAACGCGGAGGCGCGCGCGAGCGAACGTGCGTCGAGGGGGATTCGCGCCACGGGTCGGTCGACCCAGAGGTCTCTCGCGTGCAGCTCGTCGGGGGCCACGGCCAGCCGCTCGGGCGGAGGGTGCACGCTCGCGGGCCCGGGCGTCGGGCCGCGGTCGCGCGTGGGATCCGTGTCGACGGGCCAGGCGATAGCGTCGATCGAGCGGAGCGCAGCGAAGGCATCCGGAGGACGCAGAGCCGGATCCTGCGCGAGGAGCGATCCGACGACCTGCTCGTGGCTGAGGTCGAGGTGTCGGTGGTACGCGGACAAGGGCTCGCGGCGCGGCTCGTGAGGCGCGGGTCGTTTCCCCGTGAGCATCTCGAAGAGGACGACGCCGACGCCGAAGAGATCGCTCCTTGCGGTCGCGGGCCGACCCTCGCGCTGCTCGGGGCTCATGTACGCGAGCGAGCCGAAGAAGCCCGCGGTCGCCGTCACGGAGAGGTCCCCGAGGTGAGCGACGCCGAAGTCGGAGAGTCGGGCGTTGCCCGCGGCGTCGAACAGGATGTTCGCGGGCTTGATGTCGCGGTGCAGGATGCCGAGACGGTGCGCCTCGCCGAGAGCCGAGAGGACCGCGCGCGCGACATCGGCGGCGCGCGACGGGGCGAACACCTCGATCGCGAGCCGCTCCTCGAGCGTGCCGCCGGGCATCCAGGCGAGGACGAGCGCCGGGGCGTGCTCGATGATGTCCCGGAGCGGCACGATGTTCGGGTGGGCGAGCGCCGCGAGCGCCTTCGCCTCGCGTGAGAATCGCGCGAGCGCGTCACGGCCCGCGCCGCGCGTCTGCGGTGCGGCGGCCGAGAAGATCTTGACCGCCACGCGCTCGCCGAAGACGGCATCCTGGCACTCCACGACGCGCGCGGTCGCGGTCGACGATACCTCGCGAACGATCTCGTACCGGCCGTAGAGCCGCGGAAGAGCCGGGGCGCGGGGCTGCTCGGCGACCACGTCCGGCGCACACGGGCTCGCCGGAGCGCCTTTGAGCGCCGCGAGTCGGGAGTCCACCTCGGCCTTCGCGTCGCTCATTCCGAGCTCGTTCGCCGCTGCGCTCATGAGCGCGAGCGAGACTCGCTCCTCGGGTGCCCCTTCGGGGACCCGCTGCAACGCGCGCAGCGCAGCGGCCGGCTTCCCGCACCGGATGAGGAGGCGGCCGAGCGCCACGCGGAGATCGGCTCGATCCGGGGCGAGCCGGAGCGCGGCTTCCAGCCGGCGTGCCGCCGCGATCACCCCCTGACCGTTGGCCAGCGACTCGAGCACGCGTGCCGCCTGGAGCGCATCTCCCGCCCGCTCCCAAGCGTCCGCGGCGTCGTTCGTCGCGCCGGCGACCTCGAACGTGCGTGCCGCCCACGCGTGGTTGCCTCGGCGCGCGAGCGCGGTCGCGAGCCCGATGAGCTCGCCGGCGGGCGCGCTCCCGGCGAGGCTGTCGAGTGCAGCCCGCGCGGTCGCGTCGCTGTCACCGAGCGCCGCGAGCAGGAGCGCGCGACCCGGCTCCTTCGCCGCGAGCGCGGCGCTCGCCGCCTCGCCCCACTCGCACGCCCGCTCCAGCATCACGCTGGCCGTGTGGTGGTCGCCGCGCGCGGCGGCAAGAGCGCCGGCTTCCAGCAGGCGCTCCTCGCGGGCCAGCGCAGCGACGTCGTCGTCCACCTTCGCCTCAGTCGTTTTGATCGTCGTCGTCGTCCGTCCCCGACTCGCGGAGCGCGCACGCGCGTAGGGCGGCGTCGACGTCGAACTGGAGCGTGCACGGTGAGACGGCGATCTCCCCGCGCGTCAACGCGTCGCGGTCCGCGGCTCGCGCGAGATCGCCGAGGATTCCCTTCTCACGGTTTCGCTTCCCCGGCCCGCTCGAGTCGCTCCAAAAGTAACTCCGGTCACGCACATCGACGTGGACGAACCCGCTCACCGGATAGATCCCGACCCCCACGAAGCCGAGCGAACGCGCGAAGGCGGCGACGTCGGCGTCGGTCGCGCCCGGGACGATGAAGTCGATTGCGCGCCCCTTGCCGTGGTTCGATCCGCTGCCGCGGACGGGGGCACGGTAGCCCGAGATGACGCGGATCTCCTCGGCGTCGAAGTGCGCCTGCACGCGGAACACGAGGTCGAGCAGTCGCGGCTCGACGGGGTGCAGATTGCCCGTCGCGGGGTCTCGCAGGAGGGACGCCGCGCGGTCGAGGTCGCTTGCCGAGAACCCCCCCAGCGGACCGGCGGCCACGAACGCGCCGCGCTGGGAGGTGTTGAGCGCCTTGAGCACGAGCAGCGGGTGGCCGTCGGCGTCGATGGCGGGTCGGGCGTCCGCCGACGGCGTGTGCCAGTCTCGAACGGCGGAGGCATGTCCAGGCGGCCGCGGGCGCTTCGCCGCGGGATCGGCCACGGCGGCAGGAGGGACGAGCGCCATCGCCGCGATGAGCGACAGGGCGATGGCGACGCGGCGAGCCGTCCGCATGGGCTCTCGCGGGGCGTCAGCGACGCGTGAACTCCGCGGCGCGCGCGAAGTCGAAGCGAATCACGCCGGAGCTCGGCGTCCCCTGGGCGGCGAACTGGAAGAGCTCGCGGTGAACGCGGTGCACGACGAGCATCCCGTGGGACAGCTCGCTTCGCGAAACCTCGCCGCCGCCGGCCACGACGAACGCCGACGCAGGGAGCGACGCGGTCCCGCGGTCGGCGAAGAGGCACCTTACCCTCACGACGCTCTCGACGGGCTCCACCCCCGCGAGCGCGCCGGCGCTCGTCCGCGTCGCGGCCGAGAGCACGTCGACATAGACGACGTCGTCCGGATCGTCCCCATCGCTCACCGCCCACGCGAGGTCGACGCGCGCGCCGGGCGTGAGCGTGACCCCGTCGGCAGCCCGCGCGTCCTGCCCGTCGATGCGCAGCTCGTCCGGTTCGCCGGGCGCCGTGGCCAGGACGACGAAGGGGGCGACGGCGTGGTCGAGATCGGTCGCATGAGCGGAGCCACCGGTGCGGACGACGTAGCCGCCGCGCGACGGAAGCCGGTCCGAATCGAGCGGGGTCGTGCGAGTCGAGTAGAGGACGCCCGTGACGAGGTCGACGATGTCGGGAAGAGCGCGCGAGTCGAGCGTTGTCACCGTGCCGTTGGCCTCGAACGCGATCGCGCCGACGTCCAGCAGCTCGACGGCGCGAGGCGCTGTCGAGGGGGCGGCGGAGGAGGCGGCGCGTGCGGACTCCGCCCTGCAAGCGCCGACGTCCGGAAGGTCGAGGGTGGCGCCCACCATCTCCATCGTCTCGTCGTCGACCGCTCCCGCGCGCATCCTTATGAAGCGCGCGACCGCGTTCCCGTGCACGGAGTCGTCGGCGGTCACCGTCCGCTCGAGTACGATGAGGGCGGTCGAGGAGGCGCCGTCCGCGGCGTCGCGCTCGAGCCCGTCCGCGCTCGCGCCGTTCGCGCCCACCGAGCACCCGAGCGGCGCCCACAAGAGCGGCGCCGAGCACGCGATCGCGAAGCGGCGGAGGAAGGAGGAACGCATCGAGCCTGCACCGTCAGCGTAGTCGGCGGACACGATCGGGGCAACCCTTCTGTTCAGTGGTGGAAGCCGCACGGGGCTCGCCTTCGCGTCCATGTGGCACGCGCGATAGGATTCGCGCGTGCCCGATCCCAACGCCGGCTCCGATCTCCTCGTCGTCGCCGCCTACGCACCGGAGCTCGTCGGGTTCGAAGGATTGCTCGGTGCGACGATGAGCGCGCCCGTCGGGGCGCTCGTCGTCCATGCGCGCCCCGTGGGGATCGGTCTCGTCTCGGCGGCCACGGGGATGGCCGCCCGCCTCGCCGACGCCCGGCCGCGCGCCGTCGTCCTGGTTGGAACGTGCGGCGCATATCCCGAGAGCGGGCTCGCGATCGGCGACGTCGTCGTCGCGCGCAAGATCCTGCTCGTCGACTCCGCGGTCGTCGACGAGGAGGCCGCGTTTCCCGAGCCCATGTCCGCCGAGGTCGGCACCCATCCCGCGATGAGCGCCGCGATCGCCGCGTCCGGCGGGAGGGTCGCGGACGTCGGCACCACGCTCGCCGTCACCACGTCGGACGCGCTCGCCGCGCGGCTCGGCCGGGTTTCGGGCGCCCTCGTGGAGCACCTCGAGGCGTTCGCCGTGACGACGGCGTGCGCCGCGCGAGGGGTCCCGTTCGCGTGCGTCCTCGGCGTGGCCAACGCCGTCGGGTCGCTCGGTCGCGAGCAGTGGCGCTCCCACCACGCGGTCGCCGCGCAGGCCGCGGGCAGCTTCGTCGCGCGCTGGATCCAGGCCGGGGCGGCCGGCGTTCCCTACGCTAAAACGTGACCCAGAGGGCGGCGGCGGGGGCGATCGAGAGCCCCTGCACGGTGACGTTGGTCGCGTCGAACGTCCCGCGGATGCTCTGATAGGCGACGTCGAGCTCGAGTGCGCCGTGGACGTGCCTGAACCCAGCCGCCATTCCGACGACGCCGCCTCCGTAGAAGCGGTCGGCGCTCAGCGACGTGACCGTCTTCACCGACGGATCGCTCGAGAGCGATCCGATGTCGACGTGATCCCAACCGCCCCGCACGCCCGCCCACACCATGTAGAGGCGCGCCGCGCTCTGCCAGCCGACGATGACGGGCACGTCGGCGCCGTAGCCGTGGACAGCGCGGAGGTCGACCTGCGGGAGCGTGTTCGTGTCGGGGTCGCCGTAGATAGGCATCTCGAGCCCGAGGCCAATGGAGAGCGACGTGTCGTCCCAGTCGAATGACCGCCTCACATCGACGTGCGCCGCGCGGCCGGTGTACGCGACCCCCCCTTCGAACCCCGCGCCGATGCCCACCCGGGCGCCGACGTACGGGGCGACGCCGGGCGCGACCGCGGCGAGGACGAGCGCCCCCTTCGCGTACGTCGGGTCGGTACCGGGCGGGCCGGGGACGCTGGAGTCGTGCCCCGCCTCCGTGCTCGCGGCCGAAACGGCGCTCGCGAGCGATCCGACCGCGACGGCCCCGCTCGCGCCCGCGCTCACACGGACGTCGCCGGCCGGCATCGCGCGCGCCGGGTAGAGGAGGGGAACGCCTCCGCCGCACGCCTCGCTCAGCAGCGCGGCGCTGCAGAGGGCACCCTTCACGGCGAGACGCAGCGACCCCACCGCGTCGGCCTGTCCGGCGCTACTTGCGGAATCGCGAGAGGTAGTCGTTCGCCGCCGCCTTCTTCTGGAGCTCGGCGTCATCGGGGTGGAGGCGGATGGCTCGCTCGATGAGGAGCTTCTCGTCCTCCGTGTGGTTCGGGTCGGGGAGGCAACACTCGACGGGACACACGGCCTGGCAGGCCTCGTGGTCGTAGAAGCCGACGCACTCTGTGCACAGCTCGGGGTCGATGACGTAAATCTCGTCCCCCTCGCTGATGGCCTCGTTCGGGCACTCCGGCTCGCAAGCGCCGCAGTTGATGCAATCGGTCGTGATGTACGTAGCCATGGAGGTCGGGCTCGTCCTTTCGCGTCGCGCGAGCGAATCGCGCGGTTTTCCTAGTGGTCCACCTAGCATTTGTCAACGCGGTGCGAGGATTAACTGGAGGAGTTCCTTGCCTCCGCGCGTCCTCGAAGGGTAGACCAGCCGGGCGATGCGATTCACGGCTGCGAGTCGCGGGGCCTATGCCTCGGCCGTCGTCGCATCCCTGCTCGCCGCGTCCGCCTGGCTCGCGGGCTGCACGCCGAGCATCGGCGACAGCTGCGCCCTCTCGACCGACTGCGCGAGCGACGGGACGCGCGTGTGCGACACGTCCGAGCCCGGCGGCTTCTGCACCGTCCTCAACTGCACGGGCAACTCCCTCGGCTCCGACTGCCCCGACAACGCATTCTGCATCCTGTTTTCCCCCAACGTCCCCGGTTGTCCCGACTCCGTCCGCAGCCCTTCGCGCCTCTCGGTCGCCCAGTGCCGCAACACGTGCAGCACCGACTCCGACTGCCGCGCCGGCTACTTCTGCAGGAACCCGGCGGGGCCGCCCTGGTACGCGGAGGTCCTCGATCCGATCCAGAACGTCGCGATCTGCATGCCGGTCCTCAGCTTCATCGACGGCGGTACGAGCCCGGTCGGCTACGCGTACACCGGCGCACCCGACGCCGTCTCGCCCGTCTGCCAGTCCGCGGGCCCCACGTTCGACGCGGGGTTCCCCCCCCTCGACGCGGCGGTCGACGCCGGCGTGGACGCCGCCGCGAAGACGGACGCGAAGGCGGATGCGAAGGCGCGCGACGGAGCGGTCGATGCGAAGGGGGACGCGAAGATCGACGCCACGCTGGACGCGGGCGGACGCGACGCGGCGAAGGACGCGCGCCAGGACACCCTCGCCCCGGACGCGCACAGGGCGGACGCTGCGGCCGACGCGCACGACGCCGGCGCCCCGGGCTGAGCCACCAAGACGACCGCGGTGCGCGCGCTCGGTGTTGCGTGGCTCCGGCTCTTGGAGGCCCTCGTCGTCCTCCTCGTCCTCGCCTCGCTCGTCTTCTTCGCGCTCCGCCTCGTCCCCGGCGATCCCGCCGCGCTCGTCCTCGGCGACCAGGCCGGCCCCGCCGAGCTCGCCCGCCTCCGCGCACACCTCCACCTCGACGAGACCCTCCCGCGCCAGTACGTCCGCTTTCTCCACGGCCTCGCGACGCTCGACCTCGGCGACTCGCTGCGACGCCCCGGCGTGCCCGCGCTGCGTCGCGTCGGGGAGGCGCTCGGACCGACCGGCGCTCTCGCGGGAGTCGCCGTGGCGCTCGGTTCCGTTCTGGGCGTCGGGCTCGCGCTCCTCGCGGTGGGGCCGTGGCTCGGGGAGCGCCGTCGATGGATCGCGCGCGCGCTGGTGGCCGTCGCCGCGATCCCCCTCCTCTCGTTCGCGCCGGTGCTCACGTACGCCCTCGCCGCGAAGCTCCGCATCGTCCCGCTGCCGGGCGACCCCGACTCGGGAGCCTCCGGCCTCCTCTTCGCGAGCGCTCTCCTCGCCGTGCCGCTCGCGGCGCAGGTCGGGCGCACGGGTCGCGCGGCGCTGGCCGAGGTCCTCCCGCTCCCGTTCCTCACGGTCGCGCGCGCGAAGGGGGCCACGTCGGCGCGCGTCTGGCTCGTGCACGCGCTCCCCGTCGCGTCGGGGCCCATCTTGACGGTGATCGCGACGCAGCTGGGTGCGCTCCTCGGCGGCGCGGTGGTGCTCGAGCGGTTGTTCGAGCGGTGGGGGCTCGGCACGCTCATCCTCGAGGCCTACGCCTCTCGCGACCTCCCCGTGCTCGAGGGGGCGGTCGTCGCGTCCGGCGCGATCTTCGTCCTCGTCCAGGCGCTCGCGGTCCTCGTGCACGCCAGCATCGACGTGCGGGTGCGACGGTGAGTGCCGAGCCACGCGTCGCGCGCGTAGCGGGGCTCCTGCCGCTCGTGGGGCTGGTCGGCGCGTCGCTCGCGATGATGTACGCCTCGACGGAGTCCCCGACGCACCTCGAGCCGCGCCAGTCGTGGGCGGCGCCTTCGCTCGCGCACGTCCTCGGCTGCGGGGAGGGCGGGGTCGATCTGATGGCGCTCGTCTCGCGCGCCGAGCTCGGCGGCGTCGCCCTCGCGGTCACGGTCGCCCTGGTTGGCTTCGTCGTCGGCACCCCCCTCGGCGCGTACGCGGCGCTCTCGCGCGGGCGCGTCGAGCGCTTCGTCGCCCGCTCCGCCGACCTCATCCAGGCGTTCCCCACGTTCCTCTTCGCGCTCGTCGTGCTCTCCGCCGTGCGCTCCCCGAGCCGGGTCCACCTCGGCCTCGTCTTCGCCGCCACGTCCTGGGCCCCGTTCACGCGACTCGCCCTCGCCGAGGTCCGCGTCCTGCGCGACGCCAGCTTCCTCGAGGCCGCTGCCGCCCTCGGTCTCGGGCGCATCCGCGTCGTCTTCCGGCACGTCGTCCCGCACCTCACGGGCGTCGTCGCCGTCCAGCTCGGCTCCACCGGATCGGCCGTCGTCGTGAGCGAGGCCGCGCTCGCGTTCGTGGGGCTCGGGCCACGCGACGGCGTCTCGCTCGGGGCCGTGATGGACCAGGGCGTCGCCGCGATGCTGCGCGCTCCGCACGTGCTCGGAGTCGGCGCCGTGAGCGTCTTCGTGACGAGCGCAGCGCTCTTGCTCGCGGGGCGGGCGTTGGAGTCGCGGCAGCCATAGCGCCGTGCTACGCCATGGCCAATGCTGGCGCCGCCGCCTCTCCCGCGAACGCTCGAGGCCAGCTTCCGCGATCTCGAGTCTCCGCGCCCCGCCGTGCGGATGTCGTCCATCGACGATCTCGTCCGCCACGCCGTCCGCGATCCCGTGGTCCGCGCCCGTGCGCTCCCGCTGTTCGAGCGCGCGCTCACCGACGACGTCGCGGGCGTCCGCGCCCAGGCGGCCATCGCGCTGGCCGACCTCCGCGCGGCCGAGGCCCTCCCCGCGCTCCTCGTCGCCATCGAGGACCCTGACGCGTACGTCCGGCAGATGGCCATCTCCGCGCTCGGCGAGATCGGCGACGCCCGCGCCACGCCGCGGCTCCAGCGCGCCTTGGCCGACGCCCGACCGGAGGTCCGCTACCAGTCGATCATCGCGTACTCCCGCGTGGTGACCGATAGGGTCGACGCCCGCGTCGCGCTCGGGAAGGCGCTCGACGACGCCGACGACTCGGTCCGCTACATCGCGCTCCGCCTCGTCGAGGAGCGCGTCGACGCTGGCGACAAGGACGAGCTGGACGCGATCGTCCGTCGTGCCGAGGCCATGCTCGACCAGCCGCCGACGCACGTCGCGGTCGTCGCGGCGATCCTGCTCGCCAAGCTCGGCAACGCCCGCGCACAGGAGGTCATCGTCCGCGTCGTCGAGGGGACGTTCCGCCTCCCGAGCGGTCCCGCGCGCGAGGACGAGCGCGAGGCCGTCGAGCTCGCCGGGACTCTCGATTTGCGTGACGCCATCCCCGCGCTCGAACGCCGCGCGTTCGGCCTGAAGCACCTCGTGGCCGACACGTGCTCCTATGCGGCGACCATCGCGCTCGCCCGCATGGGTCACGTCCGCGCCCGCGCCGAGCTTACCGTCGGGCTCCGCTCGAGCAAGCGCGCGAAGTGCGAGGCGGCGGTCGTCGCCATCGGCCGCGCGCGCGTGCGCGAGGCCTTGTCGATCGTCGCCGGCCTCACCGCGAACGATGCGGACCCGGACCTCATCGCGCGGACGCTGGAGCAGCTGCGGCAGTAAGAGGGCGCGAGCCGCGACCCCACGACCCGACCCATGAAGCTCGCCGACCCTCGCCTCACCAGCACCGTCGCCCTCGTCGCCATCACCGCGTGGATCGGCGGCCTCCTCGCGCTCGGCGCGATCGTCGCCCCCACCGTCTTCGCCGCCGTCCCGTTCGCGCTCGCGGCGGACACGATGGCCGTCGTGTTCGCGCGCTTCGACAAGGTCGCGATGGGGGCCGCGGCCGTCGTGCTCGCGACCGAGGCCGTCCGCGCGCGTGGCGGCGTCGCCGTTCGTGACCTCCTCCGCGTCGTCGTGAGCGTCGCGCTCGCGGGGATGGCGCTCGCCGAAGGGCTGTGGGTCACGCCGACGATCGCGTCGCTCCACGCCTCGGGCGCCGTGCGAGGCGTTGGAGACGCGGGGCAGAAGCTCGCGTCGACACACGCGCTCGCGGAGCAGCTCGGCAAGGGGCAGGTGCTCCTCGCGGTCGCGCTCATCGCGCTGCACGTGCTGACGATCGAGAAGCGGGGCGTGACGGGGTAGGGGGGCGGGCCGCGACGGCGGGCGCGGCTCGCGGGCCTCGGCGACGGAAGAACGCGCGTGCCCGAAGAACTTTCGCCCCTCGCTGGACGAATCGAACACCCGTCACGCGCGTCATCCGCTTTCGTCATGAAAACGGCGCAGTCGTTCTTGACCTGATCCGATCGGCGAGTAAGGTGCCCCGCCATGAACGCAAAGCTCCTCCTCGCCCTCCCGGTCGTCTTCGCCGCTTCCATCACAGCTGCGGCGTGCAGCTCCAGCAGCAGTCCCGGGACGGTGGGCTCCGGCGTCGACAGCGGCACGAGCGGCACGGAGTGCGCGGCGCTCAGCGCGTGCTGCACGGTCCTCCAGTCGACGTCGGGCATCGCGTCGGCCTCCATCGCGACGTGCCAGAGCGCGGCCGCCGCGGGCGGCACGGGCTGCGCGACGACCCTCACGCAGATCCAGGTGCAGGGCTATTGCAAGGGCGGGAACAGCGCGAGCTCGAGCGGCGGGCAGACCAGCAGCAGCGGCGTTGGGACGTCGCACTCGTCGAGCTCGAACGGCACCAGCAGCTCGAGCTCGAGCGGGTCGGTGACGGGCTGCAACCCGCACCCGGTCACGGCGAGCAGCGTCGCGGCGCACCCGGTGCCCGCGGCCGCGTGCACGGCGTCGGAGAACTCGGCGATCGTGAACGACTGCTTCTTCGGCACGTCGGACGCCTCGATCGCCCCGTGCCAGGCCGCCATCGACATGGGTGACGCCGGCTTCAACGCCTGCGGCAACTGCCTCCTCACGCCTTCGTCGGGGGGCTCGACGCCGGACTGGGGTGCGTTCGTCGCCATCTTCCCGCCCACGGCGACGGGCGCGTCGGCCACCACCGAGCTCGACCTCTTCAACCTCGCCGGCTGCGTCGCGAGGGTCGATTCGTCGTCTGCCGGGACGAAGTGCGCCTCCGATCTCGAGATGCTCAACGACTGCGAGTTCCAGTCTTGCGTGGCGTTCTGCCCCGTCTCGAACTCGCAGACGGACACCGTCGGCCTCGACAACCTCCTCGGGACGGCTTCGGCGGCCGGGTGTCTCGGCAACGCGGACCAGTCGGTCTGCGCGTCGTTCGTGACCGCGATCAACACCGACTGCGCGGCCGAGACGAACGACGCCGGCACGGGCGCCATCGACAAGTGCAACACCGTGCTGACGGCCGCGCAGGCGGCCTCCGCCTCTTCGCCCACGGGGCTCGCGCAGTACGTCGGCGTGATGTGCGGCGGCGCTGACGCCGGCATCTGACTCGAGCGGCGGAACGTCGAGCGAGGCGGGGCGAGCGATCGCTCCGCCTTTTGCCTGTCGGAGAGACGAGTCTTCATCCATGTTCGGTGCCTGGCGCTTCGCGATCCTCACGGCGCTCGCCCTGTCGCTCGACGGCTGTGCGGGCTGTGAGGGCGACTCGGCGCCGCCGCCTTCGGGCGCAAGGACGGTCAGCGGCGGGGCCACGGGAGTCCACCGGAACGCGAACTTCGCGCATCCTCCGCTCGTCATGAGGCGGGGAGGCGACGCCGGCGCCGACGGGGGCGCGCCGGCGGAGTGACCCCCGTTCCCGGCGCCACGCACCCCCGGAACCCCGCGCGAATCCCCCCGCCCACCCGCGCGATCACACCCGCGCCCATGCGCGATCACGCTTGCCCCCATGCCCGCCCGCACCTCGCGACCCGCGCGCCCGCACCTCGCGACCCGCGCGCCCGCACCTCGCGACC